>Ga0307411_10000236_pt1 | contig 18037 bp, 16 predicted proteins | sample DK1Ometagenome_2_FD_203712 | JGI IMG/M metagenome (GOLD analysis project Ga0307411, IMG submission 203712) | Maize rhizosphere microbial communities from greenhouse at UC Davis, California, United States - DK15-O-1 | ecosystem: Host-associated > Plants > Roots > Rhizosphere > Soil | place: USA...
CAACTACAACGGCGGCAACGTCGTGTCGTATCCCATCGGCAGCGACGGCCGCGTGGGGCCGGCGGCCTCCACCGTCCAGCACGAGGGTTCGAGCGTCAACCCGCAGCGCCAGAAGGAACCGCACCCCCATGGCATCTACCCCGGCCCGACCCAGACCCGCGCCTACGTGCCCGACCTGGGGCTGGACAAGGTGCTGATCTACCGGCTGGACGCGGCCAGCGGCCGGCTTTCGGCAAACAAGCCTGGCTTCGCCACCACCGGGCCCGGCGGCGGCCCGCGCCACCTGGCCTTCCACCCGAACGGCCGCCACGTCTACGTCAACCTGGAGCTGACCTCCCGCGTGGCCGCCTACCGGCTGGATGCGGCGACCGGCGCGATGGAAAGCTTCCAGGTGCTGTCCACGCTGCCGGCGGGCGCGAAGGCCGAGGGCAACAGCACGGCGGAGACGCTGGTGCACCCCAACGGCCGGTTCCTCTACGTGTCCAACCGCGGGCACGACAGCATCGCGGTGTTCGCCATCGACGCGCAGGACGGGTCGCTGCGCTTCATCGAGACGACGCCCACCGGCGGGCGCACGCCGCGCAGCTTCGGCATCGTGCCGGGCGGGCGGTTCCTGGTGGCGGCGAATCAGAACGGCGGGAATGTCGCAGTGTTCCGCATCGATGCGGAGCGCGGGACGCTGTCACCGGCGGGCAGCGAAGTGGCGATTGATCGGCCGGCGTACGTGCGGTTCGTGCGGCGCTAGACGACGCGACACCGCGCGTCGATCAGCCGGTCGGCGCGTCTGTTGGCCGGGACCGCTGCGCCATCAGGCGCTTGCGCACCGCATAGATGTTGTTGCGCAGCGCGTAAAGCTCTTCGGCATAGGACAGCGGCACCGCGATGCGGTGCGTGACGCGGTCCAGCTCATCCAGCTCGTCGAGCAAGGCGTCGCGCTCGCCTGCGCCGGTTTCAAGCTTGGCTTCCACCTCGCGCAGCCGCGCATACCAGCGGAACACGCGTGAGCGCACACGGAAGGTGTAGAGCGGCGGCACCACGCGCGACAGCGGCAGCATCAGGACCAGCAGGCCGCCGACCACCAGCCACATGCGTTCCAGCAGATTGCCGGCCCAGAAGGGCAGATAGCGGGCCCAGGCGGGCGGCGTGCCGTTGATGGCGCGGTCGCCCTCGGCGCTGACCGGCAGCTCGCTGGTGCGGGTGTTGGGGAAGTCGCGCGCGCCGTTGAACCAGCCGGCGTCGCTGTGCTGGCCCAGGGCCGCCTGCGCGAACAGCTGGCGCAGCGCAGGGTGCGTCTGCTCGCGCGCCAGCAGTGCGGTGGTGGTGGCGAGCAGCGGCACGTCTTCCGGCGGCAGATCGGCCGCCAGGTCCACCACACCGCGCGGCAGCGTCACGGTGGACAGGAACGGCAGGTGGCGCGAATAGGCCTCGTTCTGCTCGAAGGCCATCAGCGCCATGGCCGGGTCGCGCAGCAGCGCGCGGATCAGGCCGGCCTGCGGCGCCGAGATCAGCACCGCGGCGTCCAGCCGGCCCTGGCGCAGCGCCTCACCCGCGGCGTCGGGCGCCAGATGGGACAGCTGCAGATCGGCCGGCTTCATCTGGTTCAGCGCCAGCAGCTTCTCGACAATCTGCGGTACGCCGCTGCCGTCCTGATCGACATTGACCCGCAGGCCGCGCAGCTGGTCCAGGCGCTGCAGTGCGCCGCCGGGCTGGCGGCGTGCGACGCCGAGATTGCGGCGGTAGAAGATCCAGATCGGCTCGTAGAACAGGCTGCCCAGCGAGACGATGCCGGCCTCGGTATCGGCCACCGGGTCGGCCATGCCGCCGCGCACGAAGCCCACATCGGCCGTGCCCGCGCGCAGATGGGCCAGATCGTCCTGCGCGCCTTCGCTGGCGATCAGCTTCACCTGGATGCGCTCGCGCGCCAGCGCTTTCGCATAGCCCTCGCCGAAACTGGCGTAAGCACTTCCGGCCGGGCCGGTGGCCAGCCTCACCTGGCGCGGCGGCTGCGGATCCAGCCACCAGTAGGCCGCCACCAGCAGGCCTCCGCCGAGCAGCAGCAGCGGCCCCATCGAGACCATCAAGTCGCGCAGCGTCTCCAGCAGCAGGCGCAGGCTGCGGGTGGCATGCCATTGCTGAATCGGGGTCATGGCTTGCCGTCCTGAGCGGGCAAGGGCCGGGCCTGCGTACTGCAGAGTCGCCCGCATGCCTGAGCACGCGCAGGGGTGGGGGCCGCAAGGGTGGGGATGATCGTGATGCCGAGGCGTCGCACGGGCTGGGCCTTTGCCGATGGAGGACCGGCCGATCGTATGGGAGGCGCGCTGGCCGGACTGTTACGCCCGCGCTCGCTGCAGAGCGCCGCTCGCCGAGGCGACGTCGGCTTCAGGCTGGATGCTGTCGCTGCCAGTTGGCGCCGGACAGTCACCCGAGTGCTGTTGCGCCTCTGGCGGCCTACCGCGCACTGCGCAGCCAATTGGTGGGCGCACCGGTGCTTGGGTCCTTCTTCGTGGGTTCGCGCGGGCAGCGCCGAGGGTTGCCGTTGGGCAACCGACAGGTGGCGCACACATTCACGCAGTTACGCGACCAACTCGGCTGGGTTGACCGCGGCGGCCATGGTCGGCCTCGGGTGCACGACCTGCGCCACAGCTTTGCCGTAAGGCGTTTGACGCTGTGGCATGAGCAAGGCGGGGACCTCGACCAACGCATGCTGGCCCTGTCGACCTACATGGGCCACGTCAAGATCTCCTACACCTACTGGTGCCTCACCGGCACCCCCGAACTGATGTCCTTGGCCGGCGCGCGCTTCGAGCGCTTCGCCGATTCCCAGTGCGTCCAGGAGCCGCAAGATGTCTAACGCCAGCACCCCGTCAAGACCGAGCTTCGCCGCCTTGGTACAGGCATTCTTCGCCGATCACCTGACCCAGCAGCGCGCCCTGAGCGCACGCACCGTGGCGGCCTACCGAGACGCCTTCATGCTGTTCCTGCAGTTTGCTCAAGGCCGCCTTCACAAGGCCCCCACGGCGATGCAACTCAGCGACATGACGCCTGCGCTGATCCTGGCCTTCCTCGACCACTTGGAGGGCGAGCGCGGCAACACCGTGCGCAGCCGCAATGCCCGCCTGGCAGCGCTGCGGACGTTCCTTAAGTTTGCAGGTCACAGGGATATCGCGGCCTTGCACCTCATCGAACAGGCGCTGGGCGTGCCGATGAAGCGCTTCGAGCGGCCGATGCTCGGCTTCCTCGCGCGTGACGAGATGCTGGCCGTCATCGGGCCGCCCGCGCAGGGCTGGACCGGCCAACGCGATCAACTGCTGCTGGCTCTGCTGTACAACTCCGGCGCGCGCGTCTCGGAGATCATCGGCGTGACAGTGGCCGACGTGGTGATCGAGGCCGCCGCCTGTGTTCATCTGCACGGCAAGGGGCGCAAGCAGCGATCAGTGCCGCTGTGGAAGTCCACGGTCAAGCTGGTCCGTGCTTGGCTCAGGCTCAACCCAGGCCTGTTGCCGACCTCGGCCTTGCTGCCCAACCGCGGCGGCGAGCCGATGACGCGCTCCAACGTCACGCAGCGCCTGGCGCTGGCAGTCAAGGTGGCCGCACAGACAACGCCCAGCCTGCTCGGGCGGGCGATCTCGCCCCACACCTTGCGGCACACGACCGCCATGCATCTGTTGCAGTCGGGCGTGGACATCAGCGTCATCGCCCTGTGGCTGGGCCACGAAAGTCCGACCACCACACATCAGTATGTGGAGGCTGACCTGGCGATGAAGGAAAAGGCACTCTCCAGGCTACAGGACCCCAACGCCGCCGCGACCCGCTTCCGCCCGGATGATGCGCTGCTGGCCTTCCTCAAGACGCTGTGACTATGCGGAGCAATCAAGCCACGAATCGGGCAGGCTTGCCTATGAACGGCGCCTCGTCACGGAGCAAACTACTCATAACGGTGCCCTGTGCATAAGTGCCCTTATGTGCATCTACACATAAGGGCACGTTGCTGACTCTCAGGCGCCGACTGCCCGTGACAGCAACCAGCCTAAAGCCGGCGATCAAGCCGCCCGGCAGCGAAAGCGCCATCGCCCCCATCGCCACGACCGAGCGCGGTGAGAGGAACTGGCCGAGGTTGCGCCTCCCATTTCAGATCAAGGAGTGATCGCCACCTTGAGCACGCCGTCGCGCTGATGGCCGAACAGTTCGTAGGCGGCCTCAATGTCGTCGAGTTTGAAGCGGTGCGTCACCATCGCCTCCAAGTTGACGCGCCGCGCGGCGATGACGGACATCAGCCGGCGCATGCGCTCCTTGCCGCCGGGGCAGAGGGTGGTGACTATTCTGTGGTCGCCCAGGCCGGCCGCAAAGGCGCCGAGCGGGATTGTCAGGTCGGTGGAATAGACGCCCAGGCTGGACAGCGTGCCGCCCGGGCGCAGCACGCGCAAGGACGCCTCGAAGGTCTGCTGCGTGCCCAGCGCCTCGATGGCGACATCCACGCCGCGCCCATCGGAGAGGCGCAGGATGGCCTCGATGGGGTCGACCTTGCTGGCGTCGATGACATGGTCGGCGCCCATCTGCGTGGCGATGGCCAGGCGATTGGCCAGCCGGTCGACGCCGATCACCATGGACGCACCACTGAGCTTGGCGCCGGCCGTGGCGCACAGGCCGATGGGGCCTTGCGCGAACACGGCCACCGTGTCGCCGATGCGCACGCCGGCGCTCTCGGCGCCGCCGAAGCCGGTGGACATGATGTCGGGGCACATCAGCACCTGCTCGTCGGTCAGCGAGTCGGGCACCGGCGCTAGGTTGGCCATGGCGTCGGGCACCAGCACGTACTCGGCCTGGCAGCCGTCGATGGTGTTGCCGAACTTCCAGCCGCCCATGGCTTTCCAGCCGTGCGCCGTGCCGGCGCCGTCTTGCGAGCCGCAGCCGCACAGGCAGGCCGTGCTCCATCCGCTGGGCGTGATGGCCCCGGCAATGACGCGCTGGCCCTCGCGGTAGCCGCGCACGCCGGAGCCCAGTTTCTCGATGACGCCTACGGGCTCGTGGCCGATGGTCAGGCCGCGAGCCACGGGGTACTCGCCCTTGAGGATATGGATGTCGGTGCCGCAGATGGTGGTCGTCGTGACGCGGATCAGCGCGTCCTGCGGGCCGACATCGGGCATGGGCTTGTCATCGAGCACGATGCGCCCGGGCTCGACGAAGACGGCGGCTTTCATCATGGCCATGGGGAGTCCTCCTGAAGGCGCCGCGCGCCTGGAGGGTTCCATGACGTCAGACCACCGCAGGCTCAGAGGGTGGGAGCGCCGTTGCAGGGTAGGACGCGCGGCCTGCGGCCGCTTTGCGCCAGATCAGATCAGCCCAGCCTTCTTAGCCTGCAGCGCCCTGGAAGGCGCGCGGTAGAGCCGCCGATCAAGCCAGATCGTCCAGCGTGAAGCGGCGGTCGTCGAGCAGCGCCGCGCTGATGTCATCGATGAACGCCCTCGTGCGGCGCGGCAGGCGCTTGCGGCTTGGGTAGTAGATGTGAAAGCCGAGCGAGTTGTTCGCCAGATGCGGCCACAGCGCGACCAGGTGGCCGGCCCGCAGATCCTGCGCAGCATTGATGGTGTCGATCAGGCCGATCGCCATGCCCGAGCGAACGACGGCCAGTTCCACCTCGGGATCGTTGGTGCAAAAGAACGGGCTGACATCGACGGTGACCGGCCGTCCGACGTCCTCCAGCTCCCAAGGCAGCAGGCGTCCGGAGGCGTGGTGGCGGAATCCCGTGCAGCGGTGCTGGCGCAGCTCGTCCGGCGTTGAAGGCGTGCCGTGGCGGGCCAGGTAGGCAGGCGCCACGCACACGACCTGCGGCACGGTGAAAAGCCGCCGCGCGACGACCTCGCCCTGCGGCATCAGGCCCGCACGGAAGCCCACGTCGACCTGTTCAAGAACGGTGTCCGTGAACGTGTTGGCCGCGATGAACTCGAGGGTGACGTCTGGATGGCGGTTGCAGAAGGCCGCCAGCGGCGCGATGAGGACCTTGCGCGCGGACGGCGCAGCGCTCAGGCGCAGGGTGCCGCTGATGCCTTCCGATGCCGAGCGCACGCGGCGCAGCGCATTCGCAAGGTCTTCGATGGGCCCTGCCGTCTGCTCCCGCAACTGCATGCCTTCTTGCGTCAGGCTGCTTCGCCGCGTGGTGCGACTCAGCAGCCGGACGCCGAGGTGCTGCTCCAGCTGGGCAATGCTCTTGCTGACGGCCTGCGGCGTGAGGCCTTCGCTGACGGCCGCCTGCCGCAGGCTGCCCGTGGCGGCCACGGTGTGAAACAGACGTAGTGCGCGGAGCTCGTCCATGGCGAATCGTGGTGCGAGGCTTGCAGAGGAAGGCTAAGGAGCAACTTTCGGTTGTCACTCTAGCAGCGCGTTGCGGGCTACCCCGGGGCGCCGCCGATTTCTACATTGCGTCCAAATCATCACTGGAGCGATGCATGCCATACGAATCTCGCGGCCCAGCGCAGTGCGCGGCCAGCCCCTTCGCCATGGGACTGTGGGCCGTCGGCATGACGGCGGCGACGATCCGCAGCGCTTGGCCAGCGCTCCCAATCGCAGCAGCTCCGAATGCGGTCGATGAGCGGCACCTCATGCCTGCTCCGCGTCACGACGAATGCCTGACCGGCTCCCGCGCATGACCGCGGAATCGTCGCCCGTGCAATTGGATTTCACCGTCAACGGCGCCGGCCATGTCGTCCGCGCCGCCAAGGACAAGCCGCTGCTGTGGCTGCTGCGTGACGACCTCGGCCTCACCGCCACCAAGTACGGCTGCGGCGCCGGCCTGTGCGGCGCCTGCACCGTGCTGGTCGGCGGCGAGGCCCGGCGGGCCTGCCAGACGCCGGTCGGCACCCTCGCCGGCAAGGCCGTCACGACGCTCGAAGGCCTGGCGCCGCCCGACGCCCTGCACCCGGTACAGCAGGCCTGGCTGGAGCTGAACGTGGCGCAGTGCGGCTACTGCCAGGCGGGCCAGATGATGAGCGCGGCGTCGCTCCTCAAGCACAACCCGGCGCCGACTGCCACCGAGATCGACGCCGCCCTGGCCGGCAACCTGTGCCGCTGCGGCAGCTATCCGCGCATCCGCCAGGCGGTGGCGCGCGCGGCGGAGCTGATGCGCGGAGGCCAGGCATGAAGCGGCGCGACCTGCTGCGCTGGGGCATGGCCGCCGGCGGCGTGCTGGCGGTGCAGATGCGGCTGCCGCTGGCGTCGGCCGCCGAGGGCGACGCCGCGCAGTTCGGCGCGCTGCTGCGCCTGCATCCCGATGGCAGCGCCGAGCTGCTGCTGGCCCGGCACGAGATGGGCCAGGGCGTCAGCACGGGCCTAGCCACCGCGCTGTTCGAGGAGCTGGACGTGCCGTGGACGCAGGTGCGCGTGTCGTTCTCGCCGTTTCACCGCGCGGTGTCGTTCGGCACCGGCGGCAGCACGACGCTGATGTCGCTGTGGCTGCCCCTGCGCAAGCTCGGCGCGCTCGTGCGCGAGCGCCTGCTTGCGGCGGCGGCCGCCCGGTGGCAGGTCGACGTGGCCGCTTGCGAGGCACGGGCCGGCTGGCTGCACCACCGTGCCAGCGGTCGTTCGCTGCGGTATGCCGATGTCGCCGCAGCCGCGTCGCGCGAACCGCTGCCGGCGTTCGACGACCTCGCCAAGGCCGACATCGCGCTGAAGCCTGCGGCCAAACTGCAATTCGCCGGTCGGGAGCGGCCCAACGTGACGGCACCCGACATCGTGCGCGGCCGGCTGCGCTATGGCATCGATCTGCGGCTGCCCGGCATGCTCATAGCAACCGTTGTGCGCTGCCCGCACCTGCATGGCGGCGTGAAGGCCTTCAATGCCGCCGAGGTGAAGCGCCTGCCCGGCGTGCGCGGCTGTGCCCGCATCGGCGGCTATCACGGCATCGACCTGCCCGGTGTGCCAGAGACCGGCGGCTTCCCCTTCGTCGTGCGCAGCGGCGTGGCGGTCTGGGGCGACGACACCTGGGCCGTGTTGCAGGCCCGCCGGCGGCTGAGCGTGCGCTGGACACTGTCGGCCGCGCAGGCACACGACAGCGACTCCTTCGCCCGCTTCGCCGCAGGGCTCATCGCCGAGGACGGCCCGGTCACCGGCCGCCGCGGCGCCGCCGTGGCCGAACCCATGCGCCAGCACCGTGCCGACTACGAATACCCCCATCAGGCGCACACGCCGATGGAGCCGCTCAGTTGCGCGGCGCACTGGCGTGCCGACGGCACGGGTTGCGACCTCTGGGTGGCGACCCAGTCGCCTGGCTACCTCGCCGCCGAGGTGATGCGCCTGACCGGCCTGTCACAGGCCCAGGTGCGCATCCACCTGCTGCCCAGCGGCGGCAGCTTCGGGCGGCGTTTCTTTCCGGACTTCGCCATCGAGGCGCTGCTCGTGTCGCGAGAGGCCGGCCACAGGCTGGTGAAGCTGATGTGGACACGCGAGGACGATGTCGCCACCAACCATTACCACGCCTACACGCAGGCCCGCTTCGAGGCGGGCGTGCGCGAGAACGGCAACATCCGCCACTGGCGCCAGACGGAGGCCCGCACGCAGTGGAGCCGGCGCAAGGCGGGTGACAAGCCCGAGCCTCCCGAGCGCGGAGAGGTGGCCTGGATGCCCTATGCCGCAGCGATGGTCGAGCACGCGCAGCGCGACCTGGAGACGCATACCGTGCTACCGAGCTGCGCCTGGCGCTCCGTGGTGGCCAATGCCTGGATGTTCGGGCAGGAGAGCTTCGTCGACGAGCTGGCGCTGGCCGCCAAGCGAGACCCGCTGGCCTACCGGCTCGCACATCTGGCCAACCCCGCGCCGCGCGACATCGGCCACGGCACGCCGTTCCAGCCCGCCCGCCTGCGCGCCGTGCTGGAAACGGCTGCCCGCGCGGCCGGCTGGCCAAAGGCAGCGCGGCCCGGCTGGGCGCAGGGCATCGCTGCGGCGCCCTATATGCATGGCAACAGCTACTGCGCCGTCGTGGCGGAGGTCGCGATCACCGGCACGGAAATCCGCGTCGAGCGCATCGTCTGCGCCGTCGATTGCGGCCTCGTCGTCAACCCGAGCACCGCACGCCAGCAGGTCGAGGGCGGCGTCATCTGGGCGATGACCGCGGCGCTGCACGGCGGCGTGCGGTTCAAGAACGGCCAGGTGCGGGCGAGCAACTTCCACGACATGCCCATCCTGCGCCTGCCCGAGTGCCCGAGCATCGAAGTGCACTGGGTGCCCGGCGAGGCCACGGCGCCGACCGGCATCGGCGAGATCGCCGGCCCGCCCACGGTGCCGGCCATTGCGAATGCCATCGCAGCCGCGACGGGGCAGCGCCTGCGCCGGTTGCCGCTGCGCCTGGCTTGACGGCGCGGCTCAGCACCCCGGCGCGCGCGTTTGGCGCTCAGGCCAACTCGGCCTTGTCCAGCCCGAACATCTTGTCCAGCGACCCCGGCACATTGCGGAAGGCCACGTTCATGCGGTTCCAGCCGTTGATGGCGGCGACGCGCCAGGTCAGCTCGGACAGTTCCTCGTCGGGGAAATGCTCGCGCACTTCGGCATAGGCGGCGTCGGAGACGCCCTCGGGCGGGATGCGCGTCAGCAGTTCCGTCCAGGCCAGCGCGGCGCGTTCCTTGGGCGTGAACTGCGGCGACTCGCGCCAGATGGCCACATGGTGCAGGCGCAGCTCGCGCTCGCCGTGGATCTTGGCCTGCTTGACGTGCATGTCCAGGCAGAAGGCGCAGCGGTTGAGCTGCGAGGCACGGATGTCCACCAGCAGGGCCAGCGTCTTGTCCATGCGGAAGGCCATGCCGAAGTCCATGTACTTCTTGGATAGGTCGGCGGACTGGCGGAAGTAGTCGAGGCGGGGGGCGTGCGTGCTCATGTCGATGTCCTTGGCGTGTGGTGGGCCGGCGGAATTGCTGGCCTCATCCTCAAGACGGATGGGCCGCGTTGTTTGTGACACGCGCCGCGATGGCGGCCAGCTTGTCGGGGTTGCGCTGGATGTAGAGGGCGCCCACCTGGCCGTCGGCCTGGGCCGGCGCCAGCGCGATGGTCTGCACCAGCCGGCCGCCGGCCGTGGTGTCGATGATGAGCAGGCCCGGCAGGCCGTTGACCTGGGCCGGCACCATGCGCCAGCCGCGGCTGGTGGGCATCTGCGCGAAGCCGATGAAGATGCGGGCGACCTCCGCGCCGCCATGCAGCGCGCGCGGCACCGCAGCCACCTTGCCGCCGCCATCGGCCATCATCACGGCGTCCTCGGCGAGCAGCCGCGCCAGCGCCGACACGTCCTGGCTGCGCACGGCGTCCATGAAGGCGGCCACCAGCCGCTCGCCCTCCTCCTTCGCCACCGCGCGGCGCGCGTAGTCGGCCTTGACGTTCTTGCGCGCGCGGCTGATGAGCTGCCGGCAGGCGGCCTCGCTGCGGTCGAGGTGGCGGGCGATCTCGTCGTAGTCGAGGTCGAACACGTCGTGCAGCAGGAAGGCCGCGCGCTCCACCGGCGACAGCCGTTCCAGCGCCAGCATGAAGGCGACGGACACGTCCTGCGCGAACTCGGCCTGCTTCTCCGGGCCGGGCGCCCAGCCGAACAGCGCTTCGTCCTCCAGCATGGGCTCGGGCAGCCACACGCCCACGTATTGCTCGCGCTGGTGCGCCGCCGAGCGCAGCTTGTCCAGGCAGAGGTTGGTCACCAGCCGCGACAGGAAAGCGCCGGCATGCTGGACGCTGGCTTCGTCCACCTCGGCCCAGCGCAGCCAGGCCTCCTGCACGATGTCCTCGGCCTCGGCGCGCGAGCCCAGCATGCGGTAAGCCAGCGCGCGCAGGCGGCGGGCATGGTCACTGTCGAAGCGGCGGGCGCGGGCGGCGGGGGTCGGGTCGTCGGTCATGGCAGGCCTTTCGGGTCAATCCTGCCATGACGAAACGCCCGTCGCGTTTGTGACATGGCACGCGCACCTTTAGCATCCCGCCATGGACCAGCCCAAGCACGACTACCTCGTCATCTCCCGCGGCCAGTGGGACGAGCGCGCCAGCCGCGAAGACGTCCAGCGCGCCATCGACCAGTTTTACGTCTGGTACGAAGCTCACGTGGCCGCCGGCCGCATGAAGCCGGGCAGCCGGCTGGCGCCGACGGGCAAGGTCGTCGCCCACCACCTGACCACGGACGGCCCGTTCGTGGAGACCAAGGAGGTTGTCGGCGGCTACTGGTTCATCGTCGCTTCGAGCCTGGAGGAAGCGGCCGAGCTGGCTAGGCACAACCCCTGCCTGCCTTTCGGGCTGACGCTGGAACTGCGCCCCCTCGACCCCGAACGGGCGCGGGCGGCGGACGTCACCAACGAAACGCCGCCCGAATGGCGCCGCGGTTGAAGCGCTGACGCACCGCGCTCAGGGGTTGAGCGGTTCAAGGGCAGCGCAGGAAAGCGCCGTGTACCGTGCAGGCCCCGCGCGGCCCGACGAAGTTGGGGCCGACGCGCGTCAGCGTCGAGCCGTCGCTGCCCAGGCAGGTGGCGGCATTGCAGTTGCTGATGGTGATGGGCACGTCCACCCGCGGCTGCGGCAGCGGCTCGGGAATCGGCGCAGGCACTCTCGCGCGGGGCGGCGGTGCCATGGCCCGCGACGGCGCGGGCGCGATCCACGTGCGCTGGGACGGTGGGGGTGACGTCGTCAGGCCGCCCAGGCAGACATCGGCCACCCGCTGGCGCAACGGCTGCAGCCGCGCGGCGACGGCGCGCTGCCGCTCGGCATCCGCACTGACACCGGTGGGCGCGGAGGCCGCCGCGGCGGTGTCGGCGATGGCGTCCTCCGCGCGCTCCAGCGCCTGCAGCGCGGTGCGGCAGGCCGGCGAGCGCGGCAGCTCCTCGGCACAGGGTGCGGCGCCGGCCCAGATCGTGCCGCTCAGCAGCATCAGCAAACCCACGCCGGGCCGGGGGCGGGCCAGGAATCGGCGGGGAGTTGCAGTTGCATTCATGGCTGAGGCCTTGCGCCAGTGTCACGACCGTGTGGTACCAGCGCCGCGAAACCAGTGTCCGGCAAGCGGGTCAGCCGCGGCCGCGGACGCCGCCCCGCAGCGGCCTCAGAAGATCCCGCAGGCCGTTGTGGTCCATCTCCTGCATGAGGGCCAGCAGCCGTCCGAGCTCGCCCTTGGGGAACCCTTCGCGCGCAAACCAGTTGAGATAGTTGCCCGGCAGGTCGGCAATCAGGCTGCCCTTGTGCTTGCCAAACGGCATCTCGGTGGCCACGAGCTTGAGCAGGTCTTCGGGGTTCATGTCTTGAGCCGGTAGCCGACGCCCGCCTCGGTCACGAGCCACTGCGGCCGGTTGGCGTCGGCCTCGATCTTCCTGCGCAGGTTGGCCATGTGCACCCGCACGTAATGCACGTCCTCCGCGTGGCCCGGGCCCCAGACGGCCTTCAGCAGGTGCTGGTGGGTCAGCACGCGGCCGGGCGCGTTGGACAGCTCCTGCAGCAGGCGGTACTCGATGGGCGTGAGGTGCAGTTCCTCACCGTCGCGGGTCACCGTGCGCAGCGCGCGGTCCATGGCGATGGGGCCGAAACGCAGCACCGGGTCGGCCTCGCTGCCGCCGCCGCTGCGGGCCAGGCGGCGCAACTGCACGCGCACCCGGGCCAGCAGCTCGGCGACACCGAAGGGCTTGACGAGGTAGTCGTCGGCGCCGGCGTCCAGCGCCTGCACCTTGCGCTCCTCGCCCTCGCGGGCCGACAGCACGACGATGGGCGCCTGCGACCAGCCGCGGAACTCGCGGATGAAGTCCAGCCCATCGCCGTCGGGCAGGCCGAGGTCCAGCACGACGAGTTCAGGGCGGCGCGTGGCGGCGTCGATGAGGCCGCGCTGCAGCGTCGCCGCCTCGAACACCTCCAGGCCCTCGCTCTGCAGCGCCATGCGCACGAAGCGGCGGATCTCCGGCTCGTCCTCGATCATCAACACGCGTGCGGCGCTCACTCTGGTTTCTCCACCGGAGGCTGGCCGAGAGGAAGCTCTATTCGGACACAGGCGCCGCCGGTCGCGGCATTGTGGGCGCTGATGCGTCCGCCATGCGCCTCGACGATGGCCCGGCAGATGGCCAGCCCCAGGCCGACGCCGGGCGTGGCGCTCTCGCGGTCGCCGCGCTCGAACTTGCCGAACAGCCGGTCCTCGCTGCCGGCGGGGAAGCCCGGGCCGCCATCGGCCACGTCGATCTCGACATGCCAACCCGCCGGCCGCGCGCCGATGCGGATGGCGCTGCCCGGCGGCGTGTACTTGGCCGCGTTCTCCAGCAGGTTCACGAGCACGCGCTCGATGAGCACCGCGTCCAGCTCGACGAGCGGCAGCTCGGCCGCCAGGTCCACCGCCACGTCGCGGCCGGCCAGCACCTCGTCCAGCCCGGCCAGCGCGCTGCCGACGACCTCCTGCAGCGGCAACCAGTGGCGGTTCAACCGCACGGCGCCGGACTGCAGCCGCGCCATGTCGAGCAGGTTGCCCACCAGCGCGCTCATGCGCAGTGCCGAGCGGCGCATGGCCTCGGCCACCTCGGCCTGCGGCGGGCTCAGCGCGGGCGGCGCCAGCTTGAGCGCATCGGCCAGGCCGACCAGGACCGCCAGCGGCGTGCGCAGGTCGTGCGAGACGGCCGTCAGCAGCGAGTTGCGCAGCCGCTCCGACTCGATCTGCAGCGTGCTGTGCTGGGCCACCTCGATGTAGTGGAAGCGCTCCAGCGAGATGGCCAGCAGTGCCGCGCAGGTGTCCAGCAGCTCGCGCGCCTCGGGCGACCAGCGCCGCTTCTGCCCGTCGACTTCGCCGTCGACCGCCAGCACGCCGCGCACGCGCATCGGCGCGCTCAACGGCAGCATCAGGCAGCGGCTGGCGGGCAGCGTGTCGGTGCCCTGCCCGGCCGGCTGGCCATGGTCGTAGGCCCATTGCGCGACGCCGAGGTCGGGCCGGGCGCTGGCTGAACCGGGCACGGGCAGCACCGCCAGCACCTCGCGGCCCGGCGTGGCGCCGAGCGGCGGCACCAGCACGGCCGACGCGGCGCCGAACTCCGCGCGCAGGAAGCGCGCCGCGATCTCGGCCACCTGCTCGGGCACCAGGGCGGCGCCGAGGTCGCGCGACATGGCGTACAGGCCGCGCACACGGCGCTCGCGCTCCTGGGCCGCCCGCGCCTGCGTCTGCAGGCCCGCCGCGAGCTGGCCGATGACGAGGCCGACCAGCAGCAGCACGGCAAAGGTGACGAGGTACTGGGCGTCGCCGACCGCGAACGTCCAGCGCGGCTCGACGAAGACGAAGTCGAATACCGCCACGTCGAGCATGGCCGCCAGCGCCGCCGGCGCACGGCCGAAGCGCAGCGCGACGCCGACGACGTTGAGCAGATAGAGCATGGCGATGTTGGTCGGCGCCATGAAGCGCAGCAGCAGCAACGCCAGGGCCGTCGTCAGCAGGGCGCCGGCCAGCGCCGCCGCATAGCCACGCAGCGCATGCGGCGCCAGCAGGCTACGCGCCCGGGGCGGGGGCGGCGGCCCGTGCTCGCGCGCCGCGGTGGGCAGCGCCACCTGCAGCACGTCCATCTCCTCGGCGAGATGACTCAGCGCCTCGGCCAGCGTCGGCCGGCCGGGCCAGCGCCATGCGCGCTCGCGCCGGCCGACGACGAGGCGGGCCAGGTTGTGCTCGCGCGCATAGCCCACCAGCGCCGCGCCCACCTCGGGCGCGGACAGCACCGCCGTGCGCGCGCCCAGGCTCTGCGCCAGCTCCAGCGTGCGCTGCACGTGCTGGCGACCCGCCTCGCCCAGCCCGCGCGCCGTCTCGACATGCACCGCGTGCCAGTCCAGGCCCAGCTGCTGGGCCAGCCGCGCCGCGCTGCGCACCACCTTGTCGCTGGCCGCCCCGGGGCCGACGCAGGCCAGCAGCGATTCGCGGTTGGGCCAGACCGCGCCCTTGCCCAGGTCCGTGTGCTCGCGCCGGTAGGCCTGCATCTGGTCGTCCACGCGGTCGGCCGTGCGGCGCAGCGCCAGCTCGCGCAGCGCCAGCAGGTTGCCCTTGCGGAAGAAGTTCTTCGCGGCCCGCTCCGCCTGCTGCGGCAGGTAGACCTTGCCCTCCCTGAGCCGCTGCAGCAGCTCGTCGGGCGGCAGGTCGACGACGACGACCTCGTCGGCCTCGTCGAAGACCTTGTCCGGCAGCGTCTCCCAGACCCGGATGCCGGTGATGCCGCCGACGATGTCGTTCAGGCTTTCCAGATGCTGCACGTTCAGCGTCGTCCAGACCTCGACGCCGGCGTCGCGCAGCTCCTGCGCGTCCTGCCAGCGCTTGGCATGGCGCGAGCCCGACAGGTTGCTGTGGGCCAGTTCATCCAGCAGCAGCACGCCGCCGGGCTGCCCGCGGCCCCAGGCCAGCGCGGCGTCGAGGTCGAACTCGCGCAGCGTCTGGCCCTTGTGGTTCACCTCGCGCAGCGCCACGCGCGGCAGGTCGCGGGCTATCGTCTCGGTGTCGGCCCGCCCATGCGTCTCGACGACGCCGACCCGCACCGCCCGGCCCTGCCGCTGCGCCGCATGCGCGGCGGCCAGCATCGCGAAGGTCTTGCCGACGCCGGCGTTGGCGCCAAAGAAGATCTTCAGCCGGCCGCGCCGCGCGGCAGCTTCGTCATGCTGCACCTTCGCCAGCAGTTCGTCCGGGTCGGGCCGCGCGTCGCTCACAGCCACTTCAGGCGCTTGAAGCGCCAGTACAGCGCGCCACTGACGACCGCGATCACGCCCAGCGCCATCGGGTAGCCGAAGGCCCATTTGAGCTCGGGCATCTTCTCGAAGTTCATGCCCCAGATGCCGGCCAGCGCGGTGGACGCCGCGAAGATGGCGGCCCACGCCGCGAGGCGCTTCGTGACCAGGGATTCGTCCAGCGTGACCAGCGTCAGGTTGACCTGCGTGGCCGCAATGATGGTTTCGCGCGCGGCGTCGATGCTGGCCTGGATGCGCAGCAGGTGGTCGTAGACGTCGCGGAAATAGTCCTGCATGGCTTTGCACACCACCGGCACGCGCCCGCCGTGCAGTTTGGAGGCGACATCCAGCAGCGGCGTGACGGCATGGCGCAGCGTGGTCAGCCGCTGCTTCAGGCCGAACAGTCGCTCGACGACGGCCTGCCGGTCCTGGCGGGGCTGGAACATCGTCGTCTCCAGCTGGTCCAGCTCGGCCTCGATGGCTTCGATGAGGGGGAAGTAGCGGTCCACCACCGCGTCCATCAGCGCGTAGAAGACAAAGCCCGGCCCCTGGCGCAGCAGCTCCGGCTCGCGCTCGGCGCGGTCGCGCACGCCCAGGAAGCCCTGCGTGCTGCGGTGCCGCACCGACACGACGAAGCGCGCGCCGACGAACACGTGAACCTCGCCGACTTCGAGGCTGCCGTCCGGCCCTGCCTCCAACAGGTGCATCGCCGCGAACAGGATCTCGCCGTACTCCTCCAGCTTGGGTCGCTGCAGACCCTTGCGAGCGTCCTCCACGGCCAGCGGCGGCAGGTCCAGCTCGTGCTGCAGGCGGGTCAGCTCGTCGTCGGTCGGGTCGCGCAGCGCGATCCAGACGAAGCCGGACTGCGCCTCCAGGGCCTCGGACACATCGTCCAGGCTGGGCTCGGCCACGACGCGGCCGTCGTCGTAGACAACACTGTTGATCAGCATGAATGTCGGCCCCGAGTCATCGTGCGGTCATCCTCGCACGGCTCATCGGGGCAACGCATCCAGCGCGAGGTTGACGGCCAGCACGTTCACACGCGCTTCGCCGAGGAAGCCCAGCCGGCGGTCCTCGGTGTGCTGCGCGATGAGGGCACGCACGCGCGCCACCGGCAGCCCACGCACGCGGGCGACGCGCTCGGCCTGGTAGTCGGCCGCGGCGCGGCTGATGTGGGGGTCCAGGCCGCTGGCCGAGGCGGTCACGAGGTCCGCCGGCACGGGGCTCGTGTTGCCGGGGTCGGCCGCGCGCAGGGCCGCGATGCGGGCCGTGACCGCATCGACCAGCGCCGGCGCCGTCGGTGCGAGGTTGGAGCCGCCGGAGTTGGCCGCGTTGTACGGCATGGGCGCCGTCGCCGAGGGGCGGCTCCAGAAGTGGCCCGGGTCGCTGAAGGCCTGGCCGATCAGCGCCGAGCCGACCGGCCGGCCCCCACGCTCGACGAGGCTGCCATTGGCCTGGTGCGGGAACAGCGTCTGCGCGATGCCGGTGACGGCCAGCGGGTAGGCCAGGCCGGTGACGAGGCTGAGCAGCACGAAGAGCGTCAGCGCGGGGCGGAGTTGGGTGGTCATGGTTTCAAGCCAGGTGAAGGGCGACCAGCAGCAGGTCGATCGCCTTGATGCCGATGAAGGGCACGAGGACGCCGCCCAGGCCGTAGAGGGCCAGGTTGCGACGCAGCAGCGCACTGGCGCCGATGGCGCGGTAGCGCACGCCCTTCAGCGCCAGCGGAATGAGCACGACGATGATCAGCGCGTTGAAGATGACCGCGCTCAGGATGGCCGAGTTCGGGCTGGCCAGCCGCATGACGTTGAGCGCCGCCAGCTGTGGGTAGGTCGACACGAAGGCCGCCGGCAGCACGGCGAAGTACTTGGCCAGGTCGTTGGCGATGCTGAAGGTCGTCAGCGACCCGCGCGTCATCAGCATCTGCTTGCCGGTCTCGACCACCTCGATGAGCTTGGTCGGGTTGCTGTCGAGGTCGACCATGTTGCCGGCCTCCTTGGCGGCCTGCGTGCCGCTGTTCATCGCCACGGCCACGTCGGCCTGCGCCAGCGCCGGCGCGTCGTTCGTGCCGTCGCCCGTCATGGCCACGAGCCGGCCCTGCGCCTGGTGCTCGCGGATCAGCGCCAGCTTGGCCTCGGGCGTCGCTTCGGCGAGGAAGTCGTCCACGCCGGCCTCCGCCGCGATGGCCGCGGCCGTCAGGCGGTTGTCCCCGGTGACCATGACGGTCTTGATACCCATGCGGCGCAGCTGCGCGAAGCGCTCCCGGATACCGGGCTTGACGATGTCCTTCAGCTCGACGACGCCGAGCACATGCGTGTCTGCAGCCGGAGCCGGGCCGCCCCAAGGCGGCTGCACACCCGCCTGGCGGGTGGGCGCCGTA
>Ga0307411_10000237_pt1 | contig 18016 bp, 13 predicted proteins | sample DK1Ometagenome_2_FD_203712 | JGI IMG/M metagenome (GOLD analysis project Ga0307411, IMG submission 203712) | Maize rhizosphere microbial communities from greenhouse at UC Davis, California, United States - DK15-O-1 | ecosystem: Host-associated > Plants > Roots > Rhizosphere > Soil | place: USA...
CCGATGGTCAAGGCCGCGGCGGACAAGTACGCCGGCGAGAAGAAGCTCACCCGCCGCACGCCGGCCGAATGTCAGAGCTGAGCACGACGATGCAGGCCAAGCCGCTGCTCGATGTGAACGGCATCGAGGTCATCTACAACCACGTGATCCTCGTGCTCAAGGGCGTGTCGCTGCAAGTGCCCGAGGGCCGTGTCGTGGCGCTGCTCGGCGGCAACGGCGCGGGCAAGACGACGACGCTGCGCGCAGTATCCAACCTGCTCGAAGGCGAGCGTGGCGAGGTGACCAAGGGCAGCATCGAGCTGCGCGGCGAGCGCATCGAGAAGCTGTCGACCTCGGCCATGGTCGAGCGCGGTGTCGTGCAGGTCATGGAGGGGCGGCACTGCTTCGCCCACCTGACCATCGAGGAGAACCTGATGACCGGCGCCTACACCCGCAAGGACGGGCGGGCCGCCGTGGCGGCGACGCTGGACAAGGTCTACAACTACTTCCCGCGGCTCAAGACCCGCCGCACCAGCCAGGCCGCGTACACGTCGGGCGGCGAGCAGCAGATGTGCGCCATCGGCCGTGCGCTGATGGCCAACCCGAAAATGGTGCTGCTGGACGAGCCGTCGATGGGGCTGGCGCCGCAGATCGTCGAAGAGGTGTTCGAGATCGTGCGCGACCTCAATGCACGCGAGGGCACGACCTTCCTGCTGGCCGAGCAGAACACCAACATGGCGCTGCGTTACGCCGACTACGGCTACATCCTGGAGAACGGCCGCGTCGTCATGGACGGCGCCGCCGCCGCGCTGCGCGAGAACGAGGACGTCAAGGAGTTCTATCTGGGCGTGGGCGGGGAAGGGCGGCGCAGCTTCAAGGACGTGAAGAGCTACAAGCGAAGGAAAAGGTGGCTGGCATGAGTAGCCGAGCGCAGGGCCGCCCCAAGCCGACGGCACCCCCGCGGGGGGCAGGAGCGAAGCGACGTGGGGGCAGACATGGATGACGCCTGGGACATCGCGCCGCCTCCGTTCGATGCGGACTCGGCATTGCAGACGATGAAGCGCTTTGCGCGCGACCAGCGCGTGCTGGCGGAACGCGGCGAAGGCTGGATGCTCGGCGCAGACGTCGTGATGAAGCTGAGCGTCGACGGCGCGGTGGTCAAGGTCCAGCTCGCCAAGCGCCCGGCGCGCACGCCGGAGTGGGACAGCTTCACGCTGAAGTCGGCCACCGAGACGCGCAAGCTGCAGGACGAAATCAAGCGCCGTCTGACGCGGTGGAAGGACGACGAGTGAACTCCGAGTTCCTCGACGCGCTGGAGACCCGCGATCCGGCCGAGCGCGAGGCCGCGCTGATGGCCGCGCTGCCGGCCCAGGTCGCACATGCGCAGGCCAGCAGCCCGGCGTACACGGCGCTGCTGGCGGGTGTCGACGCGGCCGGCGTCACGTCGCGCGCGGCGCTGGCCGCGCTGCCGCTGACGCGCAAGAGCAGCCTCGCCGCTGCCCAGGCGGCGCGCCGCGCGCTGCGCCTGGGCGGCTATGCGGCCGGCATGCCGCGGCGCATCTTCCAGTCGCCCGGGCCGCTCTACGAGCCCGAGCCCGATGCCGACGGCGCCGACCCCTGGCGCATCGCCCGCGCGCTGCATGCGGCGGGCCTGCGCGCAGGCCAGCTGGCCCATGTCGGCTTCAGCTATCACCTGACCCCCGCCGGCGCCATGATGGAAGCGGGCCTGCGCGCCATCGGCGCGGCCAGCTTCCCCGGCGGCGTCGGCAACACGGAGCTCCAGCTCCAGGCGCTGCTGGACCTGCGGCCCGAAGCCTATGCCGGCACGCCGAGCCTGCTGCGCATCCTGCTCGACAAGGCGGCGGAGGGCGGCCATGCGCTGCCCGGGCTGCAGCGCGCGCTGGTCAGCGGCGAGGCCTGCCCGCCGGCGCTCGTGGCCTGGTTCGCCGAGCGGGGTGTGGAGGCCTACCAGTGCTATGCGACGGCCGATCTTGGCCTCATCGCCTACGAGACCCGCGCGCGGGAAGGCCTCGTCGTCGACGAGGGTGTCATCGTCGAGATCGTGCGGCCGGGTTCGGGCGAGCCGTTGCCCGAAGGCGAGGTCGGCGAGGTCGTCGTGACGACGCTGAGCCCGAGCTATCCGCTGATCCGCTTTGCCACCGGCGACCTGTCGGCGGTGATGCCAGGCACGAGCTCCTGCGGCCGCAGCAACCGGCGCCTGCGCGGCTGGCTGGGGCGGGCCGACCAGTCGGCCAAGGTGCGTGGCATGTTCGTGCACGCCGGCCAGGTGGCCGATCTCGTCAAGCGCCATCCGGAGGTGCGGCGCGCCCGCCTCGTCGTCAGCGGCGAGCTGGCGCAGGACCACGTCGTGCTGCAGGTTGAAATGTGGGAATCCACAACCCCCGGCCTCGTGGAAAGCCTGATGCAGACGGCCCGCGACCTGACCAAACTCCGTATCGAGGTAGTACTCTTGCCGACCGGCAGCCTACCCAACGACGGCAAACTCATCGAAGACCGTCGTTAACCGATGGAGACTTCTTGATGCGCACTTCTTTGCTGTTCACCGCGGGCCTGGTGGCTTCCGCGGTTGCTCTTCCCGCCCTGGCCTATCCCGACAAGCCCGTCACGCTCATCGTGCCGTTCACGGCTGGTGGTCCGACCGACAAGGTGGCCCGGGACCTCGCCGAAGCACTGCGCAAACCCCTGGGTGGCACCATCATCATCGAGAACGTCGGCGGCGTCGGCGGCACGCTGGGCGCCAACAAGGTGGCCAAGGCCGCACCCGATGGCTACACGCTGCTGCTGCACCACATCGGCATCGCCAGCGCGTCGGCGCTGTACCGCACGCTGCCCTACAAGACGCTGGAGGACTTCGAGTACCTCGGCCTGGTCAACGAAGTCCCGATGACGCTGATCGGCCGCCCGAATCTGCCGGCCAACAACTACGCCGAACTGACCAAGTGGATGGAGGCCAACAAGGGCCAGATCAACTTGGCCAATGCAGGTGTCGGCTCGGCCTCGCACCTGTGCGGGCTGCTGTTCCAGTCCGCCGTCAAGATCGACATGACGACCGTGCCGTACAAGGGCACCGCGCCGGCCATGAACGACCTGCTGGGCAGCCAGGTCGACATCATGTGCGACCAGACGACCAACACGACGGGGCAGATCGAATCCGGCAAGGTCAAGGCTTATGCCGTCATGTCGCCCAAGCGCCTCACCAGCGGGCCGTTGGCCAAGCTGCCGACGGCCGACGAGTCGGGCCTGAAGGGCTTCAACATGTCGGTCTGGCACGGCCTGTATGCGCCCAAGGGCACGCCCAAGGCGGTCATCGACAAGGTCAACACCGCATTACGCGCTGCGCTGAAGGACGCGGACTTCCAGAAGCGTCAGGAGGCCCTGGGCGCCGTCATCGTCAATGACGCCCGCCTGGCACCGGCCGAGCACAAGAAGTTCGTCGAGGCGGAGATCAGCAAGATCACCCCCGTCATCAAGGCCGCAGGCCAGTACGCCGACTGAAATGGCGCCCCTCGGCCAGTCGCGCGCCGCTGAACGCGGGCGCGACTGGCCGGTCCTGCAGACCGCGCAGCCGGCAGGGCGGCTGCTCTTCGGCAGACACGGCAATTCCTCAGGACTTGCCGTGTCCGGCCTCAGCCCCCAAGGGGACGGCGATGCTCGCCGGATTGACCGGCAAGCACATCGCCCAAGGCGGGCCGGCTTGGGAGCGGCCCGGCGCTCGGCCCGCGAGATGCGAACGCTTCAGGCATTGACCTTGTCGACGACCAGGCGGTGTCCGTCGTCGAACACCCAGGCGTCTTCGTAGTCCACCTCGAAGAGATGACCGTCGGGATCTGTGAAGTACCCGGCAACCCCCCACTGCGTGCGGGTGGCCGGCTTCACCAGCCGCCCGCCGGCGTTCACCGCTTTGGCCAGGATGCGCGGCACTTCGTCCGCTGACTTGGCGAGGTAGATCAGCGCAACGCCGGAGAAGCCGGTGCCGCGCGGCGAGTCGAAGCCTGCGTCCTGCGCCAGGGCCTCCCGCGAGATCAGGCAGAGCGCATGGCCGCCGAGGTCGAACTTCGCAAAGCCGTCGTTGCCGGTCGGTGACCGGGCCCAGCCGAGCGCCTCGTAGAAGGCCGTCGAGCGTGCCACGCTGTCGACGCCGAGCAGGATGAGGTGCAGGCGTTGACGCGGCGGCAGGGCGTCGCGCAGAGCGGCTTCAAAGACGTGACCAACGGGTTGCTCCAGCATTTTCATCCTCATGGAAATCGAGGCGTGGATGCTAGCGACGCCGGGCGATGGATGAGTTACGTCACGGCGCGCGCCGGCGGCGCCGCGCTTGGTGAAGCGAGCCATTCCGGCCGTACCGAATCCCTGCGCACCGCGCCTCGCTGTTGCGCCGGGTAAACACGCTGTTGACGCGGTTCTCCGTCCCGTGAAGAATGCATGTAAACGTTTACATGACACTTCAACAAGCCGGCATGCGCAAGCGACAGCCGGTGCTACGGAATGAGACAACCGTTCCCGCCCGGCTTCCTGTGGGGCTGTGCGACCTCTGCCTACCAGATCGAAGGCTCACCCCTGGCCGACGGCGCGGGCGTCAGCAACTGGCATCGCTTCGTGCGCACGCCGGGCCGCGTGCTTGGCAACGACACGGGCGACGTCGCCTGCGATCATTACCGCCGCATGAAGGACGACGTCGCGCTGATGCGCGAGCTGGGACTCACCGCCTACCGCTTCAGCATCGCCTGGGGCCGGGTCTTGCCTGAAGGGCGTGGGCGGGTGAACCCCGCGGGGCTGGCCTTCTATGAACGCCTCGTCGACGAACTGCTGGCCGCCGGCATCACGCCGATGGCGACGCTGTACCACTGGGACTTGCCAGTCGCGCTGGACGACCGCGGCGGCTGGCTGAACCCCGACATGCCCGACTGGTTCGCGGACTACGCGCAGGTCTGCTTCAACGCGCTGGACGACCGCGTACCGATGTGGACGACGCTCAACGAGCCGTGGGTCGTCGCCGACGGCGGCTACATGCACGGCGTGCTGGCGCCCGGCCACCGCAGCGCCTTCGAGGCCGCCATCGCCGCCCACCGGCTGATGCAGTCGCATGCCCGGGCGGTGCAGGCGTATCGCGCCGTCGGCAGGAACAAGATCGGCCTCGTCGTCAACATCGAGCCCAAGCACCTGCCGCCCGACGCCAGCAAGCAGGACCGCCACGCGGCGCGCCTGGCCGACGCCTACATGAACCGGCAGTACCTGGACCCGGCGCTGCTGGGCAGCTACCCCGAAGAGCTCCGCGAGGTCTTCGGCGAGGCCTGGCCCGACTGGCCGGCCGCCGAGGTCGAGGCCCTGAGCCAGCCGGTCGATTTCCTCGGCCTGAACTACTACACGCGCGCCGTCGTCCGCCACGATGCCAAGGCCTGGCCCGTGCCGGTGCAGCCGCTGCGCCAGCCCGGCGGCATCTACACCGAGACCGGCTGGGAGCTGCATCCCGAGAGCCTGACCGACACCCTCGTGTGGATGCATGAGCGCTACGGCGGCCTGCCGCTGTACGTGACCGAGAACGGCGCCGCGTTCTACGACCCGCCGGCAGCCATCGACGGCCGCGTCGACGACCCGCTGCGCGTGCACTATCTGCGCACGCACATCGCTGCCGTGCAGGCGGCCATCGCGCGCGGTGCCGACGTGCGCGGCTACTGCGCCTGGTCGCTGTTCGACAACCTGGAATGGGCGCTGGGCTTTTCCAAGCGCTTCGGCCTCGTGCATGTGGACTTTCAGACACAGCAACGCACTCCCAAGGCCAGTGCGCGCTACTACGCTCGGGTCATCGCCGATCATGGCGCCAACCTGGACTGAAGCCTGATGAGCGTGACCCCCGCCACGATCAAGGATGTCGCGCGCGTCGCCGGCGTCTCGGTAGCCACCGTTTCGCGAGCGCTGAACGGTGCCGAGAACGTGCTGCCCGACACGCGCCAGCGCATCCTCGACGTCGCCCGCGAGCTTCGCTATGCCCCCTCGGGCGCCGCGCGCAGCCTCATCACGCGCCGCACCGACACCATCGGCGCGCTGCTGCCCGATCTGCACGGCGAGTTCTTCTCCGAGCTGATCCGCGGCATCGACCAGGCGGCCCGCGCCCGCGGCCTGCACCTGCTGCTGTCCAGCTCGCACGACGACGCCAACGAAGCCGCTGCCGCGCTGCGCGCGATGAACGGCCGCGTCGACGGCCTGCTCGTCATGTCGCCGCACGCGGATGACGATTTCCTGTCGCAGAACCTGCCGCACACGCTGCCCGCCGTGCTGCTCAATTCCGGCGTCAGCAAACCCACGCAGCGCGTCTTCGCGGTCGACAACTTCGGCGGCGCGCGCGAGATGACGGCCCATCTCGTCAGTACCGGCCGGCGCCGCATCGCCTTCCTCGGTGGCCCGGTGGCCAACTTCGAGGCCCGTGAGCGCGAACGCGGCTACCGCGCCGGGCTGGCGCCGGGTGCCCAGCCCTGGCTGCTGGACGGCGACTTTTCCGAAGCCGGCGGCCAGCGCGCGGGTGACCGGCTGCTGGCCCTGCCCGCGGGCGAGCGTCCCGATGCCGTCTTCGCCGCCAACGACATCATGGCCATCGGCCTGCTCGGCACGCTGCAGGCCGGCGGCGTGCGCGTGCCCGACGACATCGCGCTCGCTGGCTTCGACGACATCCCCGTCGCACGCTATGTCAGCCCGGCGCTGACCACCATGCACGTGCCCATCGCCGCCCTCGGCAGCGAGGCCCTCGACGCGCTGGCCGACGCGCTCGACCGCCCGCCGTCACCGTCCACCGAGAGCACCGTCATGCCGGTGCAACTCGTCGTGCGCCGCTCCTGCGGTGCCCGGCCCTGAATCCCGTCCACACCATAGACAACACAGGAGACAAGGACACCATGAGCACACACATCCCCCGCAGCAAGCAGCGGCTTCTCGCCCGCCACCTCTGCGCAGCCGGCCTGCTCGGCGGCCTGTTGATCGCAGCACTGCCCGCCCAGGCGCAGACCGCCAACGCCACCGTGCGGGGCACCATCACCACGGCAGGTGCCACGGCGCCAGCGGGCACCGACGTCGTGGCCGTCAACAAGGCCAACGGCAACACCTACCGCACCAGGACGCTGGCTGACGGCAGCTACGCGCTGGTCGGCCTGGCGCCCGGCAGCTACGAGGTGCGCGTCGGCGGTGCGGCCAGCGGCAGCGTGGTGACGCTGTCGGTCGGCCAGAGCGCGACGCTCGACCTGGCCAGCGGCAGCGGCGCCGCCAACCAGCTGGGCACCGTCGTCATCGAAGGCAGTGCGCAGCGCCAGGGCGTCATCGACTCCCAGGTCGGCACGACCGTCTCCAACCGCATGATCGAGGCCATCCCGCAGGCCTCGCGCAACTTCCTGTCGGCGGCGGACTTCGCACCTGGTGTGCGCTTCGACACCGACACCAGCGGCAACACGCGGCTGCGCGGCGGCTCGCAGAACATCGACTCCGTCAACGTCTTCATCGACGGCGTCGGCCAGAAGAACAACATCCTGCGTGGCGGCGTTTCAGGCCAGGACACCAGCCAGGGCAACCCGTTCCCGCAGGCGGCGATTGCTGAGTACCGCGTTCTGACGCAGAACTACAAGGCGGAGTACGACCAGGTCTCCAGCGTCGCGATCTCGGCAGTCACCAAATCTGGCGGTAATGAAACGCATGGAAACGTATACATCAACCGGACAGGCAGCAACTGGACGTCACTCAGCCCGATCCAGGAGAAGGACGAGGCCAACGGCATAGCGCCACCCTCCAACAAGCAGATCGAAGGTGGCTTCAGCATCGGCGGGGCGATCAAGCCTGACACGCTGCACTACTTCCTCGCCTACGACGGCAAGTCGCTCGACAAGCCGCGCCAGCTGACCGCGATGAACCTGGACAAGTACCCCGGCAGCCCGGGTCTCGTGCCGAGCATCGCTTCGCAGCAAGGTGCCTTCAAGGGCCAGTTCAAGCAGCATCTGCTGTTCGGCAAGATCTCCGCGGAGATTGACGACCGGCAGCGCCTGGACCTCTCGACGACGTTGCGCAAAGAGACCGGCTATTCGGTCGAGGGCGACCGCTTCGCGCCGAGCACGGCCATCAACAACAACAACAACACCTACCGCGTCGACCTCACTCACGAGTACGCCGGCGACAACTGGCTCAACGAAGCACGCGCGGGCTGGGAGAGCACCAAGTGGAATCCGCAGTCGGACTCCACAGACCCTCAGGTCCGCTTCAAGTACTCTCCCACGAACGCGATCAACAACGTCCAGGACATCTTCTTCACGGGCGGTTCGCCCAACGCCCAGGACCGGCGCCAGAGCGGCATCTACCTGAAGGATGACCTCAGCTACACGGGACTTGCCGGCCACGTCATCAAGGGCGGTGTGCAGTTCAAGGCGATGGAGTACGACCTCCGCGGCACGGCCTTCCGCGTGCCGACGATCGACACCGTCCTGAACGTGGCGACCGGCCAGCCGTACTACAACGGCCTCGCCTGCACGGGTACGAACGTCAGCAGCAGCGGTCTGTCCAGTGACCAGTGCAACATCCGCCTGGCCATTCCCGACGCCTCCGTGAGCTTCAAGAACAAGCAGTACGGCATCTATCTGCAGGACGACTGGAAGCTCACCCGGCAGCTGGAACTCAACATCGGGGCCCGTTGGGACTACGAAGACAACATGCTCAACAACAGCTACGTGACGCCGGCCGACCGCGTCGCCGCGTTGAACGGGCTGGACGGCCGCACCATCGACGGCATCACCGCGCCTGCCGGCCAGACCTATGCGCAGTCGCTGGCCAAAGGCGGCATCAACATCGTCGACTACATCTCCACCGGCAACTCGCGCAAGGCCTTCAAGGGCGCCTTCGCGCCGCGCCTGGGTGCCTCCTACGACGTGCTCGGCAACAAGGCCACGGTGGTCTACGGCGGCTGGGGCCGCAGCTACGACCGCCGGATGGCGAACAACGCCTTGGACGAGTTGCAGAAGAATGCCACGGTCGGTCAGGGCGAGATCTGGCTCATCAAGAACGACTTCAAGATGCCGTTTGCCGACCAGTTGAGCCTCGGCGTGCGTCAGGCCATTGGCACCTGGAACATGGACGTCGCCGTGTCGAAGATCCATGCGAAGAACCAGTTCATCTGGTTCGCCGGCAACCGCGACCCCAATGGCGGTTTCGGCAACTCGAACTCCGTCGACCCGTTGTGGGGCGGCCCGAGCGGCTATGGCACCTTGGTACTCGGCGACTTCGCGGGCCAGAACAAGGCCACCAGCCTGTTCCTGTCGCTGGAGAAGCCCTACACCCAGGCCAGCGGCTGGAGCATGACGGTCGCCTACACGTACACCGATGCGAAGACCACCAACAACGAGTGGTCGGATGGGATCTTCGACTGGACCTACGGCAAGAGCACCTACGGCTTCCGCCCGGCCAAGGATGCGGAGAAACACCGCCTGGTCGTCGGGGGCCTGATGGACAAGCTGCCCTGGGGCATGCAGCTGTCCGGCAAGCTGACCGTGGGTGACGGCCAGCCGCGCCGCGCGATCGACTGCCACACCGGTTTCAGCGGTGCCAATGGCTGCGTGGCCGTCTCGCGCGGCTCCGACACCTTCAAGCAGCTGGACCTCGCGCTGGCCAAGAACTTCAAGGTCTACGGTGGCGAACTGCAGCTTCGCGCCGACGTGCTGAACCTGTTCAACACAGCCAACTGGGGCTACTACGACGACTGGGTCGGTGGCCCCTCCACGCCGCCGAAGAACGCGCTGGGCGGCGACAACGCCAACTTCGACGCCCGTACCGGCGTGCGCGGCCCGATGCGCCAGTTCAAGCTCGGCGCAAGCTACACCTTCTGACCCGAAGCCCCGGGAGCCGGCCTGCGCCGGCTCCCACAATCACCCCCACCATGGATTCACTCACCCGACGCGCCCTGCTTGCGCAAGGCGCCGGCCTGGCATTGGCTGGTTCCCTGCCAGCCTGGGGCCTGGCTCCCTCTCCAGCCGCCGAGGCTTTCCTCGCCGACCTCGAGCGCCGCACGTTCGACTTCTTCTGGGAGACGACCGACGCCAAGACCGGCCTGGCGCCGGACCGCTGGCCCACGCCGTCGTTCGCCAGCATCGCGGCGGTCGGCTTCGCGCTCAGCGCCTACCCGGTGGGCGTGGCGCGCGGCTTCATCACGCGCGCGCAGGCGCGGGAGCGAACGCTCAACACGCTGCGCTTCTTCGCCGCATTGCCGCAAGGGCCGGGCAAGACCGGCGTGGCGGGCCACAAGGGCTTTTTCTATCACTTCCTCGACATGAAGACGGGGCTGCGCTTTGACCGCTGCGAGCTGTCCACGGTCGACACCGCGCTGCTGTTGATGGGCGCGCTGCACGCGCAAAGCTTCTTCGACGCCGAGCAGGCCGACGAAGCGGCCATCCGCGGCCTGGTCGATGAGATCTATGGGCGCGTCGACTGGGGCTGGGCGCAGGTGCGGCCACCTTCCATCGGGCATGGCTGGACGCCGGAGAAGGGCCACATCCCGAGCGACTGGAAGGGCTACAACGAGGCCATGATGGTCTATCTGCTGGCACTCGGTTCGCCGACGCGGCCGGTCAAGCCCGAGGCCTACGGCGCCTGGATCAGTACCTACGACCAGCACAGCTGGGGCGAGAGCTACGGCCACACTTTCCTGCGTTTCCCGCCGCTGTTCGGCCACCAGTTCACCCACTGCTGGGTCGACTTCCGCGGCATCCGTGACGCCTACATGCGCGGCAAGGGCTTCGACTACTTCGAGAACTCGCGCCGCGCAACCTATGTGCAGCAGGCCTACGCCGCCGCCAACCCGCTGGGCTGGCAGGGCTACAGCGCCGAGGTCTGGGGCGTCAGCGCCAGCGACGGCCCGGCCGACATCACGCTGCCCTACAAGACGACCACCGGCAAGCTCGAGAAGCGCCGCTTCATCAGCTACGCCGGCCGCGGCATGGGGCTGCACGACGACGGCACGCTGGCGCCCTATGCGGCGGGCAGCTCCATCGCCTTTGCGCCGGAGATCGTCATCCCCGCGCTGATGGCCATCAAGGAGCGCTACCCGCACACCTGGGGCCGCTACGGCTTCTGGGACGCCTTCAACCCGAGCTTCACCTATCCCGATGTGCGCCTCACGCATGGCCGCATCGAGCCCGGCAAGGGCTGGGTGGACACAGACATGCTGGGCATCGACCAGGGGCCCATGCTCGCCATGATGGGCAACCACCGCGGCGAACTCGTATGGCAGGTGATGCGCAGGAACGCGCACCTCATCCGCGGCCTGAAGCGGGCCGGCTTCACGGGTGGCTGGCTGGGCTGATTCGCCGATGCGTCGTCGAAGCCTCCTCAGCGCAGCAGCGGCCGCCAGCCTGGGCGGCTGTGCCCGCGACGACGGCACGACGACGCTGCGCTTCTGGGCGATGGGCCGCGAGGCCGAGGTGGCGGCCGAGCTGATTGCCGGCTTCGAGCGCGAGCACCCGCGCCTGCGCGTGAAGGTCGAGCAGTTGCCATGGAGCGCCGCGCACGAGAAGCTGCTGACCGCCTTTGCGGGCGACGCGACACCCGACCTGGCCCAGGTTGGCAACACCTGGCTGCCCGAGATGCAGGCGCTCGGCGCGCTGGAACCGTTGGACCCCTGGATTGCGCGCACGCCGGTGCTGCAGCCGGCGGACTACTTCGGTGGCATCTGGGCGACGAACGCACCCAACGGCCAGCGCGTCGGCCTGCCCTGGTACGTCGACACGCGGCTGCTGTTCGTGCGCCAGGACTTGCTGGCCCGCGCGGGCATCCCCCAGATCCCGCGGGACTGGGCGGCCTGGCGCGCGGCACTCGCTCGTCTTCGCGAATGGGGCGTGGCCACGCCGCTGCTGTTGCCCACCAACGAGTTCGAGCCGCTGCTGGCGCTGGCCCTGCAGCAGCCCGACGAGGTGCTGCGCGATGGCGGACGGTTCGGTAATTTCTCGTCCGACGATTTCCGCCGCGCGCTGGGGTTCTATGCCGAACGCTTCCAGCGCGGCGATGCCCCCGGGCTGACGAACAACCAGGTGGCCAACCTGTGGCAGGAATTCGGCCGCGGCACCTTCGCCTTCTACATCTCGGGCCCCTGGAACATCGGCGAGTTCAAGCGCCGCCTGCCGCCCGAACTCAGCGATGCGTGGACCACGGCCGAGCTCCCGGGCCCGGATGGCCCAGGCGCCTCCATCGCCGGCGGCGCGAGCTTGGCGCTGTTCAAGCGCTCGCGCCACAAGCCCGAAGCCTGGGCGCTCATCAGCTACCTGAGCCGCCCGGAGGTCCAACTGCAGTTCTACCGCCTGACCGGCGACCTGCCGCCGCGGCGCAGCGTCTGGGCCATGCCCTTGCCGGGATCTGCCGGCGGCGGCACGCTGGCCGAAGACCGCCACGCCGCCGCCTTTCACCGGCAGCTCGAGCGCGTGCGGCCGACGCCGCCGGTGCCCGAATGGGAGCGCATCGCCAACGAAATGCAGTTGACGGCCGCGCGCGTCGTGGGCGGGCGCGAGAGCATCGATACGGCGGTGCGCACGCTGGACGCCCGCGTCGACGGCATCCTCGAGAAGCGCCGCTGGATGCTGGAAAGGACGGCCTCATGAGGACGAGCGGTCGCGAGGCACTGGCCGGCTGGGCGTTCGCCGCGCCAGCCCTGATCGTCATCGCACTGTTCTTCGGCGTGCCGGTGTTCGCCGGCCTGGCGTTGAGCCTGACCGACTTCGACATCTACGCGCTGGCGGACCTGCGCAACCTGCGCTGGCAGGGCTGGGACAACTACGTCCAGGTGCTGACCATGCCGTTGTTCTGGCAGGCGCTGGGCAACACGGCGTACTTCGTCGTGCTGGGCGTGCCGCTGTCCATTGGCGTGTCGCTGGCCGCCGCCGTGTTGCTGCAGTCCAGGCTTGTGCGCTTCAAGCCGCTGTTGCGCACCGCGTTGTTCGCGCCGGTGGTGACGACGCTGGTCGCAGTCGCCGTCATCTGGCGCTACCTGTTCCACGTCAAGTACGGCCTCGTCAACTACACGCTGCAAGGCCTGGGTATCGACCCCATCGACTGGCTGGGCGACCCGCACTGGTCCATGCCCACCATCATCCTGTTCGCCGCCTGGAAGAACTTCGGCGGCAACATGATTATCTTCATCGCCGCACTGCAGGCCGTGCCCAACGACCTGTACGAAGCCGCACGGCTGGACGGCGCGCGCAGCTGGGCGCAGTTCCGCCACATCACGCTGGCCAGCATCGCACCCACGCTGCTGATGGTCACCATCCTGACGACGGCCGGCTACTTCCAGCTGTTCGCAGAGCCCTATGTGATGACGCAGGGCGGGCCGCTGCAGAGCACGGTCAGCGTGCTCTACCTGATGTACGACGAGGGCTTCAAGTGGTGGAACCTGGGCCTGGCCTCGGCGGTCGCCTTCGTGCTGTTCCTCATCATCGTGGCGGTCAGCAAGGGACTCATCGCGTTGCAGCGCCGCATATCCGGAGCCGAGGCATGAAGCCCCGGGCCGCGCTCGTCAATGGCCTGCTGTGGGTGTTCGCCGCGCTGGCGATCTTTCCGCTGGTGTGGATGGTGTGCGTCTCGCTGATGCCCGCGGGCAGCGCGTCGAGCCTGCCGCCACCGTTGCTGCCCGCAGACCCGACGCTGGTGCATTACCAGAAGCTGCTGGGCGACGGCGGCCTCAAGCGCGCGTTCGTCAACAGCCTGGGCCTCGCGGTGGTCAGCACGCTGGTGTCGGTCAGCTTCAACACGCTGGCCGGGTACGCGTTCGCCAAGCTGCGCTTCCGGCATCGCGAGCGCGTGTTCGGCCTGCTGGTCGCGGCGCTTGTCATCCCGGGGCAGGTGGCGATGCTGCCGTTGTTCCTGATGCTCAAGGGCATGGGCCTCGTGAACACGTGGATGGGTGTGTTGATTCCCAGCATGGCCGGCATCTTCGGCATCTTCCTCGTGCGGCAGTACGCGCGCGGCGTGCCGGACGAGCTGCTGGAGGCGGCGCGCCTGGACGGCGCGGGCGAGTGGCGCATCTTCTGGAACATCGTGCTGCCGACGTTGAAACCCGTGCTGGTCACGCTCGCCGTGTTCGCGTTCCTGGGCAGCTGGAACGATTTCATGTGGCCGCTGATCGTGCTGACCGATGGCGAGATGCACACGCTGCCGGTCGCGCTGGCGGCTTTGTCGCGGGAGCATGTGCAGGACAGCGAATTGATGATGGCCGGGGCGGTCATCACCGTGCTGCCGGTGCTGGTGTTGTTCGTGGCACTGCAGCGTTATTACATGCAGGGGTTGTTGATGGGGAGTGTGAAGTGAGGGGGGCTTCTCGTTGCTGTTGTTCTGCGCCGAGGCCCATGCCGGGAGTTCGCCCCGGCGGGCGACCTACTTTCCTGCACGCGCAAGAAAGTAGGCAAAGAACGCGCCCCTGCAAAACCGCCCACCCTGCGGGCGGGTGCCCTGCGATGCTCGAAGCCCAGGGCTCGCGCAGAACTCACTTCGCTACGCTGCGTTCAAACAACTGCGCGAAGTCAGTTGTCGAAGCGCGCTGCGCGCGCGCCCTGGGCTTCTGCGCTTCTCGGCGGTTTGGAAGGGGAGGCCCGGAACAGCCAACAGCCGCAACAGCCAACAGCCCAACCCCAAAGCCGGCCGGTGGAAGCATTCCTCTTACCCCCTTTAGCGCCGCCGAGGAACGGAAAGCCTTGAGGCCGCGTGCGCAGCACGCTTCGACAACTGACTCCGCGCAGTTGCTTGAGCAGAGCGTAGCGGCGCGAGTTCTGCGCGGGGCCTCAAGGCTTGAGTACCGCAGGGCACCCCTCGCAACGCGAGGGGCGGGGCGGTCGGGGGGAGCTCTTTGCCTACTTTCTGGCGGGACAGAAAGTAGGTCGCCCGCGGGGGCGAAATCCCCGCATAGGCCGTCGCAGGAAGCAACGCCATGAGAGTCCTCCTCCTCTCGCTGCTACTGGCAGTCACGCAGTTGGCCAACGCCGCCGTTCTCGACGACATGAAGGACGCCACCCCCTGGACGGCCACCGCCTCCGACCAGGTCAAGGCCAGCATCCGCCGCGACGCCCGCGACGACAGCCTTTGCCTCGACTACGACTTCTCCGGCGTCTCCGGCTACGCCGTGCTGCGCCGCGAGTTGCCGCTCGACTGGCCGGCCGACTTCGCACTGACCCCGCAGATCAAGGGCACCAGCCAGACCAACGACGTCCAGATCAAGCTCGTCGATGCCAGCGGCGACAACGTCTGGTGGATCAACCGCCCGGCGATGCCGCTGCCCGGGACGCTGACCGACCACAGCTTCAAGCGCCGCCACATCAGCTTCGCCTGGGGCCCGACGCCAGAGCGCACGCTCACCCGCAGCCAGTTCATCGAATTCGTCGTCGTCGCCGGCCAGCAGGGCGGTGGCGGGGCGGGCGCCTTGTGCATCGGTGCGCTGAGCCTGGAGCCGCGCGAGCCGGCGCCGCCCCGTTGGCCCGAGCCGCGGCGCAAGCTCGGTGGCGGGGAGCTGACGCTGGACTTCCAGCGCCTGCGCGAGTTCAACGGGCTGTGGTTCGCGAACGGCACGGCCACGCGCATCGAGGTGTCCGACGACAACCGGCGCTGGAAGCTGCTGTCCAGCCGCCCGGGCCGCGCGCTGTTCCTTGGCGAGCAGGAGTGGCGCTGGATGCGCCTGCGCTTCGAAGGACGCAAGGCGCCGGAGGTCGAACTTCGCGACGCCGCGCAATGGCCCGATCGCAATGCCGCCGTCGCCGAACTCGCCAAGGCCTTGCCGCGTGGTGAGCTGCCGCGGGCCTTCATCGGCGAGCAGAACTACTGGACTGTTGTCGGCGTCGATGGCGGCGCGCAGCGCTCGGGGCTCGTCAGCGAAGACGGTGCCATCGAGCTGACCCGCGGGGGACCGAGCATCGAGCCCGTCGTTCGCTTGGCGGATGGCCGCCTCGTCACCTGGGCCCAGGTGCGCACCGAGCACAGCCTCGTCGAGCATGCGCTGCCCGTCGTGCAGTGGCGGCATGCCGACGTGGAGCTGCGCGTCGAGGCCGGCGCCGACGGCCCGGCCAAGGACCCGCAGCTGCTGGCCCGCTACACGCTGCGCAACCCGACGGCGAAGCGGCAGCGGGTCTCGCTGCTGCTCACGCTGCGGCCCTGGCAGGTCAACCCGCCGCAGCAGTTCCTGTCGACGCCGGGTGGCATCAGTCCGCTTGCGGATGTGAGCTGGGCCGACGGACGGCTCAGCGCGGCGGGCCTCACCCTGAAGCCGCGCGAAGCGCCCAGTGCCGTGCACGCCGCGCCCTGGCACAGCGGCCCCGGCATCGCTGCGCTGCTGCAGGCGCCGCCGTTGACCCAGCTGAGCGACGCCGAGGGCCTGCCCTCCGCGCTGATGCGCTTCGACGTCGACCTCGCGCCCGGCCAGTCCCGCACGCTGGGCTGGGTGTCGGGCCGCGGCACCGTGGACGCCGGCGCCCTCGACACCCGCCTGGCCGTCGCCGCCGCGCAGTGGCGCGACCGCCTTGGCGTGCTGGAGCTGCGCCTGCCGCCGCAGGCCCAACCGGTGGTGGACACGATGCGCAGCGCGCTCGCGCAGATGCTGGTGTCGCGCGACGGCCCCGCGCTGCGACCGGGCACGCGCTCCTACGCCCGCTCATGGATACGCGACGGCGCCATGATGCTGGCCGGCCTCGTGCGCATGGGCGAGGCCAGGGCGGCTGAAGAGTTCGTCGACTGGTTCGGCGGCTACCTCTTCGACAGCGGCAAGGTGCCCTGTTGCGTGGACCAGCGCGGCGCCGACCCCGTCGTCGAGAACGACAGCCACGGCCAGTACCTGTTCGCCGTCGCCGAGCTGTGGCGCCACACGCAGGACCGTGCGCTGCTGGAGCGCCACTGGCCCAAGGTGCAGCGCGTGACGGCTTGGATGGAAGCGCTGCGCCAGAGCGAGCGCCAGCCCGGCGCCGACCCCAGGTTCAAAGGGCTGATGCCGCCATCCATCAGCCACGAGGGCTACAGCGACAAGCCGGCCTACTCGTACTGGGACGACTTCTGGACGCTGCGCGGCTATAAGGATGCGGTGCAGATCGCGCAGGCGCTCGGCGACGCCGCCCATGCCGCGCGCTGGGCCGGCTGGCGCGACGAGTTCGAGGCCGACCTTTCCGCGTCCGTCGCCGCCACCGCCCGGCACTACCAGCTCGACCACATCGCCGGCGCGGCCGACCGCGGCGACTTCGATGCCACATCCACGACGATGGCGCTCAACCCCGCCCAGGCCGAGGACAAGCTGCCGCCCGAGCTGCTGCGCGGCACCTTCGACCGCTATGTGGCCGAGGCCGACGCGCGCATCAAGGGCACGAAGGCCTGGAAGGACTACACGCCCTATGAGCTGCGCAACGTCAGCGCGCTCGCCCGCCTGGGGCGCGTGGACGACGCGCACCGGCTGCTGGCGTGGTTCTTCACCCACCAGCGCCCGGCGGGCTGGAACCAGTGGGCCGAGGTGGTGCTGCCCGATGCGCGCAAGCCGCAGTTCCTCGGCGACATGCCCCACGCCTGGATCTCGTCCGACTACCTGCGCGCCGCGCTGGACCTGCTGGCCTACGAGCGTGAATCCACCGGCAGCGTCGTCCTCGGCGCCGGCCTGTCGCCCGCCTGGCGGGCGGCCGGAGACATCGGCGTGACGGGCCTGTCCACCGCCTGGGGCCGGCTCGACTACCGGCTGCTGCGCCGCGCCGAGGGCGGCTGGACGCTACACATCGACCGCCGGCCGGAGCGCCTGCCCGGAGAACTGCGGCTGGCCTGGCCCGGCGATGCACCGCTGCCCCGTGCTAACGCCGAAACTCAAGCGCTGACCTGGCGGGGCCGCGAACTGCCGCTGCCTGCCCACGCCACCACCATCCATCTGGAGCCCACGCCATGACGATGAACCGCCGCCAACTGCTGTTGACGACGCCCGCGCTCTCCACCGCCTTGCTCGGCGGCTGCGCCGCGCTGCCGCCCACGCTGCCCGAAGGCCTCGCTGCTGGCGAGCAGCGGC
>Ga0307411_10000238_pt1 | contig 18010 bp, 31 predicted proteins | sample DK1Ometagenome_2_FD_203712 | JGI IMG/M metagenome (GOLD analysis project Ga0307411, IMG submission 203712) | Maize rhizosphere microbial communities from greenhouse at UC Davis, California, United States - DK15-O-1 | ecosystem: Host-associated > Plants > Roots > Rhizosphere > Soil | place: USA...
GGTGCCGTCGTAACGGACGGCCTGTCGGGCCTCACGGACCCCAGTCGGCTCAAAAGCCATGCCAGCTCCCTGGTAGATCCCCGCCTGAAGAGGATACCCTCAACATCACGCAGGTCAAACATGACAAGGGGAGTTGTCCATGAAAGAGTGCCAGCCGGTTCCATGTCCGGAACCTACCGAAACGTCCGTGCATGTTACCGGGTTCTGCAACTGCGCACAGGCCGAGTACAACCGGCAGATGCTCCCTGGGTCGCCTGACTGCCCCGTACACGGCCAGTGGGTTAAGGGCTACGTCTTCGGCTGGAACGCGGCCTCTGACGCCTTCGACGCTGCGGTACGCCAGCAGGCACACCTGTGACCGTCCTCGCCGACCAGGACATCGAGTTCTTCCGGCGCATCGGAGGCCTCGACATCACCCCGTGGGACGATGCACAGCTCCAGCCCGTCTCCTACGACCTGACACTCGCCCCGTATGTCACGTATCAGGACTGCTATCGGGAGTGGAGTGAGCACGGGGTTGTCGTGCGCGAGGACTGGTCCTGGCGGACCGAGCAGTTCGACAATCCAGGCCTGACGCACGTCCTGGCACCCGACGAGTTCGCGCTGTTCTCCACGATCGAGACAGTCCGGCTCAGTGCGGGCATCGTCGGGCACGTCGAAGGCAAGTCGACGATCGCCCGCAACGGTGTCATCATCCACTTCGCCGGGCTCGTCGACCCAGGCTTCGAAGGCCAGCTCACCCTTGAGGTGAAGAACCTGTCGCAGGTCCCATTTCTGATGACCGCCGGGATGTCGATCGCGCAAATCGAATTCTCGCTGACCCGCCGACCGGCCTTGCACCCCTACGGCTCCGAAGGCGTCGGGCACTACCAGGGCCAGAAGGGTCCCACGGCACCCCATGAGTGAGTGCGAGCACCACCGGGAGAAGGCAACACTCCGGAACCTGTGCGGATGTTCCCACTGTGGCTGGGGTGAGCGGTGGGTCGAATGCCCTGACTGTGGTGCAGAGTGGCCAGAAGATGGAAGCCTTCAGTGGCAGGTCGTCTTCGATACTTCCCCTTGGAGATAGAAAAACCCCCAGACCTTCACCGGCCTGGGGGTTCTTTCAGTACTTCTCTACCGTTTCAGCCCACAGGCGGTCGAAGTCCGGATTGTCGGGTTCCAGCTCCTCGTCGCAGAGCTCGCACCACAAGTAGGGCTTGTCGATGTCTCCGGTACACCCGTCGGCGCACGCATCACGCCAGCCGTATCCCCAATCCGGTTCGTGACCATCATGGCTGTTCACGGCGCATCTCCTCGATCCACGCCACTTGAGCCAAATATCTTTTCCAGTGCACCGGGCAGTCCTCGCTTACCCAGAACCCGTACCCGTAGGTCGGCAGGTCGCAGTCGTTCGGGACCTTGAACCATTCCTCGGTGCACAGGCCACACGGTGACCTACGGAAGAGGGCGGTATCCCCGTTCTTCGGGACTGGGGTACTCACTCGAATCTGTTCTCACCCAACGATCTCCAGTACCTGACCTCGCAGATCAGGCCCCAGATGACCGAACGGTAGTCCTCGTCGGGATGCGCGCAAGGAAGTTCTGTGAGTCCGCCGTCGCAGGGACCGCACACCCTTAGCCACTTGTCCGAGATGTCCTGAAGGTCCAGCTCCTTGTGGATCATCAGTAGTCCTCCTCGAAATGGCCGACAGTCACGCCATCGGCGGTTACCTCGACATCCTGGAACACGTTCGGCGCGAAGTTGATCAGCCAACTCGCGACCTCCCGGGCCACGGCACGGATCTCAGCATCCGCGTGGACCGATCCGCGTACGTGCAGGAAGTGCCGCCACGCCCGGAAGTTGCCGGTCACGACGATCTTCGTCTCCGCCATGTTCGGCATCACACACCGGGCAGCCTCGCGGGCCTGCTTACGTCCCAGCCCCCGGGCCGTCAGGGTCTTCACCAGGTGCACGTAAGCGTTCTGGAGGTGCTCCACGCCCTCCCAGATGCAGTCCTCCTGCGTCCACTCCGCATCAGAGATCGCCGGGGGCTTGATCATCTCGGCGTTTTCCATGTTCACGAACCGCTGGGACAGCTCCGAGTACGACAGGTGCCGGTGCCGGATCAGCTCATGGGTGAACGACCTGGACACGCCCGTGAATCGGAACGTCGCCGTGCCGTGCTCCAGCACCGAGAAGTGCCGGGACTCCAGGATGTTCCTCAGGTAGCCCCGGATCGTCGCCGTCGCAGGTGTCGGACGGTGGAACGAGCCGTAGCACTCCCGGCCCGCGAACTCGATGACCGTCTCGGCATCCGAGGCGTCCCGGTGCGGCTCAAATAAGACCGAGTCGAACGCACTGGCATCTAAAATCTGCGTACCAGCAACGAGTACAACATTCATATTTAGCCTCCAAGCCCAGCTCACGTGCCCGGAGCTGGTATGACCTGCGGGATGACAGCCTTCGGCAGATGAGGCAGGCCCGGGAGTCGGACCCACCGTTCCTGAACATCGTGATGTTCGACGGGTGCTTCGTGTGCCCGCACCCGAAGAATCTAGGGTCCTGTTGAGGCATTCCGGAGTTCCGCGTACAGCAGGGACAGGCCGGTGATCATGTTCAGGGCCTGCTCGGCATCGAGGATCATGGCCGTCTCGCCGTCGATATCGATGGCGATGCCAAGACGATCAACGCGCCAGGTGATCTCCTGGTTCAGGAACTGGGTGCCCGTACCGGTCCGCCAGTCACTCACCAGAATCCCCCAGGGCCAGCTCGGCAATCCGCTTCTTCGACATGTACGACATCCGTTCGACCTCGCCAGTGTTCGCGTCGGTGATCGCGTAGGGCTCGTTGTGCTCCCAGTCGACGTGCGGGTTGTCGGCCTTGAACTGCTTGAGCTGCTCCCGAACCTCTTCGATCGTCGCCATCAGGTCCTCCTTGTTCTGGTCACACCACTCACACGGGTACTTTTGGATGATCTTCCCCGACTCGACGGGGCACTGCCCGACGCCGTGGTACTTGCATCCGTGGCGTACGCAGCAGTGGGTCTCGTGTACTCCGTCACGAGTTGACATGATTCACCTCCGTGATGATCAGGTAGTCGTCGTAGAGCTCCTTGAGGTCTTCGTTGGTGAGGACACGCAGGACCGACAGGCGGATGCGCATGGTCACCGGTGACTGGTCGTCCAGGCGGTTCATGGTGCGGATGTCGTCGGCGCACTGGATGATCGCCGCCTTCAACAGGTTCCGTCTTGCCAAGTTGCTCATGGGATTACAGTAACATACAGGTACATGTGACGCAAGGGAGCCCCGAACCTGGGGGTCAGGATTCGGGGCTCCCACCCGTCCGCGAAACGGGTTCCTGTGGGCAGACAATATCGGGGTCTGCCAGCCCGGATGTGCACTAGCCGATGATCAGGTTGCCGTCAGCGCCGACGATCAGACGGCACTCCTTCGCAACCTTACAGGCCTCGATCAGTGCCTGCTGCTGAATGATCTCCTTCTGGAGAGCCACCCATGCCGGAGTCGCGTACAGCTTCGCCAGCTCCTTCGCCGCATCAGCCTTACCCTTGGCCTCGGCGACCAGAGCAGCCGCCTCACCCTGGGCACGTGCCAGCTTCGCGGCAGCCTCCTCGACAGCCTTCTGCTTCTCGTTACGGGCCGCCTGGATGCCGTCGTCGGCGAAGTCGATGTCGATGATCGACAACTCCACCGCCGGGCAGTCCTTCGAAGCCCGGTTGAACGACGGGCCGCAGAAGTACGCACCGCCCGCCATCCGGTTCAGTTCAGCAGCGAACAGGGTCGCGATCTCACCCTGGGCCTTCGTCTGCACGCCCTCGATGTTGCCGACCAGCCGGTCAGCCGGATACGTACGGATCACGTCCCGGGTCACCTTCTGAAGCGTCGACACCAGCAGGTCGTTGAGCATGCGACGCCAACCGTCCTCGGTGTTGGCCCCGTAGCGCCGCCCGACCTTCTCCCAGAATTCCTTGACCACGCCGCCGTTGTCGTCGCAGAAGGTATTCAGGTAGAACTTCGTCTGGCTCCACACCTTCACGGGGATACCGGAAGGCTGGCCGTCCTGCGGGGCCGCCGACACGATCACCGGCTCCTGAGAGTCGGCACCGTCGACCTTGTTGATCGTCCACGTCCGCAGCGAAGCCGGAAGGTAGATGATCTCGTTGTTCCACTCGTAGTCGTCGGTCTGGCCCGGCTTCGTGCAGTGCCCGAACTTGTTGCCGTCCGAACTGCCCTGCATGTAGTACAGGCCGACCTGGTCCGGGTCCGTGACCGACGAACAGCCCGAAAGCAGTACGCCACCGGCCACGAGAGCGGTCAGGACTACGACGTTGCGGGTCTTCTTCATTTCGACAGCACCTTCCGTGCCCACCGGAGCCCGATCGGGATGAAGACCGTAGCCGCGAAGATCAGGCCGATGACGATCAGCCCGAACATCCCGAACACGAACGCTTTACCCATTTGTCTCCTCGACTGGTTGGGATGTGCACCTTCGGTTCCCGGATGGTGCCTGTCCGTCGTGCAGCCCCAGGGCCATATGGACCCTCAGGTTGTGAACCGCGCCCTCGCCAGGATTCGAACCTGGACTGAGTTCCGATTGTCTCGGTCGCCTCTACCATTTGGGCTACAAGGACTTGGTGCACGGTGAGCTGCGAACTCTTCGCCTTCGGGAACGCCAGTCGCCCTCGGGCCAGCCACCGTGCTGGCTGTTTGACAGAAGTCCGGACCACACGTCCTGTCAGCGTGCTCACAGGGCCCCTAACCCCGGTCCTTCCTGATCTTTGCGGCCACAGGATTCAGGCTTCCTGCAAAGAAACACCAGCGGAGGCAGGTACTGGTGCGGCCTGTAAAGTTTTGGAACCGGCGGAGGCCCGGTTAGCCTTCCGGGAGGCTTCCCCCGCCGGTGAACATACTCTAACACACTAGAGCATGTTCTTGTCAAGTTTACCGCCGAGAAGGCTTCGGACCAGGAGTTTTGCGAAGGCTGGGGGCTGGCGTCCGAACCTTCGGGGCTGCTGGGGACGGACCGCAGTCCATCGTGTCCCAGACGCCCTTGCGATCATCCTCGTCGCAGTCGGGCCACTCAAGCGGGTGGTACTCCGTCGGCGGCTGATCATTGCACGCCGCCGCACCCCCGAACACCAGTGCGGTCGACAGGGCCACAGCGGTCAAGATCTTCTTCACTTGCATCCTCCGGATCTCCATAGAACCAGCAGTACGGGTACTCCCAGCATTTACGCGGGCTCACACATGGGGGTTTCCGGCACACACCAGCGGGAGTGCCTGACGAAGGTTTCGCACATCCGCGTGTCATACCCGCTCACCTCCAGGAAGTGCAGGACCCCGGCCCTGGTCGTCCAGGACTGGAAGCTTTCGTAGCCGCCGATCCTGAACGTCCAGTGGCACCACGACTCGACGACGTGCCTCACGGCCACTTGTCCTTGAATGTAATCACATGTCGAGGCTAGCACGGGATGTACCATGATCACATGACCATGTCCCTGAAAGAGTTCCTCGCCTCACTGCCCCCCGACGAGGCCGAGCAGTGGCTGTCCGAGTTCTCCGACCAGGAACTGCTCGAAATGTCCCAGGGCCGCTGGTGGTACACGTCACGGCCAGAGCAGCTCGCACCCGAAGGGGACTGGGGGCTGTGGCTCATCCTCGCCGGTCGAGGATTCGGCAAGAGCCGGTGTGTGTACGAGTGGCTGGTCGAACGCGCCCTCAAGTACCCCCTCGACATCGCGGGCGAGCCCACATCGCACCTGGTTGTCGCCCCGTCCATCGCCGACTGCGAGAACGTGTCGATCGAAGGCGAGTCGGGAATTCTCCCGATCCTCCGACGGGAGGGCGTGGACTTCCACTATGTGAAGTCCCCGCGCCCGAAGATCATCCTCAAGGAATACGGGACCAAGATCTTCTTCGTCGGTGCGGACAAGGCAGATGCCGGACGAGGCTACAACCTCGCCAGCCTTGCCATGGACGAACTCGTCAAGTTCCCCACCCCGAAAGACCTCTGGATTCAGGCACTCCTGCCAGCCCTGCGCGCCAACATCCCCGGCGACCGGCCACGTGCCGCGTGCGCGACAACCCCGAAGCCGATCCCGCTGCTCAAGGAGTGGTCGAAGGAGGCTGCCGGGCTGCTGTCCCCCGAGGACCAGGAGAAGTCCATCGGCATCAAGATCACCCGGGGTTCGACGTTCGACAACGCCGCCAACCTCAACGAACTCGCCCTCAACGGCTTCAAACGCGCCTACACCGGCACCACCATGGGCAAGCAGGAACTCGAAGGGGTCCTCCTCGACTCCCTCGACGGACCCCTGTTCTCGTGGACGGTCATCGACGACACCCGTGTCAAGGAACGCCCCGAGGTCATCGAACACATCACCGTCGGCGTCGACCCTAACCTCACCGACGAGGAAGACTCCGACATGATGGGCGTCGTCGTCGTCGCCAGGTCCAAAGACGGCGAGATGTTCGTCCTCGCCGACGAGTCCAAGCCCTACACCGGAGGTGCGGCAGCCCGCCACATCTGGAACACGTTCGCGAAGTACGACGCCGACACTGTCGCGGTTGAGAACAACCTCGGTAAGGCGTGGATGCGCAAGGTCCTCCACGACACCTGGCATGAGATGGCCAAGGAGGGCCTATTCGATCCGTACCGTCAGGTGCCGATCGTCGAATGCCAGGCCCAGCAGGGCAAGAAGACCCGTGCGGAGCCCGTGGCCCTGCGGTACGAGCAGCGGCGCGTCCACCACGTCGGCACGTTCGAGAAGCTCGAAGAGGAGATGGTCGGCTGGGACCCGATCAGCGCGAAGGTCTCTCCTGACCGGATGGATGCCCTCGTATGGGCGTGTACGCACCTTATGTCCGGGGAGAAGCACGAGGTCCGGATCATCAACCCGGTACGCCGGAAGGTCCAGGCGTTCGCGATGCGGTAGCGCAGAGTACCCGAAAAGTCAACAATGACCTACAGTTACCCGTGTGATCTTCGCCCTCGGATTCGTGATCCTCGTCGCCTCCGTCGCATCACTGACCCGTCTCGCACACGACGATGTGATCGCGGCCCCGTGGCGTGTCCGGATGGCGCAGAAGTACGGGCCGTCCGGGTACATCCCCAGAATGCTCGAATGCTTCCGGTGCACCGCAATCTGGGTGGCGAAGATCCCCACCCTCTTCGCACTGCTCGTAGCCGGAGCGGCCCTCGGACTCGGACCGGCTGGGTGGCTGCTCATGGCTGTCGCCTGGTATCCGACCGTCCACGCTGTCGCGTACCTCTCATACCTTCTGTACCTTCGCGGGGAGGCATAAAGTGGCGTTCCGCAAGTCCAAGGAACTGGTCATCCCCCCAGCACCGGCAGACGCACCAAAGTCGATCATCGCCTCGGCGGCCCGGATCGATGTCGCAGCCGCCCGGTGGCCCCAATACCGGTACACCGACGAGGCCTGGCAGCGCGAATCGTGGGGGTTCTACGAGACGAACGGGGAACTGTCGTACACCGCCACCTACATCGGTGCCGCACAGTCCCTCGTCCGCTTCTACATCCGCCACGTCGACGAGAACGGCGTACCGCAGGGTGAAGTAGAAGACGACCCCGAAGTCGCCGCCATCGCCTCGACGATGCTCGGCGGGCCCATGAAGCGCAGTCAGGTCGTCCGCGCCCTGTCCGTGTGCCTGACCGTCGCCGGTGCCGGATACATCATCGGCCGTGCCGCACGCCCCGGCTTCGGTGACCAGTGGACTGTCGTCGCAGCCCACTTCGTGCGCATGTACGGCGGCAAAGTCCAGGTCGACTTCGGGTCCGGGCAGTACGAGACCCTCGACCCGAACCGCGACATCATCATCAAGGTGTGGCGGGGATCGGCGCAACGCCCACTGCTCGCCGACGCCCCGACCCGTGCACTGCTGCCGACGTTCGCGCTGCTCCAGAAGCTGCGCATGTTCATGATGTCGGAAGTCAACTCCAGGGTCGCGGCAGGCGGCGGCGTCTGGTTCCTTCCCGACGAGCTGACCTTTCCCGGCGACCAGGATGCCAACATTCCGCCCGGTGCCCCAGGGTTCGCCCAGCAGGTCTACGAGGCCCTGGAGTCGAACATCAACGGCGACGGCACTGCTGCCGCTGTCGGGCCTGTCATCGGCACCGGGCCTATCGACGTCATCGAACGGATTCCCGACCCGAAGCGCTTCGACATCCCCCTGTCCGACAACGCCATGGGGTACCGGACCGAACTCATCGAAGACGTCGCCCGGGGCATGAACGTCCCGTCGTCGATCATCGAAGGCGCACAGGAGCAGAACCACTGGTCGTCGTGGTGGTCGACGGAAGAGTTCACGACGAAGACGATCGCCCCCGACTCGGCGCTGATGTGCGACGCGTTCAACGAAGGCTACCTGTACGGGGCGTTGAAGAAGATCGGACGCGACCCGGCCAGGTACACGATGGCCTACGATCTTGCTCCGCTGCACAACACGGCAGACAAGTTCACCGACACCCTGAACCTGTTCCGAGAGGGCGCTGTCAGCCTCCAGACGCTTCTGGAGTCGGCGAACTACACCCTCGCCAACGCCCCCGACGAGAAGGAGGCGCTGGTCAGGCGGATGTGGACGATCGTCGAGCGTGACCCGACGCTGCTCCAGTCCGAAGGTGTCCGCGAGTTCCTCGGCCTGGAGATCGAAGGGTTCGTCCCCGAGCTTGCCGAACTTCCGCCACCGCCCCCGCCCCCTGGGACTGTCCCAGCAGACCGGCAGGTCGGGACGAAGCCGAACGATCCGAACCCCGGCCAGGACCTTGTCGACGACCTTGAGGCTTCGCTGGTCCGGGAGGCCCCGCAGTTGTATGTCGCGAACTCGCTGGTCCTCGCGGCCCTCGCGGTCACGGGGCGTCGGCTGCGGTCGTCGCGCCAGGAGTTCCGGGGCATGTTCAAGAACGAGGACCCGACCGTCCTGCACACCAAGATCAGGGTGACGGACGATGCGCAGGCCGAAGACCTGCTCGCGTCTGCCGCGTTCACGACCGCTGAGCAGGCCCTCGGGCCGATCGCCGCCGAGCATTTGATCCCGGAACTGCACCGGTACACGAAGGGCTTGCTGCTGGCCGGCATCCGGCATACCCCGGAGCTGCTGAACGCGTTCCTGAAGGCCGGGACGCCGTGACACAGTCCGAGCCGGAGATCACCGAGGGGCAGTTCGAGCAGGTCGTCTACGCGTCGATCGCGGCATGGCTGGCACTTGTCGGCCCTGCCGTGTTCGCGATACCGAAGATGCCCGACCTGTCGGCCATCTTCCGGTTCGAACAGTTCTGGCGTAGGCAGGTCGACAGTTTCACCCCATACCTGGTGGCCCTCGCACGTCGGGGATGGCGTGACGGTGCCGAACAGGCCGGGATCAGTACACCATTCAACCCGAACGACCCGTACCTGCTCGAAGCATTGGCGAGGACGCGCAACCTTCTGGTCAGAATCCCCGACGAAACGTACCGGCAGATCATCAAATCGGTGGCCACGGGACGTGACCAGGGTGAGAACGCCCAGCAGATCAGGCAGCGGATCGACAACGTTCTGACGATCACCGGGTCGGAGAACTGGCCCAACCGTGCCAAAGTCATCGCCCGCACCGAACTGAACAGGTTCTACAACGCCGGGGTCTGGTCGGCCGGTCTGAAAGCCCAGCAGGCCCGGCAGGTTTTCAAACAATGGATTTCGCGAGATGATCCACGTGTGCGTCCCACGCATGTCCAGGCGGACGGTCAGCGCCGCAGGATCGGGGAGCCGTTCGAAGTCGGAACGTCCCTGCTCCAGCAGCCCCAGGACCCGTTGGGACCTGCCCGGGAAGTAGTCAACTGTAGGTGTCGAATGAGGGTGGTGGTCTGAGTGGCCGTGAACTCCACGAGCTGGCAGAAGTTCCCCATCGCCGCACGTGAGACGACGTTCAACGCCGACGATGCGATCGGCCGGGCACTCCAGTGGTCGCAGGGGTCCGCGTCCCGGTTCAACTCGGTGTTCCTGTGGCGGAACTCGGAAGGCCAGCCGGGCAACAAGAACTCGTACCGCCTCCCGATCGCCGACATCGTCAACGGCAAGCCGGTCCTGATCCCCCGGGCCGTGTTCTCCGCAGCCGTGATCCTCTCCGGCGGTCACGGCGGTCTTGAAGGTGTCGTCGGCGAGGACGAACGCAACGAGCTGAAGCGTGTCCTCACCGAGATTTACGACGTGTTGCAGAAGGAGTACCAGGACCCTCGGACTGTTCCGCCGTGGCTTCTGGGGCAGACGGAAGAGGAACGTGCGCAGACGAGGAAGGATCTTGGTGTGACCGCAGGTGTGTGGACGATCGACGGCCTCGTCGTGTCCGTGAACTCTTCAGGGTGGTCGGATGTCCCGACCGCTGACGCCGACCACCCGTGGGATGCCGAAGCGGCCCGCAAGCGCCTCTGGGACTGGTCGGAGGGCGACTACCGCCAGTACCGCCGGGCGTTCCTGTGGGCCGATGCGGGACGTCCCGAGCAGAAGAACTCGTACAAGCTCCCGATCGCCGACGTTGTCGACGGCCAGTTGAAGGTCGTGCCCCGGGCCGTGTCGATGGTCGCGGGGATGCTCGACGCGGCCCCGGCATCTGTCGACATCCCGGATGAGGATGTCGAGGGTGTGAAGGCTGTCCTCGCGTCGATCCGTGAGGACTACGACTGCGGATGTTCCGAGGAGGATGAGCAGTGCGGATGCGGTGATGAGGATGTCGAGTCCCTGGAAGCTGCCGCAGCGCCCGTGTACCCGCCGTCGTCGGTGTTCGAGTTCGACTACGCGAACAACAACTCGGTGCAGCCGTTCACGGTCACCGCCGACGGGCGGGCTTCGGGCCTGCTGTGGATGTGGAACCGCTGCCACGCCGGGATCGTCGATGAGTGCGTCATGGCCCCGAGGACCGCGTCGAACTACGCCTACTTCCACAACGGCCAGGTCCTGACCGCTGACGGCAGGCTCGTGAAAGTCGGCAAGATCACGATGGGTACGGGGCACGCCGGTCCCAACATGCGCTGGATTCCCGCAGCCGACCACTACGACAACACCGGCACGTCCGCTGTCGTCGGGCGTGTCACCGAGACCGCGAAGGGCGGCTGGTTCGACGGCGTCGTCGTGTCGTCGCTGTCCGACGAGAAGGTCCAGGAACTGCGACGCTCCCCGATCTCCGGGGACTGGCGGCGGATCAACGGCAACCTTGAGCTGGTCGCGGCACTCGCCGTGAACACGCCAGGGTTCCCCATCGTCGCGAGCATCAACGGTGAACCGCAGTCCCTTGTCGCGGCGGGCATGATGGTGGACGAGATCCACGCGTCGGCGGACCCGAAGCCCGAAGACAACCAGGTCGAGAAGGACCTTCGGGCTCAGGTCGACGCCTTGGACGAGAAGATCGTCGAGTTGGCGCAGCGCGGGCGTGCGAAGAAGTGGGGACGTCTCATGGCGGCCCTTGACGAGAGGGGTAAGTGATGGGGTGCTCAACCTGCGGAAGCCGGGCGGCTGCTGCGGCTTCTCAGGCGTCCCCGTACGAGATCACTCTCCCGAACGGGGAGAAGCGTACGGTGTCGAACAAGGCTGAGGAGCGTACGGTCCGGGACCAGTACTACGTTCGTGAGCGTGCTGAGGCCCGCCAGAAGGGCTTCCGGGTCCAGCGGTAAGACGGAACCCCCACACTTCAGGGTGTGGGGGTTCTCTGCGTCTACCGGTAGTACCAGCCTGCGAAGGCTACCGCGATGGCGATGCACCCGAAGAATGTCATGATTTTCGCCGTGGGCTTGTCGAACACTTCATCGGCCCAGATGACCATGATCACGCCGACCATTCCCGTGATCCCGTAGTAGGTCATGCGTTCTCCCACTTCTCGATCTTGTCGATCAGTTGCATCGCCGTACCGTCGTAGAACATATAGAAGGATTCGTTCCAGGACGGATCATCTGTCCGGTGGTAGGCGATTTCAACCATTGTCGGGCCAGCGAGGAAATGGTCGTCGTTGAATCGCTCGGCGACGCTCCAGATCTTGACCGCTCTCAGATCCTGGGTTGCCCGGAACCACGGAAGCATCCACTCGCACAGCAGCTCACGGACGCTGTTCATTATCCACCTCCCGCTTCATCGTGCTGATCTCCACCGGTGTAAGAACAATGCGGCCATCGGGATACAGGCGGGCCTCGTAGTAGTCGAACTCCGTCAGCGACCCCAGGCTCACCTGACCCCGGGAGTTGACCTTGACAAGCTTCACTTCTCCACCTTCTCCAGGCACTCGGTGTGGACCAGCCCCAAATACCGACCGCGTCCACGCGACTTCTCGTCATTCCTGTACACGCTCAGCAGGCAGATCGTGCACGTCCCCTGGTGGGAACGGTCCGTGAATCCGCCACGCCGCTTACCGTGCGACTGCATCAGCCCTCCATTTGATACGGCCCTCCAGCCCGTTGGTGCTGAAGGAGCTGGTTGCAGGCTCCCGGGGCTGCCCGAGGGTGTTGTGGAAACCGGCACGACGCTCGGCGGCCACATACTCCTCCTTGCTCACCTCGCGCCACTCGCGTAGGAAGTATCGTTCAGTCATCGTCGCCTCTCATCAGCTCCATCGCGTAGTCATACCCGGACCAGTTGTCGACCCCGGCGTTCTCCATCGCGACACGCCACGTCTCGTCCTCCTTGAGGCTGTCGAAGTGCTCACGGGTGATCATGACGAAACCCTCGGGGATGTCAAAGTTCTCCACGCCACTGCCTCTTCTCTCGCTTACGTGTAATCCTTCGGCACTTCTTGATTGCCGGGCCGCAGCACCACCACGGCCAGACTTCTTTAGCCGTTGACCTCTTCACCGTTCTCGCGCACCTTCTCCATCACGACCTGCGGGGACTTGACGGACTCAAGGAACTCGGTCTCCCGGTCCATAAGCCACCGCGCGGCCTTCTCCGGGTTCCGGAAATTCTTCTGGTATATCTCCACCCGGGCGTGGCCCGCGAATCCGCGCACGTAGAGGGTCGCCTTGTACTTCATGAAAATCCTGGACGAGTCGACCTCGACTCGGTGAGTGAAGATCATTCTCCGGCCGCCAGGTCCAGGAGGGCGTCGACCTTCTCGCGGTCCAGGTACAGCTCGATGTATGTACCCTCCTCGAAGTCATTGACCTCCAGCACCAGGGCACCCCCCGCCCCTCTCGTGAAGACCACCTGGGTGCCCCCGTGGTACCAGGCATCCTGCGTGGATTCGGCGATGACGTGCGGACCCAGCGACTCCAGGGACCGCTCACGGATCTTCCGTGCGGCCTGCGGGATCTCCCGCCAGTGCAGGCTCATTTCACCCTCTTCTCCATGTCGAGTTTTGCCTCATTGCAGAACGGTGCGGGGACCCACAGGCCGTCCTCGGGCCTGCTGCACGCCCGGCATACTTCGGCGGGCGTACCGAAGTCGTCGAAGTGGATGATGTCGGCGACGTGCCTGGACATGGCGGCATCCACTTCGTCCCAGTTGATCTCCATGACCCTCCCTCCCTTGCTGAAATACAGTAACACGGAGATACATCAGGGCACAAGTGTTTCCGGCTGCTGGATTTCAAAGATCACCAGACGTTACATTTCAGGACACAGAGGTGGCCTAGAGCCTTCTGGGGAATCGAGCAACACCCGACCCCAGCAGGTCGGGACACCTTTTTAGGAGATCCTGTGAAGATCGAAATCATGGGCAAGGAGACGCTGGACAAGCTGTCCACCTCCGCCCTTGAGGAGATCCGGGACCTCGCCTACAACGAGGTCACCGAGATCCGCGCATCCGTCGCGGGCACCCCCACCGATGAGCAGGTCGACGAGGTCGACAGCCTCGTCGCCTACCTGGGCGAGATCGACCAGACCCTCGACGCCCGCGAGGCCTCCGAGGCGAAGTTCAACGCCCCCGTCGCCCCGCGCGCCAAGAAGACCGCCGAGGTCCAGGCGTCCGCCGTCCAGGAGTTCGACGAGAACGGTGAGAAGGACGTCACCGAGACCGTCGCCTCCGTCACCGCCAACGGTGAGACCGCGACCGTCATCGAGGCTTCCGTCAAGCAGGGCACCGGAACCCCGACGATCGCCGACGTCGCCCCGTACACCCCGAAGGCCGATGTCGCCGAGGGCGAGGCCCCGAAGACGTTCTCGATCGTCGCCGCAGGCAACATGAGCCTCGGCAAGGGCGAGGTCATCGGTCACAACCAGGAGATGGACTGGCTCCAGCTCGCCAAGGCTTTCCAGGTCGCCTCCGATGGCAACCTCGGCAAGGCCCGTGCGGCACGCGGCAAGGGCGGGTCCCAGCACACCGTCATCGCTTCGGTTCGCCGTGAGGCCACCGAGGACCGGGTCATCCTTGACACCGACAACCCTCAGGCCGCGTACCAGAAGCTCCAGGAGATGTCGAACCGGTACGCGAACGACGTCCGCGCCGGACGCGAGTCCGTCGAGGCCGCCAACGGCTTCTGTACCCCGTCGACGCCGCTGTACGACACCTGTTCGCCGATCACCGCCACGGGCCTGCTCAACGCCCCGCGCATGGTCGTCCCGCGTGGCGGCATCATCCACAACCAGGGCCTGGAGTTCGCCGACTTCTTCGGCGGCGACTTCGTCCTGCCGATCCCGGGCTACAACATCCTCACCGAGGCCCAGGTCATCGCCGACACTGCGAAGACCTGCTTCGAGATCCCGTGCCCGGAGTTCGTCGACGACCGCCTCAACATCGCGGCGCTGTGCCTGACCGGTTCGATCCTCCAGAACCGCACCTACCCCGAGTTCGTCTCGACGTTCGTCGAGGGTTCGATCGCGGCGATGGCGCACCTGGTGAACCGTGAGGTCATCGCGGCTATCGTCGCCGGTTCGACCGCCGTCAACCTCGGTGTCGCCATCGACCCGTGGCAGGCCAACGCGTCGACGCTGTCGCAGACCCTGTCGGCTGTCGAGATGGCCGTCATGGACCTGCGGTACGCGTACCGGACCGACCCGAACCAGGCGTTCACCGTGGTTCTGCCGATCTGGTGGCTCGCCCAGGCCCGTGCGGACTACATCCGCCGGAATGCTGCCGCGAACAACGACATCGCGGATGCAGAAATCGCCCAGATGTTCCGAAACCGGGGTGCACTGGTCCAGTACGTCTACGACTGGCAGGACGCTTTCGCGCCGGGCACCCTGAACGCGGCCCAACAGCCCGGTTCGGCGACCCCGATGCTGGCGCTGCCGTGGACCCTCCAGTTCCTGGTGTACCTGCCGGGTACGTGGGTCATCGGCGAGCTGGACATCATCCGTCTGGACATGGTTTACGACAGCACCCTGCTGGCCCAGAACCAGGTGACGCAGCTGTTCATGGAGGATGGCTTCAAGCCGATGCGCATGTGCCAGTTCTCCCGGGTGTACACCGTGAACATCTGCCCGAACGGTTCGACCGGTGCTCAGGTGGCCACGACCTGTGGTGACATCACCGTCTAGCGGTTCCTGAGGGGGTGTTCGGCCGTTCGGGAATTACCGAACACCGAACACCCCCCTTTCAGGGAGAAGGAGAGGTGAACCATGGTTGCGATCATCCCACCGATTTGGGTCGATAAGCCGACCCCGTCCCTGCCGTTGAGGTATGGACTGCTCCAGGCTGCCGTGGGTCCGCTGGACTTCCCGAGCCGTCATGGGCGCGGCGGCGGTGTCCAGTATGTCGAGACGATGTGCGGCGGCGGCCAGGGTTACGAGATCAACTGCCTTGACGACCTGGACACGAAAGTGTTCAGCGAGGAGGGCCTCAACCTCGTAACCGGCGTGCCGTTCGTGGTCATGTCGAACTACGTGTGCGTCCTCGCCGAGCAGAACGCTGTCAGCGTCGCCGAGCAGCGGACCCTGGAGAAGCTTCTGTCGGTCGAGCAGTCGATCGTCGAGCAGGTGTTCTCTTCGGGAACGTTCGCGGCAGCCCCGGCGCTGGCGAACAACCCGGACGTCGTCACTGTCGTCACTGCGGCCACTGACCTCGTCGATGTGATCTCGGAGCTGGAGAACGCCATGTACTGCACGTCGCAGTACGGGCCTCCCGCATACCTGCACATGCCGTTCGCGGTGTTCAACCGGCTGAAGTCCGAGCACCTGATCGAGTTCGACGGTCAGCGCTGGCGGACCCCTGCCGGTTCTGTCGTGTCCCCGGGCTGCTACACGGCCCTGGAACCCGACGGCGACGTCCCGGCCCCTGGCACGTTCTGGATCTACGCGACTGGTCAGACGGTTGTGTGGCGTTCCGCCGAGCCGTTCATCGCGCCGGTCGAGGCGGCCCTCAACAGGACCACGAACGAGTACACGGGTCTCGCGGAGCGGGAGTACGCCGTCACTTTCGAATGTGCCGTGTATGCCGCACCGGTGACTTTGTGGACGGAGACGCCGTAATGACCACTGTTCGGATCATCCCCGAGCCCGGGGAGCTTAAGAAGATCGCGAAGGAGCTGTTCGCCCTGGCGGACGACCCGCGTGATGTCGAGTACGTGTCCTGGCCGCAGGCTTCTTTCAAGGTCAGCGAGGAACTGGGTGCCCGGTTCGTTGCGAGCCGTGAAACCGCCCCGGTCGAGGACGCACCCGTTGAGCCGGTCAAGCGCAAGCCTGGACGGCCGAAGAAGGTTCAGGAGGAGGACTAAATGCCTACCGAGTGCCACAGCGTAGTTCGGGCACCTGCCTTCCGGGTGACCCGGCTTGATGCGTGTGGTGTGCCTGTGGAGTCGGCGTGTTCGTCGGCTACCGAGGAGTGCTTCGTTCAGATCACTCTGACGAAGGTGTTCCAGGAGCGCCAGGACGCGCAGCGTATTTCCGCGAACGGCGACATCTGTGTGGACAAGCCGAAGGCGCAGATCCTGCGCTGGTACGAGGTGTCCGCTGAGCTGATCAACGTCAACCCGTCGTTGCTCAACATCATGACCGCCGACCCGTTGGTCCTCAACGACGCTGCCGACCCGGTGGCGATCGGCTGGGACACCGACTTCGACAGCGCTTCGGCGGTCAACTTCGCGCTGGAGTTCTGGGTCGGTACCGAGGACGACGAGTGCGACGACGGCGAGGTCGTCTACGGTTACGGGATTCTGCCCTGGATCTACCAGGCCGCCCTAACCGATCTGACTCTCGGCAACGACGTGGTGACGTTCACGGTGACTGGTATCAGCCGCCGGAATTCGCCGTGGGGTGTAGGTCCCTACAATGTCCGGGTCGCTCAGACCGGTCCGGATGCCGGTCTTCCGGCACCGCTGCTGACGGCTATCGGCCCGAAGACCCACAAGCGGTTCTTCTGGACGACTCTGGCTCCTCCGGCGGGTCAGTGCGACTGCACTGACGCCTCCCCGGAGCTTGAGGTGGCTCCTGAGGGCGGTACGGCTCCGGAGGATGTGACGATCACGATCCCGACGGACTCGGACGGCAACGCCCTGGTTCCGGGTGTCCTGTCGTTCGGTGACCTGACCGCTGACCAGGTGGTGACTGCGGGACCGTCCGTGGTTCACTCGTACACGGTTGCGGGGACCTACAACGCCACGTACACCCTCACGGGTCAGTCGGGTCCTGTCTGGACTTCGCCTGACATTGTGATCACGTAAGAAGCCGGAAGGGCCCCAAGGTCATGTACTCCCCGTCATTGATCTTGGGGCCTTTCCTTTATGATGAGCACACGGGGACTGATCTTTGGAGGCCGCATTGGGCTCGCTGACCATCTTCGTTTCCAACTACAGCCAGCTTCAGCAGGTAGCCCAGGCCGTGACCTGCTGGGCTGGTGCGGATGCTCTGCGTGTGGAGACTGTGACCACCCCGAACACCGCGATCCGTATCCCGGAGTCGGTGTTTTCCGGGAAGGGTTCCCTGGTTCTTCGACGCGGCGGCACTGACCTGCTGTCAGGCTATGTCGCGGGTACGGACATCGCGGCTGTCGTCGGTAACACGAACGTTGCCGTGTCGCAGACCCCGACCACCTGCCCGGCCCGTACGAACCAGCCGACGATCCTGTCGATGACCACGAACGTCGGCGGGAACCCGCTGGCCG
>Ga0307411_10000240_pt1 | contig 17957 bp, 36 predicted proteins | sample DK1Ometagenome_2_FD_203712 | JGI IMG/M metagenome (GOLD analysis project Ga0307411, IMG submission 203712) | Maize rhizosphere microbial communities from greenhouse at UC Davis, California, United States - DK15-O-1 | ecosystem: Host-associated > Plants > Roots > Rhizosphere > Soil | place: USA...
TCCGCTCGACCTCGGCCAATGCGGCATCAGGCGGGACTCTTGACGAGCCACCACCAGCACCAGCACCGGGGACGGTCATTGCGGACACCTTTGCCTGCTTGGCGGCCTCGGCAGCGAATCGCTTGCCCAGTTGCCGCTCATTGAAGGCCAATTTCTCTTCAGTGATGACTCGGATGGCTTCCAGTTGGTCTTGCACGTTGGGGCCAAGATCGTCGAAGCGCGCCTTGATCGCCTTTTCAAGATCGGGATCGATCGACTTGTCGAAAATGCCCGGGTGGACCTTCTCGATAGCCGTCTGCCAAGCCTGCTGCTTGTCAGCCTCTTGCTGCCTCGGAGCCGGATCGTTCGCAACGAAGCGGATTGCGTCTGCCAATTCCGGATTTGCATCCAAAATAGCTGGCTTTGCTGCCTCTCTCGCTGCTTGCTCTCTCTCGCGCTTGAGTTGCGCCGCCTCTTGGGCCATCCGGGTCGCCCAGGCTTGGTTGTCCTTGGCGATCTTTTCGGCTTTCTCGACACGCGCCCTCAGCTCGGCAAGAGCATCTGGCTCCTCAACCTTGGCAGGCTCCTCCTTCGCGGGCTCAACAACAGCAGTTGCGTCCGGCTCGACCTTTTCAGGCTCTGCCTTCACAAACTTGCCATCGGGGCCGCGTGCGGTAGTGGCTTGCGCCGCCGCTTCGAGTTCTGCTGCTGCCGCGTCGTACTGCTTCTGGTATTCCTCGTCGTTCACTGACATCTAAAACTCCTATGCGAGCCGTTTCCGGTAGTTCGCTTGCTTCAATCTGCCGCGGCCTCGTTGGCTAGTGCGGCCTGTATGCCTTCGCGCTCCTGAACGAGCGTTTCCGGCAATTCAGCGAGACGCCGGAGTTCCTTGATAGCTCCGCGCGTCTGTTCGTTGTCCTGGCTGATCAGCGATTCGGTGAGTTCCGACATCCGCTCATTGATCACCGCCAAGAAAAAAGGCCACCCGTTCTGGATGGCCTCTAAGGTCTGCTGGATCTGTGCGATCCGTAGTTCTGAATTCATAGGCAACAGGCGATCACCGCCATCATTTCGTCTTCCTCAGCCTGCATTGCCTGGATGCGCTTGGCCTCTTCCGCCCGCTCGCCCATCATCTGAGCCGTGACGCTCTGCGACGCCTCTATCAGCCCGAGCATCTCAACCATGTCGGCCGGAATGCTCTTCTTCGCCTTCGGTTTGACAGCCTTGACCGGGGCCTTTGCAGGCTCTACAACCTCCGGTGCCTTCGGGCTGGAGTAGTCGTAGTTGTATCTGCGCTCGCGCTTCTTGGACGGGACCGAGTAGCTCAGTTGCTCCGTCGAAGCCACCGATCCGTACTCAAGACTCACGGCTGGCAGGCTGAGTACGTAGCTCACCGGGTCAACGCTCAAGACCGGGTTCGCCGTCACGGCCTCAAGCGTGACATCGGCAGCGGTCAGCACATACGCCGCTGGGTCGATGCTCAGGAATCGAGCAACCGTCAGCGTCTCAGGACTCACCGTGAGTGCATAGGACGCAGGATCCACGCCCACCGCCCTGCCGACAGACAGCGTTTCAGCACTCGCCGTCAAGCTGTACGAGACCGGATCGATGCTCAGGGCTCTGGTCGCTGTCAGCGTCACCGGCTGCGCGCTTACCGCGTAGCTCGCCGGAGCGAAGTTCACTTGCCGGCCAACAGCCAAATTCACCGCGGCAGCAGTCAACGCATAGCTTGCCGGCGAGATGGTCAGCGCACGAGTCGCAGTAACCGTCTCAGCCGCAGCAGTCAGCGTGTAGGAGGCTGGATCAACCGTCAGGTCGTATGCAGTACCCCCGGCACCCTCCTTGATCGCGAAGGTGATCGTTCCGCCGTTCGATGCGCCCACCGTCCAAGAGGAAGTGACCGCGCTCGTCGTGTTGACGATCTGCCGGCCAATCGCGCCGGTCCAGTAGTTGTTCCCGTCCGGCTCCGAAGAAACCGTGTAGCCGCTGTTCGCGTAAGTGAGCGTGCCGCCTGCATCCGTCGCAATGAAGGTCAGGATTGCATTGGCTGCCTGAGCCTGGCCGCCCGAGTTCCGGTTGAACGGAGAACCAGCCCCGCTCGCCCCACTGGTCAGCGAACCACTGTCATAGCTTGCAGTAGCCGCCCCAGCGCACTCGATGAAGAAGCACGTTGGATAGGTAGCCGAGCCATACGTGAACGTCAGCGTGTGACCGGCACCGCCTGCCCCGTTCTCCTTGACGTAGACCGTCTGCTTTGACGTTCCGCCACCAGTCGAAACCGTGACCTTCGCCGTCCCGTAGCTGTTCGATTTGCTGTCAGAGGGTGCATTGATCGTCACCCCATCATCAGCAGTCGTCCAGGCAACGAACGTGCCACCTGTCGTCGTCGTGACGCCCGAGGTCGTGACGGTCGTTACACCAGATCCCGTGACCTTTACTACGTTCGGGACGGTGATTGCCACTTAGAACCTCTCTACTGTTACCGCCGTCCTCACTGTCTGAAGAGCCCTGAACTGCAATGAATACTGACCTGTCGGGAATGGATCGCCCTCGCGCGAGAACTCGCACGTAGTAGCCGCCAGAATCCCGCCTCCACCCTTTACAGGGATGTCGCCACCATCGAAACCGAATCCCGAGGTAGAGCCATCAGGGAAGGTCAGCAGAACAGTCCCGACCGGGCCAACAGGCCAACTTTCTCGGGTCAGCGTGACTTTCACACTGCGGACAGTCACCCCAGCCGGGATCGTGGCGCTGACGGTGTACGGGTTGACCCTGGCCGCGTACTGTTGCGACGCTCGGCTCAGGAAGACAGCCATTTAGGTCAGCGTGTGAATGGTTCCGGGACTCGCATTATTGAAGCGAATTGTGAATGTCTCGGTATCCGCCAAGGTGATCGACGAGCCGTAGTCCACCCATGACACCGCAGCATCAGCCGGGGACGTGGCCGAATCGTTGTACAGCACGGCGTAGCGGAACGGGCCGATGCCGCCAGCCGTAGCAGTGAACACCACTTGCGTACCCGTCACCGTGCTCGTACCACCTGACTCGCTGATTGCCGTGGTCGTCGCGGTGCCGCCAGCCGGATAGCCGTTCGCAGCAGCCGGCGCAGGGTGATCGGTGGTGTTCCAGGTGGTTTGCGTGGCAACGGGCGCCGTGTTGGTCAGAGCAACCTTGAACGTGTGCGTGCCGAACACATGCACGCCCTTCTCAAGCTGCTCGGTGAAATCCTGAAACTTGTTCTGCGTTGCCATTTAAGCCTCGGTCTTTGTAGCGGTGTAGACGCCCCCGGAAGGGCTCTTGATCTGCATGGTGGTGGTCTTGGGCTCTGACATCTTCGCCAGCACAGCAGCAAGGATCTCAGCGGTCTGCGCGTTCGACTGCTGGACAACAGCGCCCAAACTAGCCTGCTGCTCGGCAATGGCAGAAAGCGCCATCTCTGTGCTCTGTTGCGTGGCCTGCATGACCTCCGCAAGAGGTGCCAGAGCTTGGGACATTGCGCCGTTCACGTCAGGCAGGACCATTGGCTGCTGCGGTGCAGCCTGTGTCGGCCCTTTCGGCTCGGTAGCCTGCTGTTCGCTCCTGAAGTCCTCGCGAGCCTGCGCCATGGCCTGCTCGACGTTGAGCATCGCCTTGGCCTCCTTGGCGTCGATCTCAGCCTTGATGCGCTTCTGCTCCTCGTCCTGAGCCTTGGCTTCGGCTTCCTGAAGGGCTTGTTGCGTCTGCTGGAGTTGCTGGCCCATCTGCTCCATCTGCTCGGCAACCTGCATCATTCGCTGCTTCACAGGTTCCGGGATTTCTTCCTGGCCGTCCTCAGGCTTCAGGATTGGCGATTCCTTGCCGATCTCCATCACGTCCCAGGTCTGCTGGAGCAACTCGGTCACGTCGATCTTCTGAGCCGTCATCGGATTGCCCAGTGCGAACTCCGAGAAGGCGCGGATCTTGTTCGTCAAGACCTCCTTCTGCATGAAGGATGCCGTTCCCGTCGCCTTCCAACTCATGAACGACGACTTGCCGAACTGTTTGATCTGCGCCCACAACTGCGCGGCCTCGTCGCCGTGGATCTTCTGCACCGTCTCAGGAGACAGGTACTTGAGGTTCCAATCGATGTAGCACTCGACGATCGGCTCAATCCACATCTCGTCGATGTTCTGGATGACCTCTTTCATCGGCAACGAGCTGGCCGACATGATCATTGAGATGCCGGTAGCCGTCTTGTTCAGGTTCGAGGAGTCGTCGCCCTGCGTGTACTTCGTGATCCCCGTGTCATCGTCCGAGAACTGCTCGGACATGCGGATAACGTCGATCCAGCCGCCAGTGATGTCCGGCTCGACGAACTGCTGAATGGAAGTCTTCTTCTCTTCAGGCGACAAGCCAGGCTTGAAGTCGTACACCTTGCCGGGGAACTTCCTGAAGTTCTCCGTAGGCATGAACTTGGACCGGTCAATCGCAGTCGTGCCAAGCAGGGCCATTCCCTTGCCTTCCATGAACAGGCGGAAAGCAGCGTTGGTGACCTTCTGGTGAGGTGCGTTGTTCTCAGCCACCCCGACGCCCCACATTTCGTGCTCCACAGCCTCATACAGGCCGCGATGCACCGGGGACTTGCCGCTGTAAGGGTTCTCGACCACCTTGACGACAACGCCACCGGCCATGATGACGATGGCATCCACCATGTCACCCTCTTGCCGCTCAGCAACGCTGTCATCAGTCGGCGCCTGAGAATCGCTACCAGTAAGAGCAGAAGCCGGAACCTTTCCGAAGAAGCGAGCGACCTTGATCCGGTCATTCTTGAACCAGTACTGAACGTTGCCCCGAAGCTGGGCAGCCATCTCCGAACCAGTCTCGTTGCCGCGGTCGCCAGGCCCAATCAAGGCCATATCGACGTTCTTGTACGCCTTGTCGTTCTTCCAGGCCGCAACAGTCGTCGGGCTCTCCATCGTGACCCAGAACACGCCTAGACCCGACTTGACCTCGCGCGCTTCGGGGTCCGGATACACATCCAGCGTGTTGCCGAGCTCGAAGTATGGCATGTCATACTCGTACTTCTCTTCCTTGATCGCCCCGTCAACCGCCTTCGTCTCGGTCAGCGTCTCTTTCTTGACGAACGGGCCGAAGATGAAACCAGTTCCATAGGTGCCGAGCGTGTTCACGCCAGTCTTCAGCAGCGCCTTGAATTTGCCGCGCTCCATCTGGTCCGTGATGATGTCCTCCATCACGTCCGCAAAGGGCGCCAGGCTCTCGTCGGTCGGCGTGGTGTCGAACGGCATCTGCCCGTTTCCAAATAGCGCATCAGTGATCTTCGCCCGAGCAGCACGGACCTTGTTCCGGGTCGATCCGATGAACAGACCCTTGCTCTTCTTGGCCCGAGCTGCACCAGTGCCGGTCGTGTCATCGTCGCGTGCGATCCGCATCACGTCCTGATAACACTCCAAGAGCTTGATTTCCTGCGGCTTCCTCGCGTTTTCCCACGCGACAAGGCGCGCTTCGAGCAGCAACGCCAGCGACGTAGAGGTTTGGAGGGATTCAGCCATGATCAAAAGTAAGCGCCTATATCGTCCGGTTGCTGTTGTTCAAGAGGAGGCAACTTGCCCCAGTCCTCGTTGGTCATGCTCTCGGCATTGACCGCGATGTATCGAAGGTTGTCCGCGCCGTGGCTCCACTCGTCATGCAGTGGCGCCCCTGGCTCGTTCGTCTGCTGGTTGATGCTGCGGCGGTAGCGCTTGGCGCACTGCACCAGTCTTGCAGCCTTGGTCTTATCCATGTAAAGCCGAGGAAAGGTCATCCGGGTCAACCTGATGCCGTCCTCAATGCTGATGTTCGGCGTGATCTCCACATCCCAACCCAGCCCCTTCATGATGTCCTCGGCGCTCTTGCCGGTCCTGTAGTCTTTGTGCCGGCCATCGTGGGGAAGGTAGACCTTGCCCCAGTTGTATTTCTTCTCTTTCAGCAGGGCTGAGTAGTGAGCGAGCGTCTTATGGCTGTCCTCGATGTTCTCGATGACCCCGAGGGCAGAGCCATTCTTCTGCACCAGGCTGATTGACATTGCGTCATTCCAGCCAAGGTCAAAAACAACCTGAACCTTCAGCTTCGGGTCGTGCGGGACGTTGCAAACCCTGCCCTCTTCCTCTGCCTTGGCGATCTCGTCGTAGTAGATCGCGCCCTGAACGGCAGGCATGCACTTGCCTTCCCAGATGTTCTCGTACTCGGTCTTGGGAAGCGTCGCCTTTGCGTGCAACCTCTCCTTATCGAGAACCTCTGGGAACCACGGATTGTCCGTGTAGTTCATGTCAACAATGATCGCGTCGTCCGGCTGGTTCGTGATGAACCTGTCGTAGGTCTCGTCCGTCTCCAACTCTGGGTTGAACGACAGCCAGATCTCTGAGCCTTCCTTGCGGATCGTCGGGATCAGCACCGACCACGACCGCTTACTAACCGACTGGGCCTCTTCGACCCACACGATGTCGCAGCCCTCGAAGGACTTGATCGAATCAACCGTCTGGTCAGAAAGACCCGAAAACGAGAACTCAGACCCGTTCGAGCCTCGAATCTCGTTCTCCAGCACCCTGTAGAAGGATGTCAGGCCCATCGCTTCGATCTGGTCCTTCAGCAGCTTGTGGACAGACTGCTTGATCGACTTCTGAACTTCCCGTGTGCAGAGGATGCGCAGTTTCCGGGTTGAGCCGAGCACCAGCAGAGCGCGGGCAAAGCTCCAGGACTTCGCGCTACCTCGGCCGCCCTTCGCTCCCTTGTAGCGGGCCTGCTTGGTCAGCAGGAATCCCAACTTCTCGGGGAACTCGACGTTCACGGCTTGACCAGCGTCACGGTCATATTCATGTCCATCTTCGACCCGTCAGGGTTCCCAATGGTCGTCGGCTGAACCGGCTTACCGTGTCCGCGCTCGATGATCGCCAGAGCAGCCGCCATCCGGTTGCGCTCGTTCTCCCCGTTGCTCATGATGGACAGCAGTACATCCAGCGCGTCCAAGGTCTTTGCCTTGCACATCGCGTCAAGGGTGCGCTCTTCCTCGGTCTTGGCCGGTCGGCCGCCAGGGTTCCCAGACTGCCCTTTGACAAAGGCTGTTTTGGGCGCCTTGCGCTTCGGGCGGTCTGATGCCGGTCTGTTTTCAGACATATCAGACACCTCAAATAAGAAAGCCCGCTCAGACTCTTCATCTGGCGGGCGAAGTCTCGGCAATGTGGCCCGAGGAGGAGACAAAGTTAGCGGCTGGGCGGATCGCCGATCTTGGCGAAGAGCGCTTCGTTCCGCATCTGAGCGCCCAAACTGAACTGATCCGGCCGAGCACCGCCGATTTGTTGATTGGACGTGTCTACAGTGCTGTAGGTCGATCCTGGCGTTGCAGCATGCATAGCCAGTCCAACTCGTTCAGCAGCTTCTAGGCTTGCAAACTCGCCCAAGCTTTCACTGCCACCAGAGAACCGGCCATCGCCGTCGAAGGTGCTGTGATAACGGGTGAGGTTGTATCGAACCACCGGGCGCACCCGGAACTCATTGACATCCATGACGGACTCCTGACCCCGCAGGGTCTTCCCTGGGTAGTACAGAGCCACAGCGGCCCAGGGTCCAACAGTGATCAGAAAAGCAAAAACCCGCCGAGCCATCAAGACTGAGCGGGTCCAGAGGTAGCGGTCCACCACTACCAAAACAGACCCAATGTAACCTAATTCATGCTGCCGTGCAAGGTGCGCGAAACCTTTTCATGTACTCCGGGGCGATTTCCAGCAGTTCACTGAGCATCCAGGCATGCGCTCGGACCAGGCGGTTATAGAACGTCTGGTCAGGCGCTGACGGGTAGCCGCGCTCCTTGAAACTCTCGATCATCCAGGGCTTGTAGTACATGGCAACCGCGGCAAATAGCTTTGGATCGGCCTCGGACAGCGTATTAACCACCTTGGCGACGGCTCCATGATCCTCTGCGCTGTACCCGGTTGGATCGATCGAGCTGGCCGGCGAGTAGATCATGGTGAAGTCTAGGCTCTTTCGCGGATAGCCCAGCCCACCAGTCGCAGACTTGATGTCGTAGACCACCCATCGTTCGATCAGTTCGCACAGCTCGGCGTAGGGGTCCAGGCACTGGATGCGGGCGTTTCGGTGCCGGCGAGTCACTCGGATGGCTCCTCATCCAGGAAGACGATTTCCTTTACCTCGCATCCGTACAGTTCCATGCGGCGCTTGGTCTCTCGCAGTTGGCGGATGTGCTTTGCCCATGGGTTTTCTTCTCCCACCTCAGCCGGTAGAGCAGACATACAGCCTCCTGCTTGTGGGAGAGCGGCAATCTTGGTTAGGTTGTTCATTTGGACGCCTCCACTTCATTTGCAGTCGCAATCAAAGCCTCACCGAGTTTGCGCATGAAGGCTGCCGGGAGGTCCACGCGGAATTCGCCGAAGTATTCTTGCTCCGACTTTTCCGCCCACAGCATCACATTGCCGTCCGGGAAGTCTGGCGATGGGCGAACGCTCAGGAACCGGCCCTCGTCGTCGTCAAACACCTTGCGGTGAACTTCAAGCGAATAGGTACTCACAGTTGCGCTCCTAGGTTGAAAACTGAGTTGGGCTGTGACCTGATCGCCATTTCGACCAGTCCAGAAGAATCCTTTCGTCTTTCCCTGCGCCGTTCGGCCTTCTTGTCCAGCACAGCTTTAGGCGTCTTGGGACGCTCCATCTGCCTGACCGTTCCCTTTGCGCTCAGGGCGTAGGTCTCGGGCTTGGTGTTGATGTAGCCGAGGAACCGCATGTTCCAGACGGCTCGGCGTACCTGCTCGATGTCCATTTCCAGGGTCTCTGCCAGGCTCTCCATGGTGTGGGGGCCGGCAGCCAGCGCGTTTAGAAACCTTTTTGTCTTGGTCATGCGTTCCTCTTCATTTCACGGGTTTTGGCGCGATAGATGGTCTTGATTTGCCTCAATGTGTCGCGGTCCCACTTCACCGGCTCGTTGTCGGCCTCCAGGGCCTCTACGGCATCCAGTCCAATTCGGGCCACGAGTCCGATTCGGTACTGGACGGCGTTTCCGGAGAGGTGCTGATTGCATTTGACGCATTGGGCGTGACAGTTGCGCTCGTCAAATCGGAGATGGGCGGCTGCTCCTGTGCTTCGGTAGTGCCCAGCATCACGACCAGCGTGCAGCCCGGAAAGGTCGCCCGGAGGCTTTCCGCAAGAGATGCAAGGCTCTCGCTCGTCTCTGGTGCGGATGAACTTGTTGAACTCAATTTGAGCCTCTTTGATCAGTTGAGGGATGGTCTTCAGGGTTTCGCGCTTTGCCCGGTCCTGCTTCTTCTCCTGCACGACCCTGGCTTTCTTGGCTCTCTCCAGACCACAGAGCGGCCCACAGACGACCTGGAGCGGCCTGGCAGGCATGAACTTGGCCTTGCAGCATTTGCAGGTCTTGACCCTCATGCCGGCTCCAGGTCATAGAACGTCACGCCCAAGACACTTGCCGCATATGCCTCTACCTGCGTGCAGAACTCCGAGAATTCCTCGGTAGACAGAGCGGCAGAACTCATGCCAACGACGCCGCCGTCAGGCAGTTCGTGAATGCCGATGAATTTGCGCTTGAAAACCTCGTGCCAGTCGTCAGCGCTCCAAAGCTTGCCTTCCGGGGCTGCTTGCTCCGAGATCTGGGCCAGCACCCCCCTCCCCCAGTAGCGGCGGTTCTGCTGCTTGGTGCGCTTCCGAAGGGCTACGGTCAGCACCCACCGATGCCCGCCTTGCAGGACTTGGGCGAGGAACGGGAAGAGCTGCCCCTTGATCGCCGCCCAGGCTTGGCTGCGGTTATGCAATTCGATGGTCAGAGATTCACTCATGCCGAGGCCCCCGAGACGACCAGCCCGAGATGCCCCGCAATCTCCCGCTCGATCTTTGCCCCCTTGGATTGAGACCAGCCGCGGAGCATGTGGATTTCCTCGCACGTCACGAGCTGGGCAATCGCCATGCGCATGTAACCCTCCCAGGACTTGCACGGCGGCTCCGGGTTCTCGGCCGGGTTCTCGACGTGATAGCCGAGGCCGCGAAGCTGGGCGGCCGCACGGTTGAACTCCGGGTAGTTCAGGTCAGCAATTCCGGACATCGGCCCTGCAACGTAGACGCGGCTCATGGCTTGACACGCTCCAGCACGGGTGAACCTCCGAACTGCTGCTTGGCGTCCTCCATGTCCTTCACCAAGCCGAGTTGCCTCCAGCCGAGAACCTTCCACCAGTCAGTGCCGGGGATCTGCGCCATGTTGGGACGGGTTGCGTAAGCCATGAACATCACTTCTCCTCGATAGGTTGGTAGGCGGCCGATCCGGGCCATGTCGATTCAAGGCGAGCGCGGTCCTCAGCCGCATCGGAAGGTCGCCCATGTCCTGCGGGGTCTTGGCTGCCATCGCCCCCGCTTTCCACTCCGCGTAGAGCTCCCACGCTGTCCCCCATGTGCACATTCGCGTCAGGTGCTCCAGCTCCGGTGTCAGCCTGTCCATTTGCCCTCCATCGGCAGCCTTGGCACTTTTGATCGGCCTGGCCGAGTTCGCTGGTCGAATAGACGCAGCCCTGAGACATCCGAAACTCCATGTCCACCATCCGGCGAGCCCATGTGGTGTCCCATCCGTCTTGAACAGGCACAGACTCAGCGAAGGGAGAGCGGTCCTTGCATTGGTAGGTCATGCCGGCACCGCTTGGCTTTGGCTGCCCATCAGATCGCGCGGAATCTTGGTGCAGCCTTCCTTGTCGTTCAAATAGGCAAGCGCCCATTCGATGTGCTCCGGTCGGCCGTGCCCTTCCCTGGCTTGGTCCAGGATGTGGTGCGCGCGGTGCGCCCAGTTGTCGGAGGATTCGCGGGCGCGGATCATGCGACCCCCTTCAGCGCATCCTTCGCCATCGCGAGCTGCGTGCGCGTGATCTTCTCGCCGGCCTCATGCCGAGCAACGATGGTCCGAGCCCATGCCCGGTAGTCCTTGCCCTGCGCTGGAGCCTTGGTGACATGGCCCAGCTTCGCCAGCTCGGCTGCGATCCGCTCTTTGCCGGCCGGCGAGTGCTCGATACGCGGCGCCTCTGGGGTCGGCGCGCGCCGGCAGATGGCACGGAATTCAATGACGTTGGGCGCCCGCTCCGGCAGGTTCTCCAATGCCCACGCAAGGGCGTCCAGGTGCGGAGCAAAGCCGGCCAACTCATGCGCCCACGAGGATTTCACGGCGTTCTGGTCGAGTCCTTCGTACTTCGACGCGAAGTCACGCCCGTATGTGGCCGACAGCCGGACAAATAGCCGGTCAACGGCTTGCAATGAAAGGGACATCTTGAACCTCTTGGATCACGGTAAGTGGGCGGGGTTGGCCCGGTTGGCGGGCCGCAATGCCGGGGGCAAAGGACTCCATGCGTTCACGCATCGAGCGCTGGTAGGCGGTTTCGCCCGCAGGCGGTGCTCTCGGGGATTGCTCGGCAGCACGCCGAATCCAATTCCTCCATGCGCCGTCCCAGTCGCTGTGCGCAGCCTTGAACGTGTGGTCTCGGAACTTGTCTGTTTCGCGCCTCAGGTCCACCAACGGCGCTTCTTCGCTGGCCCATGCGATCAGGACTTCCGTGACCTCGAAGGATGGAGGGCACTTTCGCGTTGCGCGCGGCGCTACCGAACGAAGTGAGGTAGTTACTTCTTCTCTACTCTCCTCTACTCTCCTCTTATCGGTTTCGCGTGGGTTAGCACTGGGTTCTTGCTGGGTTACCGCTGGGTTACCCGTGGGTTCTTTTTCGGTAACCCGTGGGTTTTGATTGGGTTTCTTTGGGGGTCTTCCGCCCTTCGTTCCGTTGTCCCAAGCCGCGATCAGGGATTTGTTCTTTTCCTCCCAGCCGACGACATCCAGAAAGTCTCCATCGCGCTTGAGGAAGCCGGCATCAATCAGGGCGCGCTCGAACGCCTCTGCGTCACCAGAGAACCGGCATTGCGCCTTGAGCCCCCTGGCCGGCATCTCGAAGCGCCATGACTTGCGGGTTTGGCAGTGGCCCCACAGTCGCAAAATGCAGATGGGGGCCATCTCATCCTGGAGGGCATCGACGACCATGCGCGTGCGCCAATGGTCCAGGAAGTCAGGATCAACGATCACTAGGGGCTACCTCGCCACCCAACCGAGCGTCAAAGTCCCATTGCCGAGCGCTCGACGGAACGGAACGTCACAGCGGGCGATGTAGCCATCCCTTGCGGCCTGGACGAAGAGCTTTCCCCAGTTGCGCAGATCGGGAGGCGCAATGCCGGCCTCTTGAGCAGCGAGCGTCACATCTTCTGCGGCGAAAGGCTGACCCTTTGTCTTGCGCACGTAGCGCAGCAAGAAGCCGTAGCCGTCTTTCTCGAAGTCTTTCATTTGTCGTCTCCTTGCTTGGCTTTGGAATACGCACCGCCGAATCGGGCGCGGAGGATCTCGTCTGACTTCTTGGAAATGTTGTGCAGGCGCTTGGGGGCAAGATTGGGCTTGCGGGCCATCGCCGAGGGCTTGAGGTCTGCAGCGGTCTCGCTGGGTTGGCCTCGCCAGTTGAACGGGCTCATATACGGCCTTTCAGAAGCGATTCGGCATAGCGAAGCTTTTCTTCAGTCTTCAGCCGAAGCTCGCGCTCAACTCGAAGCGCGAACTCGGTCTCAGATTCCAGCTTGCGAAGCGATGCGATGTCGTAGCCGCGGGAATGGACGAGCCACAACATGGGGGCCTCGTTCTCGGCCTTGTCCATGAACTTGTTCAGTTCGTCCTGCGGGAAGTTGTGTTGGCCGGAATTCATGATCCGGGACCACTGGGCCGTGTCCTTGACGATCCCCTTCGGTCCGGTGAAGGCCTTGTCGTCCAGCCCGCTGAGCGTCTGGCAGAGCTTCAGGGCCGCGCTCATGGACGGCTGCTTGGCGATCATTGCGGGGGAAACCGCATGCATCTCGGGGCGAGCCGTCAGCTCATGTTGGTTCATCGAATCAGCACTCCACATTTCATTTGTCTCGTCATGTCTCGTTCGTAGAGACAAAAAAAAGGACGATCCCGTCCATGAAATCTTTCGAACTACTCTCCGTCGCACTCATCGAAAACTGGCGTCGTCCAGACCGCATGCACGGTCCAGATGGAAGCGATCGCAAGACCGATGAAGATCCACAACATGTAGTCGTCCGGGTCAGTGACGGCGAAGTAAGCACCGCCATAGATCGCGATGAGCAACATCAAGGCAGAGGCGATGCGTTCGGGCATGGGGTGCTCCTAGGCGGCTTGAAGGGCCAGTGCTTGGCGAACCTCTTCCCAGTCGTGCAGTGGGTTGAGGTCTTTGAGGGGGATGCCAGTGACGAGAGCGACGCGAGCGCAGCGCTCATGAGGAACGCGGTTGATGCTCAGCCAGTGCTCGACGTTCTGCCGGCTAACGCCAGCTCCGATCGCCGCTGCGAGGACCGTGCTCTTGCCGTCATACATCTCCAGCGCTCGCTGGATTCCTGATTTCTTGGTCGCCATGTACCCGCCTCTGCAAATATGTTTGCATCGTAGCACGCAAACAAGTACGCGCGCAAGCCCTGCAAAATCCTTTGCGATGAAAAGGACGATTGGCGAGCAGGTAGCTCAGTTCATGGAGGACCGCGACCTGAAGGCCGGCCCCCTAGCGAAGCTGTGCGGGACGTCCAGGCAGAACATCGAGGGGCTGGTGAAGCGCAACCGCTTCCCGAGGGACTATGTTGATCGCCTCGCGGCCGTCATGGAAATAACCGTAGACGACCTAATTGCCGGAAGATATTCAAATCAAAGTTCTAAAAATGAAATAGACGATACCGTTACTATGTCGAAAGACACGGTAAAGAAAAAAGGGAATGAGGGATCGCCCGGTATTGGTGCCGGCAAAGTGGCCGAGAATGAGACAACCCTATGTCAGTCCATTCCAACCTCAATGCCATTCGCACCTACACACCTGAAATCGTGCATCCTCCTGATGGGAAATCTTCTCGGCGCACTCGACAAGCGCAGCAAACGCATGATCGGAGATCTGCTGAAAGACCTCTCCGAAGACACAGATGACGCGCTAGACATCGCGGAGAAGGCGGCAGCTCTTGCGACCGTTCAAAAGCCAGTGACTAAGAATAAAGCCTTAAACAAGGCGATCCGAGGCAAAGGCGAAACCGTAGAAACCGGGCCTGCGCCTTTGGAGCACTAATGCAAAAGAATTCAACAATACGAAGTTTCATTCAGGACGAAGAAGGCTTCTTGCTGGTCGAAAGCGATGACGCCCAGACAGCCTTAGAAGCATCCAGGAGGGCCATTGAAGGCGCTCTGCTCTGTATCGGTGAGGGCAACACCGCCAGAGCTGCCCAACTGCTCTACAGCGCCCTCCCGAAGGATCGCCGGCCGATCCGCTAAGCCCCCCCAACCCCTCCACCCAGCCCGCCTTCGAGCGGGCTTTTTTGCGTCTACGGGAAACCACCTAGGCGCATCCTGCAAACTTTTTTGCTGCAACCCCTTGCGGAGTGCAAACATGTTTGCCACAATCTCTCCATCGCCTCACCACTCCGGTGAGCACCAACGAGGAGAGCAGTGAAGTCCTACCTAGTCACCGTAAAGCTCAGTACCGGCGAGACGATCCAGCGCACCTGGACTGCCGAAGACGGCGCAGAGGCCACCGAACTCACCCTTGTTCACCTTGCCGATTCTCAGAAAGAGCGGGTTGAGCGTGTTCTTGTTCAGGAGAAACAGTCATGAGCGCAGAAGTAGCAGATTTCCTCGATGGCGTGATCGTCAACCACTGGGACGACCAGTACGCCGAAGAGTTGATGGAGAAGTACTTTCCTCTGGAAGCCCTATGAACGCCGCTATCTCTCCCGAAGTGCTGGCCCACATTGCTGAGTCTGACATTGCAGAGCGGTTGAACTTCCGTTCTGCCTACCTTGAATCGATGCGCAGCCGTCTGAAGTGCTTTGTTCGACAGAACGGCCGGCTTACCGCGAAGGAAGCTCAAGACATGGTTTGCGCGCTGGCCGAGTGCTTGGGCGACGACATCCGCGAGGTGAAGGCAAGTCTGACGGAAGTGTCTTGCGAGCTGGATTCCATCATTCACTACGGACCGACCGAATGAACCCGTTTGGCATTCAGGCCTACCGATCCAAGCGCATGCCTCGCTCGGAAAAGGCTTTGTACCTGGCAGCAGTCATCGCCCTCATCGTCCTTGCAAACGTTCTTAGGAGCTAATCATGCGCCGCGAAATATCTTTCGAAGATCAAGAGTGGTTCATTCATACGCACAGCGGGAGCTTCGCAGACGCTCAGTTCGCCGAGCTGGACGACCACCCCTGCACACCGGCAGAAGACGCGTTCCTGTGGGTGACCGTCCTCCTGATGGCTGCTTCGCCGCTGATCGTGGCCTTCTTCGCGGTGCTGTGATGACGCATCTGGACGTGTTCCGCCTGACGTTCGCTGTTCGCCGGCAACACCTCGGAATCTTCCGGGCTGCCGTCCTGGCGTTCAAAGAAGCCATTCGCCCTACCAAGTTCTGAGGAAACCATGTCCGTCTACAAGACCATCAACGCAGTTCAGGCCGATCTCGCCAGGAGCGGCATCGGCAAGGACTCAACTAACACCTTCGACAACTACAAGTTCCGGGGGATCGACGCGGTTTACAACGCGCTGGCCCCTTTGCTTGCCAAGCACGGGCTTTGTATTCTCCCGCGGATGCTGTCTCGCACGGTTGATGAGCGGACCAGCCAGAAAGGCGGCGCGCTGTTCTACGTCACGGTCGAAGCTGAGTTCGATTTCGTCTGCGCCGAGGACGGATCTAAGCACACCATCCGTACCTTTGGCGAGGCGATGGACCGGGGCGACAAGGCCACGAATAAGGCCATGTCCGCAGCCTACAAGTACGCGGCATTCCAGGCCTTCGCCATCCCGACCGAGGGCGACAACGACGCAGATGCCAGCACGCATGAAGTGGCTGTGAAATCGAACAAGCCCGCAGCCCGCGCTCCGGTGATCCCAGTGGCCAAGGGGTCTATGGAAGCTCTGGACGAGAAGCGCCGCAGTTTCCTACTGAACACCGCCGATTACGTCAAAGAGCGATTTGAAGCTAATGACGTGATCGCCGCCCACGACGCCGTTTACGAGATCACCGACGACTTGGAACTTATGGCCCTGTCCACGCTGATCCCGTCCCACATCCGCACCGCAATCCGCAAACACCACGAAGCACAGAAAGTACCAGCATGAGCAAGAAGTTTGATGTCGTCGCCATTACCGGCAAGTACACCGATCGCGACGGCAATGAGAAGATCCGCTACGTGACGATCGGCGCAGTGATCGAGACCAGCAAGGGCTTGTCGCTGAAGTTGGAGGCGGTTCCCGTGGGTTGGGATGGCTGGGCCGGTTTGTACGAGCCAAAGGCCCGCGAGGACGCTTCTGCGCGCCGCCCTGCTCCTGCTCGCGGCGGCCGAGATGACCGAGACGAACCGCCTTTCGCTCCGATGGCCGCTGGTCGCTCCTTCCTGGCTATGTGACCCCTCTGTTCCCTCTGCATAACTGAAAAGGAAAAGAACGTGAGTGAATTTGAAGAGTTCCCCAAGATGGCCCGTCTTTCCCGCCGCGTCGTCATCACTGAGAAGATCGACGGCACGAACGCTCAAGTCTTCATCGGCGATGACGGATCCATGAAGTTCGGCAGCCGTACCCGCTGGATCACGCCCGAGGATGACAACTACGGGTTTGCCAAGTGGGCTCATGAGAACCGCGAGGAACTGCTGAAGCTCGGCCCTGGGCGCCACTTCGGTGAGTGGTGGGGTGCTGGCATCCAGCGCCGCTATGGCCTCTCGGAAAAGCGTTTCAGTCTCTTCAATGTGCAGCGATGGGGCGATGCCTCCGTGCGTCCCGCGTGCTGTCACGTAGTGCCGGTCCTGTTCGACGGGAACTTCGACACAACGGCGGCGAACGGATGCATTGATGAACTGAAGGTGGGCGGTAGTGTCGCCGCGCCGGGGTTCATGGACCCGGAAGGCATTGTGATCTACCACACAGCGGCGAATGCTGGGTTCAAGAAGACGGTCAAAAAGGACGAGATGCCCAAGCAGCAGGCCGCAATGCTGACCTCCCCCAACCCCTGAAGAGGTAAGAGATATGAGTGAAGCAAAGCAAGACGGCGGCCCGGCATTCCCATTCGTAGAGCCGCCCACGGAATGCAGCGTAGCCACGGGCATGACCCTGCGCGACTACTTCGCGGCCAAGGCGCTGCAAGGGTTCTGCGCATTCGGTGCCCTGAGCACCGATAGCGGCAACACGATCGAGGACCTTGCTCTAGACGCCTACGAGGCGGCCGACGCAATGATCAAAGCGAGGTCAGCATGACCACTACCCAGACCCCTGAAGGGGAAGCCTACGACAAGATCGATCGCTTCTTGCGCAACAACCTTGACGACACGGACTACGCCGAATTCTCGACGACTCTGGACGCCCTCTCCTCCTCAGCAAGAGATCAAGAGGGGGTGAGGGGTCCGATCATCTATCCAGACGCTGACCTCAGTTGTGGCCTGTCCACGGATGGAATCCTCATCTGTGGAGACGAGAAGTCGATCAACCGCGTGCGCAACGCCCTCCACGCCGAAACCGGCACTGTTCCCGCACTCCGCGCCGAGTTGGAGGAAGCCCGCGCCGCCCTTGCTGGTCAAGCCAAGAGCGCAGCCCCTGTGGAGCCGTATGTCCGCTGGACTGACAAATGGGATTGCCAGCACGTTCTGTCGTTGGCGGCGGCTGCACGAATGCTCAGCCAGTATTACGACGAATGGCCGGGCGGCTTGGAAGAAATTGAATCGGCATTGCGTACTGCGGCCACCCCGCCCGCCGCCATCCCGGAGGCGCCGGATACCTTCACGATGACCGTAGCCGATGCGCTGCGGATCGTAGATGCCAACTCTGATCGCCAGTCTATCGAGCGAGCTTTTCGAGCCAATGTCGCTCTCGCCTCCCCCGTGCATGTGTCGGAGGCGCCTGCCGACTTGCCGGTTTCCAGCGATCCGC
>Ga0307411_10000241_pt1 | contig 17930 bp, 11 predicted proteins | sample DK1Ometagenome_2_FD_203712 | JGI IMG/M metagenome (GOLD analysis project Ga0307411, IMG submission 203712) | Maize rhizosphere microbial communities from greenhouse at UC Davis, California, United States - DK15-O-1 | ecosystem: Host-associated > Plants > Roots > Rhizosphere > Soil | place: USA...
CGTTCCAAGTTCGACAGCTCGCTCAAGTTCGACCTGCCCGATGGCAGCGTCGTCACCGCGCAGGAGATGCTGCGCAAGATCGAAGAGATCAAGAAGTTCCAGCGGACTCAGCAGCCTGACGCTTCTACCACGCTGCCCGAGGCCGACCTGCAGACGCTGCTCGATACCGCGTTGCTGCTGGGCGGCACCGCCAGCATCAACGCCGCGCTGCAATGGCTGTCCATGAACGGCCGCGAGCGCGCCAACGGCGAGCCTTTCGACCACTACAGCGTGCGCGACGGCCTGCAGGCGCTGGTGGCACAGGGCCGTGCCGAGGCGCTGACGGGCAAGGGCACGCGCGTCGCGCTCGGCGATCACGTCGAGCGCCTGCAGACACTGCTCACCGCCCCCGGCGCCACGCGCTACTGGCGCCAGCGCCTGTGGCTGCTCGGCCCCGGCCGCGGCGATTGGCAGGACCCGATCGGCTGGGTCAACTTCCGCGGCCCCGAGGACATGCGCACGGTGCTGCGGCTGATGATCTATTCGGGCATGCCGGCGGCCGAGTTCCACGAGTTGCTCGCCGCCCGCCTGCAGGAGCTGAGTTCCCCGATGCTGGCCGTGCAGGCGCTGGTCGACCCCTGGTGCCCCGGGCTGCTGGGCCAGATCGACGCCGACCTGCGCGACGGCCTGCTGGGCCAGTTGCTGGACATCCTGCCCGCCGGCCACGCCATTCGCGCCGACCTGCGGGCCTGGCTGCAGACCGGCAACCAGGCGCTCAGCATCCCGATGCGCGCCCGCCTCGCCGAGGCCGACATGCTGGCCCTGCAGCTGGACAGTGCCGAGCAGCATCTGCACGGCCTCGCAGGCCCCGGCGTCACGCTGCTGGCCGCCACGCGCGCGCTCGTGGCCGGTCGCTGGGCGGAGGCCGGTGCCGGCTTCGAGGCCGCCATCAAGGCCATCCACACCGCCAGCCGCAGCCGCCGCAACGCACTGTCGCTGGACACCGCGCGGCTCTACCTGCTCAGCCTGCTGGCCCAGGACGATCCCAAGGCCTGGGCGCAGGCGCGCAAGTACGCGATCGCCGAATCCGGCAGCCGCAGCCCCACCGCCTATGAGGCCTGGGGCCTGTGGGCGCACGGCATCGGCGTCAGGCTGGGCGAGGACAGCTGGCTCGAAGCCGCCTTCCAGCACCGTGCGCCGGGCGACGCCGCACCGGCGGACCGCCTGCTGCTCGCCGCCTGGCTGGGCAGGCCCGCGCCGGGCTGGACGCCCCAGCTCGCTCAAGCCCTGCTCGCCAGCCTCGGCCCGGACGAGGCACTGCTGGCCGAGCATCTGGGCGCAGCCCTGCAGCGGCTGGAGCTGGGCGGCGCCGGGCCGACCCGCGTCGCCAACTATCTCGGCCAGCCCCGCCAGGCCTGGCAGGACGCGCTCGCGGCAATAGCCGCCCTCAGCGACGACGGCAAGCCGGCCGGCGCCGCCACCAAGCCCGAGCTGGCCTGGCAGCTGAAGCTCGACGCCGCCGGCCGCGTCCACACGCTGGAGCCGCTGGAGATGAACGTCAGCGCCCGCGGCCTCGTCAAGTTCAAGGCCGTGACCTTGGCCAAGCTGAAGAAGCAGGGCGCGCAACGCAGCCGCGACAACCTGGTGCTGCGCCACATCGAACGCGACGCCTGGGCCGGCGTGCACGACCTGCGGCTGGACGTGAGCCAGGCCCTCGTCGCGCTGGTCGGCCACCCGCACCTGATGTTTGCCGACGCGCCCGGCCAGTGGGTGGAGCTGAGCGAAGGCCTGCCCGAGCTGGAGGTGCGGCGCGTGGGCGCTGAGGCCAACGCGGCAGATGCGGCCTTCGAGTTCCACCTCCACCCGCCGCTGGTCGCCGCCGAGCCGGCCCACGCCGGCGCGCTGTTCGGCGCCCAGGCCGAGGCCGAGCGCGAACGCCGCAACGGCCAGCGCGTGCTGCGCGAAGGCCCGGGCCGCGCGCGGCTGATCCGCATCACGCCGACGCAGCGCCGCGTGGCCGAGCTGGTCTCCCAAGGCTGGCGCGTGCCTGCCTCGGCGACGCAGGAACTGGCCGGCGCGCTGCAGGTGCTGACCGGCCACTTCCAGCTGCACAGCGACGCCGACGCGGGCCAGCGCGTGGCGGGCGACAGCCGCCTGCATGCCCGCCTGACGCCCGACCGCGAGGGTCTGCTGCTGCAGCTGGTGGCCCAGCCCTTCGGCCACTTCGGCCCGGCCGTCACGCCGGGCACCGGCCGCGCGCGGCTGATGTGCCTGCACGAGGGCGTGAGCCTGACGACCGAGCGCGACCTGGCCGCCGAGGCCGGGCACCGCCAGGCCGTGCTGGCCGCCCTGCCCTTCCTCGATCCCGAACTGCCGCCCGACCAGCCCTGGCAGGTCGCCGACCCGGAGCAAGCGCTGGCCGCCGTCGAGCGCCTGCCCACGCTGCCCGCCATCGCCGCGCTCGACTGGCCCAAGGGCAAGCCGCTGCGCGTGCTGCCGCTGGAGGGCGCGGCGGTGCAGATCCAGGTCAGCAGCGGCCGTGACTGGCTGAGCCTCGCCGGCGAAGCCAAGGTGGACGAAGGCCGGGTGCTCGGGCTGCAGGAGCTGCTGGCGCTCGCACGCGAGAGCAGCAGCCGCTTCGTGCGCATGGCCGAGGGGCAATACCTGGCCCTGTCCGAGCAGTTGCGCCAGCAGTTGCGCGACCTCGGCGCGCTGGCGCAGGCCAGGAAGGGTGAGCTGCAGCTGCCGAAAGCGGGCGCCGCCTGGCTGGCGCATGGCCTGGCCGGCACGCAGCTCAGCGGCGACAAACCCTGGCGCGAACGCCTGGCTCAGCTTGCCGATGCGGCCGCGCTGCAACCCCGGCCGCCCGCCACGCTGAAGGCCGAGCTGCGCAGCTACCAGGCCGAGGGCCATGCCTGGATGAGCCGGCTGGCCGCCGCCGGTTTCGGCGCCTGCCTGGCCGACGACATGGGCCTGGGCAAGACCGTGCAGACGCTGGCCGTGCTGATCGACCGCGCCGACGGCCCGGCGCTCGTGCTGGCGCCGACCTCGGTCTGCGGCAACTGGCAGGCCGAGTGCGCCACGTTCGCGCCGACGTTGAACTGCCACGTCTACGGCGAGGCCGCGGACCGCACCGCACTGCTGGAGGCCGCCGGCCCGGGCGATGTCATCGTCGCCAGCTACGCGCTGGCGCAGATCGACGCCGAGCGCTTCGCCAAGCGCCGCTGGGCGACGCTGGTGCTCGACGAAGCCCAGGCGCTGAAGAACGCCGCCACCAAGCGCGCCAAGTCGGTGGCCGAGTTCGACGCCGACTTCCGGTTGGCGCTGTCGGGCACGCCGGTGGAGAACCGGCTGGCCGACCTGTGGTCCATCATGAACCTGATCAACCCCGGCCTGCTCGGTTCGGCCCAGCAGTTCGGCGAACGCTTCGGCGGCCCCATCGAGCGCCAGCAGGACGCCGCGGCCCGCGCGCGGCTGCGCCGCCTGGTCGCGCCCTTCCTGCTCAGGCGCACCAAAGCCCAGGTGCTGCAAGACCTGCCCCCGCGCACCGAGATCGTCCACCGCGTGGAGCCCACCGAACAGGAGCGCCACTTCCTCGAAGCCCTGCGCCGCGACGCCCGGGCCGCCGTCGCCGCCGCCGCCGCGGGCAGCGACCGCGCCGCGCCCATGCAGGTGCTGGCCGAGCTGATGCGCCTGCGCCGCGCGGCCTGCGACCCGCGCCTGGTGTCGCCCGAGCTGGGTTTGGTCGGCAGCAAGATGGCGGAGTTCGAGCACATCGTGCGCGAGCTCGTGGACGGCGGCCACAAGGCGCTGGTGTTCAGCCAGTTCACCGACTACCTGGACCTGCTGCAGGCGCGGCTCGCGCAGATGGACGTGCCCCACCAGCGGCTGGACGGCAGCACGCCGCAGGCCGAGCGCACCAAGCGCGTCGCCGCCTTCCAGCGCGGCGAGGGTGACGTCTTCCTGATCAGCCTGAAGGCCGGTGGCTTCGGCCTGAACCTCACCGTGGCGGACTACGTGCTGATCGTCGACCCCTGGTGGAACCCCGCCGCCGAGGACCAGGCCAGCGGCCGCGCCCACCGCATGGGCCAGCAGCGGCCGGTGACCGTCTACCGGCTGGTGACGGCCGGGTCGGTGGAGGAGCGCATCATCGAGCTGCACCGCGACAAGCGCGGCCTGGCCGAGGGCATGCTGGACGGCCACGAGCAAGCCAGCCCGCTGGACGCGGCGGCGCTGGCGGCGTTGCTGGAGGACTGAGTCGTTGAGATTCGAACCTGAACTGGCGGTGGCCGAGGACGCAGCGCGACGCGTGGCACTGCTCGACTGGGCAGAAAGCCATGACGTGGGCGCGCTGTGGTCGGCCGACGACGCGCGCTGGGCCACGCAGCAGGCGCGGGCCGAAGGCGCGGACGACTTCCGGCTGGCAAGGGCGCGCCACGCCGCGCGGCGCCTGGGCGAGCGCGACGACCGCTTGTCAGAGCTGCTGACGCGGCGCCTGTGGTCGGCCAGCTGGGCCTGGGCCGCGACGGCGGTGGGCCTGGCGCTCGGCCTGGGCATGGACCGGCTCGGCGGCCAGCAGCTGAACCTGCTGACGCTGCCGCTGTGGGGCGTGCTGGCCCTGCAGTTGGTGGCCTACGCCGTGCTGCTCGCGCGGTCGTTCACGGGCCCCCGCCAGCCGGCCAGCGAGGGCCTGGCGCTGCGGCTGTGGAAGCGCCGGCTGACGCCCGGCACCCGCGGGCGCGCCGGCCAGGCGCTGGCGCATTGGCTGCGACTCAGCGCACCGCTGCAGGCGGCCCGCGCCGCGCTGCTGTGGCACCTGGGCTTGCTGGGGCTGAATCTGGGCCTGATCGCCGGGCTGTACCTGCGTGCGCTGGGTCTGGAGATCCTGATCGGCTGGGAAAGCACCTATCTCGACGCGGCGCAGGTGCAGCGCCTGGCCGACGTGCTGCTGGCACCCGCCGCCTGGCTCACCGGCCTGGCCGTGCCCGACGTCGGTCCGCTGCGCCACGGCGCATTGCAAGGTGCGAAGGCACTGGCCGCCGACTGGCTGCACCTGCTGGCGGCCACGGTGGCGCTGGTGGCGTTGCCGCGGCTGCTATTGGTGCTGCGCGCGGGCTTGCACAGCTGGCGGCTGGCGCGCGCGCTGCCGCTGCCGGTCGGCAGCGGCCCCGGCGACCTGCGCCTGTTGGTGCTTGACCCGCAACGGTGCCTGGCAGGCAGCCTGCTGGGCGAGCCCGGTGAACGTCTCTCCAGCCCGGAGGGCGACCGCCTGCTGCTGACGCTGGCCCACACCGCGCCCGAGACGGTCCCTGCCCCTTGGCCCGCCCGCGCGCTGGCCCTGCTCGGCGCTGGCCCGGCAGCCACCCCGGTGTTCGATGCCCGCGTGGCCTCGGACGATCTGCCCCCCGCCACACCGGGCTGGCCGGCGCAGCGCCGCCAGCTGCGCGCACTGGGCCCGCTGTGGCCGCCCGCCAAGCAGCCGGCCTGGCAACGCCTGTTCGAAGCCTGGGAGGCACCGCTGCGCGAGCGCGAAGGCCAGGCGCAGCAGCTCATGGCCCAGGCACTGGCGACCCTGTGCCTGCAGCCGGTCCACTTGCCGGCCGGTGGCGATCCTCAAGCCCGGTTGCAGGCGGCGGTGGAGCAACAGCTGCAGCTGCTGGCGGACCAGCTGCGCCAGCTCTACGGCCAGGACGCCGTGGCCGGCATCGCGGCGTCCGCCGCGGACCGCTGGCCGCACCAGGTCGTGCGCCCGCGGCCCGTCGTGCGCAATTCGGTGCTGGGCAGCGCGCTCGGCGGTGCGGCCACGGGCCTGGGGGCAGACCTTGCCTCGGGCGGGTTGACGCTGGGCGCCGGCACGCTGATCGGCGCGCTGGCCGGCGGGGTCGCGGGCAGTGGGCTGACGGACTGGCTGAACCGGCGCCAGGGCCGCCGCGAGGCCGCCGTGCAGATCGAAGCCGCCGACGCCGCGCCGCTGCTGGCCGGCGAGGTGGTCGCGGTCTGGATGGCGCAGCTCGGGTTGAAGCTGCCGTCCGCACAGGTCCAGGCCCGGCTCGCGGCGCCGGCCTGGGCCGCCACCCTGAAGGGCGAGCCCGCAGCGGTGCAGCAGCGCCTGACGCAGCGGCTTGGGCAAGCCTGTGAGGCGCTGCTGCGTGACGCGGACCTCGCGGCCGACGCGCGTGGCAGCGCCCACAATCCCGCCCATGCCGCCCCCTGAACTGAGCTGGCTGGCCGGCGCCACCGGACTCGTCGGCCGCGCCCTGCTGGCCGAGCTGGCCGGTCGCCCGGTGCTGGCCCTGCTGCGCCGGCCGCACACCGACCTGCCCGCCGTGCGCGGCCTGCAGATTGCGCTGGTGGACCACGCCAGGCCCGAGTCGTTCGCCGCGCTGCCCGCGCCCGGCCGCGTGTTCATCGCGCTGGGCACGACGATGGCCCAGGCGGGCTCGCGCGAGGCCTTTCGAGCGGTCGATCTGGATGCCGTGCTGGCCGTCGCCCGCGCGGCACGGGCGGCCGGCGCGACGCATTGCGCGGCCGTCTCGGCCCTCGGCGCCGACGCCGGTTCGGCCGTCTTCTACAACCGTGTCAAGGGCGAGGCGGAGGCGGCGCTGATCGCGCTGGGCTTCGAGCGCCTGGTCATCGCCCGGCCTGCGCTGCTCGATGGCGAACGCGCGAACCTCGGGCAGCCGCGGCGCAGCGCCGAAGCCTGGTCGCTGCGGCTGGCGCGGCCGTTGGCCGGCCTGATCCCGCTGCGCTGGCGGCCCATCGCGCCGCAGCGCGTTGCCCGCGCCATGCGGCTTGCGCTGGATCAGCCCGGCCCGGCGGTGCAGGTGCTCGAATCGGCCACCATGCAAACCTGGGGCGCGCCATGAAACTGACCTTCCTCGGCGCCGCCGACACCGTCACCGGATCGCGCCACCTGCTGACGCTCGGCGAGCAGCGCCTGCTGCTGGATGCCGGACTGTTCCAGGGCTACAAGGCGCTGCGAGAGCGCAACTGGATGCCTTTTGGGGACCCCACGCTTGCGAGTACGCAGGCGGCCCGCGAGGGCGGCCCCGCCATGCAGCTGGACGCCGTGCTGCTGTCCCACGCCCACCTGGATCATTGCGGCTACCTGCCCGCGCTGCGCCGCCAGGGCTTCAAGGGCCCGATCTACGCCACCGCCGCGACCCGCGACCTGTGCGACGTGCTGCTGCGCGACAGCGCCCACCTGCAGGAAGAGGACGCCCGCCGCGCCAACCGCGACGGCTCCAGCCGCCACGACAAGGCGCTGCCGCTGTACAGCGTGCGCGAGGCCGAGGCGACGCTGGAGCAATTCGCGCCCGTGCCCCGCGATGGCCGGCTGAAGCTGGGCGCCACGGACGTCCGCTTCACGCCCGCCGGCCACCTGCTCGGCGCCAGTTCCATCCACGTCAGCAACGGCGGCCGCTCGCTGCTGTTCTCGGGCGACATCGGGCGCGCCGGCGACCTGCTGATGCCCGCGCCGCAGGTGCCGCCGGCGGCCGACGTGGTCGTCATCGAGTCCACCTACGGCAACCGGCTGCACCCCGCCGAAGACGCCCAGGCCCGCCTCGCCCAGGTGCTGCGCAACACCCTCAAGCGCGGCGGCTCGGTGCTGCTGCCGAGCTTTGCGGTCGGCCGCGCGCAGGCACTGCTGTTGCTGCTGCAGCGCCTGCGCCATGCCGGCGAATTGCCGCTGGACGTGCAGATCTGGCTGGACAGCCCGATGGCCGAGCAGGCCACCGAGCTGACGCTCAAGCATGCGCGGCTGTTGCGCATCTCCGCCAACGAGGCGCGCGGCCTGACCGACCATGTGCGCTACGTGACCAAGCAGGCCCAGAGCCTCAAGCTCGCCGCCAGTCTGGCCGCGCCACGGGCCCGGCCCGCCGTGGTCATCTCGGCCAGCGGCATGGCCACCGGTGGCCGCGTGCTGAACTACATCGAGACGCTGGCACCCCAGGCCCGCCAGCACATCGCCTTCCCCGGCTTCCAGGCCGGCGGCACGCGCGGCGCGCGCATGGTGGCGGGCGAGCGCGAGATCAAGATCCGCGGGCGCTGGGTGCCGGTGAACGCCGAGATCAGCCACCTCGACGGCCTCTCCGGCCATGCCGATGCCGACGGCCTGCTGCAGTGGCTGCGTGCCCTGCCCCGACCGCCCGAGCAGGTCTATGTCGTGCACGGCGAGCCGGCCGCCGCCGACGCGCTGCGCGGCCGCATCCAGGACGAGCTCGGCTGGGCGGTGCGCGTGCCGCAGCACGGCGAGACCGTCGCCTGGTGATGGCGGACCTGGGCCAGGCGTTCGGCGTCTCCAGCGGGCTGCTCTTCGGCCTGGCCGCCGCGCTGGGCAGCGGCCTGCTGATCGGCTTGGAGCGCGAGCGCCACAAGCGCCGCGGCACGCACCGCGAGCCCGCCGGCCTGCGCACCTTCACGCTGGCGGCGATGAGCGGCGCGCTGGCCCAGGCGCTGGACGTGCCGGGCCTGGTGGCCGTCGGTGCGCTGGCCATCGCGGCGCTGGCGGGCATGGCCTACCTGCGCAGCCGCGGCGCGGGCCGCGGCCTGACGACCGAGGTCGCGCTGCTGGTGACCTATCTGATCGGTGCGCTGTGCGTGACGGCGCCGCTGCTGGGCTCGCCCGCGGCCATCGTCATGACGGCCCTGCTGGCCGCGCGCACCCGCCTGCACCGCTTCGCCACGCAGGTGCTGCGCGAGGAAGAACTGCACGACGGCCTGCTGCTTGGCGCGCTGGCGCTGGTGGTGCTGCCGTTGATGCCGCAAGAGCCGCTGCCGTGGCTGGCGGGCATGAAGGCGCATTCGCTGCTAGGCCTGATGTTGCTGCTGCTGGTGCTGCAGGCGGTGGGCCATGTCGCGCTGCGCCTGGCCGGGCCGCAGGCCGGGCTGGCGCTGTCGGGCCTGCTGTCGGGCCTGGTGTCCAGCACGGCAACCATCGCAGCCATGGGCGCACGGTCGCGCAGCCAGCCGGGCCTGACGCTGGCCTGCGCGGCGGGCGCAGTGATGTCCACCTGCGCCACCTGGCTGCAGGCCCAGGTCATGCTGTTCGCGATGGCGCCGCAGGCCGCCATGACGGTGCTGCCGGTGTCGCTGCTGGGCATGGCCTTGTGCGGCGGGCAGGGCTGGCTGCTGGCGCGCCGGTCGCGCCGCGTCGAGCAGGCCGAGCAGGCCGCGCCCGGCCCGGACGGGCCGCGCGGGCCGCTGCGGCTGCGCGAGGCGCTGGTGCTGTCGCTGATGCTGAGCGCCGTCGCCGTGGCGGTCAGCTGGGCGCGCGAGCATTTCGGCACCTCCGGCCTCTACGCCGCGGTGGCGCTGACCGCCCTTGCGGACGTGCATGCGCCCATCGCCTCGCTGGCCGGCCTGCAGGCGGCCGGCAGCATCGGCCGCGGCGAGGCCTTGCAGGGCCTGCTGCTGGCTTTCGCCTGCAACAGCGCCACGCGCAGCGTCACGGCGGTGGTGGCGGGCGGCTGGGCTTTCGCGCGCTTCGTCATCCCGGCCCTGGCGCTGCCGCTGCTGGTCGGCGTGGGCCTGGCCACCCTGCTGCCGGGCGTGAACTGATGGCGCGCGGCACGATCACCCCGGCCCGCGCCGTGTTCGATGGCGCCGATGGCCCGTCCCCGGCGCAAGAGCCCGGCGCCGTTCATCAAGCCCGGGCCGACGCGCTGCCACGCGCCCGCCATGTGTTCGTCGGCGGCAACGGCCTGCCCGGCCGCTGGCAGGGCCGCGAACGCTTCGTCGTGCTGGAAACCGGCTTCGGGCTCGGCAGCAACTTCCTCGTCACCTGGGACGCCTGGCGCCAGGACCCGGTCCGCTGCGGCCGCCTGGTGTTCGTCAGCGTCGAGAAGCATCCGCCGCGCCCCGAGGACCTGGCTCGCGCCCACGCTGCCGGCCCGCTGGCAGCCCTGGCCGGCCAACTGCTCGAACGCTGGCCGCCGCTGACCCCGGGCCTGCACACGCTGAGCTTCGACGGCGGCCGCGTGACCCTGCTGCTGGGCCTGGGCGACGCCCGGCCCATGCTGCGCGAACTGGTGCTGCAGGCCGACGCCTTCTATCTCGACGGTTGCGTGCCGGCGGCAGACGGCGCGCCGTGGGATGCCTATCTGCTGAAGAGCCTGGCCCGCCATGCGGCACCGGGCGCTACGGTGTCGACCTGGAGCGCTGCGCGCAGCGTGCGCGACGAGCTGGCTTCAGCGGGTTTCGAGGTGTTGCAGGTGCCAGGTCTTGCCGGCATGCCGGAGATGACGACTGCCCGCTTCGCGCCCCGCCACCGGCCGCAGCGCCCGGCCGGCCGCGAGCCGCTGGCGCCGCGGGCCCTGCGCGCCGTCATCCTCGGCGCGGGCCTGGCCGGCGCCGCCTGCGCGCTGGCGTTGTCACGCGAGGGCCTGGCCTGCACCGTGGTCGACGCCCTGCCCGGCCCGGCGCAGGCCAGCTCGGGCAACCCGGCCGGCCTCTTCCATGGCACGGTCAACCCGGACGACGGCCCGCATGCCCGCTTCAACCGCGCCGCCGCGCTGGCCACGCAAAGGCTGCTCGCCGAGCTGGGCCTGCCTCACCAGCACGGCCTGTTGCGGCTGGAGACGCGGCTGGCGCTGGAACGCATGCAGGGCACGGCCGGCTACGTCGAGACCTTGTCTGCCGCGCAGGCGTCGGCGCTGGCCGGTACACCACTCGGCCATCCGGCCTGGTTCTATCCCGGCGGCGGTGCCGTCGACCCGGCCGCCTACACGCGCGCCATGCTTGATGCCAGCGCCGCCGAGCTGCGCCTGGCCACGCCCGTCGCGGCGCTGCGCGAGGAGGCCGGCGCGTGGGCCTTGCTCGACGCGGCCGGCGGTGTCGTCGATCGCGCGGCGCTCGTCGTGCTGGCCGGCGGGCATGGCCAGCTGCCGCTGCTCGGCGGGCTGGAGGGGTCGGTCGACAGCCTCGTCGTTCAACGCGGCCAGCTCAGCCATCTGCCGGATGCCACCTGGTGCCCCGGCGTGCCAGTCGCCGGCGACGGCTATGTGATCGCCGATGGCCGCGGCGGCGTCTGGTGCGGCGCGACGACGCAGGACGGCGATCTCGACCCCGCGCTGCGCGTGGCCGACCACACCGACAACCTGACGCGTTATGCCCGCCTGGCCGGGCTGAGCCAGGTGCCCCAGGCGCCGCTCGCCGGCCGCGTCGGCTGGCGCCTCATCGCGCCCGACCGCCTGCCGCTGATCGGCGGCCTGGCCGCTCCCGGCCCGCGCGCCGAACAACTGCGCCTGCAGCCGCGCCGACCCGGCCTGGTCATTTGCACGGCGTTCGCCTCGCGCGGCATCGGCTGGGCCGCGCTGGCGGGCCGCCTGGTTGCCGCGCTGGCCGTCGGCAGCCCGCGGCCGCTGGAGGCGGAGTTGCTGGATGCCGTCGATCCGCTACGCTTCGCGTTGCGCCGACAACGCCGGCCCGGCGCCTGACACCGGTTCGCGCAACTATTGCCGGATTGCCCCGCTGATGCTGTCGCCGTGGCCCGAACCGCGGCGGCACACTGCGCGGTGTTGCCGGCTCGACCGGCGTTTTTTCTGATGGAGACGACGGCATGTTCAGTTCTGGCAGCGGTTCGCAACGGCTGAAGGTGGCACTGGGCGTGGTGCTCGGCGTGGTGACCGTGGGGGCCGGCATGGCGCTCTCGGGCCTCGGCGACAACGCCGGTTCCGCCAAGACCTGGCTGATCGCCAGCCTCGTGGTGACCTGGCTGGTGAGCCTGTTCGCGCTGCTGACCGGCGGCGGCAAGGGCAGCAGCCTGCATGCCGCAACCGAGGCCGCCGAGGCGCTGGCCCGCTTCGACCTGACCCACCCCATCCCCAACGGCGGCTCCGACGAAGTCGGCCGGCTGCTGACCGCGCTGGACGGCACGCAGCGCTCGCTGCAAAAGCTCATCGGCGACGTGCGCGGCGCGGCCGACAGCATCGGCACCGCCAGCGCCGAGATCGCCACGGGCAACCTGGACCTCAGCCAGCGCACCGAGCAGACGGCCAGCAACCTGCAGAACGCCGCCTCTTCGATGTCGGAGCTGACCGGCACCGTCAAGCAGACGGCCGACGCGGCCATGACGGCCAACCAGCTCGCCAGTTCGGCGGCCGCGGTGGCCCAACGCGGCGGCGAGGCGGTGTCCCAGGTCGTTGCGACCATGGACCAGATCAGCCACAGCTCGCGCAAGATCAACGAGATCATCGGCACCATCGACGGCATCGCCTTCCAGACCAACATCCTGGCGCTGAACGCCGCGGTGGAAGCCGCGCGCGCCGGTGAACAGGGCCGCGGCTTTGCCGTGGTGGCCGGCGAGGTGCGCCTGCTGGCGCAACGCAGCGCCGAGGCGGCCAAGGAGATCAAGAGCCTCATCAGCGCCAGCGTCGAGCGCGTGGACTCGGGCACGCAGCAGGTGCAGGCCGCCGGCGCGACGATGACGGAGATCGTCGCCAGCGTTCAGCGCGTGACCGACATCATTGGCGAGATCAGCGCCGCTGCCCGCGAGCAGAGCGAAGGCATCGGCGTGGTCAACGGCTCGGTCGTGCAACTCGACCAGATGACGCAGCAGAACGCGGCGCTGGTGGAGGAATCGGCGGCCGCGGCGGAGAGCCTGCGCGAGCAGTCGGCGCGCATGGCCGAGGCCATCGGCGTGTTCAAGCTCAGCGGCTCGGCACCGCGCTCCGCTCCGGTCAGGACGCCCGTCGCCTTCAAGCCCACGGCCATGGTGAAACCGGCGCTCAAGCCCGCAGCCAAGGCGGCGCCGAGTTTCGCCACCAGCAGCGCACCGAAGCCCGCCGCGCCGGCCCGCAAGGCCGAACCTGGGCCGGCCCCCGCAGCGCGCGCGGCCGCACCGGCACCTGCGCCCGCCGATGACGGCGACTGGGAAACCTTCTAAGCCGACGGGCGCCTACAGGATCAGGGCTCAATCATCAGCAGGGGCGCCATGCGGCGCCCCTTTGCTTTGGGCTCGGTAACCGGCCTTGCGGCCGCGGGCCGGGTACCAGATCTCGCGCTCCAGCCACAGCCGCATGCGGCCGGCACGGTCGTTGCGCTGCTCGCCCAGCCAAGCCAGCGCGGCGTCATCGAGCACGTAGGCCACGCCACGCTGCTCGCACACGCCCTGCGGCCAGCGCCGGCGCAGGGAGATCGCGGACATGGGCGAACCGAGCGCGGTGGCGAGGTCGTCGAGCGCGAGCCAGCGCTGCGGAAGAAGTTCGTCCTCTTCGACGCGGATGCGGTGGCCCTTGAATTGGTAGAGGCGGCCCTGCACCGGCCGGAACGCCAGCCGGCGAAACGCGCGCCACAGCACGGCGCCGAGTTCCACGAGGTCGCGAGCCATCGCGTAGGCCCAGAGCATCAAGCTGACGAGCAAGCCGGCCCAGCCGCTCGCCCACCACAGGAAGCCCGAGACCCCGCTGCAGACCGCCAGACGCAGCAGCAGCGCACGCCACCAGTGGTGCCGGTCGTGCGAAGCGGCGTTGAAGCGCGTCAACGGCGCAGCCTGCCAGGGATCAGAACGGCAGCGTCTTCACGCCGCCCGCACCACCCAGCAGGCAGACGTCGGCCTTGTGGCGCGCGAACACGCCGACCGTGACGACGCCGGGCCACTGGTTGACCTCGGCCTCGAAGGCCAGCGGGTCGTGGATGGACAGGCCGGTCACGTCGAGGATGTGGCCGCCGTTGTCGGTGACGACGCCCGCTCGCAGCGTGGCCGTGCCGCCCAGCGTGGCGAAGCGGCGCGTCAGCTGCGCCGCGGCCATCGGGATGACCTCGACGGGCAGCGGGAACTTGCCAAGCACCGGCACTAGCTTGGATTCGTCGGCGATGCAGACGAAGCGCTCGGCCAGGTCGGCGACGATCTTCTCGCGCGTCAGCGCGGCGCCGCCGCCCTTGATCATGAAGCCGTTGCCGTCGATCTCGTCGGCACCGTCGATGTAGACCGTCAGGCTGGTCACGTCGGCGGCGTCCAGCACGGGGATGCCGTGCTTGCGCAGCCGGTGCGTCGAACGCTCCGAGCTGGACACGGCGCCGGCCACTGCAATGCTGCTCGCGGCGAGCGCGTCGATGAAGCAGTCGACCGTGGAGCCGGTGCCGACGCCGACGACTTCACCGGGCTTGACGTAGTCCAGGGCCGCGCGGCCGACGAGTTGTTTGAGCTGGTCTTGGTTCATGCCGCGATTCTGCCGGGACGAGCGGCTCCGCCACCCGTCCCGCCCGCGGCTACTTGATGACGACGGTCCTCGCCGCCGAGTCGCTCGCCATCTGGCGCCGGCTGTCCCAGGCCGTGAAGCGGTAGTCGACGACGTCGCCCTTCTTCAAGCCACCGGCCGTGTAGCGGCTGGTCGTGCCGTCCTGGCGCAGACGCACGGTGCGGGCGTCGCCGCCGTTGACCGTGTAGTGCACATCCACCCAGCCCGACGCCGTGGCGCTGAAGTCCAGCGTGGTGGCGCTGCCCTGCACCGCATCACCGCTGGCGGGCGCCACGGCGGCCGCCTTGGCGACCGTCACCTGCTGCGCCGCAGAAGTGCCCGAGTCCCAGATGATGTCGTCGAAGGCGATCTGGAACTGCGAGTTCGGCAGCGCGCCATCGACGCTGAAGAACTGGAACAGGTCCAGCATCGACTGCAGTGCCACCAGCGGGCCGGCGATCTCGGCAACCGGAATCGTGGCCGTGCCCCATTCCCCATTGCGCACCAGTCCATAGGCCGTGGTGTTGGCCGGGAAGGTGACCGAGCTCTGGTTGGTGTAGGTGTCGTAGATGCCGATCTTGAACGCGACGTTGGCGGGCGCCTTGATCTTCAGCTTGATGTGGCCGTTGCGGAAGCCGCTCATGTCGTGCACCTGGCGCGACTGGATGCTGCCGCCGAACCATTGTCCCGGCGCGAAGTACTTGAAGGCCAGCACGCCCGAGCCTTCATACGGCGGCACATCGCCGCCGGTCATGGAGCCCTGGTTCCAGACGTAGATGTCCGACGAGACGCCGGGCACCTGCTTGTTGTCGACCGGCGTGTTGTCGGTGAAGACCCCGAACTTGCCGACCTCCGGATCGATGCCGACGCCCAGCTTCACCTCGCCCCTGCCGTTCAGCTCATAGACACGCACGTAGTCGACATAGGCCGTGCCGGGCAGCGGCGCGGTGATCTGCGCCGGCGTGGCGGCGGGCGTGAAGTTGCCCCCGACGGCCAGATTCAGCAGCAGGTAGAACGGCGCCTGCAGCGCGGGCGAACCCACCGTTGAGATGGGCGCCTTGTACATGTCGTACTCGCGGCCGTTGTCGAGCACGCTGAAGCGGATCTGCGTGTCAGTCCAGTACAGGCGGTAGGTGACGAAGCGGTTGGCCAGCGACCGCGACGGCGTGTACCAGTTCTTGGTCTGCCAGGCGGTGGACGCGGCGCAGCTTTCATTGCCCGGCACGCAGGCGGCTTCGTTGAAGGTGATGACGTTGGCGCCGACGAACTGCTCCGGAGAGATGGGCGGCAGCCCGGCCGGTTGGCGGCCACCCTGCTCCATGATGTCGATCTCGCCCTTGCGCGGCCAGACCTGCGGGCTGGTGCCCAGCATCCACGCGGCCGGCCACAGGCCCACGCCGACCTTCGGGCTGGCCATGCGGACTTCGACCAGACCGTACTTGACCTGCACCTTGCCGGACGTGTCGATCTTGCCAGAGGTGAACTGGTTGCTGCCCACGGCCTCACGCTTGGCCGTGATGGCCAGCGCGCGCGTGGCCGGCTCGAACGGCACGTTGGTGATGGCGAGGTTGTTGGGGCTGTAGTGCTGCAGCTCCTGGTTGCCATAGCCGCACAGGCCGATCTGGCAGCCGTTGCCGGTGGTGGCGGTCCAGACGTTGCCGTCGAGGCTGGCGCCGTTGAACTCCTCGGACCAGAGCAGCTTGCCGATGACGGGGCTGGTGACGCTGGCGGTCGATATGGCACTGACAGCCAGCAGCGCGGCGCCGGCCGCTGCCCGGACGAAAGCGCGGGCGATGTGTTGACGGGTCATGGCGTTCATCCTTGCTTGACGGTGCTGGACTTGCGGCGCGCGACTGCAGCCAGCAGCAGACCGCCGGCGAACATCAGGCCGTAGGTGGACGGCTCCGGGACGGCGCTGGTCACGGTGATGCGGGCGCCGGGCATGCCGGTGAACGAGGAGTTGACGGTCGTCCAGACGCCGGACGACGTGCTGACGGCATACGCGGCCGGCCCGGCGTCGTTGCCGCTCTGCCATTGGCCTTCGAAGCCGGCGTCCGCAACCGCGACCAGCCAGTAGCTGCCCGCATCCAGCGCCCAGCCGTTGGGCGACACCAGCGTGTTGTGCACGAACGCATCGACGGAGGTCGGATCGACATGGGTGCTGTGAAGCCAGGCGAGGCTGCCCGGCAGCGCGCCCTGGCGGGCCACGACGCCGAGCGTGACGCCGCCGCTGCCATCCACGCGAACGAGCGACGTCAGGATGGACTGGATGAATGTCGCGCTGGCGATGTCGAAGGGGATGGCGATGTCTTCGCCGAAACGCAGCGGGTTGGGCCAGCCGGTCAGCCAGCCGGTGTCTTCGTTGAAGGTGTCGAGCACGACGGTCTGGGCGCCGGCCTGCGTGGCGAGGCCGCACAGCAGCAGCGCAGCAGCGGCTTTGGAGATGGCATGGATGTGGAATTGCATGGGGTTCTCCGTGGGTCTCAGGCGCGACGGCGGCGGGCAGCCATGCCCAGGACGGCCAGGCCGCCGGCGAGCAGCGCGTAGCTGCTGGGTTCAGGCACCGGCGCCGTGGTCAGCGTCAGCTGGATGTCGTCGATGTAGATCGCGTTGACACGGCCATCCAGCAGCGGACCGACGGCGGTGTTGATGAAGAAACGGACCGCCTGGGTGCCGGCGGGAATGGTGGCGGCCTGGAAGCTGATCTGCGTCCAGTCGGTCTTGGCGTTGCCGTCCATGAAGTGCTGCAAGCCGCTGTCGTACAGGACGCCCCCGCCGTCGCCGATGTAGCTCACCGAGTACTTGGCGTTGCCGGTCGGGCTTACATCGCCCTTGACCCAGAAGCTGAGCCACGGGGTGTCGCCGACGTTGGCAGCCGTCAGCGCCGGCAGGCCGCCGTCGCTCAGGGAGTTCTGTTCCAGTGCCGACCCGCCGAAGCCGCCGGGCCGGCTCAGCAGCATGGAATACACGCCGGAGTGGGCTTCGTTGGACAGCACGGGGGCCGACGAATCGCCCCCGGCCCAACCGAAAGGCAGGTTCGTTGCGGTGTTGATGGTTTCAAAGCCGCCATTGGCGATGCCATTGGTCGTGGCCGCACCGGCAGCGCCGGCGAACAGCAGGGCAGCGGCAAGCGCCGCCTGGGTCTTCAAGTTCAGCATGTCGTCTCCTTGGTTTTGGGGTACGGGATCGATCCCGTGACGGGGCGACGACCAACTGCTGTCAATCGCCGAAAGTGAAAGCGCTTTCTGAAAGCGCTTTCACAAACGGCGCGACCATATGGGCCTTGCTGAAGGCTGTCAATGCGGACTGCCCTGCCCCGACCGCGGTCCGGGGCAGCGGCTCAGGCGGGATAGAAACGGCCGTGGAAGCCGTACGGCACCCAGTAGGGCAGCCAGGCCCGGGCGAGCGGACCGTCGGACAGGCGCAGCGCATCGAAGACGCTGAGGAAGCTGCGCTGGCGCCGCGTGTCGTAACCCATGCCGACCAGCCAGCCCTCCCCCTCGCGCGCGCTGCCCGGCCGAGGCACGAGCACATGCTCCTCGACGACAACGTCGTCCCCAAAGCCGAAACGCTCCCGGGCGCCGCTGTCGATGTCCAGGCGCATCAGGCCGTTGAAACCCCAGCGCGCACCGGTGTCGATGGCGATGGGGTACCAGACGAAGCGATGCCGCTGCCCGACGACCCGCGGGTCCACAACCGGGAACTCGACGGCTTCGTCACGCACGGCGACGCGCAGGCGGCCGGTCTGGAGGTCGATCTCCAGCACGCGCG
>Ga0307411_10000242_pt1 | contig 17929 bp, 18 predicted proteins | sample DK1Ometagenome_2_FD_203712 | JGI IMG/M metagenome (GOLD analysis project Ga0307411, IMG submission 203712) | Maize rhizosphere microbial communities from greenhouse at UC Davis, California, United States - DK15-O-1 | ecosystem: Host-associated > Plants > Roots > Rhizosphere > Soil | place: USA...
CGCAGCGCGCTGCTCACTTCGAGCGCGCCGCCTCATCGCGCTTGGCTTGAGCAAGCGCATCGTTCAAGGTCGAATATCGCCAGTCACGATAATGGTAGCGATATGCCGGCACCTTGATGATGCCATAGCGAGCCATGACTTCCGCTTCGTCCGCCGGGACAACTGTCATCTTCTGTCCAATCCTGGTGAGCACGGGTTGACGAGCACGATTACTGCCGACCGCCGGCTGCGGGTCGGGCAAGGAGCTGGACCGCATTTTCCACCGTTGAATATCCCGCTGGATCGGCGATCGCCAAATCGAGGGGCCGGGCACCCAACGAGGCATTGTGGGTGTTTAGAAAGCGGATTGCTTCCTCCTGCCCCAGAAGCACGAATGCAAGATGGGTGATCAACCCCTGCCGTCTCGCCTGGTCTGGAGAGATCCGTGGCTCGCGGCTAACAAACGCTCGCCTTCGCGGGCGAGCCGGTGTTGTCGCGTCCGCTGTCATGCCGACCCCACCAAGTCTGCGGCTAGGAGAGACTGATCCATCCAAGGCAGCCAACCCACCGAAGCACCTGCGTTTTTCGAGGAAAGCACGTCGAAGATCTGACCGCCGACAATGCCCGCTGCGGCCAGATGCTTGCGGCGTGCCGGCTCACTGATCGCGTCGGCGGCGTGCATGAGCAAAATCTGATGCTCGGAATAAAGCTGATTGAGATCCATGTGTAACTCCCTTGGTAAGCGGGAGCGCGATGGTCTCTCAGTCAAGAGCGCCTACGTTGGTATGCACTTGATGACCTCCATATAGGCTTAATCGACAATCATACAACACTGCCGTGTCTCCAAAAATTCGAGAGAAATATCCTTACGTGAAGTGCCCTGATATTCCACCTGCGACACGACATTTCTGCTCATGGCTTGTAATTAGATTCACCCGTTCTAAGGGATCGCTGATCGGCACCGACATATTGCGTCCAGCTTGTCTTTAGCTGCCGCAGGGCGCATATCAGATTCATCGGCGGTCTTTATTTAGGCCTGCCAGTTCGCAATTTGGTAGCGCTGGCTTCCGCTTGTGAAAGCGACATTCCGTCGCGGACCAGCGCCAGGAAAGTCGGACCCAAACCATGACTGCCAAGGACCTGAAATTCGCGCACGAGGCCCGCGAAGGCATTGCGCGTGGCGTCGATATTCTCGCCAACGCCGTGCGCGTGACCTTGGGTCCCAAGGGGCGCAATGTCCTCATTGACAAGAGCTTTGGGGCGCCCCGGATCACAAAAGACGGCGTCACCGTCGCAAAGGAATTGGAATTCAAGGACAAGTTCGAGAATATGGGCGCGCAGATGATCCGCGCCGTGGCGTCCAGAGCGCATGATCATGCCGGAGACGGCACCACTACGGCGACCGTCCTTGCGCAGGCGATCGTTCGGGAAGGGATGAAGTCGGTATCGGCGGGCATCGATCCGATGGACCTCAAACGCGGCATCGACATGGCCGTTGCCGCCGTCGTCGCCGAACTCAAAGCGCGGTCCAAGCCGGTATCGAACAATCAGGAAATCGCCCAGGTCGGCATCGTTTCGTCCAATGGCGACGAGGTGGTGGGCAATCGGATCGCCGAGGCGATGGAGAAGGTCGGCAAGGAAGGCGTCATCACGATCGAGGAGGGAGCGGGCGTCGAATTCGAGCTGGAGGTGGTGGAGGGCATGCAGTTCGATCGCGGCTATCTGTCGCCCTATTTCGTCACTGACAGCGAGAAGATGACGGTGGAACTGGAGGACCCGGTCATCCTCATCCACGAGAAGAAGATGGGCAATGTGCAGGCCATGCTACCCTTATTGGAAGCGGTCGCCAACGCGCACCGTTCGCTGCTCATCATCGCTGAGGATGTTGAAGGGGATGCGCTCTCGACGCTGGTCGTCAACAAGCTGCGCGGCGGGCTGAAGGTCGCCGCGGTCAAGGCGCCGGGCTTTGGCGACCGGCGCAAGGCGATGCTGGAGGATATCGCCATATTGACAGCAAGCGACGTCGTGACGGAGGATCTTGGCATCAAATTGGAGGATGTCACGCTGGACAGGCTGGGCACCGCCAAGCGCGTGACGATCACGAAAGACAACAGCACGATTGTCGACGGTGCGGGCAGCGCGGAAGCCATTAAGGCGCGCGTCATGTCGCTCCAGGGGCAGATCGAAGCCAGCAACAGCGACTATGATCGCGAGAAGCTCGAGGAACGTCTTGCCAAGCTATCCGGCGGCGTAGCCGTCATCAAGGTCGGCGGATCTTCGGAACTGGAGGTCAAGGAACGCAAGGATCGGGTGGAGGACGCTCTCCATGCGACCCGGGCGGCGGTGGAGGAAGGCATTCTGCCGGGCGGCGGCACGGCGCTTCTTTATGCGTCGAAGGCGCTGGATAGCCTTGATCCCGTCAAGGACGACCAGCGGCGCGGCATCGACATCGTCCGCCGGGCGCTTCAGGCACCGCTCCGCCAGATTGCGGAGAATGCGGGCTATGATGGTGGCGTGGTTGCCGGTCGTTTGTTGGACGAGAGAGACGAAAATCTGGGGTTCAACGCGCAGAGCGAGCAATATGAAAACCTCTTCCAGTCCGGTGTCATCGATCCGACCAAGGTAGTCCGCACCGCCTTGCAGGATGCGGCCTCCATCGCCGGGTTGCTGATCACGACCGAAGTGGCGGTAGCCGAGTGGGTCCCCGATAGCGGCGGCCCGCAGATCAAAGCTTCCGGCGGGGGATTTTGAGGAACCTCTCAAGCTCATCGCTCACCGTTCACCATGCCTGACGAATTGATGCATGTGCTCGGGCGTTTCGTGTTACAATTCCTCATCACCCCGATCATGCCGCGGGCATGTTGTGACAGAGAGACCATCGTGCTCCCGCCTGCAACCGGGAGCAGCCTATGCCTGACGATCTGACCCGAAGTCGCTCCGCCGGTGCGAAGCCGTCATGACCATCCGCTCGACACGGAAACCCGTGACATTTTCGGCCCCTTTCCGCCTGACGGGTTTCGAGGAGCTTCTGTCTGCGGGCACCTATGTGGTGGAAACGGACGAAGAAGTTCTGGAAGGTCAAGCCCATACAGGCTTCCGTCGGATTGCGACGACCATGCGTATCCGGACAGGCGCGACCATCGAGCATCACCAGATCGATCCTCGGGAATTAGAGGCCGCATTGCAGCGAGATCAGGATGCGGCTCGAGACAAGCTCATTTCAGCTGATCAGCTATCTCGGCAGTCCCGGCGCTCGGATAATTCCCCGCCAGCAGATTGGCGTTGGGTGCCTTTGTGGGTCCGTAACACACCCTCCCACCGCCGCAGTTAGACCAGCCATGTTCAACAGTTCAGCCATGTGCAGGCAACAGGCAGCTCATCACAAAAAAAGCAGAATGTATCCAATACTTCCCAAAAGCCTGGAAAAGTTACTCTGGTCACTTTGAAAAGACGAATGCTTGAATGATCTCAGAAACGAAAACCATCATGATAGCTCGCCTTTTCCATTCTACTCACAATGCGCCGTGGCCCTACCTGGTAGCAGCCCTATAATGAGAGCCTGAGCACCCTTGCTCGCGGAGGGCCCCCGCGTTGCCGACACGACGCGGGGCTTTTCTCATGTTCACCGAGGGACCGACATTCAGCAAACAAACTGTTTCCGCTGGACACCAGTTGGGCGAGCCATAAGGCTACAATCTCGGACTTGTGATCTTCAGTTCTGGAGACATCACCTAAAATAATATCAGCCAAAATGTTGGAATATCATGTCATAAATCAAAATGATTGCGATCCTGATAATCCCCACGATGCGGTCGAAATTTATAGGCGACGCCCAACCAAAATTCAGATATGAGATTCATATTGCGCGGAAACTGATGCAGGCATCCGCCGTGACTGAGAGACCATCGCGCTCCCGCTTGCCAAGTCGAGGAGCAGATCGTGAAAGACCTTAACGCTCGTTTGAAACGTGAGCAGCAAGAGCTGCTGCGTTCGCAAGCCGCTGCGCGCGCTTCAACGCTATTCCCTTCCGGACCGTTGGGACATCGGGCATGAGCCGAGCTGTCCATATCGATCAGACCCCGACCGCCGTCGAGGATCTGTGCAGAAAACATTCGTTCCGGGTTTCTACAGTGGAAGCCCTTTTATCAGGCGGCTCAAGAGTCGTTCTGCTGGACCCTCGCGATGCCGAGTCATTGCGCATCCTCATGAAGCACAAGCTGATCCTTGGCGGGGTAAGACGATCGCCCTCTCATATTGCACGCCAGTTGCCGCCCTCCGGCTCCCGGAGATAAGGGATGGAAAGATCCCGTTTGTTGGAACGCAGCAGAGTGATGGCGCTGAAAGAAGCGCTTTTAGCCAGTTGCCCCCGTCAAAGGAACCTGCATGAGGAGCAAGCCCGCGCCTACGCAAAGATCATCGACGTGTTGATCCGCGAAGGAAGGCAAGCCATCGCAGGCGTCCGCCCCCGGTAACGCTTCCGGCTATTTTCAGCCAACGTCCAGCACTGCGGATTGTCGGAACAGTAGCCAGTTTCCGATGCTGTCTGGATGCCGGGGCCAAGGCTGTGCCAGGCAGATCAGGATATCGAATGCGCCTGCAGGTAGAAGCAAGGCTCGCCTATCACATGCCGCACACGGCCGATGTGCTTCTGGCGGTCGAAGGCGCGCAGATGACGGAACAGCGTTTGGTGAAGGACCTGCTCACAGTCAGCGGCTGCGAACCGTGCCGGGCGATGGCGGGATTGGTCGCAGAACCTGGGCCTGCACACGAGGCGATTTTATGGCGGAATATAGTGGAACGTTCGATGTGGAACGAGGAGCCATGTCTCTAGTCAAGCGGGCTATTTCCCCGCACCCAGATCTTCCCGCGCATGTCATACTCTCTGGCCTAGCCGCTTCTGCCAATCCGACCGTTTCATATCCTTCGTGGCACGTGAGTTCGAGGATCTGGAAGGCGGGACGAAGATCGAGGCCATCGCGGCATGGATACGCCACAACATCGACTATCGGCTGGGCTACGTCATCGGGATAGGGCTGGGCTTCCTTACTTCCACCTGCCCAACGCCGCCAAGCTGTCCCGGACAGGTGACGGGTTCGTCTCCCTGGGTGCCGCGCTCCTTGCATATGGCCTCACCCAACTGGCACATGGGTATGGCTTTCTCGCCGTTTTCGTAGCGGCGCTTTGCCTTCGTCATGCCAGCTGCGACCACAGCTACAGGTCGATTACGACGGCCAGATAAGCGAAGCCTTCCAGGGTGCGAATGTAGGTGATGTCTGTCACCCAGGCCCGGTCTGGTGCACCCACGTCGAACTGGCGATCGAGGGTGTTGTCGATCGCCAGGGACGGCTTGCCGCCATAGCTGCCGGGCCTGCGCTTGTAGCCGATCTGCGCCTTGATGCCCGCCAGCCTGGTCAACCGGGCAACGCGATTGGGGCAGCAGGTCTCGCCGTGATCCAGCAGATCGTCATGCAGCTTGCGATAGCCATAGACCTTGCCGCTGTCCTTCCAGGCCCGCCGGATCAACGCGGTCTGCCGAGCATCTTCCCGAGCCCGCTGGCTCAGCGGGCTCTTCTGCCAGGCATAAAAACCGCTGGGCTGGATGCGCAGGCACCGACACATCGACCGAACCTTGAACTGGTCACGATGCTCGGCAACAAACGCGTATCTCACTTTGCATCCCTGGCAAAATACGCGGTGTGATCTGCCCCCACCGAGTGGACCGATTGGAGTGTTATTGAATTAATCCCATCGCCGCCATATCCGGACGGAGGTGGAGCGAAGCGGAACCGGAGGCCGGATATGGCGGTGTCGCCGTTTCTGGCGCCGGTGGTCGGTATCCCAAGCTGCTATGCGGGCGGACGGTGTTGTAATGCCGCCGCCAGGCTTCGATCAGCACTTTGGCCTCGGCGAGGCTGTAGAAGATCTCGCCGTTGAGCAGTTCGTCGCGAAGCGACCCATTGAAGCTTTCGTTATAGCCATTCTCCCATGGTGATCCCGGTGTGATGTAGAGCGTCTTCACGCCGATCTGCCCCAGCCATTGCTGGACGGCGGTCGCGATAAATTCGCTGCCATTATCGGAGCGTATATGTGCCGGAGGGCCGCGCGAGATGAACAGGTCGGCCAAGGCCGCCAGAACATCCTCGTGCTTGAGCTGCCGTGCCACGATGAGCGCCAGGCATTCCCTGCTGGCTTCGTCGATGATGGTCAGGATGCGGAACTTGCGGCCGTCATGTGTGCGCCCCTCGACGAAGTCGTAGGCCCACACATGCCCTGGATACTCAGGCCGCAGGCGGATGCATGATCCGTCGTTGAGCCACAAGCGTCCTCGCTTTGGCTGGCGTAGCGGAACCTTCAGCCCCTCACGACGCCAGATCCGCTCGACCCGCTTATGGTTCACCCTCCACCCCGCATGGCACAGCAACGCCGTCACCCGGCGATAGCCATAGCGACCATATTGCTTTGCCAACGCGATGATGTCCTCCGTCAGCGCCTGTTCGTCATCCGCCCCACGCGGCACCTTGCGCTGCGTCGATCGATGCTGACCCAGCACCCGGCATATCCGTCGTTCGGACACCGGAAGCTCTCGTCGCACATGATCAATGCAGCGTCGCCGCCGCGCAGGGCTCAGAAGTTTCCCTTGGCAGCCTCCTGCAGGATCAGCTTGTCCAGCGTCAGGTCCGAGATCGCCCGGCGCAGCCGCTGGTTCTCCTTCTCCAGATCCTTCATCCGCCGCGCCTGGTCGGTCTTCAGGCCGCCATATTCCTTCCGCCAGCGATAATAGGTCTGCTCACTGACCCCGATCCGACGGCATGCTTCGGCGGTCGAAGCCCCCTGCGCCAGCACAATCTCAACTTCACGCAGCTTGCCGATGATCTCTTCCGGCTTGTGCTTCTTGAATGGCATCTGTCGTCCCTTTCGTGGTCCAGACTATCATAGTCTCTGGGCCACTCAGCAGGGGGCAGATCAACCGCCCGTCCTTGCCTCGGATCATCCAGACTGTTGCTGGCATAGCAGCGACGCCTCCACCGGCTGTGCAAATTCAACCAATCCTGCGGCAGCCATTTTACAAATTCGTGCAAATACATTCACTTACTAATTTGGCACAGCATTTGCGACTGTTTCCCCGTCCGATCCGCGCAACGCGGACTTGTTTCAGCAAAATGGGGGAATCTCCTTGTCCAAGCCAATCTACTCGTCCCGAGCCCATCGCATTCTTGGTGTCAGCGCCATTGCCCTGCTGGCGGCGGCGCACTTACCCACTGCGGTCGCCAACGAAGCGACCGCGCCTGCTGACAGCACCGTTCCGGCCGATGCGACCGAGGCCAATTCGGGTGCCGGCATTGTCGTTACCGCACAACGCCGCGAAGAACGCCTGCAAGATGTGCCGGTTGCCGTCACCGCCTTTGATAAGGACCTCTTCACGGTCGGCGGACTTGGCCGATCGGCCAACGAAGTGCTGAACTATGTGCCCAACGCATCGGCCGGCACACAGCAGCATGGCCGCCCGCGCTGGTGGATCCGCGGCGTTGGCGCTGGCCAGCAGCAGCTCGACCTCGCCAATCCCGTCGGCTTCTACCTGGACGATGTCTATATCAGCAACTCCAGCGCGACCGGCCTGCCTTTATTCGACCTTGAGCGCGTTGAAGTGCTGCGCGGTCCGCAAGGAACGCTGTGGGGCAAGAACACGACCGGCGGCGCGATCAACATCATTTCCAAGCGCCCTTCGCTGAATGGCGGGGACGACAATTATGTAAAGCTGGAATATGGCAGCTACGACAACAAGATCGCGGAAGGCGGCGTCGGTACGACAATCGTCGACGACAAGCTGGCGGCACGGGTGTCGTTCCGGTTCGACGATCGCGGCGGTCGTTTCGACAATCTCTACACCGGCAACAAGTCGAACGAGATCAAGGACAATGTGATCCGCGGCCAGCTGCTCGCCAAACCGACCGACAGTTTCCAGGCGCTGCTCAGCGTCCATTATCGCGACTATGACACCAACGGCACCTACTGGACGACGACCAGCTATCTGCCGAGCGGGGTCGTCCGCAACGGCTATGCGCCTTCGACCCACATCAACGACGTCAGCACGAACGCGCCGGAATATACGCGTAACAAGCAGCTGGGCGGGTCGCTGCGCCTCGACTGGGATCTGGGTGGCGCGACGCTGACGGCGATCACAGGCTATGAACGGTTCAAGACGCGCGGCGCGGGTGATACCGATTACACCCCGCTGGAAATCTCGCGCAGCTTCACGAAGGCCAGCTCACGCCAGTGGACGCAGGAATTGCGGCTGGCGTCATCGGGCGAAGACCGGCTGAGCTGGATCCTCGGCGCCTTCTACTTCAACGAGAAGATCCGCTCGAATGCCTTTTCGGCGACGCTGCCGCAATCTGCGGTTCCGGCCCAGCAGATCACGCCCGTTGGCCCCGCCGTCGCTTTCAGCGACACTGCCTATGACCATAAGGCGGAGAGCGGCGCGGTCTTCGGCAGCAGCACCTTCCGCTTCACCGATGCGCTGAAGCTGACGCTGGGCGCGCGCTGGACGCGTGAGACCAAGGAACTGGAATTTGTCCGCCGGGCGAACCGCTCGGCCACAACGCCGGGGGCAGTCACGAGTTGGAGCAATTATGCCCAGTGGTGGAACAGCTATACGGGCAATTATGGCGGTCCCGGCACCTTCAGCAACAATCTGAAGCGCACATGGGATGCCTTCACCTATGACGTGACGCCGTCCTGGAACATCGACCGCAACAACCTTGTCTATGCCAAGTTCTCGCATGGCGTGAAGTCGGGTGGGTTCAACACCGCCGCGACGCTTGCCGTAGCTCTGACGGCAGTGGAGCCCGAGAGGCTCGATGCCTATGAGATCGGCTATAAGTCGAGCTGGCTCGACGGGCTGCTGACCTTCAATGCCACCGCCTTCCACTATGACTACAAGAATGTGCAGGTAAACGTTGTCGGCCCCAATCCGGGCGCGGTTGGCGGGGCGACCGTGTCCTACCTTCAAAATGCCGCGAAGGCGAAGGTCGATGGCGCGGAGTTCGAACTGGGGCTCACACCCGCCGAAGGCCTGAAGTTCAACGCCGCACTGGGCCTTCTCGATACCGAATATACGCGCTTCATCGTGCAGAACAGCACACAGAGCCTGGCCGGCAATCGCTTCGTGCGCTCGCCCAAGGTAACGCTCAATGTCGGCGGTTCCTATACGTTCGCACTGGCGGAACTCGGCAAGGTCGAACTGGCGGCCGACGCCCGCTACCAATCGCGGCAATTCTATTATGTGACGCCGCAGGACCCGGTGAACCGCTCTTACCTCCAACAAAAGCCCTACGCGCTGACCAACATTCGCGTCACCTATACCACGCCGAACGACAACATCAGCGTTTCGGGCTTCGTGAACAATCTGTTCGACGTCCGATATCTGAACCACTCGCTCCCGGCAGCGAACGCGGCGCAGAACATCACCGGCGACACCGTCGCCTGGGCCGATCCGCTGACGGCAGGAGCATCGGTGATCTTCCGCTTCTGACGGAGGAGGCCGGGGAACGATCCCCGGCCCCATCGACAAAATAGAAGGGCGCCGGGATCATCCCGGCGCCCTTCTTTTGCGGTGCTCCTGGTTCCACCGCCTGAGCTGGACTCCTGCCTTCGCAGGAGCGCGCCAGCCCTATTCCGCTGCGGCCAGCAGCGCGGGAGCCTGCCTACCCAACAGCGGCAGAACTTCCTCGCCGACGCGATAGGCTTCTTCCAGATGCGGAGTGCCTGCCAGAATGAAGGCATCCGCGCCGCGCGCGATCAGATCATCAAGGCGAGCCGCGCATTGCTCATAACTCCCAACGATGCCCAGCGCCGGGCCACCGCGCAGCAGGTTGAAGCCGCCCCATAGGTTCGGCGCGACGATCAGCTCATCATAGCGCTGGGCGTCAGTCGGCCGCAACGCCGCCTGCCGGGCCGCGCCCACGGAGTCCGTCGCCTGGCCGCGCCAACGCTGGCGGGTCTCCTCGCTGACATTTTCAAAGCCTTTGCGGATGTCGGCCCAGGCCTCTTCCTCGGTTGCGCGGGCGACCAGATCGACGCGAACGGCGCATTTCTGTTCGCCGCCGAGCGCGGCGGTGCGCTCCTTGACGCTGGCGAATTTAGCGCCGAGCTGGTCGAACGGCTCAAGCCAGGACAGATAATAATCGGCGTGGCGCGCCGCCGTCTGCAACGCGGCGTCGGACGAGCCAGAGAACCAGATCTCAGGAAATTCCTCGCCCTGGAACACCGATGGCAGCCCACCATGGTTCAGCTGGTAGAAGCGGCCATCATAGGAAAAATCGGAGGACGACCAGACACCTCGGAAGACGTCCAACCATTCGCTGGTGCGGCCATAGCGGTCATCATGCGCGAAGCTGTCGCCCCACCACAGCTGGGCAGGACCGCCGCCGCCGGTGATGATGTTGAACAGCAGACGGCCGCCGGTCGCGCGCTGCAGGCTGGCGGCGGCACGGGCGCTGTGGACGGGATTGCCGAAGCCGGGTTGGAACGCGATCATGAAGCGGAAGCTCTTCGTCTCCCGCGCCAGCAGGGGCGAGATCACCCAAGGATCGTCGGTGTTGGGAAAGGACGGGATCAGCCCGCCCTGAAATCCCACGCTTTCCGCCGCCCGCGCGATGGCGCTCAGATGGTCAATATAGGCAAAGCCGTCCGCCTCGCCGTCGCGATCGAGGCCCGGCGCGACATTGCCGGGGGCCAGCGGCGACCAGTCGCCCCGTTCATAGCCGCTGGTTTGCAGGCTGTTGTGGCAGCCATGGGTCGGCAGGCGCCAGTAGAAGTCGATGGACATGGATGCTCTCCCTCAGGCGGCCTGAAGCGCTGCGCCAACGCGCGCACGCAGGCGGGGCAACAGATGCTGGCCCACGCGATAGGTTTCCTCCAGCATCGGCGTGGCTTCCAACAGCAGATGGCTGACTCCGATCGCGTGCCGCTCGGCCAATGCTGTGGCCGCCTCGTCATAGCTGGCGACAAGCGTGATGTCGGGCAGGCCGACGGCATCGCGCTGTGCGTCCTCGCCGTCATCGCGCACGAGAAGGGGCTGGATCAGGCCGACCGCGACCTTGCGGCCCTCGGCTGCGGCCAGCGCATCTAGCCGCGCGATCCGCTCGGCCAGCTCCTCAACCGTCGCCGGGGCGAAGAAATGCACGTCGGCATGGCGGGCGGAGAGGCGCAACGCCGCATCGTCCTCCCCCTGAAGGAAGACCTGCGGGAAGGGCACGCGATTGAGCGGCGCGTCGAAGCCACCATTTAGCACCTCGAAATGCTCGCCCTTGAAGGTGAAGGGCCGCTGTTCATGCACGCCACGCGCGACCGTGAGGAATTCGTCCAACCGCCGCGCGAGATCCTCCGGCCCCACCATGTCAGCCTCGCGCGCGCGCGACCTGGCGTCCGCATCCGGCGTGATCGCCCAGCCGAGGCGACCGCCCGTCGACCTCTGAAATGTTGTCGCCTGCTTGGCTGCATAGACCGCCGAACCCACCGAAGCGGGAAATTCCGGCACCACCATGATGCCGCGCACGGCGCGCGCGACGATCGCCGCGATGATCCGGCTCTCGTCGCTCTCCAGCCGATGGCGGATGAACAGGCCGTCAAACGCCGTCTGCGCCGCCGCATCGGCGACCTGGAGATAATAGTCGAAGCGGTTTTGCGTCTGCACCCGCCGATCCCGTACCCGGTCTGGCAATTGCGGTTGCAAGGCACGCTCGGAACGCGGCGGCTCGGCCGCGGGGTCTAGCCGCCAGTGGATGGTGAGGGTCATGCGGCGTTCCTTTCCTCTGCGAAGGCCGGCTGGTCGAGCGAGCCGGCGAACACGGTTTCATTGAGCGGCCGACGGCTGTTGGGCGTCTCGCTCGCATGGAATTCTGGATCGAGTGCGGCTAGGTCTCCCCGGCGGCCCAGAGCGATGATGTTCTCGATCGCGAAGCTGTCCGGAATGGTGAGCAGCTCGCGCGCGGCCGCCCGGTCAAACCCGCCGATGCCGTGCGTATGCCAGCCAAGCAACAGCGCCTGATGCGCGAAATTGGCCCAAGCCGCGCCCGCATCGAAACTGTGCGACGGGTTGTCGACCCAATCACCGCGCCGCTCGACCTTGCGGTCCGAGAGGATCAGAACCAGTGCCGAGGCTCGCGCTGCCCACAGCCGGTTCCGCGGCATCAGCAGCGTCAGATAGCTTTCCCAAAGGGCGTCCCCCGGCCGTACGATCAGAAATCGCCAAGGCTGCGCATTCATGCCCGAAGGCGCCCAGCGCGCGGCCTCGAACGCGGTCTTCAGCACAGCATCAGGCACCGGCTCGCCGGTGAAGCTGCGCGGCGACCAGCGGTTGGTGAAGAGAGGATCGATCGGGTGATCGGCGATACGCGTCATGAGCGGGCCTCCCGATTGGGCAGATGAATGAGATTGTCGGCAGCGTTCGCGTCGTCCGCACCGCTGGTGAGCTCAGTCAGGATCTCGTCCTTCAGCCTGTGCAGCAGCGGGGAGCGGCGATCGCGCGGATGAGGCAGGTCGACCTCCACGATGCGACGGATCCGACCAGGATTGGGCGACATGATGATGACGCGGTCACCCAGATAGAGCGCTTCCTCGACGTCATGGGTGACCATCACCATGGTGGATCGCTGCGCCATCCAGATGCGCTGCAGCTCGTTCTGCACATGCACGCGGGTCAGCGCATCGAGCGCGCCAAGCGGCTCGTCGAGCAGCAGCAATTTGGGTTCCGTCACCAGCGCGCGAGCGATGGCAGCGCGCTGCGCCATGCCGCCGGAGAGCTGGTGCGGATAGGCTTTCTCGAAGCCCTTCAGATTTACCAAGGCGATATGGTCCGCGACGATCTGCGCGCGGCGGGACTTGGGCGTGTCGGTGTTGAGCAGCGCCAGCTCGACATTCTGTTCCAGCGTCATCCAGGGGAAAAGCCGATGGTCCTGGAACACGACGCCGCGATCAAGGCTGGTCGTCGCGATACGGTCGCCGTCCAGCCGCAGTTCGCCGCTATAGTCGGTGTCCAGACCAGCGATCAGCCGCAGCAGGGTAGACTTGCCGCAGCCAGATGCGCCGACGATGCTGACGAATTCGCCGGGGCGGACGTCGAGGTCGATGCTGTCAAGGATCTTGCGCGGCTTGCCACCGATATCGAAGCTCTTGTCGAGGCCGCTGACGGTCAAGGCCCCGCGACCCGCAGTGGGATGGGCACGGTCTTCGCGGGCGTGAGGATGAGGGCTCATGCCGTTTTCTCCGGATCATGGTTGGGTAGGTTGCCAGCGCAGCAGCGAATGGCGCAGGCGGCGGAACAACTGGTTGATGAGGAAGCCGAGGAGGGCCGTCACGCTGATCACCACCAGCATGACATCGAGCCGCTGCTGCACCTGCGCCGTTTGCATGGCGACGCCCAGCCCAGAGCCCGCGCCCGTCAGCAGTTCCGACCCGATAGTGGAAATCCAGGCAAAGGCCAGCGCCTGGGTGATGCCAGTCAGAGCCAGCGGCATGGCGGCGGGCAGCAGGATGAAGCGGATGCGCTGGAGCGTCGTAAAGCGGTAGATGCCACCAACCTCCAGATATCGGCGCTCGACCTGCGCGACGCCCGCATGGCTGTTCAGCATGGAGGGGAAGAAGGCCGACATGCTGACGACGATCAATTCCGTCCCCTCGCCCACGCCGAACCACAGGCCGATCAGCGGCAACCAGCCGATCATCGGGACCTGCCTCAGCGCATGGAGCAACGGCCCGAGCAGCCGGTCGACAGGCTTCCAGATGCCCATGGCGATCCCCGCCGCGACGCCCAGGGGCGCGCCGATGGTGAGGCCAGTGAAGGCGCGCTGCAGGGTTGCCAGCGTGTCGCGGACGAGATCGCCACTGCGCAGCAGTTCGGCGAGAGCCGAGGCGACGGCGGCAGGTGGTGCGAAGGTCGCGGTCGCGCTACTTGCCTGCGATTGCCACCACAGGATCAGGAGCAAGGGCGCAACCAAGCCGATAGCAAGCCGCACTGACGAACGGGAAAGAGCATTTTTCATGCCGTCCTCCAGCGCGTGGCGCGGCTTTCGACCCAGCAAGCGCCCCGATCGAGCAGGAAACCGATCAGCCCGCTGACGACGACGCCGGCCAGCACGACGTCGATCTGGAACAACTGCCGACCCATCTCCATCATCTGGCCGATGCCGCTGTCGGCCGCGAGCAATTCGGCGGCGACCAGCACGACCCAGGCGCGGGTCAGCGAGATGCGCAGGCCCGTCAGCACTGCGGGCACGGTTGCGGGCAGAAGGATACGCCGGATTAGTTGAAGGAGTGTCAGCCGATAGACTTTCGCGACATCGAACCAGTTGCGTGGCACACCCCGAATGCCATCGAAGGTGGCGAGCGCCATCGGGAAGAAGGCGGCGATCGTCACGACCGCGATCTTGAACGGCTCGTCAATGCCGAGGAACATGACCATCAAAGGCACGAAGGCGATGACGGGTACCTGCCAGAGCGTATGGAAGATCGGCGACAGCACCGATTCAACCAGTCGCGACAGCGCCAGCGCGGCGCCGAACGCCATGCCCGCCGTGGCTCCGATCGCGAAGCCGACGAGCAGTCGATAAAGGCTGTCCGCGACATGCCGCTGCAATTCGCCCGAAGCCGCCATGCCGCCCAGGGCCTTGGCGACCTCGCTGGGCGGCACGAGGATCTGCGGCGGAAACAGGCCGCTGGCGCAGGCGAGTTGCCAGAGGCCGAGCAACAGCACCGGCGCCGCGAACGGCTCGAGTTGCGGGCGCTTCAGACGGAAGCGGGTGGCCTTGGGCGCCGCAAGAGGCTGGCTGGCCATCAGCTCCGCGCCCCGGCTTGATGCGCCCAGAACTGCTCCAGCTTCAGGTCCTTGAGCGCCTTGTTCACGAAGCGCTCGTCGATCAGAGCGTCGGCATCAACCTTGTTGCGGATCAACCCGCGTTCCAGCGCATAGTCCGCCACCGAGCGATAATGGGTGCGCACCGCAGGATTGAAGATTGGCGAGAAGCGTTCGCGCCAGGGAATGCCACTGTTCGCATAATCCTTGGCCACAATGTCTTCAGGCAAGGCGCCCCGCGCCGCCCGGCGGATGACTTCCTCCTTGTTCGCTTCGTCGGAAGACCATGCAGCCGCCTTGACAAAGGCATCCACCACCAGCTGCGTGAGGTCCGGATGCGCATCGACAAAGTCGGCGCGACCGAACAGTTCGGCGCGCATCTTCCAGTCGGCGGGCGCATCCCGGGTCGACCAGATCACTCGGCCTATGCCTTTCTGCTCCACCAGCAGCCCATCGGACAGCAGTACGGCTGCATCGACGCTGCCTGATTCCAGCGCGGCCGGAGTGGCGGAGGGGTTGATATTGACGATCTTGAAGTCGCTGAGGTTCAGGCCGCTGCTGTCGACCAGCTTGGAAAAGGGCAGTTCCCACGGCCGGCCGCGATGGAGCGCAATCCGTTTGCCCTTGAGGTCCGCCAGGCTCTTCGCCGCCAGCCCCTTGCGTACGACGATATAGACGTCTTGCCCCTGCCCCACGGGCGCCAAGATCTTCAGCGGAACACCGCCTGCGACGGCGATAGCAGCCGGGAAATCGCCATAGGAGGCAAAGTCGATCCGCTTGCCTGAAAAGCCTTCATTGATGAGCGGCCCGCCCACGGCGGTGGAGACAGGGGTGAAGACCAGTTCGACGCCCTTCTCCGCCAGCTGCTCCTTGAGCCAGCCCTGCTGGATCACGACGCCGTTGAGACCGTTGAACACCTGTTTGCCCTGATAGGGGTAAGCGATCGAGGCGATCGTCACCGTCTTGACGGCTTCGCCACCGGTGGAGCCGCCCGACCCGCCGCACCCGGCCAGCCAGGCGCAACCCAGCAGTGCCATGACCGCGACCAGCCAGTTTCGAACGCGGGACTGGAAGGGCGCATTGTTCCTGTAGGTCACTCTCAAAGCTCCACTGAAGGTCATGGCCTTGTCCATGCATATCGTGTGCCAACCCCGGTTTCAGCCGGTTGACGTAGGGCAAGTCCGGCAGGGGACCGCCCGCGCTGCTGATTTCGACGCACCGGCCGCAGTCCGATTGCGCGGATTGCAGCGGTGTCGCGCCAAAAACCCCTCGGCGACCTAGCCGGTACGGTCTGGCACGAGCCTTGCGATACTGTTTGTCCTATGATGATGTCAGGGCCAGCGGCCCGAGATGGAGAAAGCAATGACAAACAGCGTCGCGCGTCTGGACAGCGTCTGGGTGACGCGCTGCCCGGTACCGGCGGCGTCGGGTGTCGCCTGCGCCAAGGGCTGGATGGCGCAGGCCTTCGGGCGGGACGGCATCGCGGTCAGACGGGTGCAGGAACTAGGGTTGAACCTGGTCGCGGACGACCCTGACGACCAGGCGCGCCATCTGTTTCGCGAAGGCGGCAATATACAGGCGCTGGCTGCGCGCGCGTTGGGCGCGCCGACGCGGGTGATCGGACTCACCTGGATCGATGAGCGGCAAGCGATCATGGTGCGTCCGGATGTCGGCATCATGACGCCCACCGACCTTAAAGGACTGCGCTTCGCCCTGCCCGGCTATGCGCGGACGCGTGGAGAAAGCATTGCGCGCGGCATGGCGCTGCACGGCATAAAATGCGCCCTGACGCTGGGGGGGCTGACGCTGGACGATGTGCAGTTCACGGAAATTCCCGCCCCGCCGGTCGAGCAGGCCAGCGCCGAAGGCATGCGCCGTCTCTGGCTCGGGCTGGAATGGCTTGCGGCGGGACGGGTGGACGCCGTCTATGTAAAGGGCGCAGCCGGCGCTGAAGCGGCGCAACGGCTAGGCCTGGAATTGGGCATCGATCTCGATGCCTATCCCAGTCGGCTGGCGCGCGTGAACAACGGGACGCCGCGCCCTATCGTCGTACACCAGCATATGATCGATCATCATCCCGATCTGGTGGAGCGCTTCCTGGAGCAGAGCCTGCGCGCCGCCGACTGGGCAGCCGGTTCCCCCCCCGAACTCAACGGCATCATCGCCCAGGAAACCCTGTCCGGCATCCGAGGGGTGGAAGCTGCCTATCGCAACAATTTCCATCGCGCGCTCCACCCCGACCTGTCCGACGAGCGAGTGGGAATGCTGAAGATCCAGGCCCAGTTCCTCTGGCTGCACGGATTTCTGGAAATGCCGGTCGATGTCGATAGCTGGATCTGCGCCGAACCGCTGCGCGCGGTGACGCAACGGCGAGCGGAACTGATGCGCCCGCTCTGACCGCCGCGTTGAAAGCTCAACTAGGCTCGCAAGTCTATTTTCTACCAAAACAGAAGACAATATGCTGCTATCCTGCATGGCGGATATGGAGGACCTATGAGGAACAGTTCGCACAGCAGCGCCGGAAGCCGGGCCGACGTCGGTCTGGTGGCCGCGACGAATGACGATGGCCGCCCGCTGCTGGCCTATGATTGCGATCAGCATCACGCCGTCGGGCCCCGCGCTCGCGCCCTGATCTTCAACGATCCGCGATCGCGCGCACTCCTGCCACTGATCGCGCGAGTGGCGCCCAGCGACGCCAATGTGCTGATCATGGGCGAGACCGGCACCGGCAAGGAACTGGTCGCACGCTATGTCCACAGCCTCAGCGATCGGGCGCACACGCCCTTCGTCGCGGTCAATTGCGGCGCCTTTTCCGAATCGCTGATCGAGGGTGAATTGTTCGGCTATGAAAAGGGCGCCTTCACCGGGGCGAACGTTGCGCGACCGGGCTGGTTCGAGGCCGCCAATGGCGGAACGCTGTTCCTCGACGAACTGGGCGACCTGTCGCTGCCGCTGCAGGTGAAGCTGCTGCGTGTCCTGCAGGAACGGGAAGTCGTCCGGCTGGGATCGCGCAAGGCCGTGCCGCTCAACGTCCGGGTGATCGCCGCCACCAATGTCGAACTGCAGCAGGCGGTGAATGAGGGCCGCTTTCGATCCGAC
>Ga0307411_10000243_pt1 | contig 17910 bp, 10 predicted proteins | sample DK1Ometagenome_2_FD_203712 | JGI IMG/M metagenome (GOLD analysis project Ga0307411, IMG submission 203712) | Maize rhizosphere microbial communities from greenhouse at UC Davis, California, United States - DK15-O-1 | ecosystem: Host-associated > Plants > Roots > Rhizosphere > Soil | place: USA...
GAGCGCCGAGCGCCGAGCGCCGAGCGCCGAGCGCCGAGCGCCGAGCGCCGAGCGCCGAGCGCCGAGCGCCGAGCGCCGAGCGCCGAGCGCCGAGCGCCGCAGTTATTCAGTCGTACGCGACGCGCGGGTCTGCCTTTGCGTAGGCGACGTCGGTGGCGAGGTTCACCAGCACGAAGACGACGCTGAGGAAGAGCACCGATCCCTGGATCGCCGGCAGGTCCCGGCGGGCGATGGCGTTGACGACGTAGCGGCCCAGGCCCGGCCAACTGAAGATCGTCTCTGTCAGGATGCTTCCCGTGAGGTAGTAGCCGAAGTCGAGCCCGAGCACGGTGATCACGGGGATCAGCGCGTTGCGCAGCGCGTGCCGGACGACCACGGCGCGCTCGCGGAGCCCTTTCGCGCGGGCGGTGCGCACGAAGTCGCCGCCGAGCACCTCGAGCATGGCCGAGCGGGTGACGCGGGCCAGGAAGGCGATCGAGCGCGATCCGAGGGCGAGGGCGGGGAGCACGAGGTAGATCGGCCGGCCGTATCCCGACGGCGGCAGCCAGCGGAGGATGACCGCGAACAACAGGATGAGCAGCAGCCCCACCCAATAGACGGGGAAGGAGATCCCGAGGTAGGTGAGGCTCAGCGCGACGCGGTCGAACCAGCCGCCGGGCTTGCGCGCACTCAGTGCGCCGACGGAGATGCCCACCGTGGCGGCGATCACCATGGCCGCGCCGGCGAGGAGCAGCGTCTTCGGGAAGCGGTCGAGGATGTCGGCGAGGATCGGGCGGTTGGTGATGTACGAGCGTCCGAGGTCGCCGCGCACGACGCCCCCAATGTACGACGCGAATTGCACGGGGAGCGGCTCGTCGAGCCGCAGCTCGCGCCGCAGCCGGGCGATGGTCTCCGCGTCCGCCCGCTCGCCGACCATCTCCTGCACCGGGTCCCCGGGCGCGACGTAGAGGAGCAGGAAGACGACGACGAGGACGCCGACCAGGGTCGGGACGGCGAGCGCGAGGCGGCGGAGGAGGAAGGTGAGCACTAGAGGCGAGGGACGAGTGGCGAGGGACGTGGGACGATGGACTCGCCGGGGGGCCTCCCCCGAACACTAACGTAGTGCCGGAGCTGCCACCGACCGCCGCCATCGCCATGCGCCGGCAACCATTCAACCGCCCGCGGCACCCTCGTCCCTCGCCACTCGCCCCTCGCCACGCTTCATCTGCCCCGTCCCGCCACCTGCACGTCCACCCACCGCTGCCCGTTGAAGATGGTCGGCACCTGGAAGCCTCGCACCCACGGCTGCACGGCGTACAGCTCGTTGTAGAAGAACAGGAACACCACGGGCGCGTCGGCGAAAGCGAGCGAGTCGGCCTGCCGGTAGAGCGCCGCGCGCGCCGCGTCGTCCTGCTCCCGGCGCGCGCGGTCGAGGAGCGCGTCGAACTGCGGGCTGGCGTAGTACGAGTAGTTCCCTCCCGGCCCCTTGCTCGCGGTGGCGAGGAGTGGGACGAGGAAGTTCTCCGCGTCCGGGTAGTCGGCCCACCAGTCGCGGATGAACAGATCGGTCTCGCCTTTGCGCGCCGCCTCGCGGGCCGAGCTGGCGTCCCGCTGGACGATCTTGGCGCGGATGTTCGCCTGCGCGAGGTAGCCCTGCACCGTCTCCGCGAGCCGCACGTAGATGGGCGTCTGCGACGTCCAGAGCTCCACGTCGATCCCGTTCGGGTGGCCCGCTTGGGCGAGGAGCTGCTTCGCGCGCGCGGGGTCGTACGCGTACGCGGCGCGCAGCGTGTCGGCGCCCGCGAGCGCGGGCGGCACGACTCCCGCCGCCCGCCGCCCGCGGCCGGCGAAGAGCTGGGCGAGCACCGCGTTCACGTCCACCGCGTGGTTGATCGCCTGGCGGACGCGCGCGTCCTTGAGCGGGCCGCGCGTCGTGTTGATGGCGATGTGCACGAACCGGAGCGCCGGCGCGGACTGGAGCACCGCCTTCCGCTCGTCGGTCTGGTCCCAGTCGCGGGTCTCGCCTTCCGGGACCTGCAGGACGTCGACGTTGCCGACGTCGAACTCGGCGACCGCGGTGCTCGGCTCGGGGATGATGCGCGCGACGAGCGAGTCGGCCTTCGGCGCCCCGCCCCAGTACGACTTGTTGGCGGCGAAGCGCAGGTAGTCGTCGTGCTTCCACTCCACGAGCTTCCACGGCCCGGTGCCCACCGGGCGCTCGCCGAAGTTCGCGGGCAGCGAGTCGGGCACGACGGCCGCCACCGGCATCGCCAGCAGCTTCGGGAAGATGGCCAGCGGCTCCGACAGCGTGATCACCGCCGTGGAGTCGTTCGGCGCCGCGAGGCCGGCGACCCCGCGCGCCTTGCCGTCGGCGAACTCGCGGGCGCCCCGGATCGGGTACAGCGTGTTCGGGCGGCCGCCGCGGGTGCGCGGGTCGAGCACGCGCTCGAAGCTCCGGACCACGTGCCGCGCCACGAACGGCGTGCCGTCGTGAAACGCGACGCCGCGGCGGAGGTGGAACGTGTAGACGCGCCCGTCGGGCGACACCTCCCAGCGCTCGGCGAGCGCCGGCTCCACCCGCGCGTCGGGCGTGAAGCGCACCAACCCGTCGAACACGTACGCGACGGCGCGCCCGGTCGGCACGTCGGTGGAGAGTGCCGGGTCGAGCGACCGCGGGTCGTACGTGTCGCGCGAGTCGACGAGCGTCGACCGCTCGGGCGTGGAGTCGCCGCCGCGGCACGCGGTGGCGCCGGCGGCGCACGTGGCGAGGAGGGTGGACAGGATGAGCCGGCGCATCGCAGCAGGGATCGGGGAGCGGGTGACACGGGAACCCGGGACCGACGACGCCGCGGGTCGGCTCGTCACGCCGCCCGAGTCCCGACCGTCCCGCGGCGGGCGCTCCGCAGGAAGTGCCGCGCGCGGCGAGCGCCGCGCGCGGAGCTCCGCGCAATCCCGGTTGACAGGGAGGGGGAGAGCGCGAGAACTTACCGACCCTTCCCCAATGCGTCAATCGTGAGCTACGTCCTGTTCGCCGACGACAACGAGGACATGCGTCAGATGGTGCGGGCGCTCCTCGAGGCGTCCGGGCACGAGGTGGCGCTTGCTCCCGACGGGCCGTCGGCGCTCGCGGCCATCGACGGGCGCGAACCGGACATCCTGCTCCTCGACGTCGACATGCCGCACATGAGCGGCTTCGAGGTCTGCCGGGTGGTGAAGAGCAACCCGTTCACCGCCCGCATCCCGGTGCTGATGCTGACGGCGGAGGGGGACATCGACAGCAAGGTCCAGGGGTTCGACGCCGGGGCCGACGACTACCTGCCCAAGCCGTTCGACCCGCGCGAGTTGCGCGCCCGCGTCACCGCGCTCCTGCGCCTCGTGCGCCGCGAGTCCGACCGCAACCCGACGAGCGGGCTGCCCGGCGGCAAGTCGATCGAGGACAGCATCGTCGCCCGCGTGGACCGCGACGAGCCGTTCGCCGTGTGCTACATGGACCTGGACAATTTCAAGGCGTTCGCCGACACCTTCGGCTTCGCCGTCGCCGACCAGGTGATCAAGGAGATGGGGGGCGCGCTGCGCGAGGCGGTGGAGGAGACGGGCGGTGACGGGGACTTCGTCGGCCACATCGGCGGCGACGACTTCCTGGTCGTGACGACCGAGCCGTACGCCGAGGCGATCGCCCGGGAGGGCGCGCGGCGGCTGCGCGAAGTGGTGCGCCGGCTCGTCGGCGAAGAGGCGTTCGACCGCGGGACCTTCTCGGGGCTCGACCGCAACGGCGCCGTGCGCCGCTTCCCGATTGCCCGCGTCTCCACGGCGGTGCTCACCGTGCAGCGCGATACCTTCGTCTCACTGAACCACCTCGGGCTGCTCGCGGCCGAGATGAAGCGGAAGGCGAAGAAGCAGGGGGCCGGCACCATCCTGATGGCCACGGTGTAGCACCGCGGCCGGCCGCGCCCCCGCGGCGATCGGAGTGCGCTCAGCCCCCAGAGGACACCATGAAGCAGGAGTTGCGGCGGCTCGACCGCGGCACCGACGACTATTACTACCGCCGCCAGCTCGCCGGCCGCGACCTCCTCCCGGCGATCGGCGCGGCCTTCGGCGCCGGCCTCGCGGCGTTCTACGTGGTCCGCGTCCTCACGCAAAGAACGCCGCTCAAGGCCGACCCCGCGGAACGCACCGCCGGCCGCCCTCCTCGCGGCGGGTGAGCGGGCGCGGCGGCGAGCACCACGCCGGCCGGGTCTCCACCACCGGCCGTCGATTGGTGGGGCCACGTCGACTCACGGCGCGGGCGCGATCGATCGCCGGCGCCCTCGCGGCCTTGGTCGTGCTCGGCGCTGCCGGGCCGGCCACCGCGGCGGCCCAGGAGGTCAGCTGCGACCCGGGCGACGTCGAGGTCCGGTCGCTCGAGTTCAACGGCAATCGTGCCTTCTCGGACGCCGAGCTGGCGAACGCGGTGGTCGTGACCCCGTCCAACCGCTTCCAGCGCGTGTGGGGGCTGCGGGGTCTGTTCGGTACTCGGCGGTGCATCGCGCGCAACGAGGTGATCCTCGATCGGGCGCGACTGATCATCTACTACCGGAAGCGCGGCTACGCCGAGGTCGTGGTCGACACCGCCCTGCGCGACGCCGGCAAGAACCGCGTCGACGTCGCCTTCGACATCCGGGAGGGGCGCCCCACCATCATCACCGCTCTCACCATCGTCGGGCTCACGGGGGTCGCGGACTCCGCCCGGATCGTACGCAACCTTCCGGTGCGCGTCGGTGGCGCGTTCGACCAGTACGCCGTCGAGGTCGCCCGCGACAGCATCCGCCGGCGCCTCACCAATGCCGGCTACCCATACGCCGACGTCCTCGTGAACTCCGACGTGCAGCGCGGCGCGCCGCTGATCACCGCCGCCCGCGGCCCCGACGGCGGGGCCCGGGAGGAGGGCACGCCATCGCTAGCCGGAGCCGGGGACGGCGCAGCCGACGGGGCGAGCGCTGCCGATAGCACGCGGCGCACGGCCCAGGTGGAGTTCAACGTCATCGCCGGCGTACCGGCGCACCTCGGCAACCTCACGATCGAGGTGGAGCCGCGCCAGGGCACGAAGCAGCAGATCCCCGACCGCATCGTGCGCGACATCATGGGGCTGCATCCGGGGAGACTCTACCGCCAGGACGACCTCGAGCGGGCGACCCGCAACCTCTACCGGACGGAGGCCTATCAGCACGTCAAGATCGAGTTCTCGGCCGACAGTGCACGCCCCGACGCGGACTCGACGGTGGACGTTCGTGTGCACCTCATCGAGCAGTACATGCGGAGCGCACGGCTCGACGCCGGCTACGGCACGCTGGACTGCTTCCGCACCCAGGGCGAGCTTGTCGACCGCAACTTCCTCCGTGGGGCGCGTCGCCTGCAGCTCACCGGACGGCTGTCGAAACTCGGCATCGGCGAGCCGCTGGCCTTCGACGGCGCGGACCGGCTGTGCAAGCCTGCCACGCGCGACCCGTTCAGCGACAAGCTGAACTACTACGGCGGCGCCACGATCCGCCAGCCGACGCTGTTCGGACTCCGCGTCGTGCCGGACGTGACGCTCTACTCGGAGCTCCGCTCCGAGTACAAGGCCTACCGGCGCGTGACCCCGCTCGGCGGCGTCGCCTCGCTCACGCGTGAGCGCTTCCTGCGTACGCCGATCACCTACGCCTACGAGATCTCGTACGGGCGGACGGAGGCGTCCCCGGCGCTCTTCTGCGCCGTGCTCAACCGGTGCGACCCGGCGGACCGGGCCAGTTTCGAGCAGACTCGTCGCCTCGGCGTGGTCAGCCTGTCGGCGACGCGCGATCGCACCGACAATGCGCTGAACCCGTCGCGTGGATCGCTCGCCCACCTGACCTACCGGCTCGCGTCGCGATGGGTGCTCTCGGACACGGCCTTTCAGTTCAACAAGGTCGTGGGCGACTTGTCGCGCTACTGGCGGGTGGGCCGAGGAAGCGTGCTCGCCGCGCGGATCCAGGTCGGGACCGTGCTCGGCGGGCTCGACCGCAGCCTTCCGCCGCAGGAGCGACTGTTCGCCGGCGGGCCTAACACCGTGCGCGGGTTTCGCCAGAACGAGCTCGGGCCGTCGGTCTACATCGTCGACTACACTCGAGACTCGGTGCGGGTGGTGCGCACCCAGCAGATCGGAGACACGACGGTCTACTTCCTCGAGGTGAAGCCTGACGTCAAGCCACGGCGCATCGTGCCCACGGGTGGCAACAGCGTGGTCGTGGGGAACCTCGAGCTGCGCGTGCCAAGCCCGCTCTTTCCGGAGCTGGCGCAGCTCACCTTCTTTACGGATGCCGGGGAGGCGTGGAACCGGAGCGCCACGCAGCGAACTCTGCGCTACGACGAGCTCAAGGTGACTCCCGGCCTCGGCTTACGCGTCTTCTCACCAGTCGGGGCCATTCGCGTCGATTTCGGGTATAACCGATACGCCCCGTCGCCGGGCGCGGCCTACACGACCTCGCCGGCGCCCAAGGACCAGGCGGCCCCGCTCCTGTGCGTGAGCCCGGGGAACAACGTGCCCACGTACCGCGTGTTGATCGACGAGGATAGACCGGAGCTAGGAACCACCTACACGCAGCGGTCATACACGTCGTGCGGCGGCTCACTGGCGCCGGACCGCGAGCGCAGCTTCTTCAGGCGTCTTACCTTCTTCTTCGCCATCGGGCAGGCCTTCTGAGTGGCGAGTGGGAGGTGGCGCGTGGCGAGCGACGAGTACGCGCCGTTGCTCGTCCGTGGGTGGTGTATCTTACGGCGCCGAAATTCCTTGCGCTCGGTAGGTCCCCCCGCTCCGCTCTCCACCCGCCACTCGCCACTCGCCGTTCATGTCCCGCCGCCGTCTCGTCGTCACTGCCAGCGCCGTCGCCCTGCTCGTCGTGGGGCTGTTGGTGCTCGCCGTGGCCGTGGGGGTGACGCAGACGGCGTACGGGCGCGGGTGGGTGCGGCGCTTGATCGTCGCGCAGCTCGCGCCGCGGCTGCACGGGAAGCTCTACGTCGGCGAGATTCGCGGCGGCTTCGTGACCGGCGCCACGATCGACTCCATCGAGATCCGCGGCCCCGACGACTCGCTGTTCGTCGCCTCCGGGCGCGTGACGGTCACCTGGGACCCGCGCGACCTCATCGACAAGCGGCTCCTCCTGCGGAGCGTGCAGGTCGAGCACCCGTTCGTGCACATCCGCAAGTACGAGAACGGGGAGTGGAACTTCCGCCGGATCTTCCCGCCCGGCCCGAAGAAGCCGCCCTCGACGGAGCGCGGATTCGGCGACTTCATCGTCATCGACACCGCGACCGTGCACCGCGCCGCGCTCTTCCTGACGATGCCGTGGCACCCCGCCGACTCGCTCCGGGGGGCGAAGCTCGACAGCGCGATCGCGTTCACCCTCACGCGGCGCGACGTGGACGTCCACGAGACCGCGGACCGGGCCGTGGCGCGCGAGCGCCACCCCGCGCATGCGCGCAGCTTCGCCCGCACCTGGAAGTGGACGAGCGGCGAGCTCGCCTCGTCGTACGTGCGGATCGCCGACCCGGACAGTACGGGGCGCCTGTTCGTGCTCGACAAGCTCAACATCGCGGAATCCGACCCGCCGTTCCGCTTCTCCAACGTCCACGGCACCGTGCGGATGCTCGGCGACTCCCTCTGGCTCGACCTGCCGCACTGGGACACGCCCGCGTCCACCGGCTCCGCTCGGGGGAAGGTCACCTGGGGGAGCGACCTGCCGGTCCGGTACGCCATCCACGTCGTCGGCGACTCGGTGTCGCTCAACGACGTGGCCTGGGTCTACCCGACGTTGCCGCGCACCGGCGGCGGCCGGATGGTGCTCGACATCCGCAATCAGCGCGGAAACCTGAGCGTCATCGACTACGCCATCTCCAAGATGGACGTCCGCACGACCAAGTCGCGGCTCCGCGGCGGGATGACGTTCGGCGTCGGCGGACCGGTGCTGATCGTCAAGGACGTGGCGGTCGAGGGCGCGCCGCTCGACTTCGAGCTCATCAAGGCCTTGAACGGCAAGCCCTTCCCGTACGATTGGGCCGGCCAGCTCACCGGCACGGTGCGGGCGCGCGGCGGGCCGGTCAACCGCTTCGTCGTGGACGACGCGCAGTTCACCTTCCACGACGCGCACGTGCCGGGCGCGATCACGCGCGGGTCGGGGCGCGGCGGCCTCGACATCCTCTTCCCGGCGTTCACGGCGTTCCGCGGCTTCCAGGTGGACGTGGCGCAGCTCGACCTGCGGACGATCGAGTTCCTCAACCCGAACTTCCCCCGACTCGGCGGCCTCGTGTCGGGGAGGGCGACGCTCGACTCGTCGTGGCTCGACGTGCGTTTCAGCAGCGCTGACCTCACGCACCGCGACGGCTCGGCCGAGCCGTCGCGCTTCACGGGCGCCGGGCGCGTGACGTTCGGCGACGAGTTCATGACGTACGACCTCGACCTGGCGGCGGAGGCCCTTTCGTTCCCGGCGCTGGCGCGCTCCTACCCGACGCTCCCGCTGCGCGGCGTGTACCAGGGCCCGATGCGCGTGCAGGGCACGATCGCCGACCTGGATCTCACGACGACGCTCACCGGACCCGCCGGGACGATGGCGGTCGACGGCCACTTCGACCTCTACCCGGCCGGGTACGCCGCGCGCGGGCGCGGGAGCCTGGCCGGCTTCGACGTCCGCACGCTCCTCACCGACAGCGCCGCGCTGGCGATGGGCGTCCCGACGACGACCCTCAACACGCAGTTCGAGATGGACCTCGCGGGCGACTCGCTCCCCAACCTGACGGGGACGCTCGCACTCGACGTCGACCGGTCGGTGGTGGACAGCGTGCGCGTATACTCCGCCCGCACCAGGCTCGGATTCGCGAGCGGCGTGGTGCGCGTCGACACACTGATCGCCGAGAGCGCCGCCGGGAACGTCGCCGCGTCGGGGGGGCTCGGGCTCGCCGCCGGCCGCAGCGACTCGCTGTCGTACGTGCTCACCATCGACTCGCTCGGTGGCCTGCGGCGCTACCTGGCGCCCAGTGGCGCCGCGCCGCCCGACAGCGCCGCGGCCGGCGCGGTGGCCGTCGCGGCGGCCGACTCGCTCGCCGGCGGCATCACGGTGCGCGGCACGGCGGCGGGATGGCTCGGCGACCTCGCCGTCGCGGGCACGGTGCGGGGGCGCGACGTGGTGTCGGGCACCGCCAGCGCGCACGTGGTGAACGGGAGCTACGCGATCACCGGACTCCCCGACGCGCCGAGCGGGCGCGCGGCGCTCGACGTCGACACCGTGCGCGTTGGCGGATTGCGGCTCACGCACACCGCGGCCGAGGTCACGGTCGAGGACCGCGAGAGTGGGCGCTTCGTCGCCGAGGCGGAAGGCGCGAACGGAGCTCGCTTCGCCCTGGGTGGGGCGGCGCGCTTCGTGGGCGACAGCGCGTCCGTCCTGTTCGACAGCGCCGCCGTGACGCTGGGTGATCACGTATGGCGGCTCGCTGCGCCGGCGCTCGTCGAGAGCTCGCCCGACGGGCTCTCCGTCGACACGCTGCTCCTGCGCGGGAGCGGCGGCGGGTGGCTCGCCGTCGCCGGCACGCTGCCGGAGGCCGCGCCCGTGCGCTTCAGCGTCAGGGGGGACAGTGTGCCCCTCGCCGACGTCGGCCTGCTCGCGCAGACGGACGCCCCACTCGAGGGCACTGCCGCGGTGGATTGGACGGTGAGCGGCGCCCGCGCCGACCCGACGATGGAGCTCCGCGGCGCCGTGGTGGGCGGACGCTTCGGCGACGTGCGGTTGGAGCGCGTGACCATCGGCGGGCGCTACGACGACCGACGCTTCGAGGCGACGATGAACGTCTTCCGCGACGGGCGAAGCGCCCTCGGCGCCCAGCTCTCGCTGCCCGTCGATCTGGCGCTCGTTCCCGTCGCGGAGCGCCTGCTCGACGAGCCGCTCCGGGGCTCGGTGCGGGCCGACAGTGTGGACCTTGGGCTGGTCGAGGCGCTCACGACGAACGTGCAGCGCGCCACCGGCACCCTCGAGATGGACGTCGACATCGGCGGGACGTGGTCGAAGCCGACGCTCGACGGCTCGGTCACCGTCGCGGACGGGGCCATGACCCTGCCCAACGTCGGCATCCGCCTGCAGCGCCTGACCGCCGACGTCCGACTCACGCAGGACAGCGTCACGATCGACCGCATCTCGGCGACGACCGGCGGGCGGCGCCAGGGAAGCATCCTGCTCCGCGGCGCGGTCGATCTCTCCGACCAGGAAGACCCGGGATTCGACCTCACGCTCACCGCCAACTACTTCCACGCGGTGAGCAAGGGTGGCGTCGGCGACCTCTACGTGTCGACGAGCGGACCGCAGGGGCTGCACCTGGTGGGCTCGGCCCGCCGCTCGCGGCTCACGGGGAGCGTGTTCGTGCCGGCCGGCGAGATCTACATCCCCGAGCTGACGGGGAAGAAGGTGGTCGGGCTGGACGACCCGGAGTTCTACAGCGTCATCGACACGTCACTCTACACCAACCGCACCTTGCTCCCCGACGCGCCGCCGATGGTCGTGCAGAACCTCTCGATCGACAACGTGCGCATTCGCATGGGCGACGACGTGTGGCTCCGCTCCTCGGAAGCGAACATCAACCTCGGCGGTGACGTCGGCGTCACCGTCGGGCGCGACCCCAGCGACTCCACGCAGCGCCTGCTCGCACTCGACGGCACGCTGCTCGCCCTGCGCGGCACCTACCGCCTCAACCTCGGCCTGGCGCTGCAGCGCACCTTCGAGGTGGAGACCGGGACGCTGCAGTTCTTCGGCGAGCCCGACCTCAACCCGACCCTCGACATCTCGGCGATCCACACGGTGCGGCAGGCGGGGCAGCAGGACCGCGACGTCCCGATCCGCGTGACGATCTCGGGCACGCTCGCCCAGCCGCGGCTCACGCTCTCCAGCGCCGACCCCGACCTGCTGCTGTCGGAGTCGGACGCGATCAGCTACCTGATCACCGGTCAGCCGAGCTTCCTCGTCTTCGGCGATCGGCAGGAGTACACGTCGCAGGCCGCGTCGGTGATCTTGCCGTCGCTCGGCAGCTACTTCGGCGACAAGGTGGCCAGCGCGCTCGGCCTCGACGTGGTGCAGATCGAGACGTCGGGGGTGAGCACCGGGCAGACGCTCGACCTGCGCTCCACCCTCGCCAGCACTCGGCTCGGCGGCGGCGTCCAGATCGGCAGTCGAACGTTTCTCCGCGCGAACGTGGGGCTCTGCCAGGTGGGACAACTGTTCGGCGGGAACGGCGGCAGCTCGAGCTCCAGCACCGGAGCCGGCGGCATCGACTACAGTGGCCTCATCGGCTCCATCGGTGCCAAGGTGGAATACCGCCTGAGCCGGAACTACTCGGCGTCCGTCGGCCTCGAGCCGTCGACGAGCCGCCTGGTGTGTCAGGTCTCGGGGGCCGCGGCCCCAACCTTCATCCCCACGCCGCCGCAACTCGGTCTCGACCTGACGCGGCGGTGGGAGTTCTGAGCGGCGGCGCTCGCCCGGCAGACGGCGGCGGGGTAGACGGCGAGGGCGGTGTCGACCGCCGCCGCGTGCTGCTCGTCGTCAACCCGGCCGCGCGCCGCAGCGGCCGCCTCTTGCAGCGGGCCCTCGCCGCCTTTCGCGCCGCCGGCGTGCGCTGTGACGCCGTGCGGACCGAACGGCCTGGGCAGGGGGCACTCGTCGCCGTCGAGCGGCACGCCGGCTACGACGCTGTGTTCACGCTCGGCGGGGACGGCACGGCCATGGAGGTGGTCGGCGCGCTCGCCGGCACCGGCCGGCCCGTGGGCGTACTGCCCGGCGGCACCGGCAATCTCATCGCCCGCACCCTCGGCATACCACTCGACGTCGCGGAGGCCGTGGCGGCGCTCCTCGCCGGCGACGAGGCGCGGATCGATCTCGGGCGGCTCGGCGACGGCCGCCGCTTCGCCTTCGCCGCCGGCGTCGGGATCGACGCCCGGATGATCGAGGAGACGTCGGGGCGGCTCAAGCAGCGGTTCGGCGTACTGGCCTATGCGATCACCGCCGCGCGGGGCGTGCTGCGCCGTGAGACGTTCGTCGCACGCGTGGTCGTGGACGGCGAGGTGTACGAGCGACAGGCCGCGGCCGTGATGGTGGCCAACTTCGGTGCCGTGCTCAACGAATTGATCTGGCTCGGCCCCGGCATCCGGCAGGATGACGGAATGCTCGACCTGTGCGTCTTCTCTCCGGGGACGCTGCGCGACTCGCTCCGCATCGTGCGCCGGCTCATGCGCAAGGACTTCGGTGACGACCCGTGCCTACTGTATCGGGCCGGCCGCCGCATCCGCGTCGAGACGACGCCGCCGCGGCAAGCTCAGGCCGACGGCGAGCTGCTCGGTCCCACTCCGTTCGAAGTCACCGTCGAGCCACTCGCGGCGCACCTGTTAGTACCGAAGAGCTAGTGAGGAGTGACGAGTGGCGAGCGCTGCAGTCCACACACCACTCGCCACTCTTCACTGCTCATTGCTCCGTCACACCGAACCCAATAGCATACGGCTCCCCGCGGCGGCTCCGCGTGCCGGACCGCGTCCGCGGCGTCTCTCCTCTGCATGACTGAACTTCCCACCCCCGGCACGAGCTCGGCTCGCCCGAACGACATCGACGACGCCTTGCTCGCGCGTCTCACGCCGGCGCAAGCCGAGACGGTGGGGCGCCTCGCGCACGAGCGCGACCGTCTGTCGGTCGTCGCCGAGCGGAGCGCCGAGCGGTTGCGGCGACTGCAGGAGGTGTGCGTCGGGCTCGCGCGGCTGCTCGACGAGCGCGAGGTCGTGCCCGAGCTGGCGCGTCAGGTGGGTCGGGTGCTGCCGTGCGACGGCGTGGTCATCGCCCGCCCGGACCTCGAGGCCGGGGAAACGGTCACGCTACTCCGCCTCGTGCAGAACGCCGAGCGGCCGCGGCCGGCGGCGCCGCTCGGGCGCGGCGTGCTGGCGGAGGTGGCGCGCACGGGGCGTCCGGTGCGGGTGGCCGAGTACGATCCGGAGCGCTCGCCGCTCGCCGCGGCGGACGACGTCGTAGGCGACGCGGGGCCCGCGGGCTCGGTGCTCGCCGTGCCGATGCTCGTCGGCATCCAGCTCGTGGGCGTGATCGCGGTGCACCACGCGCACCCGTCGGCGTACACGGCGGAGGACGAAGAGCTACTCCTCACCGTCGGCACGCAGGCGGCGATCGCGCTCACGAACGCGCGACTCTACGCCGAGAGCGAGCGCGAGCGGCGGCAGAGCGAGGCGCTCGCCGACATCGCGCGGGCGGTGGGGGAGTCGCTGCGGCTGGGCGAAGTGCTTCACCTGATCCTGCGGCACGCCAGCGCGTTGCTGCGCGCCGACGGCGCGTACGTGGCGCTGCGGCAGCACGACTATCTCCACGTCGTGGCCGGCGTGGGCGGCGCCGAGCTGCTGGCCGGGATGCACCTCCCCACGGAGGGGAGCATGACCGGCCGCGTGGTCCTCGACGGAACGTCTTTGATCTCGAACGCCGTGGCCACCGACCCGCACGTCTACCGGCCGACGCAGCGGGTGAGCGGCGCCGAGAAGGCGGTGATCGCCCCACTCGTCACGGCGCAGGGCCCGATCGGCGCGATCGCCGTGGTGAATCGCGCGGCGGAGTTCACCGACGACGACGCGCGCGTGCTGCAGCGGCTCGCCGACCACGTGGCGGTGGCGATCGTGAACGCGCGGCTGTTCGGCGAGGTGGCGGAGGCGACGCGCGAGTGGGCCGTGGCGTTCGACGCGATCGCGAGCGGGCTCGCGGTCGTCGACGAGGACGGACGTGTGACGCGGTGTAACGCGCGCGCGGCGCAAATCGTGGGCGCGACCTCGCCGGCCGATCTCGTCGGGTGCGACCTGCACGAGGCCGTGCTGCAGGACGTGCCGGCCGGCGGCAGCCCCGTGGAGCGGGCGCTGGCCGGCGCCGGGGTGTCCCGCGGAGCGGTGCGCTCGGTGCGCCGCAGCAAGGTGTTCGACGTCGTCGCCTCGCCGCACCCGAACGGCGGAGCCGTGGTCACCTTCGACGACGTCACGTCCTACTACGCCCTGGCCGAGCGGCACCGGCAGCTGGTCGAGACGGCGAACGACGGCATCGTCATCACCGACCCGCACGGGCGGATCGCCTTCGCGAACCCGGCGGCGGTCGCGATGCTCGGGGCCGGGTCCGCGGCGCAGGTGCTCGGCGTGGATGCGGGCGAGCTCGTGGCGCCGGAGTTCCGCGGCGAGGTGCGCGCGCGCGAGGCGCGGACCCTCGCCGGCGAGCCGCAGCGCTACGAGGCGGAGCTGCTGCGCCTAGACGGGGAGCGGCGCATCCTCGCCGTGAGCACCGCGCCGCTGCGCGAGGTCGGGCAGGCGGCGGGGATCGTCGCCTCCTGGCGTGACGTGACCGACGAGCGACGGGCGCGCGACGCCGTGGCGGAGAGCGAGGCACGCTACCGCAACCTGTTCGAGAGCGCCACCGACGCGATCTACACCCTCGCGCGGGACGGCGCGCTCACGTCGATGAACCGCGCGACGTGCGACGTGCTCGGGCACCCGCGCGACGCGCTGCTCGGCCGCCCCATCGAGCCGTTCGTCGACGCCGCGGAGCTCGACGCGGCCCGCGAGCACTTCGCCGCGGCGCTCGCCGGCGAGGCGCGCCACTACGAGTGTCACGTGCACGCCGGCGGCGGGCGGCGCCTGCTCTCCGTCACGAACACGCCCATCCGGCACGGCGACCGCGTCACGGGCGTGCTCGGCATTGCCCGCGACGTCACCGAGGAGCGGGCCCGGGCGGCGGCGCTGGAGCGCTCGGAGGCGCGCTACACGCGGCTCGTCGAGAGCGCGTCCGACGCGATCTTCACGGTGGACGCGGCGGGGCGCTTCACGTCCGTGAACAAGGCGCTCGAGGTGGCCACCGGGCGCCGCCGCGCCGCGCTCATCGGCGCGCCGTTCGCCGACGTGCTCGACCCGCGCGACCAGGATGCGGTGCGGCGGATGTTCGAGAGCACGATGCGCGGCGTCCGGCAGCGCGGCGAGCTGCGGTACCTGCACGCGTCGGGCGAGGTGCGCACCGCCTCGGTGCTCACCGCCCCGGTGCTCGATCAAGGCCGCGTCGCCGGCGTGCTCGCCGTCGTACGCGACGTCACCGAGGAGCGGCGGCTCGGCGAGCAGTTGCTGCAGCAGGAGAAGCTGGCGGCGATCGGGCAGCTCGTCTCCGGCGTCGCGCACGAGCTGAACAACCCGCTCGCCGGCGTCTCGGCGTTCGCCCAGATCCTGCTCGGCACCCCGGGCGTCGAGGGCGAGGTGCGCGAGGCCGCGGAGACCATCTATCAGGAGGCGCGCCGGGCCGCGAAGATCGTCGGCAACCTGCTGACCTTCGCGCGCCAGCACCAGCCCGAGCGGACGGCGGTCGACCTCAATCAGGTGCTCCTCGACACCGTCGAGCTCCGACGCTACGCCATCCGCATGGCGCAGGTGGAGCTCGACGTCGCGCTCGACCCGGGACTTCCGCTCACGTGGGCGGACCCGTTCCAGCTCCAGCAGGTGCTGCTCAACCTCATCACGAACGCCGAGCACTCGCTCGGTGACTGGGGCGGCGAGCGCCGACTCGCGCTGCGCACGGCGCGCGCGGGGCAGACGCTGCTCATCACGGTGGCCGACACCGGGGTCGGCGTCCCGCCGCAGGACCTCGCTCGCATCTTCAACCCGTTCTACACGACGAAGGCAGTGGGGCAGGGGACGGGGCTCGGCCTGTCGATCTCCGACGGCATCGTGCGCGAGCACGGCGGGCGCATCCGCGCCGAATCCGGTCCGGGCGGCGGGGCGGCGTTCATCGTCGAGCTTCCGTGGGTCGACCCGCTCGAGATGGTGCCGGGGCGAACGGCAGCGGTGGCGTCGCAGGGGGTGCGGGAGTGAGGGCGGCACCTCGTGTCGACGCTGGGCGCAGCTCGGGAACCCTCGCCGCCCCGCCGGGGGCGACGATGCCAGCCGGCTTGGCGGGCGCGTCGCCGGCGATGCGGGACCTCGCGCAACAGGTCGAAGCCCTGGTCAACGCCGACACCTCCGTGCTGGTGACCGGCGAGGTCGGCACCGGGAAGGCGAGCGTCGCGGCGTACATTCACGCGCGCAGTCGGCGCGCGACGCGCCCGTTCGCGGCGGTGCGGTGCGCCGGGGGCACACCGCCCGGGGGCGGTGCGCCCCCGGTTGGGCCGATCGACGCCGCCGGACGAGATCTGACGACGTGGGCGGCCGGCGGTGCGCTCTTCCTCGACGAGGTGGCCGCGCTCGACGCGCCCGCGCAGGACGCGCTGTCCGCCGTACTGCGATCGCTCCGTGCGCCCGCCGGCGGGGCGGGCGGCGCGGGCGGCGTGGATGGCGTGCGGCTGATGGCGTCGACGGCGCGCGACCTCGTCACCGAGGTGACTGACGGGCGCTTCCGGGAGGACCTCTACTACCATCTCAGCGCGATGCCCGTGTACCTCCCGCCGTTGCGCGCGCGCACCGCCGACGACCTGGCGGCGCTCGTCGCCCGAGTGATGCACGAGCTGGCGGCGGAGATTCCCGATGCGCCGGCCTCGGCGGACGACGACGCGATCGCCTGGCTCGTGCAGTACCCTTGGCCGGGCAACGTGCGCGAGTTGCGCAGCGTGCTGGAGCGCGCGCTCCTCGCCGCGCGCGGGGCCCCCGCGGTGACGAGTGTGCACTTGCCGCCCGACCTGCGGCCCGGCGCGTCGACGTCGGAGCGCCACCTGCCGCGCACGCTGGAGCAGGTGCAGCGGACGCACATCGAGCGCACGCTGCGCGTGCACCAGCACAACCGGACGCGCGCCGCGCGCGAGCTCGGGATCTCCCGGGCGACACTGATCAAGAAGATCAAGGAGTACGGACTCAGGTCATGATCGAGCTCAAGGAGCACGACACCATGCTGTGCCGCGCCTGCGGGCGCGAGGAGCGGGCGTCCGAGGGGTACCCGTGCGCGGAGTGCGGCACCTTCGTGTGCCTCATGTGCACGATGCGCGGCGTGACGTTGTGCGAGCCGTGCGCCGCGAAGCACGCGCCGCCGAGCGCGTCGGTCGCCCCGCGGGCCGCTGCGAACGCCGTCCCGAGCGCCCCCACGAAGGCCGGTGCCGGCGGTGGGAGGGGCGGGGGGGCGCCGACGTCCGGGACACCCACGGGCGCGCCCCCGTCGGCGTGAGCGCGGTCGTCGCCCCCTCGCCGGTCGACCTCGCACCGTTCGGCATCGCCGTCGGTCACGCGACCGATGCGGAGGGGGCGACGGGGCTGACGGTGGTGCGCGGCGTGGACGCGCCGCTGCGCGCGTCGGTGGCCGTGGTGGGCCGGGCGACCGGGACGCGCGAGCTGGGGGTGCTCGAGCCGACTCACCTCACGGGTCGCGTGGACGCGGTGCTCCTCACCGGCGGGTCCGCCTACGGGCTCGACGCCGCGGCGGGGGTGATGCGCTGGATGGAGGAGCGAGGCCGCGGCTTCGGCGTGGGCCCCGGGGTGGTCCCGATCGTTCCGGCCGCCGTCATCTTCGACCTCGCGCCGCTCGGGCGTTTCGACGCGCGTCCGACGCCGGCGATGGCGTACGCGGCGTGCGACGATGCGCGGTCAGATGAGATAGCGGAGGGGAGCATCGGGGCCGGAACGGGCGCCACCGTGGGAAAGGGGGCCGGTCCGGCGTGGGCGATGAAGGGAGGAGTCGGCTGCGCCGTTGCGGCCGCCGGCGAGGGCGCCGACCGCGTGTCCGTGGCGGCGCTGGCCGTGGTCAACGCCTTTGGCGACGTGCGGGACGCGACCGGCGCGATCATCGCCGGGTCGCGGCGGGCCGACGGTGGGTTCGTGGACACCGCGGCGTTGCTCGCCAGTCGGCCCGGCGGGGTCGGTCATTTCGATGACGTGGCCGCCCGCCACACCACGCTGGCGGTCGTCGCCGTGACGGC
>Ga0307411_10000244_pt1 | contig 17901 bp, 33 predicted proteins | sample DK1Ometagenome_2_FD_203712 | JGI IMG/M metagenome (GOLD analysis project Ga0307411, IMG submission 203712) | Maize rhizosphere microbial communities from greenhouse at UC Davis, California, United States - DK15-O-1 | ecosystem: Host-associated > Plants > Roots > Rhizosphere > Soil | place: USA...
CCTGATCAAGGCGGTCCGCGAGCACGCCGTGGCGAACTACAACACCGGCGCGTGGGACATCATCGTGGAGGCCTACACCGACTCGGAGCTGGTGGAGCTGGTGCGCCGCTGCCAGACCACCGCCGGAGCGATCCGCAAGGTCGCCAAGGTCGTGGAGCAGTACCGGGCGCGGCGCGCCCCGCACGATGCCGAGATCGCGGCGGCCACCGAGCCCCGCCGGTGCACGGCGACCGACGAGTGCGACGAGTGCCTGGGCGGCTCGATCTGTGCCGACAGGTGTGCCCACTGCAACGGCACCAGCAGCTACCCGTGCAACAAGCACGACACCCCCCGCGACCGGTTCGCGGAGGGCACCCACCCGGACGGCTCGGTCGTCCGCTGGCACCACAACGCGGACTCGGGCGACTCGTGGGCGCGCCGCACCTGGCCGGGCAAGCTCGGCGAGGGCAGCATCGAGTACCGCGATTTCGAGGCCGGGTCGGAGCTAACCGAGGTCTACCGGCCCGGATGGCGTGGGTTCGACATCTGGTCGGCCAACTACTGCGACCACAGCGCGCCCCAGGACGAGATCTGCTGGAGCCCCCGCTGCAACCGCCCGGACTGCTGCCCGTTCTGATCCGCCAGCGGCCCCCGGCTCATCCCGGGGGCCGCACTCTGTGTGCCACCCGGCTTGACACAAGGCGTGTCAACATGGTAGACTGGTATTTCAAGCGCGGGGCCCCCCGCCTACACCGGAGGAGATCGAGATGAGCGAGCAGACCAGCACCCGAGGCCAGCAGGCGCAGATGTGGATCGTGGCCGCCGACGACCAGCGGGTCACCGGCGAGTCCGGCGCGCGGCTGGCGCTGGCGGAGGCGTTCGGCCTCAGCGAGTACACCGAGCCGATCGAGCAGGGCCCCGAGTTCGGCCTGTGGATCGTGTGGGTGCCCGCGCCGGTGGCCCAGCTCTACACCGAGAACGGCGGCTACTGGGACTGCCTGACCTTCAGCGAGTTCAACCTGGAGATCGAGGCGCTGATCGAGCCCGCAACCGAGCCGGAGCCGTCCGAGGACGAGACCCGCGAGGGCTACAACACGGTCATCCTGGAGGAGGCCCTGTCGTTCCAGACCGAGAACGGCAGCGAGCCGGACATCGAGCTGGACGCGCAGATCCGGATCGTCCGGGCCGCCTGGGCCGCCGGTGACAAAGCCGCGATCGACCACGCGGTCGACCACCTGCGGGGGATGCTGGAGATCAGCTACACGGACGCCAGCGACCTGGACGCGTCGACCGAGCTGATCGGCGCTCCGGCCCCCCGGGGCGTGGCCCCGGTCGCCCTGCCGGGCGCGGCGAACGAGACCTTCCACATCGGCTTCACCTGGACGCGCGTGCAGATCGACGCGATCTACGCGGCGCTGCAGGCGATCAACAACTACTCGCTGAACCGAACCGAAACCCGCGCGGTCGAGATCCTGCTCGGCGCGATCCCCCCGGCCGCGTTCGAGAACGAGGGCCAGTACTGATCCCCCCGGGGCCCGGCCAGCCGGTCGGGCCCCCCTCCGTCCCGGAAGGACACCAGACATGAGCTACACCTTCCCCCGCGCGGCCCTGACCGAGGCCATCAATGCGGCCTATCTGGACTCCGACGCCCGCACACGCGACAGCTACGACGGCCGGGGCAGCTATGGCCGCTCGGCGTTCGGGGTGGTCGTGCCGACGATGCAGGACGCGCTGCGGCTGGTCGCCGCCATGGGCGCGGTCTGCGGCGCGGCGCTGGAGGCCGACGACGAGAGCGACTGGCTCGGCCTGCTGGAGCAGATGATGACGGACGCCCACATGGACAACATGGGGCACGACATGATCCTGTACTTCAACGGCTGGCAGCTCACCGACTGACCGCAGGCGGGGGCCCCGTGTCACTTGAGTTGACACACGCCGTGTCGACGTGGTAGAATGGAACCTGAACGCGGGGCCCCCGCCCTGCCCACTCCCCCCGGAGGCCGGAATGAACAAGCTCCCCACCACCAAGGGCGTCCAGATCGACGTGCAGACCACGTCGGGCTACCGAGTCACCGACCCGGCGCTGATCACGATGATCGTCCAGGACCTGGTCGGCGACGCCACGTTCGACGTGGAGCTGGAGGACGACGGCTGCAACGGCTGGCTGGCGACCGTCCCCGCCGAGTGGTACGGCGAGGCGTCCGAGGAGGGCAGCTTCCTGCTGACCCACAGCGGCGGCTACATCTTCGAGATCCCCATGGCATGACCCGCCCCGGGCCCCCGCCGGTCGGTGGGGGCCCGCCCTTCTCCCGAGGAGCCCGCAATGTCCAAGCGCGAGATCGAATACGAGATCTACAAGGTCTGCACCGGCCATGGCCCGCGCGCCATCTGCCCGCACACCGAAGGCGTCGAGATCTACGTCGACTACTGCGTCGAGCTGGAGACCGCCGACCGGGTGGCCCAGCGGGTGCTGGACAACAACCGCCCCGGGCGGTGCCAGATGCGCCCCGAGGTCTACCTGGTCAACAAGGCGTTTGTCAAGATCAACCCCCAGACTGGAGAGCCGAAATGAGCATCCACTACACCACCGTCACAATCACCCTCTCGCTGCCGCGCCCCCTGCGCGAAACCATCGCCCGAGTAACCGACGGGCTGGCCCGCCGGGGCAACGGCATGTCGAAGCATGCGGCGTCCGCCGTCGAGAAGCTGCTGTCGCCGTGCGACCTAGTAGAGCTGACCTACCTGGAGGCGGTGTCGATCACGGCCCAGTGCCAGGGTGAGGACAACCGGATCGAGCGGGCGCGCGAGCGGGGCGAGCTGACCGCCCGCCAGCAGTCGACCGCCGCCGCCATCAAGCTGATGCTGGCCCAGGCCGAGCCGCAGACGCGGGCGGCGATCGGCCAGATCCGGATGGGCGAGCCGCTGGGGTACCGGCCCCCGCGCAAGATCGGCCTCCACCGCGCCGAGTAGACCGCACGGCAAAGTGGCCTCCCGCCCATCGGGAGGCCACAGCCATATCCGGGGTGCTCTCTCACCCCAGGGGGCCCAGCGACGAGCCCCCCCGGACGCGCGGGGCCCGCGAGACGAACGGCAGACGGCCACCCACCGGACGCGGCGGCCGGGCCAGTGGGCCCATATTGGTCGCAGGCATCTCGCCGACAGCCACCCGGGCAATCTGCGCCTCGCGCCGCAGCTGCTCCAGCCAGAACGCCATCACCACCGCGTCGCCCCGGTCCGGCGACCGGCCCAGCCGCTCGACGACCTTGTCCTTCTTCTCGACCGCGATCCGGGGCGGGACGCCGTCCTTGATCTCCCAGGTCGGCACGGTCAGATCCGACACCATCAGGTCGTCGTCCGGCAGCATCATCACGCTGTCGTAGGACGGGTCGAGCAGCTCCCGCATGTGCCAGTAGGCGGCCGACCTGGTGTTGACGAAGCCGTACTCGCCGGACCGGTCCATGAAGACGGTCTTGGCCGACCCGGTGTATGGCACCACGGGCAGCTTCAGCTCGTTCAACCTGTCGTAGACCCCGGCACCCACGCCGATGGTGTCGACCACGCCGGACACCCGGGGGACCTTCTCGCCGTCCTCGTCGGTCTCCCACGCCAGCAGCGGGCGCACCCTGTTGGCGGTCTGCATCGTGTCTTCGCGGTTGTGCGGCTCAAGGTGGGTCACCAGGTAGCCGGTACGGTGGGCCAGGATGGTGGAGTCCGCACCGGAGCGCGCCACGTCGACCGCCTTGACGATCGGGAGCAGCCCCAGGTCGGGCCGTCCCGCCTCGTCCCACAGTCGCCACCGCTCGATGGCCGCCTCAACCCAGCTCAGCGGGATCAGACTGTCCTCTTCGGCCGTGTGGAACTCACCCAGTACGCGGTTGGCGAACAGGGCCGAGTCCTCGCCCCACTGCCTGCGCCGCTGGTTGACCCACTCGATGCTGATCCGGCCAGCGGCGATCGCCTCTTCGACCTTGACATGCCGGACCCACCAGTCCTCCAGGCCCGGCTTGCGCTTGTGGATCTCGTAGAACCGCCCCGCTGGGGGCCCCGGGGTGGAGATCGCGAACGCCAGCGCCTCCGGGTAGCCCTCCATCCGGCCACCGGAGAACGCGCCCTCGATCGCGTCCCAGGTCGGGTCCGGCACGATCTTGGCCTCGTCGATCAGGTACAGCAGGGAGTCCGCGTGCGCACCCTCGATCTTCTCCGGCTGGTTGCTGGCCACCGCGCTGGCTGCGCCGTAGCCCTGCTTCAGGTTGAGGTCCAGCAGCTCGGTGCGGTCGCTGTACGGGGGCCGCCCGAGCAGGTCCCAGCGGATGCGGCGCGACCACTTGTGGATCTCCGGCCACAGGTACACGGTCAGGTGCCGCCACGCGCTGGCGGTGGTCAGCACCTTCCAGTCCAGCCCCGCCTGCTCGCGGGTGATCGCGAACCAGAGCACCACCATCGCGGCCATGCCCGTCTTGCCCAGGCCGTGGGGCCCGCGTACCGCGACCCGCTTGTGGGTGGGCAGCTTGGACACGACCTCGGCCTGGTAGTCGGTCAGGCCCTCGTCGTCCTCCCAGTCGAAGTGGCGGTCGATCCACCCGGCGGGGTCGTTCAGCCACCGGCGCGCCTCGGTGGCCTGGCGGTCCCGCTCGGTTACCTTCAGCTCCCGGGCGCGCCGGAGCTGGGCGAGCTGGCGGCGCAGCATGTCGGCGGCCTCGTCATAGCCGGACCCTTCGACCCAGTCGTTGCCGATGAACTGCTGCTCAGTCACCGACCACCTCGCCATCGACGACCCGCTGGCCGCCCTCCATCCGGGCCAGCTCGGCGGTGAGCCGCTCGATCTCGGCGTCGAGCTGGTCGATGGTGATGACAGTCTGCTCGGTCTTGACAGGGGCGTGCAGCCCCTGGTACTTGGCGCGCTGGTCGGAGATCTTGACCGCGATCGCGATCGACTTCGGGTCACCGGCGTCGATCCCGGGCTGGAGCTTGGTAAGGTAGCTGTCGAGCCGGTCCAGCTCCAGCGCCTTGGCCTGCTCCGCCTTGGCCTGGGTCAGGCTGTTGAAGACGGCGGCCAGGTGCCGCTGCACGGTCTCCAGCGCCACGCCCAGGTTGCGGGCGATGTCGCGGGGGGCGTAGCCCTCCAGCCGCATGGTGATGATCCGGTGGCGCAGCTCGGCGATGCGCGAGGGGTCGCCCTTGTCGGCGGTGCGGGCACGTCGGCTGGCGTCCTCATAGATCTGCAGATCGGTGCCGCCCAGCTCGTGGCCGTTGGCACGCAGCCAGGCCATATCCTTGCTGACGGTGGCGTTGGACACCGCCAGCACGGTGGCGATGTCGGCCACGGAGTTTCCGGCGCGCCGCAGCCGCAGCACGTCCATGCGGCGCTGGTGCAGGGCGTCGAGCGGGTCGGGGGTGTCCATGGCCCCAGTAAAACATCGACACACGGCGGGCAGCCAGATCGGCCCGCTGACGTGATATACGCCGCACCCCCCGCCGGTGGTGCTGGCGGGGGGTGCGTTTCGGTGCGTCAGCCCAGGAACTGCTCTCGTTCGGCAACGTCGATCAGGGCGCGGAGGGCGTCGTAGATGCTGACGTTCTCGTCTCGCATCAGGTCGGCCACCCACAGCCGCTGGAGGGTGTACGGGTCGACCATCTCCAGGTCGCAGTACCCGCCCATCTCGACCGCCGCGATCGGCTTGCCGTCGCCGTCCTGGATGGCCACCCCGGCGAACGCACCCCACGTGTAGCTCTCGGCGGTGGGGTAGCACAGGGTCTTGTCGGCGCTGCCGTGCCGGATGCTCCAGCCCTCGCCCTGTCGGGGCAGCGGGCGGGGCTCGTCGGTGGCCGGGCGGGCGTCCCGTGCGTCCTTGACGGCCTGGACGGCCTCGGCAGGGGTGGGCTCGGTCGCCGGAACCTCGTGGTCGGCGGCGGCCTGGTCCCAGCTCGTGGGCCTGTTGTCGCTGTTCATTTTTCATCTCCCGGGGGTCCGGGCGCGGGGGCGGGTCCCCCCGCACCGAAGACCCCATCATATCATCCCGACACGCGACGTGTCAACTCGTGTGCCGGGGCCGCCCGAGGACCGTCGGCTCCCCCTGCGAGGCGCAGCGGCAGGGCTTGGCGGGCCGGGGCGGCGGGGCCAGCCGGTCGGCCATCGCGCGCAACCACGCAGCCACCACGTCCGGCGTACCGGCCACCTCCTGCTGCTCCGTCTGTCCGGCCGCAGGGTCCACGCGGGAGAACGAGACCTTGACCAGCGGCTCAGCCGGGGTGGCCAGGGCCTCGACCGAGGGGCAGCGGGCACAGCGGATGTCCGTGGGGTGCCGGACCTGGTCGGGCCCCCGGCCGTGGACAACCAGGCCGTTACTGATCTCGATGTCTTCCATCAGACGTACTGCCCCACCTTCGCGGTCTCCGGCGTCGCCTGCTGTTCCGCCGTGTGCGCCTGCCGCAGGGTCGCGATCGCCAGGTCGGCCAGCTCCCGCACTCCCGTCTCGCCGGACTCCAGCTCCACCGACGTTGCGCCCACGGCCACCTTCACTGTTGGCATTCCACACCTTCCTCGCTTCTCGGATCGCGTGCTGACCCGCCACGTCCAGGAACGGACGCCACGGGGTCACGCCCCAGTTGATGAGCTTGCGCTCGGTATCGCGGTGCACCGCCGCCAACAACACCTTGGCCGGAACCTGGTGCACCTCCTGCAGCACGTCCAGGGCATTGACCCCCCACACGCTGATCGCGTACAGCAGCGCCCCTGTGGTGACGTCGGAGCGCCTCCACCTGCGACCTTGGCGACGAATCGACATCACCATGCGACCAGCTCCGGCGCGTACTCCGCCAGCCACGCCTCGGTGACCAGCTCCCGCTCCTGCCAGGTGATCTTCAAGGTCGGGATATGGGCCAGCTCGGCGCGCCTGATGCAGTCGCGGGTGCCGGAGCTGCCGTTGCGCCAGAACGCGACACACACCCGCGCCCCCAGGTCGACCATCTCCTGGTTGCGCCGATGCCCAGCGAACGGGCACCACTCGCGGCCGTCCCTGACCTGCCGGTGGCCGGGCCGACACTCGGGCGTGCAGGGGGCGCTCCAGTACGCCGGATGTGCCTCCTGCGCCACCGGCCAGCCGGTGCGGCTGCGGGTCTTGACCCAGGCGGCGGCCAGGTCGTCGCCGCCCCGGGCGGCCTTCCCGTGCACCACGGTCAGCCGTGCGTGCTTGCTGTGGGCCTGCCGGGTGTAGTAGGCCAGCACGTGGTCGATGCTGTCCAGGTGGGTCCAGTCGCGCGAGCCCGTGACCAGCAGCCGCATCATTCGCTGTACCTCGCTCCCAGATCGTTGCGCAGCTTCTGGAACGCGGCCTCCCGCTGGCGGGCGGCCGACCAGCGCAGCCAGTTACGCCCGTAGACGAACCCGTAGGCCAGAGCCGACAGGATGAAGCCCCACTGCGAGGTCGCCACGGCATACGCGACCCACAGGCCCTGGGCGGCCAGGCCCAGGGCCCACCCGAGGCGGTTGTTCGACCCGGCCAGCCACAGCCCGGTGATCCCGACGGCGGCCAGCCCCACACTCCACCACCAGGTCACGCGGCACGCTCCCGGTGCCGCCGGATGACCTCGACGTCGGCCACCAGGCCCCCGGCGTCACGCCAGGCGCGCCAGGCCTCGCTGTCGGCCTTGAACTGCTCGGGCGAGTTGACCCGGCGGTACTGTTCGTCGTCGGGGCCCTTGCCGATGCTCGGATGCATGTGCTCGATCACCACGTCGTCCAGGTAGGTCAGCTGGCCCAGCGCGCGGCCCAGCTCCAGCCAGTAGTTGTCGACGTACAGGTGGGCCAGCTCCGGCGGGGCGACCCGGTCCAGGGCCCGCACGATGTCGGCGTTGATCACCACGGCGGTGGGCAGCTTGCGGCCCATATTGAGGTCGTTGCCGTAGGCGATGCCGTCCCCGGCGGCCTCCATCAGCCGGGTGTCCCACCGGGGGGTCCGGGGGCGGTGGTCGTCGCCCATGAACCCGATGTGGGTGAGGGGGCGCGGCTGTCCCTGGGCCCGCAGCAGGTGCCGGGCCCAGTAGTTCAGGGTGCCGACCATCCCCCGGTGGGTGCCGTTGAACAGCTTGACCGTGTGCTCGCGCGCTGGCAGCTGCTCGTATTCCTCGGTCTGCTCGTGCTCGCCGTCGATCGCCATGCAGATGGTGGTCAGGTTACGCACGTCCATGTTGCGGGTGGCCTCGTAGGCTGCCGCGCGGGCCGCCTCGGGGCGGCTGCGGGTCGGCATGATCATTGCCATGCGCATGTCAACGACCTCCGGTCTTGTCGGCCAGGCTCTGACCGCCGCCGATGTGCCGGAACACCCCGGGGGCGTGCTGGGCAACCCGGCGGTCCAGCCCCTCCCGGTGGGCGTTCTTGATCGCGGCACGCTCGCTGTCGGCCGGGAAGACGCTGGGGATATCGGCCACCCGGACCAACGACGGGTTGAAGGTCCAGTGCGCGGGCGAGTGCAGATAGGTAGCCTGGGGGTTGTTCGCGGTGCGCCAGTCGATCGGCTGCCTGGTGTGCATGTGCTGGCGCAGGACGGGCTCGGTGATGTGGCGCAGCCGGACCTGGCGGACCTCGGCGTCGGTCTGCAGGATGGTGCGGGCCTCGTTGAACCACTGGTGGTGGGGGGTGACGATCTCCCAGTCGTCCTCCAGGTGCAGCCAGTAGGTCGCCTCGGACTCGTACGCCGCGCGGGCCAGGTGGCTGGTGGCGGGGCCGATCTTCCACAGGCCCCCACCGACCGGGGCGGCCCATGCGGGCTGGCGGTGGCCGGGCAGAACCTCCTCCAGGACCTCGTGTGTCGCCGAGTCGTCGCCGTTGACCAGGACGCGCACCTGGGCGGTCTCCAGCAGCCCGGGGGCGTTGATCCGCAGCGATGCGAGCTGGCGGCGCAGCAGCTCGGGCCTGCGGCCGGTGAGGATGGTGATCACCGTGTCCTCGGCCTCGAACTTGCCCATCCGGCCCGCGCTGACCTCGTAGGCGGCCGGGGTGCCCCGGAGCTGGCCCAGGCCGCGCCCGATGTTGAGCATGCGAGCCGACACGCCGGTGTAGTCGGCGGTCCAGTCGGCCACGGCCTGGGCCTCGGCGGGACGGTGGGCGTCGTCGAGCCAGACGCTCCAATGGCCGTCGGCCCGCAGGTATGGGTAGATCTCGTAGAAGGTCCGGCGGCGTCCGCCGCTGCCCTCCGGGGGCCCGTCGACCAGGGCGAAGTCGATGTCGTCCGGCAGGGGGGTCTGGTACCACGGGCCCTCGCTGTACTGGCCCAGCTCCGCGTGCCGCATGTCAACGTGGTCTCGGAGCCCTTCGTCCTGCAGCCAGGCCCCCGTGCGGTGGTAGTACCGGAGCTGGTGCTCCAGTGTCACGACGGTGGCTCCGGTGGCGCGAGCGTACCGTGCCAGCAGCAGGGTAGACAGACCGGAGCCGCACTCCAGAATCCGCTCCGGCATCTCACGCACCAGAAACGCGTCCAGCTCCGCCAGCGCGCCCCTGTGCATCGCCCAGTCGTCCAGGCGGGTGTTGCTGCTGTCGATCAGGTCCGTACCGAGTCGCATACTCATGACCCCTCCTGCATCATGCGGGCCAGCCGGTCCGCATCCCTTGTCACCTGCTCGTACTCGTTGGCGTAGCGGTAGCGCAGCAGCGCCCCGATCTGCTCGGGCTGGCGCAGGTCGCGCACCTCGTCCCACAGGTCGCGCAGCTCCGCCCGGACCGCGATCCGGTAGTCGGACCTGCCACCGGTCTTGCGGCTGGTGGTGAGCGACCCCCTGCGACGGTACCGCGTGTACATCGGCGCGGGAAGGACTGCATAGCGCCCGTACCACCAGGCGATGGTCGACAGCAGCGAATCGTACCCGACCCGGAAATGCGGGTTGGGGCCGCCGACCGTCCGCAGCCAGCTCGACCGCCATAGCCCGGCCATATGGCCGAAGTGGTGCATCTCGCGACCCTCGTTGGTCATCTTCGGGTGCTCGATCCCCCGCTTGCCGCGCAGGTCGACCACGTACTGGGAGGTGAGCACCGTATCGGCCTTGGACTTGGCCGCCTCGGCCAGGCACAGCTCCAGCCACCTCGGATGGGCGGCGTCGTCGGCGTCGTGCACGGTGAACCACTCGGTGTCGGTGGCGGCCAGCACCACCGCGTCGGTGTGGTACCGCCCCCGGTTGGTATCGGCGTCGAACCGCACCAGCCGGGGGTCGGTGATGTCCTTGAGGTGCGGCCAGGGCGACCGCTCCTTGTCGGCGTCGTTGGTGACCACGCAGATCAGGTCCTGGTGGGTCTGGCCCAGCACCGCCAGCACGGCGCGCCGGATGCCGAACGGGCACCCGTAGTAGGGGATCGAGACTGCGACAGTCATCGGCACTGCTCCTGGTGTGCGAGGTCGAGCCGGTACATGGCCTGGGCGCGCTGGCGCGGTCCGAGGTTGTCGGCCACCCGCGCGGGCTCGCTGCTGCCGGAGATGCCGTGGGTCAGGCAGGTAACCCGCACCACGGCCGACGGGTCGGTGCTGGCGTCGCGGAAGATGTCCCACTTGAGGGTGCACTTGGTGGCGTCGCACCGGCAGCCCCACTGACCGCTGCCCTGGGTCGGCATGCCGAGCAGCTCTTCCGCCTGGGCCACGGGCTGCCGGGGGGGCCACACCGGGTCGGGGAACAGCACCTTCATGACCCCGGTGGTGATCGTCTCCACCAGCTCCTCCGGGGGGCCCCACACGGGGGTGGTGTCTGCGGTGGTCGGCCCGCTGTACACGAAGTGGGTCAGGGTCTGGTGCGGCGGCGCGGGGTCGACCGGCAGCCCGATCATGACCGCGTCCGCGATTGCCGCCCGGATCTGCTCGTAGTTCACTGGGCCTCCTGGGGGTGGTTGAGGGCCGGGATCAGCTCGGTGTTGCCGGTGGTCCAGGCCATCGTGTCCTGCCGATACTTGGCCAGTACCCGACGCAGGTCCTGCTTGAAGCTGCGGATGGCGGCCAGCTCGTCGTCGGGCCAGGCGATCGACCACGCGGCGTTCTGCCAGGGCGCGTCGGGGGCGGAGAACCAGCGGCCATGGAGGGTGAACCGCACCCCCTCCTGGTAGAAGTCGACCCAGCCCTCGAACTCTTCGATCAGCTCGGCCCACTCGCGCTGGGTGAGCTTGTCGTCGCTGTTACCAATCGCTATGACGATCGCGGTGGCATTCACTGCTGCTCCTGTCCGGTGGGGCCGATCCGTACGCCGCTGAAGCCGCGCCCGGTGTCGTAGACGCGGGTGACGCTCTGGCTGTTGGCGTGCACCTGGACCGTGACCACCGGGTTGCTACTGGTGTTGTCGATCTTCAGCTCACGCACCTGGTGGGGCGTGAACCCGAGCGCCCGGACCAGTCCCTCGACCTGCTTCCAGGAGATGTGGTCCGGCATCTCCACCGGTGTCGGCGCGCCCATCAGCGGGACCTGCGGGGGGCCGGGGTGCGCGCCGGGGTGACGGCCTTCCTGCTTGGGCTGGCCGCCGGGCGGGGGGTGCCGTACCAGATGCCGTTGCAGTCCGGGTCGGGCACCGACTCGTACTTGTCACCCTCGTCGCAGTCGCCGTCCGGCTGCTCCTCGGTCTGCTCGCTCGCGGGCGGCCTCTGCCAGCTGTCCATCAGGCCGCCGGAGCAGACCGCCCCGGCCAGCAGGATCACGACCAGTGCCAAGGTCGCCCCGAGGACGATCTTTGCCGTGTTGCTCATGCCACTACCTCCAGTGTCGATGTCTGGGTCGGCCATTCGCCGCCGTGCCAGTCGCGGTGGCTCTCGCCGCCGTGGTCCGGCACCAGGCAGCAGGCGAAGGTCGAGTTGGCTCGCAGCTGCCTGCTGCCGGTGTCGCCGCAGCGCTCCTTGCTCTTGGGCCGCCCCCGGTGGGGGTTGTTCAGTACGGTGGCGTGGTCGCGGTAACGCCACGTCGGGGGGATCACGCGCCTGCAGGGGTCACCGGCCAGCACCCCGCAGGTGCCGCAGGTGCCGTATCGCGCCCACTTGCGCAACAGGGCCTTCGTGTGGCTTGCCATCGTTCCTCCGGTCTGGTCGGGGGTCGATCTTGCTACTTACTCTTGCGGGACCGCCGGACACCCTCCTGGGGGGCGGTCAGGGGCAACAGCGCCATCTCCTCGACAGCGTCCTCGATCCGCTCCTGCAGCACCAGCAGCCGCTCGTAGTCCAGCAGCGACAGCAACTCTCCGGCGGTGCCGACCAGGTCGGCCCGGTCGCCATTGATCACCAGCACCTGGGGGATGTCACCGTGTGGTAGCGGCTCGGGCCGGATGGTCGCATAGACGGCGCGGGCCACCCAGTCCCAGACGGTCTCCTGCTGTTCGGAGTAGCCGGGCTGGCCCTGCCCCCAGGAGGGGCCGAGCCTGCGTCCGACGACCGAGCCCGGGTCAAATACGGCCTGCCGCAGCTTGTCCTTGAGTGCGAAGTCGACCTCAGCCATCGGTCGGCTCCTGCATCCGGATGCCACCGGGGTGGGTCGACCACTCCTGCTGGCGGTTGAGGGCCTGGGCCAGGGCGGAGGCCCCGTCCAGCAGCGCGGCCTTGACCAGCGCCCCGGGGGGCAGCTCGTCGAGGTAGGCAGCGAGCTGGTCCAGCAGTGCCGACAGGCTCGCGCCGGTCTGTGGCGACATCAGCCCGATCAGGTCCATCTCGCTGTCGTTGAACCCGTCGAGGGTGCCGACGGTCTCGACCTGGTCCTCGTCGTCGGTCTCCTGGACCAGCACGGGGCCATGTAGGGGTAGCACGGCGACGCCCCAGTGCTGGGGCAGGTCCCCGACGTACCCGGCGACCCGGGCGGCGGCGGCGCGCAGCTCGTCCCCCAGGGGGGTGGGCCAGTCGCCGGGGGCGTGGGTCGCGGTCACCAGGACGCGCAGGTCGTTCACGTCCAGGTCGACCGGGGCGGCGTCGGTGTCGGCGTAGACCGTGGTGATCACGTCGCCGACGTTGCCGCCGGACATGGCGATGTCGCGCTGTCGGATGTACTCGGCCACCCGCGCGGCGGCTTCGCTGGTGATGCTCATTGGACACTCCCGGGGGCGTTGTACATGGCGGCTATTCCGGCGGTGCAGATGACGCTGGCGAGCAGGCTGGCCGTGGGCGCGGCGAATGGCTGGCGGTTTACTGCCGCCACCCACCCGACCACGACCAGCCCGATCCAGGCCACTCCCCAGGCGAGCAGGCCTACGCCAAACAGCGCCTGTCCGAGGGCCTGGGGGGTCACTTGATCTTGACCCAGATACCGCAGCCGCTGGCCTCGACGCCCTGGGCGGTCTTCGGGATCGTCATGATCTGGGGCAGACCGGGCTCCTGGTTGCCGTTGTCGATGATCGAGTCGAGCTTGCTGTCGAAGTTCCGCAGCACCGCGTAGTAGCAGTTCCAGGAGTCGGCGGGCACGATGGTGCGGTAGGTGCCGGGCTTGACTTCCTGGGGCACGCGCCACACGCCGTCCCCGAAGGTGACCAGGGTGCTGGCGGGGGTGGGCTTGGTGCTGGCGGCGGGCGAGCCCTGGGGGGCCACCACGGTGGTGGGGCCGGACGGCTGCGGGGTGGTGCCGTCGCCGTCGGGGGTGGTGCCGGTGCCGCAGGCCAGCAGGAATGCTGCTGCGGCTGCCGCGCAGGCCGCGCGGAGGACGTTGCGCTTGCTCACGTGTCCCTCTTCCGGGGTGTCGTGGGTGGATAACGAGCGGGTGCCGGGAGCAGTGTAGCAGCTCCCAGCACCCGTGTCTACTCGTGTGTCACAGCCCGGTCAGGCGCTTGAACTGACCCAGCTCCGTGCAGGTCTTGCGGTGGTCCAGACGCAGGGTGCGCAGCCCGAACGCGAGCTTCTTCGAGGGCACCAGGGCCCGCAGCTCCCCATCCCAGCGGACAGACAGCTGCAGGTTGCCCTCCGGCGACGCCTCGGCGTCCACCGGTATGCGCTTGACCTGCGAGTCCAGCGCCCAGATGATCTGCGCCCCGCAGTCGGCAGGGCACATCTCAAGCTTCCACGGCTCGGCCACGCAACGCCCCCTCGTTACCTTACCCGACCAGGTCTGAGCCACGGCGGCCCTCGTTCAACTGGACCATCTCCCCGACCGACAGGTAGCCCACCCGCATCAGGCTGGCACGTCGGACCATCAGCCGGTGCAGCACCCGGTCGATGGTCGCGCCGGGCAGCGCGTCCCACAGCGCGTTGACCAGTGCCTCGGCGTCGTCCTCGTACAGCTGTGGGCCGCACTCGCGCGGCAGCGGATCACCGATCCGGATCGTCACCGGCGGGACATGGTCGCCCCGCACCAGCCCCTCGCGCTGGTACAGCGACACCACCTGCTCATCCGATGGCATGGGCTTTGCTCCTCTCTAGGTATGCGATGAGCTGCCGCAGCCGCTCGGGGTCATCCTTAACATGTGCCAACGCGGTGTTGCACCCGTTGCAGAGCAGGCCGCGCACGCACTTACCACAGCTCTTCTTGCCCGGACAACACGAATGATCGTGATCAATGCCGAACTGTCCATGGCTGGCCTGGGGGTCAGACGACCCGCAGGCCGCACAGCGGCCATCCTGCGATGCCAGCAGCGCTCGATAACCCTCGGGCGTCATGCCGAACCGGCGGGTACGATAGACGAACCGCATCTCGGCATAGCGTTCGGGATTAGCCACCTTCCACGCTGCCATCTGTTGGCGGTGGGTCTCCCTAGAGCGGTGGGTGTCTCGGGACTTCTTACTGCGTGCCCGACAGCAGGGCTTACAAGCCGACTCATAGCCATCGGCGGTGTTCTTGCGATAGAACTCCTCCGGGGGCTTGATCAGCCCGCAAACGCTACACCGCTTCATCCGCTAGGCCGACCTCAACCAAAAACCCGCCACATGATGTGTGAGCGGCGACATCTGCTCGATCTCGGCGTCGCGCCCGAACCCGAGGCCACCCAGGTGCGCGGCCGACCAGGCGATCGCACGCAGCGGGCCGCCCTCATCGGGGATGCGGTTACCGCCCCGGGCCTGCAGCTCCCGGGTCGGCGCGAGATCGAAGATCCCGTCCTCGACCACCAGGTACGAGCCCGGCGACACCAGCGGGGCCCACATCTGGATCTCGGCAGCCACGTGGGAGAACCGGTGCTCCGCATCCAGTGACACCAGCACCCGGGGGCTGCCCAGGTGCCCCAGCAGCTCGCGCACGTGCTCGACCACCCAGGCGTCGCGGCTGTCGGACTCCAGCCAGGTAACGCAGCTGGAGACCTTCCGGGCGCGCTTCTTGGAGTTGCTACCGTCGATGTCCACGGTAATCACGTCGACACCCTGGTCCTCGAACCACAGGGCCGATCCGCCCCACTTCGTGCCGGTCTCGACCACCACGTCGACCCGCCCCACGGCCAGCATGGCCGAGTAGCGGTCCAGGTCGTCGGCCAGCTTCCAGGTGGTGACCCCCCTGGTGGTGGTGGCGTACCGGCCATCGTCGAGGGTCGCCAGCGAGCCGGGCACGTCGGTCCAGATCGGGAAGCCCCAGTCGTTGGGCAGGTCCGGCGTCACTCGGCCACCGCCAGCGCCCGCTCGCCCGCCCGGTACTCCTTCTTCGCGACCCGGGCCTTCTGGCGGGGGGTCAGCGCCTGGGCCCCGGTCTGCCTGCGGTAGCGGTCGGCGCGCTGCTGCGCGGTCAGGCCGGGGGCGGGCTTCTGTGCCCGCTCGTGGGCCTTCCGGCGCGCCTTGCCGATCTTCTTGAACTGCATCAGCTTGTTGTAGGTGTCGATGAATGACACGGTGTTGTTGCGGGTCCCGTTCACGCGGGGTCCTCCTGGGGGGTCGGGGGGGTGCAGCGGCAGTCTACCGCGTGCACCTGGAACACGGCCGGGGTGAGCCCGTCGCGGGGCTCTCCGGCGGCCTCCTGGGCCTCTGCCTGGCTGCCCCAGTACCACGGGCTGCGGTATTGCCCGAGGGTGTAGGTCCAGTGGCAGTGGGGGGCGTCGAAACGCATCAGCTACTCCGTGCGGGCTGGGGGGTGGGGGCGGGGTGGGCCTCCCAGCAGTCCACCCCGCCGTGGTAGTAAATCACGCACCGGTAGGCGCGACCATCCAGCTCGACCAGGTGGGCCGTCAGCCCGTCGGGCAGGCTGGCGGCGGGGCTGGGCACCGGGTCCAGCACCCCATCGGTCGGGTCGGTCACCATCGCACGGACGGAGAGCACGACCAGGCCGACCAGGGCGGCGGCAGCGCACGCCAGAGCGATGCGGTTGCGTGTCAGACGTGTCATGGCGTGTCTGTACCCGGGGGTGCGATGAAGAAACCCCCCGAGTCCAGCTCGATCCCGTAGGGCACGATGACGTGGCCGCCGGGGGCGTCCTTGAGCAGCCCGAGCTGGCGGCACATCGAGATGGCCTTGCCCACGGCGTCGACCGAGCTGTCCTCAGGCACCGGAACGTAGACGGGGGCCAGCCCAGGCAGGGCTGCCAGCGGCAGCGCCTGGTCGATCATGTCGCCCCATGAGCGGGGGACCTCGACCTGGGGCGGCTCGTCGCGCACCTGGCCCATGTCGATCTTCGGCCACTCCCAGCCGTACAGCACCTGCCACAGGTCGGGGTCGACCCCCTCGAACCGGACGGTGCTCTCGACCCACCTAAGCTCGGGGCCGCCCGGGTCGGGCCGGTCGAGCTTGATCCCAACGGCGGCCCAGTCGCTGACCTCGACCGGCTCGCCGATCGGCAGCCCGTGCTCGTCGAGCCTGGTCATCCGGATGCCGGGGGCGTGGATGGTCTGCTCGTAGCGGACCCGCTCGACCCCCTGGATGGCCGACCCGTTGGGGAACACGTCGGTGAACTGCGGGCAGGGGATCGGGGTGCAGGCCTTCTCGGCGGCGGGCGGGGTGTCCTCGGCGGCGCGCAGTTCGGCCACCAACGCCTCGACCTCCTCCGGTGTGGCAAAAGGGGGCCCGCCGGTCAGCGGCTCTCCGGCCAGCTCACCGATGTGGTCCCAGGCGGTCCCATCGGCCCAGGCGATCGCAGCGGCGCGCCACGGCTCGGGCATCCGGCGAAAGCTGGCCAGGATCAACCTGCACAGGTCGGCTGTCTGCTCCGACACGCCCAGCTCGTCGAGGTAGGCGTGGTGATAGGCCCCCCCGATCCAGATCCCCCTATTGGGCTTGCACAGGTAGGTCTCGATCTGGCGGCCTTCCGCGTGGCCGAAGAAGCTGCTGTCGTGCACGTGCTCGTCGCCGGTGTTGCCGTCGATGACGATCACGTGCAGGGGGCCGCCGTTGCCGCCCTCCGGGGAGGCCAGCAGGCGCTTGATCAGCTCGGCGGTCGCCAGTACCTCAGGGTAGTTGACGACGGGCATGCCGTTGTCGCTCCAGCTCATTCGTACATCTCCTCGTCGGGCAGCTTGTAGGCCCCGGCGGGTACCGGGACCACGACCTCGACGCGCAGCAGGATGCCGATGTCGGAGGGCCAGTAGTTGTGGTCGGTCTCCACATCGTCGGGGCCGACGAACCGGTCGATCCCGTAGGTGTCGCCGGGGTTGGCCAGCAGCTGCGCCAGCTGTTCGGGGCGCAGCCAGCTCACAGGGTTGCCGTCTTCGCTGGCGCGCAGCAGCATCCAGCGCTCATTCGTCGTCAACGTCTTCTCCGTTCCTCTTCCTGGCGGCCGGAGTCACCGGCCACCTGCGGATAGGGTAGGCACGCCCAGAGGGCCGGGCGGGGTACTCCCGGGGGCGCGGCGGCTGCCAGGGGGTGTCATGCGGATGACGCGTCACCGGCCACCTCCAGCGGGGGCAGCAGACCGTGGGCCCGGTCGGCCTCCGGGGTGCAGGTGTGGCAGTATCCCGCGCCGCCGCAGGTCGCGCCCGCCGGGGTGCCGTCGTACATCGCGGGCGAGGGGTCGTCAAAGTTCAGCCCGGGGTGGTGCAGGCAGCACAGCCAGCCGTGGGTCGTGCGGATGTGGGTGTCGGACT
>Ga0307411_10000245_pt1 | contig 17881 bp, 13 predicted proteins | sample DK1Ometagenome_2_FD_203712 | JGI IMG/M metagenome (GOLD analysis project Ga0307411, IMG submission 203712) | Maize rhizosphere microbial communities from greenhouse at UC Davis, California, United States - DK15-O-1 | ecosystem: Host-associated > Plants > Roots > Rhizosphere > Soil | place: USA...
GTTGATTGACCTGAGTGTCGAAAACGGGATCGCGCAGATGACGTAGCTCCCCTCCAATGACGCGACGGATTCACCCGACTGGACGGCTACGCGAACTCCACGCGCATCGTGCTCAATGCTTTTGACCGTGCATCCAAGCCTGATGCGTCCGACCAGGCGTTCGCCGAACGAAATTGGCAGAAGATCGTTGCCGCCATCGATCTTGAGGTAGCTTACTTGCTCGATGCCAGCTCGGTGCCGAAGGTCACGTTCGACGGCATTCTCGTACAGCACGTCGAGGAACGAGCGAAACCGCGCGACCGGCGTGGTACCCAGGTTCATCATGTGTAGAGCTGCATCAGACACGCCGCGCGAGCGGAGATACTCGTCCCGGGTGACTCGATCGTATTGCCGGAGACGCTTTGGCACCTGCTCAAGCGAGAACGGATTGGAAATTTCGTCGACCAGCGGTGAAATATATCGGCTACGAATTTCGTCCGGAGTCAACCGCTTTTCATTCGCTGGGATACCCGAAGGCCACTCAAAGGGGGCACCAGACAAGACCTCCATTCGCTGGCCGTACGCATATCTGATTGATGGCAGGCCGCCAGGCTCGAATGGTATGAGCTTCAGGCCAAATTGCCGGACGTAACGCACGGTCAGGTCATGAGAAGCCGGAATGCGAGAAGCGCCAGCCTCTGCAAAGAGTCCATCGGCAAACGGATTGCGCAGCGTTTGCACGCGTCCGCCGACTCTCGTTTGCGCTTCAATGACCGCGACATCATGGCCGCGCGCACTGAGCTCGTAAGCCGCGCACAGTCCCGCAAGCCCCGCCCCGATGACGATGACGCGCTTTGGCGCTGAGCAAACTCCGGATCTTGGAGCGAAGCCACCCGCCGCTGTAACGCCAACGAGCGCCAATCCACCAAGGAATTCCCGCCGTGTATACCGTTCCATCAGTGGCCGATCAAAGACTCAAAAAGTGAATCAATATCATCACCGGCCGTTCGAAGTTTAGTCTTTCAGTGCGCCTTCACCTTCCGGACCTCAGCCAGAAGCTGGTCGAGGTCGTCCCGGCGAAAGAGCCGACCGTCGGCGACGACGGCGCGAATCTTCTGCGTATTGCGGATATCCTCCAGGGGATTAGCGTCGAGTAGGACGAGATCGGCAAGATTGCCGGGTTCGATTGTGCCCAGGACATCGGCCATCTTGAGCACGCGTGCGGGGTTAAGAGTGGCTGTCTGCAAAGCCTCCAGCGGTGTCAGACCGGCTTCGACCAGCCTGACTAGCTCTTCATGCAAGGCAAAGCCCGGGACACCCATCGGGAACTCAACGTCCGTCGCCGCCAGCAGCATGACTCCAGCCTTGTTCGCGAGGCGAACATTTTCCAGCTCAAGTGGGATAATCGGCCGCAGTATCGATTGGAACTCCCGAAGTTCCTCCGAGTCGGCGAAGTTCTTCCACTCGCGACGAGTCGCCTCCGGTACCAGTTGCATGCGGGTGGTGTCCGAGAGGAGCTGTTCCGCGTGTACGATGTGGTGATAGACAAGTAAATCGGCGGCGACCGCTACCCCGTTTTCGCGGTACACCTTGAAGGCCAACGAGCAGGATGCTTGATCGCGGCTGTCGTAGAGCACCCGATAGTGACGGATCTGCTTCAGTAAAAGCTCGCTGCTCCAAGGAAGGCCCTTGTAGCTGGCAAGTTCGGCGGCGAAACGTTCCCGTTCGGCTTCCGCAGCTGTCGAGCAGCCCGCTGCGAGAGCCTCCGGATGTTCGGCCGTGCGCTGGCCAGCGTCGGCGGCCTCCGCGGGTGTGACATGGAACGGCACGTGACCGTCCACGGGGATTCCCCTGCGGCGCGATTCATCCATGATCGCGAAGTAGGCCTCGCGAGAGAGGTTCTCGTAGACCTTGATAAGGTCGGCGCCATTCGCGGCCAACCGTTCCACGGCCGCTCGCGCGTCTGGCGCAGTGCGCACGATGAGTTTCCTGCTCCCACCCAAGTAGGGATCGCCATCGATCGTAGGGCCTGCGGTCAGGAATCGGGGTGGCCCGCGAAGAATCCCCTCAGCAAGCTGGCGCCTGATCGATTTGGACAGCTCGAGTGTCACGTCGACTGTTCCGTCGCCCATGTTGCGAACGCCAGTGACGCCGTGCGCGAGGAATAGCGCGAAGTGCCAGTCTTGGGGCGCGACCGACTTGGCGGATTCAGCCGGCGCCAGGTCGGCCACCGAGTGGACGTGCATGTCCCAAAGTCCAGGGATGAGGTAAAGGCCAGCGGCCTCTACGACGTCCGCGTCCTCGGGTGCAGTGACCTCGCCGACCGGGCCGACGGCCGCGATGCGGTTACCCGTCAGGAGAACCGTTTGTCCGGGATGGAGCGACCCATCCTTGACGTCGACAATGGTGATGCCGCGAATCGCGACTGTCGGCATCTGCGCATGCGCGCATAACAAGGGGAGCAGGCAGAGGATACGAACGAGATGCTTCATGAACTCTCGCATGCAGCTCATTCATGAGGAAGCATTGCCGGGCCGCGGTTGGCGAATCCTAAATCGCGCGAATTTCGTGCAGTACCTTACTCCTTGTGACGCACTTGCACGCAACCTGGCAAAGGTCGCACGACGCGGCAAGCCTCAGGAATCAGATAGTTACCGTTAAGTGGCGTGTCGGTGGTTCGATGCCCAGCGGCTCTGGAGCGTACTAGCTGGGAGCAACGAACCGACACAAATTGATTGAAGGCCGCCATGTGCCGTAGACGTGTCTAAGAGACAATGGCTGTGCCATGAGTGTGACTTAGACAGATTGATTCAGAAAGTGGCAAGCACTGCAAGTTGTTGAAAGCCAAACACTCTGCAATCGATCTAACGCCCTACGAACCAGGGGGTGGGGAGTTCGAATCTATCCGGGCGCGCCATTCTTATCAGCGAGTTGCGGACTTTCCTCCCGGCGCCTCGCCGCACTGTTTCACAACTGTTTCACTTTTCCCGCGATCTGGAATGTTCGCATAGCTCGACGAGAAATGGTTGCAACCTTGGTAACTCCAGTGACAGAGCAGCGGACTGAAAATCCGCGTGTCGGTGGTTCGATTCCGCTCCTGGCGCACCCGATGCGGCCGCCGCCATTGCGTCCCAGTCCGGTCCTCCGGGTCGCACCATGACAGCACCGTCCGCTAGCAGACGGGACATGGCCTTGAAGTCGCCCGCAGCAACACTCTTCTCATAATCAGAGCGAAGCTGGTCGATTTCGGCTCTAAACGCTGTCGGCGCCACGGTGACTTGCTGGTTGGAGTATGCGGATTCTATTGGCGTGCAGTGGCTGCCCTGTGCCGCTTGGGATTTCGAAGGCGCTTGCGATCTGCAGCGCGTAAAGAAGTCTTGCGCCGTGCTTCCGATTCGCGCTGCAGGAAGAGGCAGAAGCGTTGCTCCGCAAAATCCCAGTCGAGCCTGCGATCAATGAGGGCATCCAGGTACTCTCGACGCCGGTTGTGGTGATCGAGGTAGTACGCGTGCTCCCACAGATCGACGGCCAGCAGGCACATGTGTCCCTGGGCCTCCGGGCAATCTGGGCCCGATGTCGTCAGGATCCGCAGCTGCTTGCGGCGGTTCACTGTCAGCCAAAGCCACCCGCTGCCCAAGTGCGTCGCGCCTGCCAAGGCGAACCTGTCGGCGAAATTCGAGAAGTCGCCGAACCTGCGATCGAGCGCCTTGCCGAGCTCCCCGGTCGGTCGCTTCTTGGCCGGCGTCAGGCACTGCCAGTAAAAGGTGTGGTTCCAGGCTTCCGAAGCCGTCGAATGAAGCTCCGTACCACGCGCGTGCTTACATGCCCAGCGCGTGATCTCGAGTGAATTCTTGCCGTCCAGTACTTCATGATTCCGCACGAGCCGATTGGCCGATTCGACACATTGGGCGTAGTAAGAACCGTGAAGTAGCATGGTTCTCGCAGAGATGACAGGAGCAAGTGCGCCCAGGACCCACGGCATCGGTTGGAGCACGAACGGCGCAAACTGCGAATCCGTTGTCGGCTCGTCGGGTTGTGCCTCCGAACTGGCCGCAGGAATCGGCCGTAAAGCGCCTTCGATCAGCGCAAGCTTGGATTTCGCCGTCTCCATCGCGCTTTCCAGGCGCAACTGCGCGCCTTCTTCCCACGCGGAGCTACAAACACCTGCCGTACTACTTTCGATCCCTCCAGCCGAAGTCTTGATCTCGGTAGACCGGGATCTGGCCGCGTTCCAGGTCTGCCAGCTGCGTTTGAGTTGTAACCACCCGATGCTCACGTGCTTCGCGCCCGCCGACGATGCGCTGGTGGCGTAGCTCCAGACCTTCAACGTCGCAGCACGGAATTCCACTCGACGCGCTCGCTCGCATGACCAGCGCACGGCCTGCCGGATGCGCGTGGATATGGATGGTTCCAGGACTCCAGTGACCCAAGTCAGTACTCTCGCAGCCGACGGGAGCGTCGGCACTCCTGTCATTGGCGCATCGGCTTCCGCCGCAGCGGCGACGGCTCCATTGCCTGATGACACGTTGCCAAGCAGTACGCTTGAAGCCCGGTCGTCAGCGAGCTCGGAGCGAACGGTTTCCCACGCGTTTTCGAGACGTTCCCACGCGCTTGACCGGGCGTCATCCCGGCCGTCGTGAAGCTGCGCAAGATTTACCTTGAGGGTCTCGATGTCGAGGTCAACGATTCGGCTCAGGTCGCCGATACGTTGCGCGGGGTGGAATGCAATCGCCTTTTGGGCGCCGTTTCGAGCGTGTTGCGTGCTCTCGGGCGAGAGTATCGTTGCCATCGTCAATTCCCCATTCTCAATGCATACCGCCTGGCGCCGCATCCGTTGCGGACGGTACCGGTGTGAACCGCAAATGCGAATGCGTACGCTGCGGGCCAGCCGCCACGGCGCATGGAACTGCGGGTTCAGCGCAAAGGAGCCGGCCGACTCGCCTCGGGCTTGCAACCCGAGATCCGGCGGAAGCTCGCCACGAACTATACGCCCGGCGCGGTCTTATGCGAGCCGTTTTGCAGGCTCTTTCCTAGTCGACACGCGCGCGCGCCCACGTAGGGCCGATCTTGGGGTGGGACTGTAGCGGCTTTCCGGTCGCTGGCACGCCTTATCTGTCCTACAGGGGCTCGACCTTGGTATCGACTCCGATTTTGACGTGGATCCAAGTTGATCGGTGCGGTAAATGATGGAATAGCAATGTCGGCTATTGACGGTGTTAGTTGCCAAAGGGAGGTTTCGTGTCCGGGCAAGAATCCAAGCGAATCGTCCATCAACTAACGGCGAGTCTCAACGGTGAGGCGGACGAAGTATTCGCCTACTTGCCGCGGGCCGTCGCACATGACCTGGTCCGAGCCCTCGAGGAAGATGGCGAAGAGTTTCGATATGACGCCACGGCTCAGCGTGCATACCTGTTCCGGCGCCACGAAACCGCAATCGACGTCTGGACCTGGGACGACGTGCGTTCGGAGGCGGAGTACAGCGACCTGGTCGCGCGACTGGAGCGCCTCGAGTCACCGCTGGACGCGAAGCGGGCACAGGCCGCGTACCTGGACGCCATCAAATCCCGGTAGGGACTGGGCTATTTTAACGTGCAGGATGACCCCCAGACCTGATAGAACTAAACGCTGACTCGAAGGTAACGTATACGCAGGAACGTGCGTTGAAACACAAACCGAAACGACAATCGATTGAAGAGGCGATTGACGAGCTATTGCGTGCGTCTCCCCGATTCGATGAAGCCCCTGAGGTATTCAAGAAGGGTACCGCAGCGCAGCTGGCTCAAATGCCGGCACAGGTGGCCTTGGAGCAGACTTTTGGTGTCGGACGCAGGAATCGCGCGCGGCGTGACTCTCTCGCCGCGAGGATGAAGGGACTGGCAAGACGAATTCGTCACGACCCGGAAGCATCGAATTTAACCATTCTCGAGCTCGCCTCCGACGCGGGACCTTACCGCGTCAGATGGCTGCGCGGTCGAGTGAAGAATCGTCCGACGCTGGCGCGAGTGCTGATTGAGGCTGCCGAACAGCTGGAATCCGCGATCGATCAACCGGACGTCAAACTGCCTCGAAATGTCATACTTGGCGTCGCCACGATACTCGACCAACGTGAAGCCATCATCGCCAGTGCTTTGGGAGGCGCCGTTCGCAGAAATCGCTCGATTCAACTCATCGCTGACATCTCTTCGCTACTGCTCGCACAGCCGATCTCCGTCGACGCTGTGCGAAAGATCGTTGCGCGCCGCGTTGAAGAACGGAAACAATCCGAAGACAAAAAGTCACCTGGATTGTCTTAAGGTTGTTCTTCGGATTTCCCGCACTCCCAGCTATTGGCGCGTCGGCGGTGAACGATGACGAGACCTAGAATGGCTGGAATGACCGAAACGCTTGCGGGCATCAGGGCCGCCTGGCCGACGCTTGACCTTGACCAGAAGCGAACCCGGCTCGCCGATTTCATTGCCAGGGGGCCAAACTTGCGATCGCCGGGCCCATATACGTTCGTACGCAACGCAATTCTTGAAATGCGCCCGCCCGGCACGCCTTTTTCGAATGCCCTGGCCCGGGAAACAAACGCATATGGCAAGTTGCCGCCCGTGTTTACGATTTACCGCCACGCGTCGGCATCGGAAACGGTTCCTGGTTTGTGCTGGACACTGTATGCCAGCAACACACGGTCCGCTCGCGGCGGTCACCTGCAATCGGTGGCGAGCGTTCGGCCGGAAGATATCGACGGCATCGTATGCGCCGATGATCGCGAGATCATCGTCTATCTCGTCGAAGACGGGAGCCGCATCCAGTCGCGCATCGTGTCGCGGACTTGATTCCGACGCCATGTCGCGTGTCAGCGTGTTCACGGCCACCGACGATTGCACCCGCATCCGGGTGCTCAAGATCTATGACCGCTGCAATTAGGCGACGGCGATCCAGCTTAACAAGAAGACACCCGTCAGGGTGCTACGCGTTCGTCTTGTAACCTCAGTCCGTTCCAAATCGTGTCAGATCGCCCCCGACCATAAAGCCGGCGATATGGGCCGCTGGCGGAGGAGTCGCGTTCAAGTGCCCTATGAAGGTCAGCCTCAGATTTTGTCCAACCTTGCCGAGTTTGAACTTACGATCTCCCAGCATGAAGGACTCGGTGGACGTAACCTTGAGAGCAAAAGTTGCGGTGAACGATCCAGTGACAGTGTCAACGATGACCTGATGTCTGAGCCGCGCCGCCAGAATTGGCGTTCCATTGGCAAACGAAGCGGGATTAGTGAAGTCTCCGTCAGGCACAGCGTCGAGGTATATCGTGGATGTTCCGACACGATCAATGATACGCATCGGACCGTTGTCGATCACCTGCTTCGTGGTGGTGACGTTATCGAAGCTGAACAGCGCTGTGGTTTCATTCTGGGGCGTGCCACTGAAGATCGTCGTCCTGTCGATTCCTTTGATGAAATTCAGATAGCCGAACTGAAATGAGCTGATGTCGACATTATTCACTTGACCGACCAGCTCCATGGAAATAGCGTCGTCGGTATTTCTCCAGTCGTTCGGAAATGCGGGGCCGGCAGTGATCAGCATAATCGACGTTAGGAATACGCCGAAGTTCGCTCGCCTCGTGATGTTCATGGTGCCCCTCCTTGGATTGGATTCCCGTTTTCGCGACTGCTCCTAGCCGGTGAATTTTGTTGATTCTTCTGATATTGGTCTCGGCGGGTTTGCCACGCGTAACTTCTGGGACTGAAGTGCGCTAGAAGTCTCCGATCGGCTAGCGGCTAAACACGCTAGTTCGAGTGGGACGTCCTACATCACTGGCTCCGGCCCTGTCGCGTCGAGGCCTTGGTGCCGTCCGGTCAGGATCTTGCCGCCGTACGACACCGTGTCCCTGCCAATGTCGTTGGCTGTACTGCGTAGATCCAACCCCTTTGTCTGACAGAGACCCGGGCGACGCGCCGGGATCTCTCATTATCGCCAGTTCGTAACGACGTCGGTGCGCGCCATCCAACGTACTCAGATTGGCAAATCACTCGGCTGGGCGTAGTCTGATGCGCGTTGGACCGGCGGCCTGCCGGTTGCCCTCCGCGGTTCATCACGAAGGACGACGTGGTTCGCCGTACCGATACAGCCCCACGCGGGTTGTAAAGGAGGGAATTAAGCTGGCGTCGCGCCAGATCTTCAAACCAGCCATCGACACAATGATTGTTCTTGGCGATCGGCTAAGACATCGATGGTGCGCGTCGGTTGGAAACGGACAAGAAGCGTGTTCCAGGGAAGGTCCGGTCGACGCTTTTGTCAACCAAGTTGATGGACTTCTGAACAGTAAGAAACCTGGAGGTGCTACGGCCCAGCTGATTACCGACGCGGGCGCGATCCAGACGACAATCGGATGCATCTGAACAAGACTTGCTCCGGTAGAGCAGACCGAACTCGGCGAATGTTGCAGAGGACCGTAAAGATTAGCGAGTGGCGCGGGTCCGGCGACAAATCAGGCGCAGGCCTGCAGGGCAAAGGGTGCGATCATGCGCGCAAGAATCCTGGCATCAGCAATAGTTCTACTGGTCGCGACAGTAACGGTACACGCCGAGCCGTTCGCATACGTTGTAAATGGTGACTCCGCCACCGTTTCGGTCATCGACACCGCCGGCAATGCCATCATTGCCACGGTGCCCCTCGGTATTGAACCACAGGAAGTCGCGATCACGCCCGACGGCGCCTTCGCCTACGTCACGAATATATTCGACTTCGATAACGATAACGTCCTGATCATTGATACTGCGACCAACGCGGTTACCACTAGCGTGGGAGTCGGCGCTGTGCCACGTGGTATCGCGATCACGCCCGATGGCGCCTTCGCCTATGTCACAAGTGCCGGCGATAACAACGTAAACGTGGTCGACATCGCCAGCAACACCGTCACCACGACCGTGGCAGTGGGCGATGCTCCTTATGACGTCGCGATTACGCCTGACGGCGCCTTTGCCTATGTCACAAACAACTACACCAACGTCTCTGTCATCGACACCGCCAGCAATACAGTTACCGCGACGGTGACCGTCGGTCTTAGCTCTATCGGAGTCGCGATCACGCCTGACGGCAACTTTGCCTACGTCACAAATTTTGACTCCGATGATGTCTCAGTTATCGACATCGCTAGCAACGCCGTGGTCGCGACGGTTCCTGTCGGTGAGGAGCCAAAGGGCGTCGCGATCACGCCCGACAGCGCCTTCGCCTATGTCACGAATATTCGCTCCAACAACGTCTCGGTGATCGACACGGCCAGCAACGTGGTCGTCGCGGCAGTGCCCGTTGGTATCTTCCCGATTGACGTCGCAATCACGCCTGACGGTGCCTTCGCCTACGTCACTAATGCAGGCTCCGACGACGTCTCGGTAATCGACACGGCCAGCAACGAGGTCACCACGACGGTGAGCGTGGATGAATCGCCGATTGCCGTGGCGATCGCGCCGCTGCGAGGTGACGCCGATGCCGACGGCGTCGTCGACGCCCGTGATCAATGCCCGGCAACCGCCGTCCCGGAGGCTGCACCGATGTCCGGTAAACTGGGCCAGGCGCACTATGCATTAAGAAGTGGAGTTACTTTCTCGATGGGGCCGAAAGCAAAGACCATCTTCACGACGACCGCCACTGCCGGTTGCTCCTGCGACCAGATCGTGGCCGCACTTGGACTGGGCAAAGGATCTCTGAAATTTGGGTGTAGTGCGGGTGTCGTAAAGGCATGGATCCGGGGTCTTCCCTGACACCCAGCTCGATCATGTGGCGTTTGGCACGCGCGGGATGTAATTGTCCGAAGTGAGAACTGCGCGGAACGAACTAGAAACAATGCGGGTAAGCGCAAGAAGCCCCTGCGTGAATTGCATAACGAACCATCGATCTAATTTTTGCCGAGCCGATAACAGGTTGTAGGACTAACCTTCGGTCTGACCGCTTAATGCTGATTCCTAAAAATCGGTAAACGATCGTGCGTGATTTCACAAGGCGATCGGGACATTGCGCGTCGCAACTGCACGCGAAAGTGTTGCGTCACGCCTTGACTATTAACCGGAAAACGATTATGTGGGAGAACAAGAAATAGAAGAACTGGCTTGCCTGACCTAGGGAAGGGTCGAATGAGCAAGACGGGCATATCGAGTTTCGTATTGGTTTCTCGACCAAGACGTCCCACTTCGCTTCGGCAATGGTCTCCTGCATCAGCGGCGGGGGGAGTGCTTATGCGAGCAACCGTTCTGATTCTGGCATCGGCCTCACTGATCGCTGCGCAACCAGCATTCGCTGCAGCTGTTACTCATGCCACAACTACAGAGTCCACGCTTGATGGGACGAGCTACGCGTCGGGCTCTTTTACACCAGCGGCAAACGACCTGATTGTCGTCACGGTTTATGCATCCGGAACGGCCGTAGCTAACTCGCCGGGCACTATGACGGATTCTCAAGGGCTCGGTTTCACTCGCGTGACGAGCGCGAGCGGCGCCCCGAACTCCGTCTACTTGTTCGTGGCCAATAAGCTCGCGGCTGCTTCGGCGATGACAGTGACGTTTGCCGCCACCGGCGACGATGCAACTGGCTCAATCATTACCGTATGGAGAGTCGCTGGAATGAGCCGGACCGGACAGTCGGCTGTTAAACAGTCCAAAACCTTTGTGAACGGGAACGCGGGCAACTCGCCAACAGTCTCGTTTTCGGCTGACTGCAACACGAATAACCCGACGATAGCGCTTGTGGGCAACCAAGCAAACCCGGCCGGCTTGACGCCTCCGACCTTATGGACTGAACCTGCGGAAGCCGACGTCGGCTACAGCACGCCCATCAGGGGTGCCGAAGCTGTATTCCGCAATACCGGATTCACGGGAACGACCATCAAGTGGGGGTCAGCTTCAGCGACTGTCTGGCATGTTGTCGCAGTCGAACTCGATACCAGTGCCGCCCCCACCCCGACTACCAAGCTAGGCGAACTTTGCCAGAAAATCGATTGCGGGACGGTGTTCTCGTCGTTCCTGAAACCCACCATCGACCAAGTTGTGCCGTTCCTTTCGAACATCACTTCGGACGGGTGGGTGGTAGTCAAGGGATCCGGATTCGGAAACGAGATTGGGGAATTCTTCCTCGTATGGGACTTTCCGCTTCCTTTCACAGTGCCGCTGAAAATTCCAACGGAGCCGGGCAAGGACCACTGGACGCCAACCTATGTCTTTGGTCAGCTTCCTTCAATCACCGGTAGGAAGGATGAGGAAGCTTGCCTCGTGATAAAGACGAAGGCAGGATCGTCGAGTAATTGTTTTTCGGTTAACTTCACGGCGGAGAGGGAACTAAAGCAGCTTCAATCATCAGATGTTGATGTGAACTGTTCCGACGAATCGGATCATGACAGTTGCAACTCGGACTTCGACACCGACTCCGTTCCGTTCTGTAGCGCTCCCTTTCTCGTCGGGGTGGACGCCACGATCACGGGATATCACTGGACCTGTGTTGGTGACAGCGAGGGCACCGACACCTACTCGGCCTCGCTCGAAAATGGCTGGCTGTTTGAGAGCGCCGATTTTGACGACATGATGGGCGCCAACTCGGCAACGATGACCGGCTTCCAATCCGGCACCGCAACCATGAACGTCAAAGTCAATTGGACCAACGAAGATGTCTCCTATGTCCGGTACCGCATGAACATATCTATAAAAGGACCGAAAGGTGTACCGCACAATTGATATTGGAGAATGAGCCACTACTGGGTAGAAAAATGCATTCCCACTATAAGATGCAGCAAATTGCTTACATTCTGTTTGTGTCCGGCGTTCTGACTCTGGGTACGGCTAGTGCGAGTGCCGAAGGCCGGACTAGTTCGCAAGTGGTCAGCGGAAACGGTCTTACGAGACAACAGTTCGAAGCGCTGCCCGACACCGCGCTGATAGATTTCAACGGTCGACGGACGACAAAGGCAAGAATCCGCGCAAAAGAAGCACAGAGTCGCGACGCGGCGGTAAGGGTCCAGGCCCTAGCTCAGCAAAGCCGGGCCGAGTTCAAGCAGCGTCTGACTCGGTATGAGCAGGAGCGGAAAACGCAACTCGGCGTCGGCAGGACAAAGGCGATGGAGGAGTTCGCACGCCTGAGCCAGGCGCAAGCCCGGCAGGTAAAAGCCATCGAGGTGGAGGCGGCGCAGCTCCAGGAACGTTCCAGGCGCGTGTCCCCCGCTGAAAAGGCCCAAATCGAGCAGCGTGCGGACCAACTCCTACAGCAACTCTATAGGCTGGAGGATCGTTAGCAAACTTCCGCCGCTTGGCTGTCGCGGTCCGGCCGGGGCAATCAGTTTCCCCGGCCCGCATCGGCCGCTCCTTCAACGGAGCGCGGTGTTCAGCGGTGCCCCTGTGTTGTTGCCACCGATCGACGCGCTGCCGTCAGAGCCCAGTAATAACGTCGCCTCGAACATCGCCCAGGCCGAAAGAATCCTGCGGCTTCTCAACGCTACGCAGTCCGTGCAGTTCGCTGATCTGGAGCGGCTACGACGGCATGCCAGTATCCGCATCCCCCTGGGCCGCACACTCACGCGGGGCGCCGGTCGCCCAATTGACGGAGGCATGGCTTTGCTCTCCAAAAAGGGGGAGAGTGGTACGTCGCGTTGGGACTCCTTGCCCGGGCTGCGGTGCCCCGCGTGGGAACGAAAGAACCAAAATGAATAACCAGATTGTCACCGTGTTACGCAACGCCTATCGCGCAGTGCCCGCGGTACTCGCCATCGGAATGTTGTCGCCAGCGACGCTGGCTGCGACAGGCGACCTCGATCCCGGATTCGCGGACGTCGGGCGGCTTGTCCTGCCCGATTTTCTCGGTCCGGCGTTCTCCGTCGAAGCGCAGGATGACAACATCATTCTGGCCGGCGGCAAGCTGGTCCCTCAATTCGGTGAGAACAGAGACGCGTTTGGATTCGCGAGGCGCCTGTCGGGCACCGGAGCCATCGACGCGACATTTGCGGCAGCGGGGCTCGACGACCTGATGGTTGCCGACCTTGTCGTGCAACCAGACGGTACGATCGTCGGCGTTGGTAAACGCACCGCCGAAGGTGACGCCCTGCCAGTGGCGTTTCGACTCCAGCGCGATGGCTCGCTGGACGCTGGGTTCGGTGAAGACGGCGTCGTCGAGCTGACGGGGACCACGGATATATGGTCTGTGGCGGTAGATCCGGGCGGCGCCATTGTCATCGCCGCATCATCGAGCCCCGGCGAGACGCCCAGAGCATCCCTCGTGGTCCTGCGACTCCTTCCCACGGGCGACCGGGACGATTCGTTTGGAAGTGCCGGTGCGTTTTACATCTCCGCCGGTGTCGAGGAGTTCTATATCCCGTCGCGCATCCTGAGCGCAGAGGATGGTGGCTACCGGATCGCGCTAAACGAGGAAAGCTTGAGTTTCGACGGATGCCGCGTGCTGGCATTGTCTGCGGGCGGCACCGTGGATTGGAATACCGAGCTCGATGCCAAGAGCACATGCAATTCAATGGTTGAGCTGCCGGACGGGCGGCTGCTGATCGCAGGTTTTGATTTTGATAGTACGGGCCCCCTCGTGGCTCGCTTGCTTGCAAGCGGCGATGTCGATCCAACTTTCGCCGCCGAACTTCCTGCAGGTACCGCGCTGGACGTGGCCACCGATATCGCCGTCGACACCAATACCGGTTCGATCGTCGTCGTATTGGACGACTGTAGCTGTAATACACGAACGCCGGCGCTCGCAGTGGCTCGACTGCAGGCCGACGGGACGCTCGACCAGCTATTCGGCAACGGTGGCGTCACGTGGATCGACCTTCCCGAGCTCGACGGCAATCCGATGCCTGCGGGCCCCGGCGATGTGACGGTGCTGGACAACAGCGACGTGCTCGTTTCAGGGGGAGAGCAAACGGCGTTTGTCGCGCGATTGGTTGGCGGAAGCGGCAACGACAGTCCAGGCGTCCTGGGTGTCACGAATATTCGCGTCGACACGTCCGAGGACGCTCAAGAGGCCATTGTCACCGTCCGACGCATGGGCGGCAAGGCCGGCAACGTGAGCGCTGCCTATGATGCGCACGCGATCTCGGGCGACGAGTTCCACGCGGTCGAAGGGGAGGATTTCACGGCGGTGTCGGGCAGGTTGGATTGGCCGGACGGCGACAGCGCTGACAAGCAGATCGTCGTCCCGATCGCACCGGATGCGGGATCGCCGGAGGAAACCGAGCAATTTGCCGTGGAGCTCAGCGACGTCCAGGGCGGCGCCGGAGCCGGCACGCGCGAAACGACGGTGTCCATTGAATCTGACGCACCGCCGGCCGGCATGTTCTCGATCTACGAATCCGAGATCCACGTGGGCGAGTCCAGATACGCGCAGGTGACGATCCGTCGCAATTACTACTATGACGGCGCGGTTTCAGTCACGGCGACGCTGTCGTCGGGCACGGCCACCCTCGGGGAGGATTTCAGAGGTGAGACGGTGACGCTTTCCTGGGCCGACGGCTCCTACGGCTCAGAATTCGTCTACATACGTATATTCAAGGACACCATCGACGAGCCGCAGGAGCAATTCACGCTGCAGCTTTCCGACGCAACGGGTGGAGCTGTCATCGGGCCAAGGTCCACCGCCACGATTTTTATCGCCGACAATGATGAACCCGCGCCACCCCCGCCGCCGCCACCGGGCGAAGGCGGGGGAGGTGGTCCCGTGGGACTTGTCTCGCTACTGCTGCTTGTCTCCGTTCTGCGACGAGCCTATTGAGGCATGGGTGGTTCGGTTCTGTTTTGCTAAGGAAGACCGAACGCTGGAGGCTGCGGCGGCGAGACTTCGCGCCGTTTGAGCGGTCCTAACAGGGAAGTTCGACATGGAAAGCACCACATGATGCGCCGCAGCCTTGTGCCGCTCGCCGTATCCCTGGCGATCGTCGGATGCGGTGGCGGAGGGGGAATCCCGCTGCCGACCCCGCCGCCCCCGCCCCCGCCCCCTTGCCACAGCGGCCTCGAGACCCCGCGTGCGTTCGCGAACCTGTCTTTCTCATCCCCGACCGCGATGCTCCAGGCGCCGAACGACACTTCGAGGTGGTTCGTGGTCGAGCAGGGTGGCGTCGTCCGGACCTTCCAGAACGACCCGGACGCAACCGCGTCCACCGAATTCGTCGATATCAGCTCGCGCGTGCATATGGAAGGCGAGGCGGGGCTTCTTGGCATGGCGTTCCATCCTTCGTTCACGACGAACGGACTCGTCTATCTGAACTTCACGGAACAGGTCGGCGGTGAGCTTCGTTCGGTCACCGCGGAGTTCGAGAGCATGGACGGCGGCCAGACGCTCGATCCGGCGACCGAGCGAGACCTGCTCACGGTCGAGAAGCCCGCTGCGAACAACAACGGCGGAAATCTGGCATTCGGCCCCGACGGCCTCCTGTATCTCGGCCTCGGCGACGGCGGGAACTCCGATACTGCGCAGGACACCCACCGCCTCCTCGGAAAGTTGCTTCGCATCGACGTCAACTCGCGGCCCTTCGGCGCGCCCTACGCCATACCGTCGGACAACCCGTTCGTCGGGGCGCCGCTCTGCAATTTCGGCGGGACAGGCGTGCTGGATTGTCCCGAGATTTATGCAATCGGTTTCCGCAACCCCTGGCGCTGGAGTTTCGACAGCCTGTCCGGTGACCTTTGGGTGGGCGATGTGGGGCAGGCGAACTGGGAGGAGATCGACCTCGTGAGCCGCGGCGGCAACTACGGGTGGAACGTGCGCGAAGGCGCCCATTGCTTTCCGCCCCCGACGGGTTGTACCACCGAGGGCCTCACGGACCCGGTCGCCGAATACGGCCACGACGTCGGATTCTCGATTACGGGCGGCTATGTGTACCGCGGCGCACAACAGACCCAGGTCGCGGGCAACTACGTGTTCGGCGATTTCGGCGGGATGATCGCCTGGCTGGAACCCGACACGATGGGCGCGTTCGCGGTCCGCGAGCTGGTGGCAGAGGGCTGCACGCCGCCGGGCGCGGACGGGTCGCTCGCCCCTTCCGCCTTCGTGCAGGACCTCGACGGCGAGCTGTTTCTGCTCGACTACGGGACCGGGCAGGTCCGCTCCCTCGAGTTCACGGAATAGACCACTCTCAAGCGGCAGACGCCGTGACTCGCCGCATCTTCCGGCAAGGGAAGTGCGGGAACGTCTTACAGCAATCGGCCCGCTGCGTAGCTAGGGTCGTGGGGGCATCACCCGGGACTGCGGGACCGACTGCAGCATTGCTGACGGGAGTGGCGATGTTACGAAGGTTCTGGCCGACATTGGCGATTCTTCTCGTGGTGTCCGGTTGCGGTGGCGGCGGAAACCTGCCGATTCCGGACGCCGGATCCGCCGGCCCCCCGGAACCACCCCCGGAACCGCCCCCGGAACCGCCCCCGGAGGAGATGTCTCCGGGCGGCGTGTGGCAGGGCACGTCGTCGCTCGGATTCGCAGTCGTGGGGCTCGTGAGCGAGTCCGGCCAGTTTCACTTCATTCAGGGCGATGGCGCGCAGCTCGTGGGGAGGCTGTCGACGACCGGCGACGAGTTGTCAGCAAACTTCGTCGGCTATGTCCCCTTTGGCGAAAAGTTCGACGACGGCTCGACGACCGGCGTTGGCACGCTGTCCGGAAACCTGGATGAACGCAGCGACATTTCCGCGGACATTGATTTCACGACCTCGCGCGGGGACGCGACCCAATCGACGATGGCACTTTCGTACGATTCGATTTACGAGCGAGGAGCGTCACTAGAATCTGTCGCCGGCAATTACCTGAATACCGAGAGGAACGTCGTCATCAACGTGAACAACGACGGCGAATTGTTTTCCCAGGACCCTGAGAGTCATTGCATCATCAACGGGACGGTGTCGGTTGTCGATCCCGCATTCAACCTGTACCGCGTGGAGTACACGTTCTCGAATTGCAAGGGCCATCACCAGGAAGTCTTGAATGGCAAGTTAGCCGAGGGGCTCGCCACTCTCGACGACACCGAATCCCCTGAGGCGTTGATCATGGGTGTCGAGGTCGCCGCGGCGGGTTATGCCTTCGCGGGCGTGTTCCCGCGGAGCTAGCCGGCATGCGGCTCCATCAGAACGCGCTCAGCTCAATCGTAAGGTCATAGCCGTTCACTGCTGCAATGCGCAGCAAGACGGGCTTTGCCCGCGAGACGTTGACCGAGATCTGGTCTGCTCCACCAATGCAGTCAGCCGCGCTGACGCCGACAAGGTGCTGGCCTTCCTCGAGAAAGAGCCTGATTTGTTCGCGCGGGCGCAAATCGGCAACGAGGGTGCCGTCAACGTGGAGATGCGCCGTACAGGCGAGTACTGCCAAGCCCTTATCGCGGGTCACGACGACGAGGGCGAAGCCTTCCTGTGCATGGGTGTACTCAGGGGCGCGAATCCGGCTGGCCGGAATCGGCTTCGCGGACGAGCTTGGCACCGGCGATGAGATGCAGCCGACGACCAGAGTCGCGACGCTGACGAGCCAATAGAGTCTCATGAAGCAAGAATATCGGCAGCAGTTGAGGCACCGCAACATGGTGCTCGCGGCCGCAACCGTTGTTTCTAAAATGCCGGTTGACGGGGTACATTTCCCGCATGGGGGGCCGCGCGAAACTGCTCGAGCGCCTGCATTCTGCCGAAAGGCGGGTTGCGCTGAGCAATTGCCAGGTCGATCAGAAGTGCGGGAACCTTATGCGTAAGCTCCTATGCATCGTCCTCTCCGTTACGGCTACGTCAGCTATTGCTGGCCCCATCAAAGGAGCCGGCGCGACGAACTGCGGCAAGTGGATCGAGGACCGTCAGAACGAAACTTACTACCCGCAGCTGAATTGGATCCTGGGTTTTATCAGCTCTTATAACTACTACGTCTACGTAGGCAAACACGAGAATGGCGTGTTCGGCAGTGCGGATTTTGTATTCGTTTCAGC
>Ga0307411_10000246_pt1 | contig 17839 bp, 11 predicted proteins | sample DK1Ometagenome_2_FD_203712 | JGI IMG/M metagenome (GOLD analysis project Ga0307411, IMG submission 203712) | Maize rhizosphere microbial communities from greenhouse at UC Davis, California, United States - DK15-O-1 | ecosystem: Host-associated > Plants > Roots > Rhizosphere > Soil | place: USA...
CACCATCGAGCGGGTTCGCACAACGCAGTGACAGTCGATTGGATCGACGCGGTCCCCTTCGTCTAGAGGCCTAGGACACCACCCTTTCACGGTGATTACAGGGGTTCGAATCCCCTAGGGGACGCCAAGCTATACCAGCGGCTTTCGGGCCGCTGTGGATTCAGGAGTGGTAGTTCAGTTGGTTAGAATACCGGCCTGTCACGCCGGGGGTCGCGGGTTCGAGTCCCGTCCACTCCGCCAACGAATTTCGTGACGAAGAATGAGGCGCCTTTGGGCGCCTTTTTCGTTCGCGAAGTCCGCCGTCGAAACGTCGGAACCACGCAAATCAGGCAGCGCGTCGACGCCGCTCCTTGGCATCAGGCCGGTTCGATCACTCATCTCACGTCGTCCTGCGCAAGCAGCCCGCTCATCGACACCACCTCGACCTGCGCGGTCGTCAGCATGTCCCGGAACTCCGCCGAGCTCAGCACGGCGTATTCGGCGGCGCGGTTGGCCGCCATGGCGCCGATCCCGCCTTCAGTGCAGGCCGGATGAGCGAGCAAGAGATCGCGAGTCTCCGCGATTCGCAGCCACGCACCGAGCAGGCGACGATAAGTCGGAGCGTCGGCGTGCAGGCCATGAACACCGAGCAGCCGGCGGTTCTGTCGCACCCCACGGCTTGCAGCCAGACGGCGAAGCGGCCCGGCGCCGAGCCGCTCGATCACCGCGGCCTTCGTGTCGGCCCGCATCTGTGTCGCGTCGAGCAAACCGTCCGCCAGGCGCGCCCGGCGCGTGTCACGAAGCCAAGGGCGCGGGTCGTAGCGGCGGCAGAGGGTGTCGACGAGCACCTCGCGCACCTGGGGCAACTGGTGCACGTGCTGATGCCCGTCGACGTGGTCGGGCGCCCGCCCGACGGCGGCTTCGAACGCATCGCATTGGCGTTCGACCTCGCTTTGGAGGCGACGTCGATCGAGGCGCCGCAAACACGCCGCGCCGATCAGGCGAGGCAGAGGCCGAGGACTCTCGCCGAGCGGATACTGGGTCAGGTCCAGATGCAAGCCCAGATCCACGTGAGGCCGATCGAGTTCGCGCAGAGCCGTCGCACCGTCGCGCCACGCCGGACCACCGACCATGCAGCTGATTGCCGAGATCCGGCCGGCGCGGGCAAGCTGGACCGCCGCGGCGTTGATCGTGGCGTGTTCGCCGAAGTCGTCGACGACGATCGCGATCTGCTTCGTCATGCGCACGGGCCGGTCGGTGTCGAGGTCGACGCGAGACCTCGAGCGTGACGACAACGCTCCGTCGCCTCGGCTGGTTCATCGCGGTCGGCGCTGCAGCGGCCGCCGTGCATCTTGCTGTCGTCGTGCTGCTCGTCGAGCTCGGCGGCTGGCGACCGCTGCTCGCCAATCCGTTCGGCTGGCTGGTCGCGTTCGCCGTGTCGTTCGTCGGTCATCACCGATTGACGTTCGCCGACAGCGGTGCCCGGATCGGACGTGCGGCACCGCGCTTCTTCGCGATCTCGGCCGCCGGGTTCGCCGTCAACGAGGCGGCGTACGCCATCCTGCTCGCCCACGGCGCACTCGGCTATCGGGTCGGCCTGGGTGCGGTCCTCGTTGCCGTGGCGGCATTGACGTACTGGACCGGCCGACACTGGGCGTTCATGCGCACGGACCGCTAGCATCGCGCCGATTCGACCCGCCATAGCGCCAGCCTGCCGTCATCGCGAACCTTCGTGGCGTGCTTCAGCACGGGGTATTGGGTGACCGCGTCAGACGAAGCGATCACCCAGCTCACCGGCTGCATGCACAGACCTGCCTGGAGATCGCGATGCGACGTCAGGGCAGCGCGCGCCGGCTCGGAAGCGAACCGCTCGGCATCGGCGATTTCCTTGCGCCAGTCGTCGCGCCGGCGGACGGCCGGATCGGCCCAGTCGAGGACCACGTGCACCGGCGCTTCCAGTCGGGCATAGAACGGCACGTCGTAGACATAGCGCTCCAGCATCCAGACCGGCTCGCCGGCGTGGCGCTCATGGCGCAGCGCTTCGGCGATCTCGCGGCCGGAAGGTCTCGGATGCACGGCGAATGCCACGACCACGGCGAGCCCGATGAGCAGCATCACCGCATGACCGGCCCACCAGACGGTTCGCGGCCATCGGTTCGATGCGCTTCGGTCGTCCAACCCGGCCGCCGCGAGAAAGGCGAGCGGCGGCAGCGCCGGCAGCACGTAGCCGACCAGCTTCGATGCCGGCGCCGAGAAGAACACCACCGTCACGGTGACCCAGGTCAGCATCAACATCCGGATCAGCTCGCTCGCGGTTCCCGGCCCTGTGCCGGTGCGCACCGCACGCCAGACCGAAGGCCACCATGGCAGGCACGCGAGACCGAGCAGCACGCCGTAGAACCAGAACGGCTGCAGGTTGTTGAAGCCGTGACCGGCATAGCGCCGGAAGTGCTGCTCGACGAAGAAGTAGTCGAAGAAGCCGGGGTGCAGCCGCTCCATCGCAATGAACCAGGGCGCGCCGATCAGCGTGAACAAGACCATGCCGGACGGCGCAAGCAGGCGGCGGATCGCGCTCCAGCGGCGCGTGATGATCAGCGTCACCGCGAGGATCAGTCCGGGTATCACGATGCCGATCAGGCCCTTGGCGAGCACGCCGAGCGCCGCGAAGCACCAGGCCGCCCGCACCGAGGTCGCATGCGGCAACCCGGCCTCCATCCGCAGCACGCCATCGGCCGCGGCCAGGACGGCGGCGGTGATCAGGCCGGCGACCAGCATGTCGAGATTGGCGTACTGGCTCGCGCCGAAGATCAACGGCTGCGCCAGCAAGGCCATCAGGGCCCAGCGCGCCGTGCGGGCGCTCGCCCAACGTCGGGCGAACAGCAGCAGCGCCGACGCGGCGGTCAAGCCACCGAGCATCGGTGCGACGCGGGCTGCCCATTCGTTGGGTCCGAGGACGCGCAGCGATGCGGCGGCGATCCAGTAGAAGAGAGGCGGCTTGTGGAAGAACGGAAGACCGTCCAGGGTCGGCGTGAGCCAATCGCCGGAGCGCAGCATTTCCCACGCGACGCCGACATAGCGACCCTCGTCCGGCAGCGACAGACTGCGCAAGCCCGCGGTCGCGCCGAGCCAGGCGAGCGCCAGCAACAGGAGGAGCGGTGCTTCGAACGACCGCAGCGCCGGGCTCGAGGCGTCCCCTCGCGATTCGACGCTCATCGGTCGGCCGGCCGCCCGAGGCCCTCGCCGAAGTCGGCCTTGACGACGTAGAGCGGCCGTTGCTTGACCTCGTCGAAGATGCGGCCGACGTACTCGCCCACGATGCCCAGCGACACGAGCTGAACGCCGCTGAACAGCATCATGCCGACGACGATGGTGGTCCAGCCGGAGACCGGGTGGCCGAAAAGCAGGTAATCGACGGTCAGCCAGGCCCCGTAGACGAACGCCGCGAGCGCGAGCAGCATTCCGGCGATGCTCACCGCGCGCAGCGGCAGCGTCGTGAACGCCGTCAATCCGTCCAGCGACAGACGCAGCAGGCGCCACCGGCTGAACCGACTGGCGCCGGAGGAGCGCGGCGCAGGCTGGTACGGCAACGCCAGCGTGGTGAAGCCGACCCACGCGTACAAGCCTTTCATGAAGCGGGTGCGCTCCGGCAGCGCCATCAGCGCATCGACGACCTTGCGGTCCATGATCCGGAAGTCGCCGGCACCGGGCGGTACCTCGAAGCGGTCGCCCGCGTTCAAAAGGCCGTAGAACGCACGCGCTCCCCAGCGCTTGAGGCGTGACTCGTCCAGGCGATGCGTTCGCACGGCGTAGACCATGTCGATGCCGTCGCGCCAGCGCCGCACCAGGTCGGGCAGCAGTTCGGGCGGATGCTGCGCGTCGGCGTCCATCGAGATCACCGCGTCGCCTTGCGCGACCCGCAGCCCGGCCGACAGCGCGGCCTCCTTGCCGAAGTTGCGCGACAGCTGGAGCACCCGCACGCGCGGCCGATCGGCTCCATCCCGGCGCAGGCGATCGGCGGTGCCGTCGGTGCTGCCGTCGTCGACGACGATCAGCTCCCAGTTGGGCGTGAGCGACGCCAGCACCTCGGTCAGCCGATCCAGGACGGCGTCGAGGTTGTCCGCTTCGTTGAGGCACGGCACGACGCAAGACAGCCGGGGCTGCGCGGCACGCCGTGGATCGAGCGGAATCGGAGATTCGGCGCGGCGCAGGTAGGCAGTGCCCTGCCGCCGCGGGGCGTCGATCACTGCCGCCGCGAGGGCCGGCAGATGTCGGTCTGACTTCATGATCGGAGAGGCGCACTCGGAGCGCTCCGAGCTTAGGCACCGAATCTGAAGGCAGGCTTAAGCCACCGGGCCAGCGCGCTTCGCTACCATCGGCACGCCGTTCATTCAAGGAGTCGTGATGATCAAGGTGAGCGTGATGTACCCGAACAAGCCCGGGGCCCGATTCGACCAGGCGTACTACCTCGACAAGCACATGCCGATGGTGAAGGCGCGGATGGGTGCGGCGCTGCAGTTCTATGCGGTCGACAAGGGTCTGGCGGGCGGCGGACCGGGCGATCCGGCGACCTATGCGGTCGTCGCGCATCTGTACTGCAATTCCGTCGACGACTTCCAGCGCGGCTTCGGTCCGCATGCACCCGAGATCATGGGCGACATCCCGAACTACACCGACCAGACGCCGGTGGTGCAGATCAGCGAGGTGCTGGTCGACAGGGGCTGAGCGGAGATCCCGCGACCGGCGCCGCGGTCAGCCGACTGTCTCGTCGGCGCGCGCCAGCACGCTGCGCGCCAACTCGATGCCGAGGCCCGACGTCACTGGCCCATTTCCGCCACCGCCCGCATCAGCGATTCGGCCGACACCCGCACCGGCCCCGAGAACGGCCGGTCCATGTCGAGGATCAGGACGATGGCTGCGGTCAGCAACACCGAGGCGGCGAGGAAGCTCGCGACCACCGCAGCATTCGCCGGCGCGCGCCAGGCGTAGCTCGCGAACACGAGCATCAGCGACGCGACCACCAGCACGACCAGCGACGCGGGGATCGTGCCGCGGGTATTGCCGACGATGAGCCAGCGCAATTCGGAGACGCGGACGAACTGCTGCTGCGCGCTTTGCAGCATCGCCCGGTGCTCGGCATCCGGCGGCTTCAGCGAGTCGACCGCGGCTCCGACGTCGTTCAGCATCTTCTCGCCGTCGCGATTCGCGCTCGTTCCCTGGTCCTCGTTGATCATCGCGTCGGCGCGCTTCGCGTAGACGAGGAGACGCTGACGCGCGCCGGACGCGTCGGGCCCGTAGTGCTGCAGCAGCCGGTCGAGCATGATCAGGTCGGCCGCGAACGCGTGGACGTTCCGATCCACCGTGTCGAGCGTGTTCTTCGCCGAGTTGATCAGCAGCCCGAGCACGAGCGACGTCATCACGACGAAGATGTTCGCGATCAGCCGCACGACGTTGAGCGTCTCGTCGTTGCCGTGATGCGCCGGCAGGCGCAGCGAGATCACGAGGCTGCCGAGCGACGCCGCCAGCAGGCAGGCCAGCACGACCACGAACAGCGCCCCTTCACCGATCGCCATCGGACCCTCCATGCCCGGCGAGCAACCGCTCGCGGCGCGCGATCAATCCATCGGGTCGCTGTCGGCGAAGCCGGAAGCGGTGACCTGCGCATCGCGCTGCAGGTTGTACTTGCGGATCTCTGTCGATGACCGGCAGTCCCGGGCTTTTCGAGGCGCGTCGATGCCGAACGTCATGCCAGCGCGCCGTTGGCATCACCCGAGCTCGAATGTCGTGATGCCGAAGATCCGGTCGATCGGCAGGTCGGGCGTCGGACCGGCATACATCCGCGCTGTCTCGAACACCGGCCGCATCCCGTGGGCCCGCACCAGCGCGAGCGCTCGCCGGTTCCCGGCCGGAATGTCGAGCTGGATCGCATCGTCCGGTGCGGCATGCGACATCAGCGCGCGCAACAGCCGATCGGCGCCGTCGGCGTCGTCCGCGAACAGCGGACCGACCTTCCAGCCGATGCGGCACGGCCGGATCACGCCATAGCCGGTGAGCCGGCCTTCGCCGTCGCGGATCGCGAGCGTCATGCTTCCCGTCTGCGCGACCCAGTGCCTCACGAAGCCGCGCCGATCGTCCGGAAAGAACGCGGCGTCGTAGGTCAGAAGGTCGGAAAGCTCGGACACTGCCGAACCGATCGGCACGATCGCGTCGCCGACGCGCCCGTCGTGTGTCGCGCGACCTTCGTAGCGCACGTTGTTCCAGGCCAGCTCGAAACCGCTGCGCCGGTAGCTCTGCTGCTGCGCGACGACGCCATCGAGCCCGATCGTGCGGCCGGCCAGCCGCTGCATCGCCGCGCGCCAGATCGCGATGCCATGGCCTTGGCCGCGAAAGTCGGGACGCACCATGTAGAAGCCGATGAAGGCGAAGCGATTGCCGTAGCGGACCGCAGAGATCGCCGAGACTGGTTCGCCGCCGATCAGCCCGAGGAGGAATCCGCCCGGGTCGGCGGCGTGGAACGTGTCGGCGTCGTGCCAGCCGGGGTTCCAGCCTTCCGCGGCGGCCCAGTCGACGACGACGTCGAGCTCGGCGCGCGTCATCGGCCGGATCTTCAGGGCGCTCTCGGGCATGACTCGAGTGTGCGGCGAACGCGGACGAAAGGCGTCGGGAGCACTCCCGTTCCGCAAGTCGACGGGAGCCGATAGCATCCAGCGGCGTTGCGACGCCTCCGGCCGGTCGGCCTCGAAGGGGGCGCCGGCCACAGGGAGGTTCCGACATGGCAGAGAAGCTCGCCGAGTCCACCTGGACCGGCTTCGTCAAGAAGCAGAAGCTCGAGCTGGATGACAAGCCGCTGGTGAAGGCGCTGACCGCGTTCGACAAGGCGGACGAGTCCAAGCCCGAGGCGCGACTCGCCGCGCTCGACGATGTCGTCGCGCAGATCCCCGAGCAGGTCAAGGGCCTCGTCAAGCGCAAGAAGGAGCTCGGTGACAAGCGCTTCGGTGAAGTCAAGGACAAGCTGTACGCGCTGCTCGAGGAAGCCGAGGCGCTGCAGAAGAAGGCGCGCGCGGCGGTCGCCGCCGCGGCCGCTGCCGAGAAGGACGACGACGAAGAGGCGGACACCCCCGCGCTCCTGACCACCAAGATGGTGCCGTTGCTGCGCGCGCTGCGCGACGGCAAGACGCGGATGCATGCGCTGATCTGCACGGCGGGAAAGAACACCGCGGTGCTCGTCATGCGCAAGACGATACCGGCCAGCCGCCGCAAGCTCCTGGCGGAGGCCGTCGATGCGAAGAGCGGCATGAAGTACGTCGTCGGCGAGTGCATGTTCGAGAACAAGACGCTGACCTTCACCGTGCAGAGCTCGGGCAGTCAACTGGCGAAGCGGGTGCGCCAGGCGCTGCTCGACCAGACCGGGATGCGATTCAAGGTCAAGGTCACCGGCGACGACGGCGTCGAGGAGCACGACGGCGACGACGAGGGCGACGAGCAGGCGGGCGTGCAGGGGTCGCGCTCGGCGCCGTCCGGCGGTCCGGCGTCGGCCGAGCAGGTCGCCTACGTGCAGCGGTTGCGCAAGCTGCGCGAGCGCTACGACCAGGCGCTGAAGGACCAGCACCCGGAATCGACCAAGCTGCGCGCGCTGATGGGCTTCGCGAGCGAGAAGGCGGACGGGCAGAAGGACTACGTCGCGGCGAGCAGGGCGTTGGAGTCGCTCGAGAAGCTGCTCGATGCGCCGGTGACTCGAGCCGGCTCCGGCTCGGCGTCGGGGTCGAGCGGTGCCGGCGATGCCGACGACGCAGTCGCCGGCTGGCAGGTCGCGCGCACCACCGCGGTGGCGTCGCTGAAGTCGGTCGCGAGCAAGGTCGCCGCCGCTCGCCATGCCAGCTCGGCCAGGGCGATCGTCGAGATCAACGAGCTGATGAAGAAGCTGAACGCGACGCCGGACCGCCAGCAACAGGTCGCCGAGTTGCAGCGCTACCTGCGCGAGGACGCGGTGGTCAGCGACATCTGCGAGCTGGCCGAGGACATCCGCAGCCCGATGCTGCGCGCGCTCGATCGATTGCAGACGCAGCTGACTGCCTGACAGGACCATTCACGACGACCGGAGAGTCCGCATGTCGACGCCTTTCGAGCATCTCCCGAAGCGCAGGACCCATGTCGGCGAGGTGCTGCAGTCGCTGCTTCGTCAGAAGATGCCGACGGCGGCACAGGCCGAGGCTCCCGAGCGCGACGGCCATGCGGTGAACGCGGACGACGACGAAGCCGGCGCGGAGCAGGCCTACGACCAGGCGCTGATCGCTGCCGTCGAGACCATCTCGTCGGCGATCGACTTGACCGAGATCGGCGGCGGTGCCGTCGCGTCGGGGATGGCTGCGGTCGAAAAGCTTGCGGCTGCCGGCAAGTGGCGGCAGGCCCGCGCGGCGCTCGAGAAGGTGCGCATCGACGCGCTGAAGGTCAACGCGCGGGCGCCCTTCGTGCGGACCTGCCGCCAGCACGAGAAGGTGATCAAGGCCGCGTTCACGATCGCGAAGGACGGCCTGGGCAAGAAGTTCAAGGAGGATTGGGAAAACGCCTTGAAGGTGGCCGAGGGCGGCGACTATGACGGCGCTCGTGATGCCGTCGACGGGCTGGCGAAGCGGGTCGAGGCGGTCAAGAACAACCCCGATGTGAAGGCTGCGCGTGAAGAGGTCATCGCGGCGCGGGCCAAGAACGTCGTCGCGATGAAGGCTGCTTTGGAAGCGAAGAAGGTCGACGTCAAGGCGCTGCGGCTTCTGGTCGCCCGCGAGATCGGCGCGGATGGCCAGGCCTCGATGGCCGCGGAGGCCGCTCAGCTCGGCGACGACCCGGGTGCGAAGGCCCGCGAGCCGCTCGGCAACGAAGCGGGTGCCGAGAAGCTGTTCATGGAGAACGACTGGTTCAAGCTGAAGGACAAGCTGCACCAAGGGTCCGTCACCACGGACCAGATGTGGGACTGCTGGCGCTATCGCGAGAAGTTCGTGACCGGCCTGATCGACCTGCTGCGTCGCGACTACCCGACCCTGATCGCGAAGACGTCGGGCAGCACCGACCTCGAGTCCGACATCGACATCACGTTCGCCTCGTCGGCGCCCGGCGACGACGTGCGGGCGGCGAGCCAGTTCAACGCGATCGTGAAGGCGAGGTTCGGCAAGCCGCCGGGGCGGGTCTTCGACGTCAACATCTATCCGCGCGACTACAACGCGATCAGCGAGTCGATCAACCCCGACTACGCTGTCGATCCGATCGGCGACAAGGACATCGACCAGCCGACCGGTTCGATGCAGAAGCTCAGCCGGGTCGATCAGGACGTCGCGACCTTGCTGAAGCAGCGGCGCTTCCTCGACGACGAGTCGTTCCAGTCGCTGATGAAGAGCGTGGTCGACAGCGCGACCAGCGAGGCCACGCGCAAGCAGATCGAGAAGCAGTTCGAGGAGGGTGAAGACATCTTCCTGATGACGACGATCGAGAAGATCGACCGCATCAAGCGCAAGCTCGAAGCCGAGAAGCGGTCCCTTAAGTCGTTGCCTCTGCTCGGCGAGTTCGAGGGCCTGCGGCGCAACGCCGACAAGGGCGACGCGTCGGCACTCGCGCGCGCCCAGCGGCTGCTGCCGCGCGTGCTCGACGAGCTCGAGAGCGCGCTGCCGGCCGAGGTGATGGATGCGACCGACGAGATGTACCTCGAGAAGATGGCCACCTTGCGCGAGGACCAGTCGCGCATCGCGCTGCTCGAGGACGCCGGCGCTCGCCCCGACCTCCACCACAAGGGCGGCACCTGCGAGGCGGCCCATCCGAAGCAGGACCACGAGGCCTGGCGCGCCGCGCAGGCCGACACATTGAAGGCCAAGGTCAAGAAGGACCAGTTCACCCACATCGTGTTCGCGAACGAGGCCTACATGAGCCAGGGCGCGATCGAGCATGTCGTCGCCGGAATCCAGGCGAAGGACCCGGCCAAGAAGGAAGCGGTCCTCGCGAAGCTGACGCCGGCCACCCTGATGCAGTCGTGCAACGAGCAGCTCGCCGACTTCTTCAAGGACATGAAGAGCTCGGAGCAGGAGATTGCCGCCGAGCAGGACCCGACGCACAAGCGCCGGGCCACCGGCGAGGCGTTCGTGCACGCGTCGAAGTACCTGGTCCGCCTGCTCGATGCGGCGCAGTTGCTGACCGAGAAGTTCGCGGCGTTCAAGCCGCCGGTGGCGTTGAAGTTCGAGCTGACGGAGCGGGCCGGCGCCGCCAGCCCGAAGGAGCTGATGACCAAGGTCGAGGCGGTCCTGCTGGCGCTGCGCAAGTCGTCGACGGTTCCTGCCGATGCGAAGGGCGAGGTCGGCGTCGACGAGGTCCGGACCTTGTTCAAGGTCGACGAGATCGGCGCGTTCAGAAAGCTCATCACGGCGTTCGGTGCCGAGCTCAACCAGCAGGTCCGCAACGCCGCGCAGTTCAAGGCCGAGCTCGCCGTCGATGCCGAGACCGAGCGGCAGTACTTCGGTGTTCCGGCGGTTCCGAACGACCTGAAGCCGATCCTCGCCGACGCTCGCAAGGTGATCGACGCGTCGCTCGGCGACGGCCCGATCCAGGCCGCGATCGCGGAGGGCGAGTCGGAGGACGAGCTGGCGCGGGAGCTGCTCGCCAGCACCGGCGACGCCGCGCAGGTGCCGCGGCATCTCGCGACGCAGATCGAGGATGCCGTCGTCCGGATCGAGCAGGTGCTCGGCACGTTCGCGAAGTCCAACGTCAAGACCGTGCTGAAGCAGGCGGCTGGCGTTGCGCCGGCTGTCGAGAAACAGGTTGCCAAGCTGCGGGCCTATGACAGCAGCAGCCTGCACGGGGCGCATCGCGGCGACATCGACAAGGCCGTCGCCGATCTGGAGGGCAAGCGACGGAACGCGGAGCAGATCGCGGCCCATCTCGAGGGCGAGATCAAGGCCGCGATCCTCGCGCTCAGCCGCCGGTTGACCGAGCTGAAGCAGCGGCTGCGCTGAGCCGCGCGCTCTGTTCGCGCGCTCGAGCACCGGAACGCGGCGCCCGATCGCCGCGGGCGCCTCGCCCGCCCGCCGGGAAGCTCACGCGACCAGGCGGTCGAATGGCTGCATCAGCGCCTTCGCGTCGGTCGTGCCCGCCGTCACCAGCTGCAGCACGTCGTCACGGGCTTTCATGAGGCTCTGCTCGAACGCGCGCAATGACTTCACAGACTGCTCACGCTGCTTCCAGTCGCGGTCCTTGTCGTTGTCCTTGCGGTCGAAACTCAGGTCGCCCATGCGGTTCTTGGCGGAATCCATCCACTTGCGCGTGGTCTCGAACGGCACCCAGGTCCTGATGGCCGGCGTGCATTGGTTTTCCCATAGCTTCGTGACCCGGGCCCGGGTGACGGACTGCAACTGTTCGAAGGTCTCGGCGATCAGGAAGTCGGTACGCCGCTTGACTTCGAATTCGTACATCTGCATGGCCTTCCCGCGATCCTCGTCGGTCCCGGTGCCCTGCTGCAGGTCCTGGATCAGGTCGCGGACCGCGCCCATTTCGTTGATGCCGGTGTTGAGGCCCTTGGAAGCCGACGGATGCGGCGTCGCCGCCGAGTCGCCGACCAGGACGGCCCCCTTGCTCGTGCTGGCGAAGCCGCGCGCCTGCTGCACCTCGATCGGAAACCGGGAGCCGCCCATCTCCATCATCAGGAACTTGAGCAGCGCCTTCTCGACGGCAGCCGGCGAGACGGTCGGCGGCTGCTGTTTGGCACCGTCGCCCTTCGACGCATCCTTCTTCTTCTTGGCATCTTCGGCCATGGCCAGCTGCAGCGCCTTCTTCGCGCTCGCCTTCGATGCGGCGACGCGCTCGTCATCCTTGGCGCGGTCGGTGCCGTAGAAGTTGGTGACGCCGCCGAGGTCGTCGACGAGCTTGTCCCACGCCGCGTCGAGTGCCTTGTCGAGCTTGTCGTCGGTCAGGCTGGCGACGTCGCGGGCGGGGTCCGTGCTCTGCGGTTTCATCGACTGCTTGGCGACCATCTTCTTGGTCTCGGCATCCTTCTGCAGCTTTTCCATCAGCAGGCGAGGCTCCTCGCCGTAGCGCTTGAACTCCTCCTCGGTGAGCTGGGTCACGAGGTACTTGACCTCCCGCGTCTCGAAGTCGTACGCCCAACCCTCGGTCGCTCCGCTCTTGCTGGCCGATGGCGGCGCGTTCTTGCCGAACACGCCGACCGCCGCATAGTCCTTGACCTCGGACTTCTGGAACGGAATGCCGAGCTGGTCCGACAGCACCACGTTGTTGGCATGCTTCTGCGCGCTCGCGACGCTTCCGCCGGTGGCGACGATGAGCACGTCGCACAGCTTCGGAACCGGATCGCCATTGAAGAAGAGATGCGTCCTCTTGCCGTCGGGCCGGGTGACGTCGACCAGAAAGCGGTCCCGCTCGAGCGAGACACCGAGCGCCCTGCAGCGGTCGTACAGGGCGTTCTCGATGGTGCGCACCGAGGCGATGTGCTTCTTCTGCTGATCCTTGTCGTAGCCGTCCGGAAAGACGAGTTCGGAGACGCCGGCGGCCTTCAGGCGCTGCGCCGGGCCCTCGTCGATCTTCAGCACGTTCAGGCGCGAGTAGGCGTCGTTCCGCCCCTCGTACACATGGACCTGCGAGGCACCGGCCATCCGCGCCTCGACTGCGGCGAGCAGGCCGATCGGGCCGCCGCCGACGACCGCGACACCGACCGACTGCAGCGCGGTCGACGGGTCGCTGTTCGCCGGGCGCGGGATCACCGGCACGGTGAAGCGGGCGGCGTCGGTCTGTGCGATCGCCGCGATGCGTTTGAACTTTGCCTTGATCGCGTCACCGGCCAGTGCCTTGTCCGCCGCCGTCCGGTTCCCGTACAGGCGCTCGGCGTCGATCACCAGCTGATGGCATTGCGACAGCAGGCCCGTCATCGCGCTGGTGCCCAATTTCGGCAGCAGCAGCAGCTTCTGGACCGCCTTGTCGAGGCTCGGCCGATCGGTCGCGCTCTGCACCAGCGCGCGGGCCTTGACGGGGTCGCTGCCGGTGAAGACCAGGTGCTTCAGCATGTCGAGCTCATCGCCCTTGGCCCAGCTGTTGTCGCAGTCGGCCAGGAGGCCCAGGTTGGTCTCGATCGCCGTGATCAGGCTCTCGTCCATGTTCTGGATGCGCGTGCCGATCGTGTCCAGCGACCGCGCCGAGCGCTCGACGTATTCGAGCCCGCCTTCAGCGGCACCGAGCGACTTCTCGCAGATCGCGAGTTGCGCGAGCCCCATGTCGCTCGCCATCACGGCGAGCTCCAGGGCGTCCTCCCACTTGCCTTTGGAGCGCCTGTTCTTGTCCCCGAGCGACTGCTGCTGCCGGCCGTGAGCGAGGAAATCGCGGGCCTGGCTCAGCGCTTCGGTGGCGTCCATCACCGCATCGCCGAGCAGTCGGAAGTCTTCTGCCAGCACGCTCTTCTTGGCGTCGTGATCGCGCTTGAACTGTTGCACCGCGAGGTCGATCTCCTTCAGGTTCGCCGTGACCCGGTCGATCTCGTCCTTGAAGTGATCGAGCACGCCGCCGACCTTGAGCAACGCACGCTTGGCCATCTGGTGGTTGCTCAGCTTCGTGACGGGTGCGGTGAGGAGCTGGACCGGGTTCTCGTCGGCATCCGACGAGGTCGCCGAGGATTCGCTGTCGGACTCCGTCGAGTCCGTGTCGGTGCCGATCAGCACCGGCAGCTTCGGCGGATGGGCGCGCCATTGCACGTCGTGCAGGGAGTCCAGCGCTCTCTCGATCTGGGCGGCGGCGAGCACGTGCCCGTCCTTTTGCGCCGCTGTCAGTGCCTTCTGCAGTTGGCCCTCGAGGTCGCTCATCCGCACGCTGTAGCGCCGGGCCTTGTCGTCCGCGTCGAAGGTCTTGTCGTCGAGCGCCGGCTTCACTTCCTGGCACAGCGCATACACCTGGTTCATCAGCGCTTCGCCGACGCGGTTGAGCTCCTTGCGCTCGGCCTTGCCGGCAATCTCGATCGCCTGCAGATAAGCGTTCGTCACATCGGGCGCGACCGCCGCCGGATGCTTGCCGAGCCACGCCTCGCAGGTGGCACCGAGCTGCTGGGCGAGGGCCTTGCGCTTGTCCGGGCTGGCCTGCCGCTGCAGCTTCTCGATCGCGGACGTGAACTTGGCCGAGGCTTCGGCGGTGTCCTTCTCCTCCGCGAGGCGCGCTGCGCTGGCGCGCCGGATGTCCGCCTTGATCGACTCGAGATCGTCGTAGGCAGTCTTGAAGATGCTGTCGTCGCCGGCGTCGGCCGCGTTGTCGATGCGCGAGACGACGCTGGCGAGCGCCTTCTTCAGGGACTCGGCGGCCGCTGCCCCGAATCCGGACGCGAGTTCCTCAAGCGCGGACTCGCACTTGGCGCGCCGCCGGCAGAAATCGGCGTACTGGTCCTTGATCTTGGCGAGCTGACGGCCGCCGAGCTGGCCCTTGTTCTCGGCCGTGCGCATGCGGACCCACTTGTCCAGGAACTGCTGCTGCTTCGGGGTCAGGGTCGGCATCGCGGTCTCCTCGAAATCGTCGACGAACGGAACGGCGAAGCGGTGCAGTCGCGCGGGCCGGCGCGCCGCCGATCCCCGAAATCTCGGCCTTGCGGCTGCGCCCTGTTGTGCTTATTCTCGCTGGCAGCGGGCTGATGGCGCGAGCATTCTGTGCCACGTCCCGGCAGAAGAACAGTGGGGGTCGTCATTCATTCGGCAAGCCGTTTTCCCTGCGCCGTCGATGGCATTGCCGTCGGTCGCGCGGGCAAGGCGTCGTCCGGCGTAGCGCATCGTGCCGATCCGCCGCTGTCACGTCCGACGGGGTCCTGGCGGTCCGCACAGGATTCCCGGTCCTCCCACCCACAGGATCGCTGCGCATGGCCGAGAAATCGCTGACCGAAACCGAATGGAAGAAGTTCGCGAAGGGACGCGAGCTCAAGGATGCGGCGTTGCTGAAGGCGATGGCCGCCTTCGACAAGGCCGAAGGCGCCGACGCCGACGCGCGCCTGAAGGCACTGACCGAGATCGACGTGCAGGCCGACTTGTTGAAGGCGAGCAAGGCCGTCCGCGGCGACAAGGATGTGCTGGCCTACCTCGGCCAGATCGACAAGGCGGTCGAGAAGGAGCGCAAGGCTGCCGAGACGGCGGCGCAGGCCGAGCAGGATGCCGACGACAGCCCGGTGCAGCTGAGCGCGCGCCTCGTGCCCTTGATGCGCAGTGTCCGCAAGGGCGAAGCGTTGAACGCGCTGGTCGCGGTGCTCGGCAAGGAGGCCGTGGTGCTGGTCTCGCGCAAGGCGGTCGGCATGCCGCAGCGCAAGCTTCTGGCGGCCCAGTTCGAGGCCAGCGGTACGCCGAAGTACGCGGTCGGCCAGTGCATCTTCGAGGCGAAGGCGCACACCTTCGTGCTGCAGACGCAGGCCGCGGGGCTGGCGAAGAAGGTGAAGGCGGCGCTCCTCAAGCAGACCGACATCCGCTACAAGGTCCGCGTCCGCGGCGAGGATCCCGATGATCTCGACGACGACGGCGACGAGGTGCCGGTCGACGACGAGATCGGGGCGCCGGGCGCCCCCTCGGCCGGCGAGGAATCGACGGCCGAGGCCACGCCGAGCCGGTCGCGCGAGCAGCTCGCCTACGAGGCGCAGTTGCAGGCGCTCGCCGCACCTTTCAAGGAAGCGATGACGGCGCGGCCCGGCGATGCGGCCAAGCTGAAGGCGTTGATGAAGTACGCGGTGCAGAAGGCCGATGCCGGCGCCCACGCCGAGGCGCTGCAGGGACTGGAGGCGCTGGCCCTGGTGCTGAAGGGCAAGGTGACGACCGGCGCGCAGCCGACCGCCACCGCGGGCACCGGAGGCGTCAAGCCGTCGGAGGCCTTCAACGCCCGCCTGGCGGCGCTGCTGCCGAGCGTCACGAAGGCATTGAAGACCGGCGGCGATCTCGCGGCCGAGCTGAAGAAGACGGTGTCCGATGCCGGCACCGCGGCGCGCGACAAGACCTACGACGTCGCCGGGCAGCTGCTCGACAAGGCCGAAAAGCTGCTCGAGCAGATCGGCGCGGCCGGCCGCCAGGGCGAGCCGCAGAAGGCCGGCGAGGCCGACGAGGCCGAATGGCTGCGCCGCTTCGAAGCGACCGAGACGGTCTACCTGACGGTGCTGGCACAGAACCCGGCCGACGCGACGAGGCTGCGCGCGGTGATGAGCTTCGCGAACGACCAGGCCGCCGACAAGGAGTATGCGAAGGCGATCGGCGCGCTCGACCGCTTGGACGGCATGCTGGCCGAGGCGCAGGCCGCAGGAACCACGACCGAGACCGGCTACGAGGGGCTGGTCGCCTATCGGAAGGCGCTCGTCGAGTTGCGCAAGGCGGTGACGAACGTCAACGCGCAGATCGAGGCGCTGAAGGCGGCGATTCCGGCCAGCGTGCCCGACGAGGCCGAGTTGGCCGAGGACCTGGCCGAGGCCCTGCTCGAGTACACGGCCGACCTGTACGACGCGGTCGACGTCGCGATGAACACCAGCGAGAACACGGCGACGCCGGTCACCAAGGCGGTGGTCGCCGAGCTCGACAGCTTCTCGCGCGACTTGCGGGCCAACCCGCTCGTCAAGCACGTCGACGCCAACCCGTTCAAGGTGCCGATGAACGTGGCCGGCACGCTGGGCAGCGCGCTCGATGCTGCGCGCAAGGCGATGCCGGCGCTGCGCTGAACCGCCGGCCGTCTTTCGACGATCGACGATCTCGGCCGCGCCGAGGTCTTGCATGAGGACGAACCGTGACCGATCCCGTTATCGACAAGGAATCGCAGGCCTGGCTCGACCAGACCCGGGTGCTGCTGAAGGCATCGACCGCGAAGAAGAGCGCGCGCAAGGGGCTGGACAAGGAAGTGAAGGCCCTCGACGTGGTGTTCGAGAAGCTGCAGGTCGCCAACGCCGTGCGCTACGACCGCCTGAGCCAGGAGCGTCACGACCTCGCGAAGACGACATTCGCCGCAGCGCGCACCGCCGACGCGGACAAGCTCGCGGCCGCGGCCGAGGCGATCCGCAAGCTGATCGACAAGGCGAACGCCGAGATCAAGGCGCAGGACGCGTTTCTTACCGATGCCAAGGCGTTCGACAAGGCCTACGCGAAGCTCGAGATCGAAGTGGCCGAGACGGCCGGCCTGCGCGGCGCACGGACCGCGGGGACGCCGGTGCACACGCGCCTGTCGGCCGCCAGTTCGTTGATGCAGGACGCGCTGGACCGGCGCCGCAAGGCCGATACCGAGGCATCGAATGCCGTCCTGAAGGAGGCCGCCGGGTTCCTCGACCTCATCAGGGCGAAGCTCGGCGAGGCGAAGACCGACGGCAAGGCGGCCGACAAGTCGACGAAGGAGTACCTCGCCGCGATGAAAGAGTGGGGGACGCTGGAATCGAAGGCCCGCGACACCCTGCAGAAGATCCGCGAGCTGGCGGGCGCCGCGGCGATCGCCGACGATCTGCAGACGCGTCTCGGCACCGCGCAAGGCGGCATCAAGAACGTCGACGGCGTCTTCACCGGTCACGTCGAGGCGGTCAAGCTGATCGGTGATCTCGATGCCACGCTGAACAAGGCGCGCGTCGCGAACACCGCCCACCTCGCGAAGACGCTGCCGAAGGTCGTGGTGAGTGCCATGACGGCGACCCAGGTCGACATCGACGCGCATGCTCTGCTGGTACCGACCTACGTGGCGAAGGCGGTGCGCGACGAGGCCCTCCAACTCACCGAACAAGGGCGGCACGACATGAACGCGGCGACCGCCGGGTTGGCGGCGCTGTCGACGCGCCTCAAGAACGAGATTCGCGACCAGCAGCGCGACAAGACGGCCGCCGAGACGGCGGTCAAGACGTTCGAGACGACGA
>Ga0307411_10000247_pt1 | contig 17752 bp, 12 predicted proteins | sample DK1Ometagenome_2_FD_203712 | JGI IMG/M metagenome (GOLD analysis project Ga0307411, IMG submission 203712) | Maize rhizosphere microbial communities from greenhouse at UC Davis, California, United States - DK15-O-1 | ecosystem: Host-associated > Plants > Roots > Rhizosphere > Soil | place: USA...
TGGCCAATTCTTGGGCAGCAGCACCATGAGCAAAGAGAATCTGCTCAAGGCAATCACCACCTTGTCGCTGCTGTGGGATGGCAGCCCGATCGACCGGGCCCGCTCCATGGCCGGCGAAAGCCTACGTGCCTATGATCGCCGCCTCAGCCTGCATCTGATGCTGCAGCCCTATCTGGCCAACCAGGCTTTCAAAGACCCGATGATCAATGGCCAAGGCATCCTCGGTCGTTGTCTAATCAGTTGGCCCGAGCGCCTGGCCGGCCAGCGACTCTACAAGGCAATCGACCTGACCAGAGATACCAAAGTCCAGCGCTACCAACAACGGATCACCGCCCTGCTGCAAAAGCCCTGGTCGCTTCACAAGGATGGATCACTCAATCCCGTCACGCTGGAACTGACTCCCCGTGCCCGTCGTGCCTGGATCGATATTCACGACACCATCGAGTGCCAGTCTGGCGAGTTCGGCGAGCTGGCCGGCGTCCAACCTGTCGCGGGCAAGGCCGCGGCGAATGTGCTGCGCATCGCGGGCGTGCTGGCCATGGTTGAAGAAGCCAGTGCGTTGGACGAAGCACACATCCAGCGCGCCTCCACGTTGATGGATTACTACCTGGCCGAGATCCAGCGCCTGACCGAACAGGAGCCGGTCAATAACCGACGCGAGGAAGCGGATCGGCTGCTGCGCTGGCTGATGCAGAAAGGCTGGACCCACTTCACCGTCCGCGACGTCAATCGCAACGGCCCTCGTTTTGCCCGCAAGAGCGCTGACCATACCGCCTCTTTATTGGTCGTGCTGATCACTCATCGCTGGCTGAGCAGTCGCGACGGAAAAACTTTCGAGGTCCGCCATGTTTCGCCTCAATGACGCGGTGCGCCGCTACCAGGCGCAACATCAATCGCCGCCAGAATCACGGTGTGTCGCCACCGCTGTCGCCACCCTGTCGCCACGCGCCAGGCCAGGAACGACGCGGGTTGTCGCCACTGTCGCCGCTGTCGCCACACCACCGTTGGAGCCTACCCACCTCGCTCTGCTGATCGAGCAACTGCGTGAGGAAGGAGCATTGCTGCAACACCAGGAGAACACCCTCCTGATCCGCCCGACGCATTGGCGGCAGGTGGACAGGCTCAGCCCTCACTGGAAAGCCTTGCTGCTCTTTCTACAAACAAACGAAAACGGTGACGGTGATGGCTCTGGTCGGTCGGCGTGAGGGTCGCAACTTTGGCTATGGCCGCCAGCTAAGCTACGCCGGCCCACAAGCGCTAAAGGATCTGTTCGCCGGCGGCCACTTCGCCACGGTCAAAGCGCATAGCGATCGCTGGCAAGCGTTCGTGCGTTGGTGTCGGTCAGAGGACGGCCCCGGTTACAACGATGCACGCCAGATCGATCGACAGACACTGCAAGACTACGCCACGTACCTGCGCCAGCAGATCCAGCAAGGTGAACTCTGCATCGCTACTGCGCAGAACCGCCTGAGCAGCGTTAACCGCACCCTCGCCGCGCTGCGCGGTGATCAAGACGTGAGAATCGCCAGCCCGAGTCAGGCGTTGGGACAGCAGCGCTCGAGCGTACGCACCCACGCGCCGGATGGCCAAGACCACCAGCAGGTGCGGCGAGTACTCGAGGCGCTTGGCGAACAGCAACACGAGCGGGTGGCCGCGATAGTCCTGTTGGCCCGAGCTACCGGTATGCGCCTGCGCGAAGCTATCCTCGCTGATCTGCCACGTCTCCACCGTGAAGCCGAGCACTTCGGTCGCATCAACATCCAGGACGGCACCAAAGGCGGCCGCTCAGGGGCATCAGCACCGCGATGGATCAACGCTAATGAAGAGGTGAAGGTGGCGCTACAGTTCGCCCGAAATGCGTCGCCCCCCCGCAGCCGCAACTTGCTGGCCCGAGGCGAAAGCTACGCCGCATTCCTGCAACAGACCGTACTCCCAGCCCGCGAAGTCCTGCATGAACAAGGGCTGAAGGGCTTTCATGAACTGCGAGCGGCATATGCCTGCGAGCGTTACAAACAGCTCACTAGCCACACGGCCCCAGTCAATGGTGGCCACTGCTATCGAATTGACCGCGACCTTGATCAACGGGCGCGCCAACAAATAAGCCTTGAGCTCGGGCATAACCGGATTGATGTGGTTTCGGCTTACATTGGAGGTAGAGCGTGACCAAGCCCTTCGATATGAGCCTGTTCCTGAGCGGTGTACTGAGCGGCTCGAAGGCCACCCAGCAACGCCACTTAAGGCAAGCCCGAATCATGCAAGCGGCAATTCAACAGCGATGGCAAAGAGATAATCCCTGGAGCTGGCAGCTAAAGCATGTGCGCTGGTTTCTCACTCAGCACCTGAAAAACCATTCCGACACCACTCGGTATTACTACCGGCTCACTGCCCTATTGGTCTGGAAGCGGTTGAGGAATGGCCTGCAGGCCGACCAAAAACAGCTCTCAATCAACCACAACCCGCAACTACAGCAGCCGCCGCTGATCATGACCCGCCGCTTAAAAACTGGTTGGCATAGCTGAGAAACTCTACGAGGCACTCTTTGCTCTCGCCACCTATATGGTTTGGATGGAGGCGTTTCCCGTCGATCACTGACCGTCATTACCAATCGACGCTTGGCGCGTGATACGCCAACAAAGAAAACGCAACGCTCTTCGTCTGCCTTTCCCCAGAAGGTCTGGTTCTCGACGCCGAGTAGGATGACTGAATCGAATTCCAGGCCCTTGCTCTTGCGCATCGTCATGAAGCGTACCGCCTGCTCATCCGAAAAGCGCTCAAGGGCTTAAGGCAGATCTGGCTCAATCTTGAGCAGTTCCTCAATACGCATTTTAGTGTCCCGGATAACTTCCTTGAGCCTGTCGTGGGATTCATAGTCCGGTGAAAGCGCGACCAGGGTTTCGATACTGACTTGCTTCAAGAAAGCACGTACCGATTCCCACCAGCCGGAGAATGGCACTTCAAGAAGCTCAGCCACGCCAGCTTCTTTTCGCTGCTGCTTTATCAATCTATCTAAATCTTTCCGCGTACTGGACTGGACTGGATTTCATCATCCGCAAAAGGAATCAACTGGGTTATCAACCGAATCCAGGCTTTGGGTTCACGCTAACCATGGAGGCAGGACAAATAGTCACGATCAAGCGCGCGACCGGCTCGACCGTGATGTCCTGCATTTGCTGTTGGTTACGGAAGAATGCCCCGCATCTCCAATTCGGCCATGAGGTGATCGACATACAGCTCGACGCTGGGACGGATCGAAAGCGAACAGGCGGCACAATGCTTGAAGCGTAGCTGTCTTGCCGGAACCATTAGGGCCGATCAAATAGGTGATGGCTTCGAGGCCAACGTCAGTAGGCCCCGGATGAGTTTTTGTGATTCTCAGTCACGCCAGACTAACTTAAGCAACCGTGACTTGGCCGTTCATCAGCATGGGCAGCAGCCAGTCGCGAAGCTGGGTGAGTTGCTGGTTTTCCTGTTCTAGGAAATCTTGTCGCCGGAAAAGCGGCTCTACACGCTTAGTGAAATCCTCGACAACGCTCCGCTCTGGCCGTATGATTTTTACTGTTTTCAACACGGCCCCAGATACTTCTTTAAAGGTTGATCCAGACGCGTACTGAGTAATGGCTTTCATCGAACTCTTGACGGTGTAATAAATGAAAGCGGATGTATAGCCATTGCTGGGAACAAAAGACTTGAAACCCTGATTTGTGGTCAGCTCAGCTCGGGCGATAGCCATATAACCAATAGGGGCACGAGAACTAAGCAAAACTGTACCTGCAGGATATTTCTTCAGCGAAGCGTCCTTGATTCCTTCGTCAGAAACGTCTTGTGCACCTCGGGTTATAAATTTTTTACTCTGGTTATCGGACAGATCGTAAGGAGTGATCCACGGCGTACCCTGGGCAGTAAAGTTATCCGTTTTTTTTGTTGATGGCGTACTACCACCGACAATCTGCCCAAGATCATTCAAGGTACCGTTCGTCCAGCCCTCGGGAATCAACCGTTTCAGGATGGCGTTATGGCTCATCTTGCCACCGGAGGATTTGTAGGGCTTGCCGCTTGTATCAGGGAAGTCGAACTGCACGAACCAGTAGTCGTAAAGCGTCTTAGTAATCGCCTCCAGCTCGGAGTTGATGCGATTGTTGCAGTCGATTTTGGCGTCGATTACAGAAAGGACCGCGGCAATTTTGTGCTGATCGGCTAGAGCAGGTAGAGGAATTTCAAATTTCAGGCAGTCAGGCACTCGAATATGGCTAACTGTTGAGCCACTGCTATCGTGCCTCCGAAACTGGTACTGTAAGTCGGGCGATAGAAATGAATACAGCAAGTACTCGGAGGTTAATTTTTCTGGGTTAGCTCTGTACTGCACGATCCTTTGCCCAAGAAAAACATCTGCGTCAAAATTTACTCGCCCGACTTCGCCCATAGGAGCCTCTCGGGTCAAGAGTACATCTCCCCTTAACACCTTTGCCCTCTTAGTCCACATCTCAAAAGTTTCTTTCGATACGGAGCGACAGCCGGTTAAGTCGATCCGGCCATTTTTTATATTAGTCGTTCGGATCATCTTATATTGCGTGTCTTGCTCAACGCTCGGAGCAGTCTTATTGACACAATCGACGATCAAGCTGCACAAATCAGCAACCGGAATTCTCGGCCAACTATTCATATCGCAACCCCACCAACTGGTTTTTAATCTCTTTCTCCAGCACCGCAGACTCAGTGAATAGCGTATCCAGACTTTCAGTAAAGCTCTGCATCTTGGCGGCGAACTGTTTTGTCGTCAGATCGCTATATTCGATTTTTACCTCGAAGTACAGACCGGCGCTGAGGCTGTAGTTCTTGGATGCGATGTCGTCGTAGCTGACCACTACGGAGAAATCCTCCATGGCCTGTTTGCCATTGAAAGCGGCAATGATGCGGTCTTCCTCCCCCTCGGAAAGCAGGGTTTTCTGATTCTTACCGTCCTTAACTTTGGTACCAAGGCCGGATGCATCGATCAGCACTACATCTTCCTTATTGGCTGCATCGATAAACAAGATGGATACATTGGTGCCGGTGGTAGCAAATATGTTGCTAGGCATGGAAACCACACCAGCCAGCATTCTTTTATCTACCAGATGCTGACGTATTCCCTTGTCGATACCACTTTGTGCGGTAATAAAGCCGGTGGGCACTACTACAGCGGCTTTGCCGCCAGGTTTCAGCGAATAGATTATGTGCTGCAAGAACAACTGGTAGATAGCCATCTTGTCGACGGCCTGCTTGGGAATATTCGGCACCCCGGCGAAGAAGCGCTCTTGGTGCTCCTTGCTGTCCAACTCGTTACGGAAATCGCTGAAATCCATCTTGAACGGTGGGTTGCTGACGATGTAATCGAATTTTTTTAGCGCCTTGCCCTCCCGGTGGTAAGGGTGGAGCATGGTGTTACCCTGAATGATATTGGGGATGGAGTGCACTAGGTTGTTGAGGATCAGGTTCAGGCGTAGAAGGCTGGATGACTTTTGCGAAATGTCCTGCGAAAAAATGCTGCAGCGCTGCTCCCCGATGGCGTGGGCGATGTTCATCAAGAGGGTGCCGGAACCGGCAGAAGGGTCGTAGCAGCTTACGTTTCTGATTTTGCCGCGCACACTCTCCGGCACTAGGATCGCGGCCATGATTTTAGCCACAGAGTGTGGCGTATAGTACTCGGCGTATTTACCGCCACTGTTGCTGTTGTAGTCCTTGATCAGATATTCGAAGAGCGCGGCGTAGAAATCGTACTTCTGGGTAAAAATGCGCTCGAAGCTAAACTCCACCAACTTGTTGATCAGCGCGCGGCAAAAACTGTCGCGTTTGGACGAGTCGGAGATGAATTCGCTGACTCGATCAAAAAGCCTGATCTTCTCGCCGCCATCGGTTTTCACTGCGAAGATATCGTTATTGGTAAAGGCGATATCTTGCAGAGTGTCGTCAAAAAGCTTGGCGAATTCGGGAGCATTCTGCCGACTGAACAGATGGGCGAGGAAGTGCTCAGGCTTCAGGCGGGCGGTATCCGGGCCCATCTGCAGTTGCAGCATGTCCAGCTCATCAACGCTAAGACCAGCCATAGCCTGCTCCCAAGTGAGGGCCTGGCCTAGCGCTGGACGAATTTTCTTCGCTTCGAAGGTGAATTTGTCGTTGAGAAACTTATAGAGAAAGACCTGAGTGATAATCTTGAATTCGTTGCCATCGTTGCCCAGGCCATAAGCAGCGCAAATGCCCTTGAGGCTGTCGATCAGTTGGCGGGTGCGTTGCTCAAACTCTTGCGTTACCACGTATGTGTTCCTGTTCTAGTGCCGGAGGCAAATTCATTAATGTATTCGGCCACCACCAATTGGTTAATGGCGCGGGAAGCGTCTGGGGTGAGCTGGATTTTCTGGCGAACTTGGAACTCGCCAATCACCAGCGGCATCATCATCCCTTCGAAGTAACTTTCGTTGTTCACTAACTGGGTGTTTTGCAGCACCTGCTCGTCGGCCGCCTGTTTGACGCCAGAGAGCGCCTCAAATAGGCGGCGTTCGGTTTGGGTGAGACCGCCACGCTCGTGCAGACGCTTGTGAATGCGAGTGTATTTAGCGTCGCCCTGGTACTTAGCACGCAACTGGTTGTTCTGCCGGTTGAGTTCTTTGACCTGGTCATGAATCGCGTTGAGCGCGCCGATGTTGGCAGTCATTGCTTCTTGGGTGACTTCGCTGAGTTTTTTCTTCTTGAACAGCCGCTCCAGCTCCTCCCTCAGAGTGATGAACTTGGGGTCTTGCTGGTCGAAATTGTCGGCCAGGGCTTCGCGGGTCTGGCGCAGAGTGTTCTTGAGCTTATCAGCCAGTACCAGCTCTTCTTCCCCGATCTTAGTGAACATGAACAGCACATCTTCCAGCGCCACGTTGAGCAGGTTGCTGGTGTCGGCGCTGGATTCAATGCTCTCTTTCAGGTTGAGCATGTCCAGGTGGTTGCAGGTTTCGCGGTAAAGCTGGTTAAGCTTCTGAAAATCAAGCTGCTGCAAGAGTGCGTAGTCAGCCTGCAGACGAATCAGGTTATAGAGGCTGCGGGCGTCGGCCAGCGCTTTCTTGAGCGCCAGCACTGTGGCGCGATCCTGAATTTGGGTGATCTGCCGCGAAAACTCTTCGGCGTTTTCGATGTTGAAGCTGAATAGGATGTCCTTGATCGCTTCGATTTCCTCGGCGATTTCTTCAGCGGATTTGAACAGGTTGGAGTAGTGCTCAACCTCATCACCTAGCTCGGCCTGCAGCTCGTCGAAATAGGCCTTGTTGGTGGCGTCGAACTCCTTGCGGATGTCGGCGAAATCGACCACATAGCCGTAGCGAAAATCCTTGTAGGTACGATTGACGCGGGTGAGTGCCTGCAGCAGGTTGTGCGAACGGATTACGCGGCCAAGGTACAGCTTTTTCAGGCGCTTAGCATCGAAGCCGGTGAGCAGCATATTGTAGACGAACAGCAGGTCAATCTTGCCCGCTTTGAAGTCTTCCACCCATTGCTTGCGCTCTTCCTTGCTGCCCACGTCGTGCAGGATCAGTGCGGCGCTTTTGACACGGTTCTCCAGCAGGCTGCGGGCGGCGTAGCTGCCGGGCTGTGTGGCAGCGATCAATGCTTGCGAGGAGTCCTGAAGGTTGGGGCTTGGTTGCCCCTGCTTGGCATGAACAGCGTTGAAGATCTCGAACATCTGACGGGCCTGGTCGGCGCTATCGCAGATCACCATACCGCCGATGCTGGCATCAGCTAACGCACCCCGGCTCTTTTCGAAATCACGCACGATGTAGTCGAGCATAGGCTCGACGAACTTAGGGTGAGCGTAGATGAGCTTGCGGTCGATATCACCCTGCTGCAGTTCTACAGCAGCCAGCGCTTCCTGAAGGACCATTTTGTAGTTGGTGGCAATTTCTTCACGGATTAGGCGCAGGGTGTAGCCGTCGGCAATGGAGGCGTTGTAGTAGTATTTGTGGATGTAATCCCCGAACAAAGCGCGAGAATTGTAGTCATCACCTAGCAAGGGGGTGCCGGTAAGACCAATCTTGATGGCGCTGCGATCCGACTGGCTGAGGTTGGCGAGGAAACTGCCCTGCGGGTTGTAGCTGCGGTGCACCTCATCAAGGAAATAGACGCGCTGGATGTTGACGTCGTAGTCCTCGGTACGTACCACGTCCGGGTCATCCTGGAATTTCTGGATGTTGACCACAGTGATCTCGGGCCTGCCGCTGTGGTTGTGCAACACCAGGGTAGCCTTGATATCGCGTGCGAAGGCTTCACGGCTGTCGATACTGTGGACAATCAGCCCGCGCCCGGAAAATTCACGCTGGGCTTGGGTGAGCAGATCGAGCCGGTCGACGATGAAATAGAACTTGGGAATGATGCCCCGGCGCTGAAAATAGTCCGTCAGAAAGCGGGTGTTGTAATAGGCAAGTGCAGTTTTGCCGCTGCCCTGAGTGTGCCAAATAATGCCCTTGTGCACGCCGGCATCGAGCTTCTTCTCAATCGCCTTAGTGGCGAAAAGCTGCGGGTAACGCATGACATGCTTTTGCAGGCCGTCAGCTTCATTGACATAGGCGAGCGCAAAACGCAGCAGAAAGGACAGGCGTTGGCGGCTGAACAATGAAGTGCAGATGCGGTTGGTTGGAGCGTCGGGGGCCTTGTTACTGAGGAACTCCGGGCTGTGCTTGATGACGTTTAGGTTATTGTCGCGCAGCACCTCGTTTTCGATGGTGTCATCTTCGGCGGCCAGCAGCTCTGCCAGATCCAACGCCTCTTCTTCGCGGAAGTAGTTGAAGATTGGAGAGTCATACGAAGGGCTCGCATAGAAGGCACCTTCGATGGGCTGCGGCGAGCCGTCTTCGTACTCCATGTTATTGGAGAAAACCATCAACTGGGTGATGTTGATAAAGCGACGGAAGCGCAGATTGCGGCAGCGTGTGATGATACGGTTGCGCTCGGCCAGCACGCCTTCGCGGTTGTTGGGCTTCTTGACCTCGATGAAAGCCAGCGGCATACCATTGATAAGCAGGGTGATGTCGGGCCGGAACTCATCATCACCATTTCGGCATGGCAGCTCGGTCACAACGTGGAAGCTGTTGTTGTCGAAATTATCGAAGTCGATCAGGCGGATGCCCGAGCGCTCGGTGAGCCTATCGTAGAAGGCGTGACCGAGGTCTTCGTTGTCTAGCAGGAGCTTGACTTCAGCCAGCAGGCGATCGACGTCGTCAGCTTCTACGCCAGGGTTGATCCTGGCCAGCGAAGAACAAAAAAGCGCCGGAAAGATATTGGTTTGCTCATCCCAGGAAGCCCCCTTGAGAGAGAGGTAGCTGTAGCCCAGGCCGACCAGGTGCAAGATGCAGGGGATCTTGACGCGCGAATCTTCACTGAAAACCATTAGAGGTGCTCTTCCTTAATGCAATACGCTAGTTGTGTTGCGCCACGGCGTCGGAGGCATCATCCGCCCCACCAGCCCGCACCCATTCATCCACCTCAGAGAGCTGGAACTTCCAGAGTCTACCAATGCGATGAGCCGGCATGCCCCGCCGCTCACGCCAGCGATAGACCGTATCTTTGGCCACCCCCAAATGAAGGGAGACCTGCTCAGCAGTGACCCAAGGCTCGGTGCTCATAGCTCAGCCTAACACTCTCATAGTCGTTTTAAATCGGCTGAAGTCTACCAGTACGAGCTACACTCGCACAGGTCCGCATCTGGCCCCCATAGCCACTAATGCTTCGTACTAGGGGAGCGCAAACAAGACGGTCGTCAGATCGAATGCAAACGGGTGGTTAAGCGGAGTGCAATTTCGCTCGGCATTCCAATTGGTATTCCAACTAAAAATCAAACTAGAAATTTATGTTATTCACCAATAGCTTACTGAGCTGATTCAAATTACCCCGGCCCACCAACTCTCAACGACAAAGCCCGCCCAGTGCGGGCTTTGTCGCATCTGGGGTTAGTCGGATGGCCGCCCATTTCCTTCACATTCTCAAGCCTGCCGGTGGCTGTGAATGTTCGACGTTGTACTAAAAGGACGCTGGGGCGGCACCGATTCGGCTCACTCTCCAATTAAACAAAACCAGTTTGGCTGTAAGACGAGTGCGCTTGAGTGATAGCAAAACCACAGCCATCCCCTTACCATTCCGCGGCTGGCTGGACGCCTCGCAGAGAAAACCGGTTCGCATGTGGAAACTCAACCTGCACAAGGAAGGCAATAAAGCATGAGCTTCATCGAAACGATCCAATCCAAGGAAGTCGATATCTACATATCGGCGTTCTTCACCATCCTCGGCCTGACTCTAGGAGCCATTCTGGATCGGGTACTTAAAGGCGATTCTCCACAATCCGCCAATCAGCCGGGCCATTCGGTAAACCTGACGTTCAATACGGTGGTCAATCCACCGCCGGGCGTGAACGCCACCAACACCAGCCAGGATATGACTCCAGTCATCTGCATGATGATGCTGATCGCCGGGCTGATTTATGTTTTTTTCCGGGCCGAAATACTGAATCTGCTTTCCTGGATCACGCTATTCACCATTTCCCTGTGGGCTGGCGGCACCTTGCATAGCCTTTATCGGGGCTTCTTCGCGGGCAGCAAGTGGGTGGTTTCGCTGATTTTTTCCATGGCCTTCTGCGTGGCAGCCACCTACCTCACTGATGAAGCTTTTACGCCCACCCTGGCGCCGCAAAACTTTCAGTACAGCCAGCAGATCATCAATGAGCAGGGCCTGACGGGAATAAAGAAATATTTCGTCCTGCTAGACATGCACTGGTTCCTGCTGCACCTGTCAGGCGTAATGCTGTTTATCTATACCAGCCTTCGGATGATGCTTTTTTCAACCTACTTCATCGTTGCGGGCGCACATGCCAATAACAACGGTACTCACGAACCTTGGCTTTCCAGAAAAACCCGCAAGTACGCCAATCTGCGCAAAAACATCATCTTCATGCCTATCCTGCTGGTTCTCGCGTACCTGCTTACCTCGGGTCTTGCTTTCGACTGGTTCATCCACACCATGCCAAATCAGGTCAATGCGTTGATGAATACGGTGCTTTATGGGCGCTGATATTTTCATCGTGCACTGAAGATCGACTGGCGGGACACCAACCCGGTTGGCAGAAGCGACATGAATTTTTCTTCACTGCGCCCAACCGGGACAGCCTGTAAAGTCCCCCCGCTCATTCAAGAAACTACGGTTCGCCCGCGCTCCTAGCGGGCTTTTTTTCGCATCGGCTTCTCCATATCTTGCCGCTCCCCACCATATGCGCGACTCTGCCAGCAGATCCCTCGCCAAGGAGCGCTCGATGCCGCTGTTATCCCTGCCCTGCCCGCGCCTCACGCTGGCGATCCTCTCCCCCGATCAGGCCGAGCTCGAAAGCGCTTTCTACCTACGCAACCAGCGTCACCTCGCCCGCTGGTCGCCCATCCGCACCACCGATTACTTCTCCACCGCCAACATCCGCCGTCGCTTGGAGATCCAGGCCAGTGCCTTCGAAGCTGGGTTAGCCATGCATTTCGCGCTGCTGTCACCGGACGGTCAGCAGATGATCGGTGCGTGCAATTTCAGCGGGATTATTCGTGGGGCGTTTCAGGCGTGTTATTTGGGTTATCACATTGATGAGGCGCATCAGGGGCAAGGTTTGATGCAGGAGGGGCTGGAGGCGGGGATTGGTTATATGTTCGATGTGCGGAATCTGCATCGGATCATGGCCAATTACATTCCCGGCAATGAGCGCAGTGCGCGTTTGCTCGGGCGTTTGGGTTTTGAGCGTGAGGGCTATGCGAAGGCGTATCTGAACATTGCCGGGCGTTGGCAGGATCATGTGCTGACGGCGCTGGTCAATCCGGGGGTCGAGGCGCCGGATCAGCGCTGGTCGCGGCGCCTGGGTTGAGTTGCGCGAAACCTGTCAGACAAAAATCCTTTCAGCTCTCGGGTTTGCGGCCGATACAGACCTGCTAACACCCCTGCTGGCTCAAAAGAACAACAATCTTCCAGCTTAACTGACGACCAAGAAACCCAACGTTTCTGGAGGATTTGCATGAATAGCTGGTTCGGTAACATCAGCGTGAACATGAAACTCGGCCTGGGCTTCGGCCTGGTGCTGGCCCTGACCTGCATTCTGGCGCTGACCGGCTGGACCAGCCTCGGTGGCCTGATCGACCGCAGTAACTGGATGAGCGATATCACTCAGCTCAATGCCGGCCTGACCAAACTGCGCGTGGTGCGCCTGCAATACATGCTGACCAACGGCGACGAAACCGCCGCGCAGAATGTGCAGACCACACTGGAAAGCTTCGCCGCTCAGCAGCAGGCGTTGATCAGCAAATTCAAGAGTCCGGAGAACGTCAAACTGCTCAAGCAGCAGGCGGCGACCATCGCTGAATACCAGACTTCGCTGAACAAAATGCGCAACGCCTATCGCACCGGCAACAGCGCCCGCGACACCATGAGCGCCAATGCGCAGACCGCGTACAACCTGATCGAATCGATCAGCCAGCGCGTGCAGCAGATGGAGTTGAGCGATCAGCGTTTCGAGCAGTTCCAGGCTGTTACTGCGGCCAAGGAAGCGTTCATCCTCGCGCGCTATGAAGTGCGTGGTTACACCGCCACCAGCAACGCCGAGACCGAGCAGAAAGCCGTCGGCCAGATCGACGCGTCTATCGCCAGCCTCAAGACCCTGAACACACATTTCGCCGCCACCCAGCCAGACGCCCTGCGTCAGCTGGAAACCGCGCTGACCAGCTATCGCGGCGCGTTGATGGCGTACAAGAACGCCAACACCGATGCCGTGCAGGCGCGTAAGGAAATGACCGATCAGGGCACCACCATCGTCGCCCTGAGCGAGCAGCTGTACCAGATCCAGCTTGATCGCCGTGACGCTGAAAGCGCCCAGGCGCGCACCTTCCAGTTGATCAGCACGTTGTTGGCACTGCTGGTTGGCGTGATTGCGGCGGTGATCATCACCCGTCAGATCACCCGTCCGTTGCAGGAAACCCTCGCCGTCGTCGAGCGCATCGCCAGCGGCGACCTGACCCAGAACGTCACCGTCACCCGCCGCGACGAACTCGGCGTGTTGCAGCAAGGCATTGCGCGCATGGGCGTGACCCTGCGTGATTTGATCAGCGGCATCCGCGACGGCGTCACGCAGATTGCCAGCGCCGCCGAAGAGTTGTCGGCCGTAACCGAGCAGACCAGCGCTGGCGTGAACAGCCAGAAAGTCGAGACCGATCAGGTCGCCACAGCCATGCACGAAATGACTGCCACCGTGCAGGAAGTTGCGCGCAACGCCGAAGAAGCGTCGCAAGCTGCCGCTGCTGCGGATGGTGAGGCCCGTGAGGGCGACAAGGTGGTGAATGAGGCCATCGCGCAGATCGAGCGTCTGGCCAGTGAAGTGGTGCGCTCGACCGAAGCGATGAGCGTGTTGCAGCAGGAAAGCGACAAGATTGGCAGCGTCATGGACGTGATCAAGGCGGTCGCCGAACAGACCAACCTGCTCGCGCTCAACGCCGCGATCGAGGCAGCGCGTGCCGGTGAAGCCGGACGTGGGTTTGCCGTGGTGGCCGATGAGGTGCGCGGTTTGGCTCAACGCACGCAGAAATCCACCGAGGAAATCGAGGGTCTGGTCGCCGGTCTGCAGAACGGCACCCAGCAGGTTTCGGCAGTGATGAACAACAGCCGCGCGCTGACCGACAGCAGCGTCGCCCTGACGCGCAAGGCCGGCGCCTCGCTGGAAAACATCACCCGCACGGTGTCGAACATCCAGTCGATGAACCAGCAGATCGCCGCCGCTGCCGAACAGCAAAGCGCCGTGGCCGAAGAGATCAGCCGCAGCATCATCAACGTGCGCGACGTGTCCGAGCAGACCGCAGCGGCGAGTGATGAGACGGCAGCGTCGAGTGTTGAACTGGCGCGGTTGGGTGGTCAGTTGCAGCAGATGGTCAGCCACTTCCGCGTATGACGTTGGTTTTGCGCTGAGGCTGAAACCGAATCGCGGGCAAGCCCGCTCCCACAGGTTTTCGTGGTCGAGCACTGTTGATGTGTTCACCTCGATAACTGTGGGAGCGGGCTTGCCCGCGATGGCGGTGGGTCAGTCAAATCAACATTGCCTGACACTGCGCCTTCGCGAGCAAGCTCGCTCCCACATTTGGATTTGTGTGGCTCGCTGGATTTTGAGCACACCGCAATACCCCTGTGGGAGCGGGCTTGCCCGCGATGGCGGTGGGTCAGGTCAGTCTAACCAACGTCGCCTGACACTGCGCCTTCGCGAGCAGGCTCGCTCCCACATTGGATTTGTGTGGCTCGCTGGATTTTGAGCACACCGCAATACCCCTGTGGGAGCGGGCTTGCCCGCGATGGCGGTGGGTCAATCAAATCGACGTTGCCTGACACTGCGCATTCGCGAGCAAGCTCGCTCCCACATTTGGATTTGTGTGCACTCAGATTTTGAGCAGACCGCCGACCTCCTGTGGGAGCGAGCCTGCTCGCGAAAGCGGTGGATCATTCAGATCATCATTGACTGAAACTCCGCCTTCGCGAGCAGGCTCGCTCCCACAGGGGTCTATGGTGTCGGGACTATTCGGGATACCCGGTGATCCTGCGGATGCTTTGATAAAGCGGTTTGAGCTGCCGGTACATACGCAAATACACCTCTCTGTACAACTGCTCATAAACCTTCTGCGCCTCAGGCTGCGGTGTGAAAACCGCTCCAACCCGTGTCATCGCCGCAATGGCCGATGGAAAATCCCGATGCAATCCCAACCCCACCGCACAGCAAATCGCCGCCCCCAACCCGGACGCTTCATACACATGCGGGCGCTCTGCCGGCAGGCCGAAGATGTTGGCGGTCAGTTGCATGGCGGCGTCGCTTTGTGAGCCGCCGCCGGCGACGCGCAGGCGTTTGATCGAGACTTTTGAGCGTCGCTCGATGTTCTCCATGCCCTGGCGCAGCGCGTAGGCCAGGCCTTCGAGAATCGCCCGGTAGATGTGCGCGCGGGTGTGTACGTCGCCGAAGCCGATCATCGCGCCTTTGGCTTCCACGCCCGGTTCGCGGATGCCCGGTGACCAGTAGGGTTGCAGCATCAAACCCATCGAACCCGGGGGCACTTCGTTGACCAGTGCGTCGAACAGTTGCTCCGGCTCGATGCCCTGGGCTTTTGCCTGCTGCATTTCGCGCAGGCCGAATTCGTTCTTGAACCAGCTGACCATCCAGTAGCCGCGATAGATCATCACTTCGCAGTTGTACTGATCGGGCACGGCCGAGGGGTACGGCGGGATCAGCGGGACGATTTCCAAATAGCGTGAGCGGGTGCTGGTGATCGTCGCGGTGGTGCCGTAGGACAGGCACACGGTGCGCGCGTCGACCACGCCGGAGCCGATCACTTCGCAGGCCTTGTCAGCGCCCGCCGCGATCAGCGGCAACCCTTCGGGAATGCCAGTGTGGCGCGCGGCTCCGGCCGTGATGTAGCCGAGGGTTTCGCCGGGTTTGTGCAGGCTCGGCAACTGCTTCGGGCGCACCGCCAGTGCCTGCCATTTCCAGTCACGCGGTGCCGCCCACTTCAGCCGTTTGAAGTCGAAGGGCAGATAGCCGACGCAACAGCCGACCGAATCGACGAAGCGTCCGCACAAGCGATGAGTCAGAAAGCCCGAGAGCAGCAGAAACTTGTCGGTCGCCGCCCACACTTCGGGCTGATGCCGGGCGATCCAGTTAGCCTCGGCCTGGGCGCGGAAATAATCCACCGTTGCTTGGGCGCCGACCAGTTTGAACAGCCAGCCCCACGGCCCTTTGATGCCGCCCTCGACCTCGGTCTGGCGTTGATCGAGCCAGACAATTGCCGGACGCAGCGGTTTGCCCTCGGCGTCGACATTGATCACGGTGCCGCGCTGAGTGGTCAGAGACACGCCGGCAATCTGTGCTCGGTCGATGCCGGTCTGCTGCCAGAGTTGCTGACAGGCCTCGCCGAGTTTCGCCCAGTAATATTCCGGATCCTGCTCGGCCCAACCGGGTTGCGTCGAGTAGTACGCCTGCAGATCGACTTTGCCTTTGCCGAGCAGATTGCCCTGCAGATCGAAGAGCAACGCGCGCACGCTCTGGGTGCCGTTGTCGATCGCTAACAGGTATTTCATGGCGTGATCTCCGGCAAGCCGTGATCGCGCAACCACAGCAAACGGTAGCGCTGGATTTCCGCCTGCCAGCGCTCATCGTCCCAGGCCAATCGCGACTGGCAGAGCGTGCGAATTGCAGGCAGATAATCTTCACCACCGCGCGGCAGCAACAGGCCCAAACGGGTGCGGCGCAGCAGCAAATCATCCAGGTGCAGAATCATTTCCGCCTCGCAGGCGAACGCCAGCTCTGCCCACAACGTATCGCTGGCGCCAACCGTTTCCGGACCGAGTTCGCCGAGCAATTGCGCCAGCCTCGGCAGGTCTCGACCGTGACGTCCGGCCAAGCGTCGCCATTGATTGCCGCTCAGTCCCGCAATTGTCAGCGGCGGCACAGCGGCGAACACCGGCGCGCCGTCATCGACAAAAGAACGCCTGAGCATCACCGCACACGCCTTGAGCACTTCGATCGCTTGCGGGCGAAATGTGGTCAGTTTGCCGCCGGCCAAAGTCACGCAACCGGGCTCTTGCCACAGCACATGTTCGCGGGTCTCGTTGGACGGTTTGCCCTGCTGCGCACCCGTCGCGCTGCCCACCACCGGACGCACGCCTGACCAGGTCGACAGCACATCGTCGACACCAATTTCGGCGCCGGGAAATTGCTGCTGGCACGCGGCGAGCAGATAGTCGAGTTCGTCGCTGGAAATGCGCGCACTGTGGTCGAGGTCCTCGCGGTGATCGAGGTCCGTGGTGCCGACCACCGTCGCGCCTTCCCACGGAAACACGAACACCGGGCGCCGATCATGCGCATGCAGAAAGGTGAACGCCTGCGCCACTGGCAAACGCCAGCCCGGCAGCAACAGATGACTGCCGCGCAACGGGCGCAATTGCTTCGCTGCTTCGGCGGGACGCAAACGCTCAGCCCAAGCGCCCGTAGCCACGGCCAGCACGCCAGAGCGCAATTGCAGCGTCGCCCCGCCCTCGCCATCTTCGACCTGAACCCCGCACACCCGCCCGCCTTCGCGCAGCAGTTGCGTGACCCGCACACCGCTGACAATCACCGCGCCGTCAGCCCGGGCCTCGCGCAGTACGCGCATCACCAGCCGCGCATCATCGGTCAGCGCATCGACAAAACAGCTGCCGCCGAGCAGGCCGTTTTCCTTCACCCCCGGGGCGAGAAAACGCAGTTGCTGCGCGTCATGAAAAGCATGGTTGCGCCGTCCCGCCAGCGCGTCGTACACCGAGAGCAGGCCGCCCATGACGCGCGGCCCGGGAAAGCCGCCGCGATAGTGCGGCATCATGAAACTCATCGGCTCGACCAGCCCCGGCGCCTCGTCGAGGAGGCGCTGACGCTCGCGCACCGAATCGCGGGTCAGGCGCCACTGGCCCTTGGCGATGTACCGCAAACCGCCGTGGACCATTTTCGATGATCGGCTGGAGGTGCCCCAGGCGAAATCGCGCTGCTCCAGCAGCAGACAGCGCCAGCCCCGGCGCGCGGCTTCGCGGACGATTCCGGCGCCGCTGATACCGCCACCGATGACGATCAGGTCCCAGGTGTCATCCGCCAGCGTCGGCAGAATCTGCTCGCGCCACTGCGCATTCCAGTTCGCCGTCATGGCCGCGACTCTGGCAATAACGTGCCCGGATTGAGGCG
>Ga0307411_10000249_pt1 | contig 17695 bp, 5 predicted proteins | sample DK1Ometagenome_2_FD_203712 | JGI IMG/M metagenome (GOLD analysis project Ga0307411, IMG submission 203712) | Maize rhizosphere microbial communities from greenhouse at UC Davis, California, United States - DK15-O-1 | ecosystem: Host-associated > Plants > Roots > Rhizosphere > Soil | place: USA...
GACCGCACCACGGTGTGGGTCGATGTCGCTACTGCCAAGACATTGCTCGCCGGCCTCAACGCCGGCGGCGGCACCAACTACGATGCTGCTGTGGCGGTGATGCAGACCGCGTTCAACACCTCGGGCAAGCTCACCGGGGCACAGAACGTCGGCTACTTCTTCTCCGACGGCAAGCCCAACGAGGGCGACATCGGCACGGCTGACGAGGCCGCGTTGAAAAACTTCCTCGACGCTAACAACATCAAGAACTATGCAATCGGTCTGGGTAGTGGCGTGAGCAACGCCAACCTTGATCCGCTGGCGTACGACGGCATCAACCACACCAACACCAATGCGGTGGTGGTCACCGATCTCAACCAGCTCAACTCGGTGCTCTCCGGCACTGTGCAGGGCGCGCCGGTCACCGGTTCGCTGCTGGGCGAGGGCGGCTCGTTCGGTGCCGATGGCGGTTTCATCAAGTCCATCGTGGTCGACGGCACCACCTACACCTACGACCCGAAAGCCCTCAGCGGCCAGGGCTCGTTGACCGCGAGCGGCGGCGCCAACCACGGCACCTTCAACACGGCGAACAACAGCGTCAGTATCGCCACCAACAACAGCGGCACGCTGGTGGTCAACCTCGACACCGGCGAATACAGCTACACCTCGCAGAAAACCACCGCCGTGGTCATCACCGAAAACATCGGCTTCACCGTCAGCGACAACGACGGCGATCTGGCCAGCTCCTCGCTGACGGTGAAAGTGATCCCCAACGCGCCACCGGTGGCGATGGACGATCACGTCATCACCAACGTGCTCTCGGGCAACATCGTGGTGCCGGGCGAGCTGTTGCTGGCCAATGACAGCGATCCGAACGGCGACACCCTCAACGCCACACCCACCAGTTTCAATACTGGTTGGATTTCCAAAGCGGCAGACTTCACCGGCAGCGGCCTGATCGGTTTCACTGGGCAGAACAATAATGCGGCCAACCAGAACCTGGCCAACGTGCGCAGCGCCTTCAGCGCCAATGCCGCGACCATGACCGCTGTGCTGGTAGTCAGCGGTTATCTGGGCATGGTGAGCAACAGCAATGCCAACGATGAAGACCGCATCACCGTCAACCTGCGTCAGGGCGAAACCCTCAATCTGGATCACAATCTGGGTGCCGGTAAGATCAGCATGGAGTATTCGCTCAACGGCGGTGCCTGGATGGCGCTGGTGGACGGCCAGACCCTCAGCGCCTCGGCGGACGGCGTCTACCAGATTCACATCACCAACATTGGTAATGGTGGCGGCAACCCGAACGCGGCGGAAAACTACCAACTGACCATGACCCTCAACTACGCCGGGGCTCATGACATCACGCCGGACTATCACGGCACGTACGCCGCCAACGACAACCACGGCGGCAGTGACACGGCCAACATCAGCATCAGCTATCAGGACGGCCACACCCTGACCGGCACTGCTGGCGACGATGTGTTGGTAGCGGGCAGCGGCAACAATGTGATCAACGCCGGCGAAGGCAACGACGTGCTCAGCGCAGGCTCCGGCAACAACGAAATGCACGGCGACGGCGGTAACGACTTGCTCTACAGCGGCGCCGGCAACGATCTGCTCGACGGCGGCACTGGCAGCGACACCGCCAGCTACGCCCACGCCACGGCCGCAGTCACCGTCAATCTCGGCCTGCTCGGTGCGCAGAACACCCTCGGCGCCGGTACTGACACCTTGACCGGTATCGAAAACCTGATCGGCTCGAACTTCAACGACAGCCTCACCGGCGACGGCAACAACAACGTGATCAACGGTGGCCTGGGCAACGACTTCCTCAATGGTGGTGCTGGCGATGACCTGCTGATCGGTGGCATGGGCAACAATACGCTGACGGGCGGGGCAGGGTCCGACACCTTCCAGTGGCTCAAGGGCAACAGCGGCCACGACCTGATCACCGACTTCACCCCCGGCACCGACAAGCTCGACCTGTCGCAACTGCTGCAAGGCGAAAATACCAGCACCGCGTCGCTGGACGACTATCTGCACTTCACCGTCAGCGGCAGCGGCGCCTCGGTGATGACCAGCATCGACGTCAGCGCCATGGCCGGCGCCACGCCGAACCAGACCATCGACCTGGCCGGCGTCAACCTCGCCAGCCACTACGGCGTGACCCCGGGCGCAGGCGGCATGATTGCCAGCGGCCACGACACGGCGACGATCATCAGCGGGATGTTGAATGATCATTCGTTGAAGGTGGATACGGTGTAAGCGCAGTTTGAAACGACAATACCCGCTGTCCCGTTCAACCGGGGCGGCGGGTTTTTTCTGCCTGAAGGCAGGGCGTTGTTCTCCGTCAGTCTTCGCGAGCAGGCTCGCTCCCACATTGGAGCGTGGTTAACTGTGGGAGCGAGCCTGCTTGCGAAAGCGCCGGATCTGACTCCGAATAACTCAGCGGTTGATCACACCTGTATCAACCCGGCGGATTCTGGCGTAGCCATAGGCGATGACGCGAGATCGTATAGCTCGATTCGTTGCCTGCACGTTTCTGATAAGCGCACGTGATTAAGCCCCTGCGCACGGGCATCGACTCCGACGAACGGTAGCAAAACCTGTAATTTCTGACAGTAGGCAGCACCCGCCATTGCGCATTAAATCGAACCCATGCAGCGGCGGTATCAACCTGTTGATACCCGCGCACCAACGTTCGAGCAAATTGTCGCGGAGCGTCCTACATGCAGCCCCCGGAACACACACAAGGCCCGCACAGTGCAAATCCGCAACCATCAGGGGTCACCGCTTTGCCGGTTCCGCAAGTGCCGGTCATTCTCAAGGACGAACACGGTGCAGAAAGTCCAGACGGACTGTTGCCGCGTACGGAGTTGAACCGTGATTTGCAGTTGATTGTTCCAGCGTGGAACTTCTCAACCGATCCTTTTTTCAAGCGCGACATAATCAAAGTGGGATTTCGCCCGTTTGGGGATGAATTTCGCGAGGTCGCTGAATTTGAGTTTTTTATACCCATCGAACCAGGGGACAAGATCGTATCAGTCCCCAGGGACTATCTGGACAATGGCATCTACGACCTGTCTTACATCCTGATTCAGGGGGGCAACCGCGCTGAGTCCGATAAAAAGCGTATTACCGTGGACAGGGTGGCCCCGGATGATGGCCAGGAACCTGCCTTGCTGGAAATGCTGGATGTCGTCGGCAATATCACCGACGACTACTTGAAGGAACATGGACAGGTTCGTTTTCAAGTGCGCAGTTATGTGGGAATAAAAGCCCGGGACAGAGCTATTTATTTCTGGACCGATACGGATAAACCTTCCGATTCGGAAACCGAGATTGACGAACAGGAGTTCAGTCAGACAGACATTGACCGCAACGAACTGTTTATCACCATGCGCGAACAGGACATTCGTGATCGGGGTGAGGGGCCCCGTTATATCTATTACCGTCTACGAGACTGGGCGGGTAATAAAGGCCCCAGATCAGAACTGTTGGAAATGTTTGTCGATCTGCTCCCAGCGCCCGGAAATCTCAAACCGCCTCGCGTGCCGTTGTCGGACCGAGGGTTGATTGACCGCCAGCATGCCCGTGAAGGTGCGGTGGCGCAGGGTGCCGTGACGGTAGAAATCGATCGTTATGACAATCCAGGCAGTGACAACGAAATTCTGCTCGACTGGAATGGCACACTGCTAGCGCCGGTGCTGGTTGATCCATCCAGCTTTCCTGTGGTCGCGCCGGTGCCTTGGTCAGCCCTGACAGCCAAGGGGCTGGGGCCCTTGACGGCTTCGGTGACTTACAGAGTGCGGCGTCCTTCAGGCACCACGCCATCCTCTCTGGAAACCCGGATCCCGGTAGATTTGACTCTCGCCGGGCAGGACCATGCCAATGCCCCGGCATTACTCAACCCTGATCTGGCAAAAGTAGAAATATACGGCGTCAATTCGAAACTCCTCAACACGCTGACGTCGGATGATTTTGGCGAGCCCGCCGAAGGGATTCTCGCGCTGTTTGATGCGCCACTTGCCGGGCAGACAATCAGCCTGTTCTGGGGAGCAATCGTCACCCCTGTCGCACAATATATCGTCCAGCGCGGTGATGTAGCCGGCAAGCGCGTGTCGTTCAGCATCGCTTGGTCGATCATTGAGCAAGATCGGGAAAATCCGGCGTTACCGGTCTATTACACGACCAGCAACAACGTCAATCTGCAACAGGCTCCGACAACGTCAGTCAATGTATCGATTGTGGTAATCGAAAACCTGAAGGAGCCATCCTTTCCACATGCAACCAGGGATGGTGTTCTTGACTGTTGTGCATGTCCGCGACTCTGGAAAGGGGTCTGGGTGAAAATCGAGGGGAATGCCGCCTTCGACAAAGATGATGAAGTGATTCTGCATTGGCAAGGATCTGAAGGGCTGAATGGCACTGAACCTATTCCCGGAGTAGCAGAAAAGTTCCCCACGATATTGAGTGAAGCGCAAGCCCGTGATGGTTTTGAAGTGCACGTCGCGGACTTCGAACGTCTGATTGCGCCTATGGTGAAAAATGGCTCTGCACTGTGTCATTACACACTTAAGAAAGCCACGGGTGGAGTGGGTAGTTCAATAAAAAATTTCGTCATCATCAATAGAACCCTACCCAGCAGGGATGTCTGTTCCGATAGGGAGGGCGAGGATTACTGCGGTTCGCCCTGCGAGAATTCCGGATGGGGTGAAAAGTTTGCAGAACACTTGTCTGCGAAGTTGCCAGGCTTGTTGAAATAAGCAGTTCCTGAATTTCACGTTTCTCGTGTCTGACTCAAGTAATGCCTTCAGTGACAGGAAGTTTAACCAGTGCCAAACGTATGCCTGCGTGGTTGCGTATGCGTGGGCGTCTTCTCCAGGAGCGATAAAATGACCGTTTATAAAAAACTCACCCCAGCACAGCAAAGTCGGCTGGACTACAAGAGAATCCGTCTTGCAGCCCCGAAGATGGATGCAGAGCCTCCTCAAATACACCCTGATAATCCCTTGCTGCCGGATCAAGTGGGTGATGGCAAGAATCAGGTTCCGCTTTCATTACAGGGCCTGGAATTGAAAGTGAATGTGCCTCGGCCTCCACGAGCTGGTGATACACCCTCCGTGCCGGGGCTTATTGATTTGATGTGGAATGGCGCGAGGTTGCCACTAACGCGATTTAACTACACCACGCCTCTTGACGCTGGCACTCTCTTGATCCCCATGACGCTGCCAGCCAACCTGACCGACAAAGAGGGTAGACATGAATTGAGCTACTACCTCAGTCAAGGCGGGAACATCGGTGTCGTAACACCCGTGGAGATTAATGTTGATAGAAGTCCGCCGCTGCCGATAACAGAGGTCATTGTTCCCGCCGAAGTAGAGCGTGACGGTATCACTAAAAAATATCTCGATGATAATGGTCATGTGCTGATAACTGTTCAGGAATATGCCGGCCACATGCTCAATGATGTGGTTGACTGCTTTATTGGCGCTTCCGTACCTTTGCCGACGTTGATTGGAACAATTGCTCGTACGGATCTGACTACGCCTCTGGAATTTCGACTGACCGCGGCAATGCTGGACGATGAAGAGGGAGTCAGGGCTATTTATTGGCAGGTTACGGATCGCAAGGGCAATAAAAGCCTTCATTCACCTTATAAACGCTTGAACGTCACGCTGACAGATCCACCAGCAGATTTGCTACCGCTGGATATTCCCCTGTATAGCGACAACAAGATTGATCTGGCGGATGCTCAGCAGCCGGTTGGCGTCGGGATTAAAGATGAATACACCAACTTTATTGAGGGCGATCAGTTGGAAGTCACTTGGGATGGCCAGTTACAGGCGGCTGTCACGATTCCCGGGTTTCCCTTTTATGTCGATGTGCCCTTCCGCAATGTCTTTAACGGCGATGCGGGCCTAAAGACTGTTACAGCCAGTTATCAGATACGGCGCAAGGGTGTCGCTCATCCTCTTGTTCCGGTCGAGCGGAGCAACATCAGCGTGGATTTGCGCAAGCCGGGCGCGCCAATAGATCCCGACAAGCCAGGCAACCCTAACCCCGATCTGCCAACAGTGTCAGTACAAGGCGCCGCTAGCGGGGCTCCCAATCAGTTGAGGGAGGCTGATAACACTGGCCCGGTAATTGTAACGGCTACGCTCTATACCGGGGCCAAGGAGAATGACGAAGTACAACTTTACTGGAAAGGTGAGCCGGTAAGCGAGGCAGACGGCGGGGTTGTAAAAATCGGTGCGACGCCTCCAGCTAACCTGCAATTTACTGTTGCATGGAGCGTTATTGATACCGCAGGCAACGGTAATCCGATCAAGACCCATTATGTAATCAGCCATGATGTAAACGATAACGTGGATGTTTCGCTCGCGACCGATGTTGATGTACTTATTCGTCCTGGTGTCGTTCCGGAAGTTAAGTTCCAACACCTCGACGAAGATTTCGGCCTGCTGAATTGCTTGTCTTTGCGAAGGGATAACGTTGCTGGCGTAGTAGTCGAAGTATTGGTGGCGGGGGGCGAGCCTCAATTGGCAGGTCAGGAATTGACGTTCACTTATCAAGGTTACAGTGACGACGCAGGTACAATTAAAGACGATACCGAAGCCAAAGTTACCTATACCCCCTCCAGTCAGGAAGCAACCGCCGGGTTCATTGTAAAAATTCCCTATGATCCGGCTGTCCTGACCACGGAAAACGCGTGGGGAGGCATAAGCTACTCGGCTCTTATCGATGGGCGCGACACACCCTCTGCAGAACATGTGGTAAGGGTTTATATGGTTGATCCGGCGGGTGGTTCATGTCCCCTGCCTTAAGAAGGTGCTGAAGTTGCCAGGGAAGGTACTGTAGGTACCTTCCTTTTTAATTTTTTGACAATTAGCCAGTGGAAAATTGTTAGGAATTATTTTAAGGAGTTTTACCCTGCATATTTCAGAAAAATCCTACGTTGGTTGGGTTGTGGCAATCGGTATTGTTCGACACTGAATTGTCTGGCTGGCAAACAAGTTTGCCGGAGTAAATTAATCGGAGGATAGTCAATCATGAAGCCCGAAGTCTTTTCATTCTGCAGAGTCGCTTCCACCGGAAGCTTTCGAATGCTGGTAGCGATACCGGCATTTTTTATATTGGGTTCACCCGCGTTGGCGGTCATCGTCGATAACAGTACTCTGGATGTGAACTCGACAGTGCCGCCCACTAATTACCTGGTGCGCAATAGCGGAGTACTGAATCTTGACCAAGCCATGACTCATACCCTGAATGTGATTTCCGGATCAACGCTGAACATCAATGGCGCGACGGTGAATGCTGAAAGTGGCATTGAGGGGATTTCCATCACGGACAGTCGAGGCAATCTTGTGCAGGCCGATGTCACCAGCGACATGATAGGAATGATGGTCAATCGGTCTTTCTCTTCGACGCAAGGGTCGACTGTCACCGCGACTGACAGTCGATTCAGGGGGGGCGAAGCCGGGATACAGATAACCACGTTAAGCAACCTGACACTAATCGGCGGTGAAGTGACGGGACAGGCCGCGGGCAGTATCGGCCTGAATATGATCGGCGGTGAAGTGCGCGCTACAGACGGTACTCGTATCAGCGGCGACAGGGCGGGTGTGCGGATGGTCAATGACTCGTCCGTTTCAGGCAGCCATGCGCTGGTACTGGACGGTGCCAGTGTAGAGGGGCGCAATGGGCCGGCGATAGAGGTTGCCGGTGGTGCAAACGTCAGCATCGAGGTGCTGAACAGCTCCACTCTGCAAGGTAGCGCGAATCAATTGCTGGCGGTTCAAGAGGCTTCGACCGCCGCTGTAACGGTTGGCAACAGTACGTTGATTGGTAGCTTTTCAGTGACGGGTTCCAGCACGGCTGATTTCATTTTCGACCGAGGCCATATGACCGGAGACGTGCTGGTTGAGGACGGCTCGACGGCCGACGTCACCCTGCAGAATCAGTCGCAATTCACCGGTCGTCTGGACAAGGTTGCCAGCGTCAACATCAATGACAATTCAAACTGGACCCTGACCGGCAATGACTCTGTTGGCGCAATGCGCCTGGAGGGCGGCCGGGTTACTTTCGGCGCAGCCCAGGCACCCACGACCTACTATCAACTGACGGTCGGCACACTCGCCGGTACCGGCACGTTTGAGATGAAAGGTGATTTTGCCAACGGGCAGAGTGATTTTCTTAATGTTCTTGGTCAGTCAGAGGGGCAGTTCGATCTCGCGGTGAAGGCTTCGGGGCTGGACGCGGCGTCGCCTCAGCAATTGACGCTAGTGCGTACCGGCACAACCGATGGAGCGAATTTTGCCCTGGCCGGCGAACAGCGGGTTGATGTCGGGACCTGGTCCTACGGTCTGGCCAGCCGGGAAATCGAGGGAGGAGCGAAGGAGTGGTTTCTCGACCCGACCACCGAGGTCATCAGCCCCGGCGCTCGCTCGGTACTGGCCTTGTTCAATACCGCACCGACTGTCTGGTATGGCGAACTGGCGTCCCTGCGCGATCGCATGGGTGATCTGCGTTTGAACGGCGGCAAGGGCGGGGCGTGGAGTCGTGCTTACGGCAGCAAATACAACGTTGCCGACGGGTCGGGGGTCGGTTATCAGCAGACGCAGCAGGGGTTTTCCCTCGGCGCTGATGCACGGGTGGGTGAGAGTGACGTGCTGATCGGAATTCTCGCCGGCACGAGCGAGTCCGACCTGAACCTCAATCGCGGCACCTCCGGCACGGTTAAGAGCTACTACGTGGCGCCCTATGTGACCTGGCTCGGTGACGACGGTTACTATGCTCACGGTACCTTCAAATGGAACAGCTTTCGCAACGAGTCCAAAGTCAATTTGAGCGACGGTACTCGTACCAAAGGCGATTACGACAACTGGGGGCTGGGCGGGTCCGCAGAGTTCGGCCGGCAAATCAAACTGGCGGATGGCTATTTCATCGAACCGTTTACGCAATGGTCGGCGGTGCAGATCCAGGGCAAGCGCTACACGCTGGACAACGACATGCAAGCTGACGGAGATCGCATGCGCTCGCTGCTCGGCAAGGGCGGCGCCACGTTCGGCCGCAACATCGGCTTCGGCAACGGCGCAGTCGCGCAACCTTATCTGCGTGCAGCGCTCGTTCACGAATTCGCCTCGAACAACGAGGTGAAGGTGAACAACAACGTCTTCAACAATGACTTGTCAGGCTCCCGCGCAGAATTCGGCGCTGGGGTGGCTGTGGCGATGTCGCAGAAGTGGCAGATGCATGCGGGGTTTGCTTATTCAAAAGGAGAGCATATTGAACAGCCACATGGGGTGAATCTGGGGTTGACGGTTCGCTGGTAACTGCTGTTGCGTACATCCAGCTGTCTCGCATTCAGCGAGACAGCTTGACGGCCGCTGTTCTGTCGAAGAACAGCGGCCTTGTCGTTGCTGTTAATTGGTTTTGCCTGAACACAACAAGCTACAGGACTATTCCGGCCAAATTGTTATAACCAAAATTGATTCCTCCGTCCTCACCACCGTTATTGAGATTTTTCCTCCACCAATGGTCGCGAGAGTGAATCTGATTGGACCAGAACGCACTGTTAACATCGGCAGAAGGCGAGGGCGACCAGCCAACGAAATAGCTCACTGACTGATGACCTGCGTAGGACGCCCAGAACTGACGCAGCTCGTCCATTGATGGAAGGCGCAGGCCGTGCGCTTGGAGAACAGCGGGAGCTTTATACATATTGTGGTTACCGCCAGGGCAAACCCATACTCTGATCCCCGAGATAGACACCGCATGAGTGGCTGTTCGGCCTTTGCTGTCTCTGGCTGTCATGACGGCCTGCCCGTTCCCGACTGCCCCAACCCTACCGTTCTGATCAATCACGGCAACGTTGGTGTTGCTGGATGAATAGGTATAACCCGGCTCCCCTCCCGTCGCTGTGCGTGTATAGGACGCAAATGCTGGCGGATTCGTTGGCGGCCGTCCCCGGGCAACGTGGTATGTGGGCAGGGGAAGATAAACATCCTGCCCAAAACTTAACGGTGGAATAGGGGATTTCACTTGGAACGTCCACGCATTAGAGACCGGATTGCTGCCATAGAGCGCTCTCGCGGTGATGCTATGAGCACCGACACCAACCGAGAAGCTGACTTCACCCCAACTACCGCTGCTATTGACCGGTGCGTTCTGTTTCGCAGAACCGTTATCGCGAACCTCGACGCTGGCATTTGTTGACGCACTGCCACTGACAAACACCGTGGTTGGCGTGATCGTACTGCCGGGAGAAATGTTGTTACCCTGAGAATCCCTAATCCTCGTAACACTCGGCGTGACCTGCAGTAGCACAGTAAAGTTCCGCGCCGCCGACACTGGATTATCTCCATACAAACCTTTGACTGTGATGCTGTGCTCGGCAATCGCCAGGCCACTCGCAGTACCTTTCCATTGCTTGTTGGCATCGACCGTGATCGGCGATCCAACGGTTGCCCCCTTGTCGTAGAGCTGGACCTGTTCGCGCGGGGTGCCGTTACCCACCAGATTCACGTTGGTGTCATAGGTGGTTTCGTCTTGAGTCACTTCCCCCACCGAGTCCTTGACGGAAGTAATGATCGGCGAGACATGGGCCTCCACCTTGAACACCCTTGGCGGCGCGGACACCGGATTGCTGCCATATTCCGCCCGTGCGGTCAGGCTGTAGCCTTTCAGCTCAAGGCTGCTGAATGTGTATAGCCAGTCGCCGCTCGCGGGCACATCTACCGTGTCGATGACGGTATTGGTATCGAGCAGTGTGATCGTTTCGTTGGGGCTGGCCTTGCCGCTCAGCTTGACGCTGCGGTAATACGTTGTGCCGCCTGGGACGACTTCGCCTCGGATGTCACTGACGCTGGAAATCGTCGGCGTCACAGCCTGTGCCACTTTGAAGGTTCTCGCGGGGCTCGATGGCGGGTCGACTTCGTATTTGGCAGTGGCGACCAGGCTGTAATCATCCACCTTGAGGTTGTTGATGCGGTGTTCCCAATGGCCGTCGTCATCGACATCCAGAGTGACAATCGGCTGATTGTTTTCCCGCAGCTCGATTTGCAGGTTCGGAGTCGCACTGCCCATGACCAGAACACTGTTGTCATAAGTGGTATCCCCTGGATCAACCGGCCCGCGAGAGTCAGTTACCGATAGAATTTCCGGCGTTTGTGTGAACTTGACGGTGAAGGTTCTCGGACCACTGGTCGCGGGGTCAGCGTCATACAAGGCTTTGGCGGTAATGCTGTAAAACTTTTCGGTGAGCGTGCTGATCGTGGCCTTCCAGGTGCTGTCATCTTTGACCGGCGCGGTTCCCTTCGATGTCGAACCTGTGTCGAACAGTTCAATGGTCTCGCCGCGTGTGGCAGTACCCGAGATGACGACCTCGTCAGCGCGGGTCTTGCCACCTTCTTCGATCTCGCCCCGTACGTCTTCCACCAGCGTAATGACGGGGGTCACATAATCGTAGCGGGTTCGGACGGTCAGTGGCCGGCGGGGAAACTCGATAGCGCTGTTCTCGTCCCTGCTGCCGTCGAACGCGACCTTGCAGCCGACACTGGCGGCGGTCGAGTGCCCCAGTTTCATCAGTTCGCTTCTGCGTAACACTTCATCAAGGCCGGCACTGATCTGGGCCGGGGTTATTTCCAGACCGTCAAGAATACGGATGCGATAGCTTTGTCCGGCAGTGGTCATGCCGTCGACGAAGAACCAGATGCATTGCTTTGCAGCAATGAACGGCCACGTTTCGAGCAGCGCAGTGGCGTCACCGGTAAATTCCATCAGGTCCAGGATGTCATCTTTGGCTTGCAGGATCCGTGGTCGTGGCAGGTCGTTTTCAGGGTCCTGAAAGCCCGATACGTTCAGGTCAAATATCGTTGATGGCGTGTTGATCGCATAGCGGGTGACCAGGTAGTCGACGGGCACTCTTTTGGCGATGTTGGCACCTACGACTGCAGGAGGCAGATGAAAGTGCACGGTGCCACTTGCGTGTCCCGGCAATTCCAGGTCATCGGAAGTACCTGCACCCGGTGTGCCGAGCCACCTCAACAGAATTACGTCCTGATCCGGGTTCATGCTCAGATAGCTGGCACTTACATCGACACCGTTGAGCCCATCCATCGGGTTCAGCACGCCGTCGACCGCCTGAATCACGTCGGGAGGTGGCAGATCACCGACCAGTTCACCAATCAACAAAACCAAAGTGGCCGAGTATTCATAGCGCTGCGAAGCCGCACGCCACAGCACATAGCGCACATCAACATATTGCCCGATGTTCGCCGTGACATATTTCTTGTCGACCCTGAACCGCACAGGTTGGCCTGCGCTAACGGTGGTAATCGGCAGCCAGTCGCTGGTACTGGAAGACGGGTTGGGACTGCGCCAGTAATAAGTCAGCACGTCCTTGTCCAGTGTCTTCGCTTCGCCGATCAACACATGCACGCTGTCGAACACCTTCGATGGATCCAGCACATCCCCCGGCGGTTCCGCCTCCTCGACCACGGGTTTTGGCAGCGTCGCACGGACCTTCTCGACTTTGGCCAGCAAACGCTCGGATTCTCTTATGTCGAGAAGACCCCGGCGGACATCGACGGAGCTGGTCAGCGAGTCCTGGTCTGGGACATGAAGAACCCTGGCCAGAAGATCGGCAACGACGTGTGGTATTACTTGCCAGACGAGGCGTGCAAGATACTTCAAACAATGTCCAAGGCCGGCGACGATATTTTCCCATACAGCCCTGAGTTTATTTCCACGTCCAGCCGGTTGGGCTGCATCGTTCGCGACTACATAGGAAAGATCCAGCGTGCCGTTGTCGAGCACAGTGATGTGCTCAGCGTCGATGTAGAACGTGACCAGGCCTTCCTTGGCTTCGTTCTCGCTGACGATATGCGGAACCTCATGCAGATATTCATCGCCACTGGATTTTGTTCCCAACCATCTCAGGCAAATCAAGTCGCCGTTCTTCATGGCATAGCGCACTTCTACCGTGGCGAAGAACACGTCCGGTTCGAGGGTATCGCCGATCAGCTCAAGAATGTTCGGCTCGGGCAGCATGTTGACGTCGCCCACGACCGTTGCGAACGCGCGCTTGGAGGAGAGCGGGTCGCCACCGTCCTTTTTATAGAGGATATAGGAGACGTCGGCGCGGCCCAGAACGATAGCCCTGATCAACTCATAGGGCACCTTGATTTCCAGCACTGAAGGAACGTTGGTGATCTCACGGGATTCGCAGCGGAAGATGGGTTCAGCGTTACCCGGCGGCCGGCCGATGAAGGTCATTTTCACGTTGTCGCCGAGACTGAAGTCCTTGCTGCTGACATGGATCTGTACGGTGACCGGCAGCTTGTTCAAATCCCTGATAATGATGATGCCATTGACAGCTTCCTTGATGAGCGGCGGTTCCAGGCGCCAGCCGCCGGCGTCGATATCGATGTAGGTGCGTTTGGAGTGGCGGTCGGCCCAGTTCCAGACTTCGTCATTGATGTCGTATTTGATTTCCCGTCGTAAACCGTCTCCGGCGCGGAGAATGTCTGCCTGTTCGATCAGGATCTCGATCGGTTGTCGGTTTTCGGCTTGCTCCTGCGTGATGAGGTGAGCAGGAAGCCGATGATCGCCAATAAGCAGGCGGACTTTATCGTTGCGTGTGCAATAAACGTAGTGGGGGATGGTGGCCAACACACCTTCTTTCGCCCACTCGGCATCAATTACGCCCTGTTCAACCAGTTCGGGGGGCAATTGCGCGATGTTCAGTTCTGAATGGCCGTCCTCTTTATGCGGTTCCCTGTCAAAGTTCCCCGGCTTGTACAGTTTGATCATTATCCGCAAGGACGCCGACGGCGGGTCGGCTTTGGTTTCACCCACTCGGGTCAGCACGTAGTGGCAATTCTCGGCCCACCCGGACTCTGCAGGTGTAGGCAGGTAGAAGAACACCCGCTGATCGACTTCGTCGGCCGTCACGAAGCGCTCGAGTACTTTTTTGTTGTTCCACCAGATATCGAGCCTGTCACCCTCGCACATCGGCGATAGATAAGGATTGATCACGCACGTCAGACCTTCGGGGTCGTCGGTCGCCGCTTGGATGTTGATGCCGCCATCGCCGTCCTGTACGGGTTCCTGCAGCCTTGGAATCAGCAGCGGGCGCAGGGTGAGTGTTTCGTTGCCTTTCTTGATGGGAGGGAAGCGGAATTTCTTGTGGGAAGGCATCAGGCGAATCCTCTGGATGACAGCTTCGGCGTTGCGTCTTGATGTTCAAGGCGGAAGAAAACAGGGAGACCCCGCGGGCTTGCAGGCGTGCGATATCTGGCAAACATGGCATGCACTCCGGTCGGGTGATGGAGTGATTGAACCTGTGTTGATGGATTTGCGCACCTGTCAAACCTGACAGGTATCGATGGGTTTCAGATGAACGGTAGGCGTCAGATATCGCAGCTGAAGTAGGGAACAGGCAAATCGGCTTTGAGCGGATCCGGGCGGCTTAACGGGGATATCTCACAACCAACGAGGGGAGGGGAACACAGTGCAAATGTGGGAGCGAGCCTGCTCGCAAATGCGGTATTTCAGTCGACTCTGGAGTGACTGACCCACCGCCTTCGCGAGCAGGCTCGCTCCCACAGGGATCTGAAGAGTTCGCAGAATTTGATCGTTCCCACGCGCAGCAAAGGAATGCAGCCCGGGATGCTCCGCGTCCCATACAGAGCCGAACGCGGAGCGCCCGTTGAGGCATTCCCACGCAGGAGCGTGGGAACGATCATCGGCGTCGCGCTACTGCGGCAATTCCAGATTATCCAGCACCCGATTCACCGCCAATTCCCCAAGCATGATCAACTGCGCAATCCCCATCAGCGTCCGCCGCTGCGATGGCTTCACCAGCCCGGCGAATTCCTGGGCGATGGTTTTGGCCGAGGCGAGGGTTTCGCAGGCGTTGGCCAGCAGGTCTTCGTTTTTGGTGTCGGCGGTGACGGCGTACATGGCGCGAGGGCTGAAGGGCGGCGGGGTGGAGCCCGGCGGGCAGAGGTAATGGTCGAGGGCACGATCGGCGGCTTGGTGGAGTTTCTTTGAGTCGAGGGATTCGTAGGGGGAGGTGGGGTCGGATTCGGGTGGGTTGGGTGTTGGTTTGATCATGGTGAAGCTCCTTTGTGGTGGAGCCGCCAAATCCAGTCGCTAAACAGGAAGGGTGGCGGCTGTACGCGGGTTAGCGAACCGGTCAAAGGCACCCGGCAGACCCGAAGGTCTCCCGCATACAGCCACCATGACGAAATTGCGAAAATACAGATCCGCAACGAAGCCTGGAACGCTGATGCACCTTTGACATGAGTTCGAGTCGCTAAACCCGATCGCTGATTCGTCAGCGACCGGACCACAATAGAACCCGACCCCAAGGCGCATTGTTTGATTTAACTTGTCCGGTGTTAAAGCGCCAATATAGACATGGTGGCGCTGGCATGGTTGCTTACATAAAGCCTAGAGTCATCATGGCTTATAACTGTTTGAATAGGCTGTAGTCCGACTGTCATCGATTTTCCTAGGGAGCCTGTATGGGAATCAATCTCAAAAATTTTTGATGCGCTGCAAACATATAAAATAGTGCCTGTAGAGTTGATAGCGATTCCTAATCCGCCCACGTTTTCTATATACCGACTTATGGTCTGATTGACGGTGTCGATTACGGCGATCCAGTTATCAGAAACTGCGTAGGCGAAATTTTCTTCAGGGTTGAATACTATGTCGTAAGTAGGCCCCTTAGTAGCTAACGTCTTGGTTTTTTGAGTGGAAGTGTCAAGTATGGTGAGCGCTCCATGCTGACTGCTGATGTATATGTGTTTATTGTCTGGGCTCGCGCATGCTTTTCTAGGGAGACCACCTACGGTTATATGTGCAGTTTCAAGCGTCTGAATATCAATTATGCTCACACTGTTGCTCCTTCTGTTACACACGTACAGAGTGCGCTCATCAGGGCTGAGCGCGAGACCTACAGCCTCCTTTTGTACCGGGAGAACTAGGGGGGCTGCGTTCGAGTCGACATTGATTATAGTGATAGTGTTAGCTTCATAGTTGCTGATATAAGCTAGGCTTTTTTTGCTGTTAATGACGATGTCGCATGGGGTTTTGATGTTGGTATATGTGGCGACTTTTTCATTAGTTGTCGTATCGATAGCAAAGACAGTGTTTATGTTTCTAGCGGTGATGAAGGCGCGAGTTCCGTCCAGACTTAATGCAAGACCCCATGGAGAAGTTCCAATATCTACAGTGGCTGCTTGGCCAAGTGGGACTACTTTGACCAAGGTACAGGCCTCTACACCTTCGAAGCTGGCATAGATGGAGTAGTCGGCGCTTTCTTTAGCGACTTGGACGTTGTTGACTTCTAGAAAGCCGTCAGCTCCAGTTTCAAATTCGCGCTCATCAGAGCTGCCGTCAGCGTATTTAAATCCTTGGGGCAGAATCAAGCTAACGATTCCTTGTATAGGTTTGTCGTCCATCGTGCAGAGCTGAAGTATAATGCTGTATATGTAACTTGCCGGTGCTAATTGGTATGAATCGTTCGTGAATTTCAGCTTCGCGTTGGGCACGATCTTAAACGTGCGCCGTTCTGATAGAGGGTATTTGCCATATTCACCTCTTATAGTAATTGTATGATCCCCTATGCTCGCGGTGTAGGCTGCCAACCAGCAACCTTGCTCATCAACAGGCAGCGTGCACTGCGACTCATCGTGATCGAGCACAGAAATCGTCTGAGAGCTATTAGCAGTGCCCTCTATGGTCAACTCGGTACTGGTAGTAATTTCTCCCTCAAGTATTTCGCCTCGGGCATCTCTAATCGAGGATATTGTCGGTGTCAATTCCACGAATGCCTTCACCCGATAACGCTTCACCGGCCCGACAATCGCATCCGCCTCTACCTGACTCAGGGTCAATGCCGCTTTGAAATGCATTTCCAACTGGCTGTCGTGCGCCAGATCCTTCACGTCGTCATACGCCAGCGGGTAAGTAAACTCGCCGGCTGTTATCCAGTTCTGGTTGACGTACGAAGACGGCCACGGCCAGATCACTTTGTTGAGTTCGTCGCCGTTGGCTTTCGTTCCTTTAAGAACTAATTTGATGCGCTGGTTGAGTGCAATAAAAGCCCACACACCCGCCCTGATAGTTCCGCCCGCCGTAATCTTGTTCAAATCCAGCTCATCACCTTCCGCCTCCACGATGCTCAGCTTGTCCAGTTCCGCAGCCGGCAGTGGCGTTACGGTTACGGTCAGGGTTTCTGACGGGACCTTACTGGAACCCGAGGTCACTTCGTATTGCAGCGTTAAACTCTTGGCACTGTTGCCAATGTTCGCGGCAACCGCTTCGGCAGGGATCAGGAATTCGACGCTGCCGCTGGTCACGCCGGGTTGCGCCGGGATGTCCGGTGAGCCTGCACCGGGTGTGCCGAGGACGGTGAGTTTGATGCTGTGTTTTTCATTCATGCCGGTGTAGGCCACGACGACGCGGGCACCCGCTTTGGCATCGAGTGGTGCCAGGGTCACACTGGCGCCGGTGCCTGTGGCTTGTGGCATTTGTGGCCGCGGCAAAGGATTTTCCAGCGCCACCCCAACCCTGAACTCCAACGGCTCGGCATAACTCATCCGCCCATCCGCGCGCTTGATTTCGTACCTGGCAATCACCGTCCCGCCTTCATTGCCCTTGATCATGGCCGCCGGGATGGTGAACGGCACTTGCTGGC
>Ga0307411_10000250_pt1 | contig 17691 bp, 13 predicted proteins | sample DK1Ometagenome_2_FD_203712 | JGI IMG/M metagenome (GOLD analysis project Ga0307411, IMG submission 203712) | Maize rhizosphere microbial communities from greenhouse at UC Davis, California, United States - DK15-O-1 | ecosystem: Host-associated > Plants > Roots > Rhizosphere > Soil | place: USA...
CAAGAGTCTAAGGTGAAGACGCTGGAGGCGACTGATGCCCGACATGCCCGTTCCCGTCCTCAAGGGGACGCTCGACGTCCTCGTCCTCAAGGCGCTGTCCTGGCAGCCGATGCACGGCTTCGGGATCGCCTGCTGGCTCGAGCAGCACTCGGGCGGCGTGCTCGGCATCGAGGATAGCGCCCTCTACCAGGCGCTGCAGCGGCTCGAGGCGCGCGGGCTCCTCGACGCCCAGTGGCAGCTCTCCGAGAACAATCGGCGGGCCCGCTACTATCGCCTCACCCCGGCCGGCCGCGCGAGCCTGCGCGCCCAGACCACGAGCTGGCTCCGCTACGCGGGGGCGGTCATGCAGATCCTGCAGACCTCGCCCCGCGCCAGCTGAGGGGGCGGCCCGGTGCGACCCTTCTCCGGCGTCGAGCGAATGTTCCGCCTCGCGCTGCGGCGGCCGCGCGCCGCGGCGGCGGAAGTGGACGAGGAGCTCCGCTTCCATCTCGACATGCGCGCCGAGCAGCTGGCGGCCGGCGGGCTCACCCCCGAGGCGGCGCGGGCCGAGGCGCTGCGGCGCTTCGGGGACCTGGAGGCGGCGCGCGGCCGTCTCCACCACGGTGCTCGACGCAGGGAGGCGCGCATGCTGAGGCGCGAACGGATCGAGGCGGCCTGGCACGACGTGGCGTACGCGGGGCGGCAGCTCCGGCGGAGCCCCGGCTTCGCCGCGGCCGTGGTGCTCACGCTCGGCATTGCCATCGCGGCCAACGCCACGATGTTCGGCATCGTCGACCGGCTGCTGCTCAAGCCCCCGGCGTACCTGCGCGATCCCGGGCACACGCACCGCGTGTACCTCGCGCGCTTAGTCCCCGGCGAGCGCTCCGAGTTCGCCGGCAACAACATCAGCTACAAGCGCTACCGCGACCTGGCCGACAGCGCCCGGCTGCTCGACGAGGCGGCCGCATTCTTCAACGCCGACATGGTGGTCGGCACCGGGGACGAGGCGCGGCAGCTCCACGTGGGGATCGTGAGCGCGAGCTTCTGGCGGATGTTCGACGCCCGCCCGGTGATCGGCCGCTTCTTCGCCGATGCCGAGGACCGCACGCCGAGAGGCGACGCGGTGGCGGTGCTCGGCTACGGCTACTGGCGGTCCCAGTTCGGCGGCCGCGCCGACGTGCTCGGGCGGCGGCTGCGCATCGGCGGCGTGACGTACACCGTGGTCGGCGTGGCCCCGAAGGGGTTCAACGGTATGGCGATGAGCGCACTCGTCGCCTACGTGCCGATCACCACCGTCGCCCACGACATGTTCGGCGACTTGTACTTCGAGGGGCACAACATCAGCTGGATGGAGATGCTTGCTCGCCGCGGACGCGGCGCGAGCCCGGCAGCAGCCGAAGCCGAGCTCACGGCCCTCTACCGGGCGAGCGTGCTCGCCAGTCCGAACCACCAGCCGCTCGAGGAGATGCGGCCCCACGCGATCCTCGCGTCGGTGCTCTTCGACCGCGGCCCGCGCCCGCACCAGGAGGCGAAGGTCGCGCTCTGGCTCGCCGGCGTCGCGGGCGTCGTCCTGCTCATCGCGTGCGCCAACGTCGCCAACCTGCTGCTCGCGCGGGCGCGGCGGCGCGCCCGGGAGATCGCCGTGCGCGTCGCGCTCGGCATCGGGCGTGGCCGCCTCGTCGCCCAGCTCCTCGTCGAGAGCCTGCTCCTCGGCCTGCTCGGCGGCGTGGTGGGGCTGGCGCTCGCCCACTGGGGCGGCGGCGTACTGCGAACCTTGCTCCTGCCGGACGTGGACTGGGCGACCGGAGCCCTGGATCACCGACTGCTGGTCGCCACGGCCCTGGCCGCGGTGTTGGGCGGTGTGCTCGCGGGGCTGACCCCCGCCGTGCAGGCCAGCCGCGTCGACGTGAACAGCGCGCTCAAGGCGGGCGGGCGCGAGGGGAGCGCGCAGCGGTCGCGCACGCGCGCCACGCTGCTCGTGCTCCAGGTGGCACTGTCGCTCGTGTTGCTGGTCGGCGCCGGAGTGTTCGCGCGCAGCCTGCGCAACGTGCGCGGCGTAGAGCTGGGGTTCGACCCCGAGCGTGTGCTGTACGTGTACCCTGACGTGTCGCCCGCCCAGGCGCCCGAGGAGCAGCGGCGGCAACTCGTGGAGCGGATGCGCGTCCGCGCGCAGGAGCTCCCACAGGTCGAGCACGCGTCGGTGACGGCCAGCGTGCCGTTCTGGATGACGTGGAACGAGGACCTGCACGTGCCGGGCGTGGACTCGGTGGGGCGGCTCGGGGATTTTTCCACCAACGCGGTCTCACCCGACTACTTCGCGACGATGGGCACGCGCATTCTGCGCGGGCGCGGCATCACCGACGCCGACCGAAGGGGCGCGCCGCTCGTGGCCGTGGTCGACCAGGCGATGGCTCGCGCGCTCTGGCCGGCGGCCGACCCCATCGGCCGCTGCCTGAAGGTGGGCGCCGACACCGTGCCGTGCACCACGGTCGTGGGCGTGTCCGAGGACGTGCGGCGCGGCGGCTTCGACGCGCCGGCGTTGGAGTACTACCTCGCCGCCGCGCAGCTGTCGCGGGCGGGGGCTGGCGTCCTGGTGCGCACGCGCGGCGACGCGCGTCGGGCGACGGAGTCGGTGCGCCGCGAGCTGCAGCGCCTCGCGCCCGGGACCGTGTACGTGGGGGCCCGGGCGCTGGAGGACGTGGTCGAGCCGGAGCTGCGCCCTTGGCGCCTCGGGGCGACGATGTTCGCCGTCTTCGGCGGCGTCGCGTTCCTCCTCGCGGCGGTGGGCCTCTACGGCGTGATTGCGTTCAACGTCGCGCAGCGGGCCCACGAGCTGGGCGTGCGGGTGGCCCTCGGCGCCCAGACGGGCGACATCCTGCGGCTCGTCGTCGGCGAGGGCGTACGCGTGACGGCGCTCGGGATCGCGCTCGGCGCCCTGGCGGCACTCGGCGTGGGCGGCTTCGTCGCGCCGCTGCTGTTCCACGTCTCCCCGCGCGACCCCGCGACCCTCGCGGGCGTTGCCGGGTCGCTGCTCGCCATCGCGATCGCCGCGAGCGGCATCCCCGCGTGGCGGGCGTCGCGCGTGGACCCGAGCGTCGCCCTGCGCGCCGACTGACGCGCCTGCGGGCGCGGCGCCCTCGCGCGCCGCGCCCGGGCGCCCGGGCGCTACGGCGCCGCGTTGGACTCGGGTGCCGTGCTGACGCGGACCTGGGCGATGCGGCGCCCGTCCATCTCCGCTACTTGCAGGTGGAGGTCGCCGACGTCGACCTGGTCGCCGACCGCCGGCACGTGCCCGAGCCGCGTCAGCACGAGCCCCGCCACCGTGCGGTAATCGCGCCGGTCCTCAGCGGGCAAGTCGACGTCGAGCGTCGCCGTGAGGTCCTCGACGGCCGCCGCCCCGTCCACGACCCACGTTCCGTCCGGCGCGCGGACGATCTCCGGGCGGTCCGCCTCGCCGCGCTCGGGCAAGTCGCCGACGAGCGCCTCCACGATGTCGTCGACGCTCACCTCGCCCTGCACGCCCCCGTACTCGTCGAGGGCGAGCGCCACTCGCTGGCGCGACCGGCGGAACTCCTCGAGGAGCTGGAACACCGGCATCGTCTCGGGCACGAACAGGGGCTGGTGGAGCGCGGCGCGCAGGTCCAACGCGTCCCCCGCCAGGCACCGCGACAACAAGTCCTCCGCGTGGACGACGCCGAGTGCGTTGTCGACGTCCCCCTCGCACACGAGCACGCGCGGGCGGCCGAGGCTGGCGAGTCGCTCCCGAAGCTCGCCGGGCGGGCTCGCGAGGTCCACCCAGACAATGTCCGGCCGTGGCGTCATGATCGACCCGACCTGGCGGTCGCCGAGCCGGAACGTGTTCTCCACGATCTCGTGCTCGGCCGTTTGCACGACGCCGGCCTCGGCGCCCTGCTCGACCATCGCCCGGATGTCCTGCTCCGTCACCCCGGCGTCGGCCGTCGCCCGCATTCCGAGCACTCGAAAGACGACGTTCGTGGAGCCGGTGAGAAGGGCGACCAGCGGGGCGCCGACTCGAGCGACGAGCCGCATGGGCCTGGCGACGAACGCGGCGACGCGCTCGGGGCTGCCGAGAGCGATCCGCTTCGGCACGAGCTCGCCGACGACGAGCGACAGGTAGGTGATGGCGGCGACCACCGCCCCGAAGGCCAGCGGCTCGGCGTACCGGGCGAGCCACGGGACGTCGGCGAAGCGCGCCGCGAGCGCCTCGGAGATGCCCGCCCCGCCGAATGCGCCGGCCAGAACGCCCACCAGCGTGATGCCGACCTGCACGGTCGAGAGGAAGTTGCTGGGGTGCGCGGCCAGATCGAGGGCCGCCCGGGCCCCGGCGTCCCCCTCCTCCGCGCGGTGCTCCAGTCGCGTCTTGCGCGCCGCGACGATCGCCATCTCGGACATCGCGAACACGCCATTCATGAGGAGCAGCGCCAGAATGACGAGAAGCTCGACAGTGATGACGGACATGGCCTCGGGGGCTGGGGAGGCGGGCGATGCCGGCGCGACGGCCTGGACCAGGAGGGGTGTGACGTATCCCGGTCCGGTGCCGTCGTCGGGACGCAGGGGTCAGGCCTGCCCGCGTGGGGCCGGCCGCTCTTTATCACTAATTCGTCAGACCGCCCGGGGTACAGGGTCACAGGGCCCCCTCCTCGAGCGTTCGCAAGTCCCCGTGATGCGCCTCTCGACCGCACTGATGCTCCGCTCGCTGATCACCCTCGCGATGCTCGCGTTCGGCGGCGGGCTCGCTCTCGCCCAGTCGCCCGGCGCCCCGGGCCGCGTCTCGCTCCGTGGATCGCCGGCGAGCGTCGACCGCGCGTACGAGGCAGCCATCGCCCGCGGACTCGCCTTCCAGACGACGAAGCGCGCGGTCGACAGCGCGGCCGCCGCCGGCGTCTACGTTCGGCTCGTACGCGGCTCGAGCTACGACGTGCGCGGCGTCGCTCTGCCCTACGTGCTGCCCGCGACCCAGGCCGTGCTCGCCGACCTGGGCGCCCGGTTCCGGGCCAGCTGCGGCGAGCGCCTGGTGGTCACCGGCGCGCTCCGTCTCACGTCGCGCCACCTCGCCAACGGCCACCGAAAGTCGGTGCACCCGACGGGCATGGCGGTCGATCTCCGGTCGCCGTACGGCCGGTGCCGGCGGTGGCTCCGGACGGCGCTCCTCGAGCTCGAGCGGGCCGGCCGGGTGGACGCCACTGAGGAGCGGCGGCCGCCCCACTTTCATCTCACGGTGTTCCCCGAGCCGGCGCCCGCCTCGGCGGCGGGTGGCACCCGAGCCCGGCGCACCGGTGGGGTGCGCTGAGCCCCGCGCCGACCGGAGCCGAAGGGAAGGCACCGCCGGGGGTGCCACGGTGGTGCGCCCGCTCGCACGCCGGGGCGCGTCGGCTGACCTAACGACGGGTCGACGGGCGCCGCGCGGGGTGCACCGGGCGGCGTGACCCGCGGGTGGTGACCGGGCGAGCGCGTCTGGCCCCCATGCATTCGGCCGAGTACGTTCTTGGCTGGTGCGATCGAGCCCGCCGGCGGCGGCTCGGTCGATCCGGCGGCTCGCTCCGACCCACCCTCGCCACTCCTTCGATGAACCGGATGCTCGCTGTCAACCGGGTGCTCGCCGTGATCCTTGGCGGGGGCGCCGGCACGCGACTGTTCCCGTTGACGCGCCATCGGGCCAAGCCGGCCGTCCCGCTGGCCGGCAAGTACCGACTGGTCGACGTGCCGGTCTCCAACTGCATCAACTCCGGCCTCGATCGCATCTTCGTGGTCACGCAGTTCAACTCGGCCAGCCTCAACAACCACATCGCGCGGTCGTACGTCTTCGACCGGTTCCGCGGCGGCTTCGTCACGGTGCTCGCGGCCGAGCAGACGCCCGCGTCGGAGAAGTGGTACCAGGGCACTGCCGACGCCGTCCGCCAGTCGATCCCACACATCCGCAGCTTCTCGCACGATCAGGTCATCATCCTCTCGGGCGACCAGCTCTACACGATGGACTACCGCGACATGCTCGCCCACCACAAGCGACTCGGCGCGGACATCACCATCGGCGCGACGCCGGTCCAGGCCGACGAGGCCCCCGGGTTCGGCATCCTCAAGACCGACGGCGAGCAGCGCATCACCGAGTTCTACGAGAAGCCCCGCCGGCACGAGCTGGCGGGGAAGGAGAGCCCGGTCGCGCCCGACCTGGAGGCGGCGGGGCGGATCTATCTCGCCTCGATGGGCATCTACATCTTCGAGGCGCAGGTGCTCTACGACGTGCTCGATCAGAACCCGCACGAGCACGATTTCGGGAAGGAGATCATCCCGCGCGCCATCCACGATCGGCGGGTGTTCGCCTACCCATTCCCGGGCTACTGGAACGACATCGGGACGGTGCGCTCGTTCTTCGAGACCAACATCATGCTGGCCGATCCGCACCCGGCGTTCAATCTGTACGACGAGAACATGCCGCTGTACACGAACGCGCGGCTCCTGGCGCCGGCGAAGATCACCCGCTCGCGCGTCGAGAACAGCATCATCGGCGAGGCGAGCGTGATCGTCGACAGCGACATCTCGAGCTCCGTCATCGGCATCCGCTCGTTCATCGACCGGGAGACGCACATCCACCGCACGGTGTTCATGGGAGCGGACTACTACCGCTGGACGGAGCCCGACACGGGCGGCCGCATCGAGGGCCCCGCCTACCCAGGAGTCGGTGCGGGGACACGGATCGAGGGCGCCATCGTCGACAAGAACGCCTCCATCGGCAACGGGTGCGTGATCACCAACAAGGAAGGGGTACAGGAAGGAGAAGGGCCCGGCTTCTACATTCGCGACGGCATCATCGTCATCGTCAAGAACGCCGAGATCCCGGACGGGACGGTCATTTAAGCGGCTCTCGGCTCTCGGCCCTCGGCGCTCGGCTAACGCGGTGTCAGGAACGGCTCGGCCTCAGGAGTTCGTGCCCCACGGGCCGAGCACCGAGGGCCGAGAGCCGAGAGCCGCTTTAGAGAGTGCAGCGTCAGCGAAGTCCGTCATTCGCCCTCCACCGAATCGCCGCGCCATGCGCATCGCGCTCTTCACGAACGAGTACCCGCCTAACGTGTACGGCGGCGCGGGCGTCCACGTCGAGTACCTCTCGCGCGAGCTGGCCCGCGCCGACGGCGGCGACCACCGCGTGGACGTCCTCTGCTTCGGCGACCAGCACGAGGCGCACGGCAACCTGCGCGTCCACGGCGTCGCCCCGGCCCTGCGCTTCCCCGCTCAGGACCCGCGGCACGCGCGGCTGCTCGACGCCCTCCTGCGCGACCTGGCGATGGTGGGCGCGGTGGAGGCGCCCGACATCGTGCACTGCCACACGTGGTACTCCCACCTCGCCGGCTGCCTCGCCCGGCCGCTCACGAACGCGCGCCTAGTGCTGACGACGCACTCCCTCGAGCCGCACCGGCCGTGGAAGGTCGAGCAGCTCGGCACGGCCTACCACGCCACGGCCTGGATCGAGCGGACCGCGTACCAGAACGCCGACGGCGTCATCGCCGTCTCGAAGGCGATGAAGGACGACGTCCAGACGCTCTACGGGGTCCCCGCGGAGCGCGTCCGCGTCATCCACAACGGCATCGACCCCGAGGAGTACCGCCCCCGCCCCGCCCCGACGACGCTCCGCGGCCTCAGCGTCGACCCGGAGATCCCGATCGTTCTGTTCGTCGGGCGGATCACCCGACAGAAGGGCATCCTCCACCTCGTCCGCGCGATCCCGTATCTGGAACCCGGCGTGCAGGTCGTGCTCTGCGCCGGCGCGCCCGACACGCCGGAGATCGGTGCGGAGATGACGGCGCTCGTCCGGGAGGCGAAGCGCGTGGCGCGCGTCGAGATCATCTGGCTCCCGGAGATGCTGCCGAAGGAGGACGTCATCTCCCTCTACACGCACGCCGCCGTCTTCGTCTGCCCCTCGGTGTACGAGCCGTTCGGCATCATCAATCTGGAGGCGATGGCCTGCGAGACGCCGGTCGTCGCCTCCGCCGTGGGCGGCATCCCCGAGATCGTGGTGCCCGGCGAGACTGGTCTCCTCGTCCCGTTCGAGGCCGAGAGCGGGGGCTCGGCCGAGCCGCGCAACGCCGACGAGTTCTCGCGCGCCCTCGCCGCCGCCGTCAACGAGTTGATCGGCGCCCCGGATCGGCGGGCGGCGATGGGGCGGGCGGCGCGCGCCCGCGTGCTCGCACACTTCAGCTGGCGGCAGATCGCCGAGCTGACGCTCGACTTTTACCGCGAGCTCCTGGGGGCCCGCGCATGAGCAACTCGCGGCGGCGCAGGGCCCGCGCCGCGCGCGAGCGGCCGGCGATCGCGGGCCGGCTGCTCGTCGGCGCGGGGGCCCTCCTGCTCGCGGCGCTGGTCCTCGCGCCCTGGCTGGCGGGCCGGCTCTCGCGGCGGCCGTACGCCCCAGCGGTTGCCGCGTTCGTGGCACTCGTGCCGGCCGCGTACTTCTGGTTCCGGCGCGTGCAGCAGACGAGACCCCGCGTCGCGCTGGCTCTCGCCCTCGCCTACGCGACACTCGCCGCCGGCGTTCTCTGGGTGTGGAACGCGCGTTGAACTTCAGCTCTCGGCCCTCGGCGCTCGGCTCTCGGCGCGGGTGTTCATTCGGAACCCCTCGGCGTGAAGCACGTCCACCTGACGCCGAGGGGTTCCTCCCGCCGCCGTAGCCGAGAGCCGAGAGCCCAAAGCCGAGAGCCGCAGTTCTGAGCGCCGAGCGCCGCCCTCGAGTGAGCGCAGAATCCGGTTTCGGCGCAGTACCGCTGCGCCGCCGGCGGTCGCGACGGCCGCGAGCGTCCCCGCCAGCCACCACCGGCCCGTCGGGTCGGGCGACTGGAGGGGGACGGTGACGAGCGGGTTACCGACGACCGTGAACGCGGCCCACTCGCTCGGCGGGGCGCCGCGGCGGATCGCGTCCAGCTTCGCGGCGCGGAGCGCCTCGACCACCGGGCGACGCTCGGCGAGTCCGGCGTAGAATCGCTCGACGAAGGCGAGCGTCCGGCGGTCCTCCACCCGCCACCCGGTGGCAACGACTGCGCGGGCGCCGGCCTGGAGGAGTGGCGCCGTGAGCCCCTGGACGCCCTCGCCCGTGACCACCACGCCATTCGCGGTGCGGCACGCCGAGAGCACGACGAGGTCCGCATCGAGCCGCAAGGCCGCCAAGTCGCCCGGGGGAACGAACCCGCTCTCGCCGCCGCCCGGCGCGAGCGCGAGCGCGGTGCGCTCGACCGAGCGCTCGTCGACCAGGGCGTGGGTGGCGAAGTGGATGACGCGGTACGCCGAGAGCGGCGCGTGCTTGAGGAACGCCTCGCTCGCCTCCTCGCGCAGCCGCACGACCGCGTCGGGTGCGTAGGCGGCGACGAGGCGCGCCTCGCGCCCGGACTCGGCGAGCCGCGGCAGGTGGAACGCCGAGTCGAGCGCCTCGCGGTACACTGCTCGCCCGGCCTCGTGACCGGCGTGCGGCCGGCGTACGCCGGTGGTCGCGAAGGCAGGGTCGCCGAAGGCGAGGAGCCGAACGGGCGCGCTGTCCGCGGTGGCACGCGGGCGACGCCAGAGCGCGGCGACGACAGCGGCCGAAGGGGCGGTGCCCACCGCGTACCGCTCGACGGCGTAGCGGCCGTTGGCCAGCCGTAGCGCGTCGAAGGGGAGGTTGTGCAGGGGACCGTCGGGGACGATCACGATGCGCGACGTGCGCGGTCCCACCGTGGCGAGCGGCGGGTCGAGCAGCGCGGCACCGAGGGCGCGCGCCAGCGGGCGCGGATCGCCCCCGCTCTCGAGCAGGGCGGCGAAGCGCGCTATCCCGTCGGCGAGCGAGTCGGCCGGCGTCACCACGTGCGCGCTGAGCAGCGTCTGCGCCGACGCTTCGTTGCCGGCGCGGGTGAGCACGAAGACCGTGGTCGGGGCGCCGTGCGTGCCGGTCACGTACTCCAGGAGTGCCGTCGAGTCGTCGGGGATGAGTGAGGCGATGTCCGCCGCCGGCTGGTGGTACGACTGCCACTGCGCGCGGAGGCGCGCCGCGCTGGCGTGGCTGTCTCCCAGCGCGTCCGCCTGCACCATGCGATCGGCCAGCTCGCGCGCGCGGCGCCGCTCGGCGAGGGCAAAGGCGCCTTCCACCCGCCCGCCCGCGGCCAGCGCCGCGATGACCCGCGGCACGCCGAGGTCCGGGTCCTCGTCCTCCCCGGTCTGGAATGCGGCGACGCGCAGCTCGTCGTCGGTGAGGGTAGCCCGCCAGGCGTCGAGCTCGGCGCCCGCCGAGGCCAACTCCCGCTCCGCCCGGGCGAGTTCGCCGCGCCGCGCGTAGACGTCGGCGAGGCGGGCGCGAGTCCGGTAGCGGTAGACCTGCTGCATCGGGTCGAGCACGTCGAGGTTGGCGCGGAAGAAGCCCTCGGCCGGGGCGAGGCGGGTGCGCCGCAGGGCAATGAGGCCCTGGTGGTACCACAGGACGTCGACCCACCCGGTCATCTCGTGCCGTCGCATCACGGCGTCGGCCGAGTCGAGGCGGGCGAGGGCCGTCGTCCAATCGCGCTGCCGCTCGGCGAGCGTCGCCTGAGCGACGAGGGCGGTGAACTCGAGCCGCGGCCGCGCGGTGCGCCGTGCCCACTCGAGCTGCTCGGTGGCGAGGCGGTGCGCCCGCAGGTAGTCGCCGGCGTCGGCGGCGAGGGTCACTTCCAGCCCGCGGGCCTCCATCAGGCCGGCCACATCGCCCTGGCGCTGGAACGCCGCGACGCTCCGCGCGAGCTGCGCGACCGCGGCCGCGCGGTCCTGCGCGAACCGGGAGATTCGGGCGAGCCTGAGCGACGCCCACGCGAGGGCGGCGGCGTTGCCCGAGGCTTCGGCGCTCGAGACGGCCTGGCGGAGCGCGAGCTGCGCGGCCCCGTACTCGCCGCGCGTGGAGAGGAGGTGGCCTTGCCACTGCAGCGTGTTGGCGAGCGACCAGTCGTCGTGTGCCCGGCGGTTCAGCACCGCGACTCGGGCGAGCAGGTCGATGGCAGGCTTCGTGTCGCCGCGCCGCTCGGCGTCGGTCACAATGGGCTGGTAGCACGCCGCCTCCAGACGGGCCGTGGCGGCGCGGCGCGCCTCCTCGATGCATGCCAGCGCCACCTGCTGCGCCTCGGGGCGCCCGAGCTGGCTGAGAATCGTGGCGCGGCCCGCCTCGTACATCGCGCGCAGCCGGACGTCCGAGGTGGGAACCATCGGCGCAATGCTGTCGAGCAACGCGAGGGCGGCCGTGGCGCCTACGAGGCGGGCCCGGGCGCGGGCGAGCCCGAGTAGCGACTGGACCTCGAGGGCGGGCTCGTTGGCGAGGCGTGCGGCCTCGGCGGCGCGCGCGAATCCGAAGGCGGCGGCCCGCTGGTCTCCGCGCGCCTGGACGATGATCGCCAGCCCGGTGCGGGCATGCGCCGTGATGCCGTCGATGGGTGCGGTGCCGTCGCGGTCCAGCGCACGGTAGCCGCGCACCGCGGCGTCGTAGTGGGACAGGAGCCGGTCGAGCGTGGCCAGGCCGAGCGCCGCGTCGCGGTCGCCGGGGTTCCGCCGGAGCCGGGCGCGCCAGCGGGCGCGCACCGCCGTCGCGCTATCGCCCTCGACGGCGCCGACCGCCTGCAGCACGGTGGCGCGGGGACCCCTCTGGGCGGGCGCGACGGCCACCCGCGGCGCTCGCTGGAGTGCCTCCGGGGCGCCACCTCGCGCACCTTCGGTCCGAGCCGGTTGCTGGAGACCGAGCAGGACGGCGACCGTGAACAGATGAACTCCGACAACCATGGAGCGAGTATAGGGCGGCGGTCAGCCAGCCGGCAAGCGCGCGTTAGGGTCATGACGGAGATGTAATGAAGCCGCCCCACTCCCGACTCCGCCTATGGTGCGCGGGGGCGTGGTCGCCGCATTATGGGTCACCATGCGAGCGCTCGCCGAACGGCCGAGCGGCTCGAATCGACTGCACGAGGACCCCAACCCCCGGGTCGATGGATCCCCTTGACCGTGCCTCGCGAAGGGACTTTCTGAAGCAGCTCGCCGCCGGCGTCGGCCGGACGGCGGCCGTTGTGCTCGACCCGCGCGGCGCACTCGGCTCGGAGCTCGCGCCGCGCGGGTCGAGCACTCCGGCCGCGCCGAAGACCTACACGAACCCCGTGTACGCCGGGTCCATGCCCGACCCGTTCGTGTTTCGCCACCGAGGCGTCTACTACGCCTTCGGGACCACCGGAGGGGAGCGTAAGGACGACGGGCGGATCTTCACGCTGCTCCGGTCGAGGGACCTCGTCGACTGGCAGGAGCTCGGCGGCGCGCTCACGCCGCCGTCGGCGGACGCGGCCTATCAATACTGGGCGCCGGAGGTGGCCGAGCACGACGGCACGTTCTACCTGTACTACTCGATGGGCGGGAAGGAGGAGGAGAAGTTCGAGATCCGCGTGGCGACGAGCGACAAGCCGCAGGGGCCGTACGCGGACGCCGGAGTGAAGCTCCTCGACTGCGAGAACAACCGCTTCACGATCGACGCGCACCCGTTCAAGGACGTGGACGGGCAGTGGTACATGTTCTACGCCCGCAACTATCCCGAGGCGAACGACGGCGCCTATCCCGGCACCGCGCTGGCGGTCGCCAGGCTGGTCGGGATGACCAAGCTCGAGGGCGAGTGCCGAACGGTGGTGCGGGCCCGTCATCCGTGGACGCTCTACGAGGCCAACCGCCGCATGGACGTCTACGGCAAGACCTTCGACCAGTGGCACACGATCGAGGGGGCGTTCGTCCGGCGGCACCGGGGGCGCTACTACTGCTTCTACAGCGGCTCCAACTACCAGACCGCGGACTACGGCGTGGACTACGTCGTCGCCAACAACGTCCTGGGGCCGTACACGGGGCAGGGCACCGAGGCGCGGGTCCTGAAGGGCATTCCGGGCCGGGTGCGCGGGCCCGGGCACCACTCGATCGTCGTCGGGCCTGACGGGAAGACCGAGTACCTCGTCTACCACGCCTGGGACCCCGCCATGAAAGTGCGGCAGCTCTGCATCGACAAGCTGCGCTGGACCCCGGCCGGCCCGCGCGCCGCCGGGCCGACGTTCACGCCGCAGTCGGTCCCTGGGCGTTAGGCGCGGACGCGATGCGCGTCGCGATCACCCGCGACGTGAGCCCGGCCGTCGCGCGCTGTGAGCTCACGCACCTGGAGCGCGTCCCGATCGACGTCGTCGCCGCTCGCCTGCAGCACCGCGCGTACGAGGCATGCCTGGCGTCGCTCGGGTGCACGGTCGAGCGCCTCCCCTCCGCCCCCGAGCTGCCCGACAGCGTGTTCGTCGAGGACGCGGCCGTGGTGCTCGACGAGGTGGCGGTGATCGCGCGGCCTGGCGCCCCGTCGCGCCGGCTGGAGGTGCCCGCCGTAGCCGCGGCACTCGAGCAGTACCGCCCCGTCGTGCGCGTCGAGGCGCCGGCCACGCTCGACGGCGGCGACGTCCTCCGCGTCGGCCGCGAGCTGCTCGTGGGGCGCTCCGGCCGCACCAACGCCGCCGGGATCGCGCAGCTCCGCGGGATGCTGGGCGCGTACGGGTACTCGGTCCGCGAGGTGCGAGTGCACGGGTGCCTCCACCTCAAGTCCGCGGTCACCGCCGTGGCCGACGACCTGCTGCTCGCCAACCGCCGCTGGCTGTCCGCCGACGATCTCCCGGCCCTCGACGTCCTCGACGTGCACCCGGAGGAGCCGTTCGGCGCCAACGCGCTCCGCATCGGCGACGCGATCGTGTACGCGGCGGAGCTCCCGCGCACCCGCGAGCGATTGGAGGCGCGGGGGCTCCGCGTGCACACCGTACCGGCGGGCGAGCTCGCGAAGGCGGAGGGTGGCGTCACCTGCTGCAGCCTGGTGTTCGACGCCCCCCAACGGGCGAAGGCCTGATCGGGCTGGCCGAGGCGCCGACGTGCTTGTTCTCGGCCGCGAAATTTCTGCTCTGGGCCACGCTGCTCGTCGCGGCGCGCGGAACGCTGAAGGCGAAGTCGTGGGCGACGGGCCTCCGCGTCTGCGCCCACGTCCTGTCGGGGATGGGCACCGACAGCAGCGAGCAGGGGCGCACGGTGTGGGCGCGCGTCAAAGGGCGCACCGAGAACGCGCTGCTACGGCTCCCCTTCAAGGCCGCGTACGTGTTCCGTCCCGGCGCGATCATCCCGCTGCACGGGATCCGCTCGCGAACGACGTGGTACCGGGTGCTCTACGCGGTGATGACGCCGCTCTATCTCGTCCTGCGGGGGCGATTCCCGCACGCGGTCACGACCACCGAGCAGCTCGGTCGCGCCATGCTGACCGTCCCGCGGCGCGGCTACCCCAAGCGCGTGCTCGAGGCGCGGGACATCAGCGGCTTGTGAGAGCGCCCTAGTGAACTCGCTTCATTTCGACGTCGAACACCAGCGTCGCCCGCGACGGCACCGTGCCAGGCTTGCCGGCCTTGCCGTAGCCCAGCGCCGGCGGCACGACCAGGATGCGGCGGCCGCCCGCGCGCATGCCGCGCAGCCCCTCCTCCCAGCCGGGAATCACGCGCCCGTAGCCGAGCAGCACGTTCCGCGGCTTCGCCTCCTTGCGCGTGTCGTCGATGACAGTGCCGTCGGTCAGCCAGCCGGTGTAATTGACCGTGACCCACCGGCCGCTGTCCGCCGCGACGCCCGTGCCGCGCCGCCGCTCGAGCACGTACAGGCCACTCGGGTGGCGGGTCATCTTCGCCAGGTCGACGCGGAGTGCCGGCGCGAACGTCGTATCCACCTGCGTGAGGTCCTCCGCCGGCTCGGCGCTCGCCGTGTCGGCCGCCGGGCGCGCGCTGTCCGCCGGCGCCTCCTTGCGCTCGCCACCGCAGGCGGCGAGCGCGAGTGCCACGGCGGCCGAGAACACCAAGTGGGTGGCGGGAATACGTGCGGGCATGGGTCGGGTCGCGTAGGTGAATTTGCTGGCGCGCGCTGAACGGCGGCTCTCGGCGCTCGGCTCTCGGCTGGGCGGTGAAGGGCAGGAACCCCTCGGCGTGCGGGACGCCCTCCTGCTCGTCCCGCAGTGGCCGAGAGCCGAGAGCTGACAGCCGAGAGCCGCACCTATCGAGCGCCGCCCTTCCAGTATAGCCCGCGCGGGCCGGGCCCGGGAACGCCGCGACCCTTGACGGAACGCGCGCGGCGGCCAACTATACCGTCGCATGGTATAACGTCCGAGGGCATACTGGAGCTCGGCGGAAGCTCGGAGCATGGAGGACAGGTGCCACACGATCGCGACCCAGCGCCCGGCTCCCTGGCCCCACTGAGCGCGCCAGTGTTCCAGATCCTCCTCGCGCTCGTCGACGACGACCTGCACGGCTACGCCATCATCCAGGACATCGCGGCCCGCACCGGCGGCGAGGTGCGGCTGACGGCGAGCACGCTCTACGCGGCGGTCAAGCGCCTGCTCGACGCGGGGTGGATCGAGGAGCTGACCGAGCGGCCGCGCGCCGAGCGCGACGACCCGCGGCGCCGGTACTACCGCATCACGCGGCTGGGGCGCGACGCGGCGCGCGCGGAGGCCCGCCGCGTGGAGCGCCTCGCCGCGATGGCGCGCGCGAAGCGCCTCCTACCGCCGCTGCGCCCGTCGTCGGCGCCGAAGGGCCCCTGACCGTGAGTGCCCCACGGACGCCCGCCGCGGTCCGCGCCTACCGGGCGCTGCTCGCGTTGCTCCTGCCGCCGCGCTTCCGGGGCGACTTCGCCGACGAGATGGCCCTCGTCTTCGCCGACCTTCACGCCGAGGCGACGCGCACCCGCGGCTGCCGAGGCGGCCTTCGAGTGCTCGCCGCCGAGCTGCCCGGCCTCCTGGCGCTCGCGCTCCGCGAGCGCCGAGCCGAGCGCGCCGAGCGCGCCCACAGCACCACCGCCGTTCCGGAGGACAAGGACATGCTCGAATCGCTGCTGCAGGACCTCCGGTTCGCGGGGCGCTCGCTCCGCAGGAGCCCGGGCTTCGCGGCCGTCGCCGTGCTGACGCTCGCGCTCGGCGTCGGCGCAAACACCGCGATCTTCAGCGTCGTCAACGGGGTGCTGCTCACCCCTCTGGCGCTGCGCGAGCCCGACCGGCTCGTGGCCCTCGGCGAAGGGGCGGAAGGCGGGGCGCCGACGGATTTCTCGACCACGTCGCCGGGCAGCTTCTTCGACTGGCAGCGGCAGGCGACCAGGCTGCGCCTCGCCGGCTTCACGGGGAGCGAAGCGACGCTCACCGGACGCGGTGAGCCCGAGCGTCTGGTCGGTGTCAGCACGATCGGCGGGCTGTTCGAGGTACTCGGCGTGCCGCCGCTCCTCGGCCGGCCGATCGCGCGAGCCGACGAGGACCCGAGCGCCGAGCGCGTGGTCGTGTTGAGCCACGGCGCCTGGCGGCGGCTGTTCGGCGGGGACCGCGGCGCGCTCGGCCGCACGATCACGCTGAACGGCACGCCCCGCACGGTGGTCGGCGTGATGCCGGCGAGCTTCCGCTTCCCGGACGGCACGACCGAGTTCTGGGCGCCGTCGCGGTTCGAGCCCGACTTCCGCGCGAACCGCGACCAGTACTTCATCCAGGTCGTAGGCCGGCTCGCTCCGGGCGTCTCGGTCGAAGCGGCGCGCGCGGAGATGGCGACGATCGCCGAACGCCTGCGGCGCGACTGGCCGCTGTACAACGGCGATCTCCGGATCGTCGTGCGCCCGCTGCAGGAGACGGTCGTGGAGGGCGTGCGCACCCGGCTGTTCGTCGTCATGGGTGCCGTCGCCTTCGTGCTCCTCATCACCTGCGCCAACCTCGGGAACCTGCTCCTCGCCCGCGCCTCGGTGCGCCGCCGCGAGATCGCCATTCGTCAGGCGCTCGGCGCGGGGCGCGGGCGCGTCGTCCGACAGCTCCTCACCGAGAGCCTGCTGCTCGCGCTGGTGGGCGGCGCGGCGGGGCTGCTCGTCGGGAAGCTGTTCCTGCAGGTGCTACTCGCGGCGCAGGCCACCACCAACCTCCCGCGCGCCGACGAGATCGGGCTCGACCCGAGGGTCCTCCTGTTCACGCTCGGCGTCTCCGTCGTCGCGGGACTCGCGTTCGGCAGCCTTCCGGCGTGGCAGCTCGCGCGGGGCCGATCGACCGAGGCCTTGCGCGAAGGCGCCCGCGGCAGCGCCGGGCACCAGTGGGCGCGCAGCGCGCTCGTCGTCTCCGAGCTCGCGCTGGCGATGGTGCTCCTCACTGGGGCCGGCCTGCTGCTGCGCAGCTTCGCCCTCCTGCAGCGCGTCGACCCGGGATTCCCCGCCGACCACATCCTGACCTTCGACGTCGCGCTGCGTGACCGGAACGCGACGTTCTTCCCGGCGAGCGTGGAGCGGATCGCCGCGCTCCCCGGCGTGCGCTCGGCGGCGCTCGTGAGCCAGCTCCCGATCACGGGGCGCGGCATCGGCGCGTGGTTCAACAGGCTCGACCGGCCCCTCCCCCCGGGCGTGAAGCCGACCGGCGAAGTCTACCGGGTCGTGTCGCCCGAGTACTTCGCGACGCTCGGCCTCCCGCTCAAGCGCGGCCGCCTCCTCACCGCCGGCGACCGGCGCGAGCGGCCGGCGGTAGTGATCAACGAGGCGCTCGCGAAGCGGTACTACCCGGGCGAGGAGCCACTCGGCAAGGAGATCTATCTAGGCGCGCCCGACAACCGCCTCTTCGACCGCGGCACGATCGTGGGCGTCGTGGGCAATACGCGCGACGACGGGCTGGGGCGCGAGCCGCTCCCCACGGTC
>Ga0307411_10000251_pt1 | contig 17662 bp, 26 predicted proteins | sample DK1Ometagenome_2_FD_203712 | JGI IMG/M metagenome (GOLD analysis project Ga0307411, IMG submission 203712) | Maize rhizosphere microbial communities from greenhouse at UC Davis, California, United States - DK15-O-1 | ecosystem: Host-associated > Plants > Roots > Rhizosphere > Soil | place: USA...
TAACGTCATGGCCGCGACTGCAGAGGAGACGCGTTAGCGCGGGACTGCTGCCGGCGCCCGTTCAGCCGTAGCGGCGCTCCGGCAACTGCCGCGGAGGCCGGCAGAGGTCGTTCAAATAGTCGTAGGCGATCAGCGTCCGGCCGCTGGCGTCCTCGATACCCTCAAGCTGAAGCCGCCGCGAACCGTAAAGCTCGCGGCCATAGATCACCGCCTCCTCCAGCGAGGGGAATTCCAGAAAGTCGTTCTCGCCCTCGCGCGAACCGTCAAGGACCAACAGCACGAGCCGACACGGCTGCATGCGCCCCTCCCCATTATTCGGGCCGTTACGCAACCGATCCAAGTCGGCCCGGTGACGAGTGTGTCATTTTTCGAGTCGGCAGGCAACGGGCGCCGATAAGTCGCGCTTTTCAGGGCCTTTGCGCATTCCGTGGTTCGCATCGTTCGAAGCGGCGCTATAGCAACGGCATGGACCCGCTGAAGCACCAGGGAACCGGCAATTGAGCGAGGGCGGATGCCTGTGCGGCCGGCTGCGCTACCGGGTGAGCGGCGAGCCAGTGGCGGCGACGCTGTGCCACTGCGGCGATTGCCGCCGGGCGAGCGGCGGCACCAACGTCGCCTGGGCGGTGTTCGACAAGGATCGCTTCGAGTGGCTTGCCGGCGAGCCCGCCGACTATTCAAGCTCGCCCGGTATCCACTGGCTCTACTGCCGCGATTGCGGGAGCACGGTCGGTTATCGCCGGTCGGAGCGGCCGGGCCATATCGACATCACCACCGGCACGCTCGATCAGCCCGACCGTTATCCGCCGGGCGACGAGATCTGGCTGAGCCAAAGGATCGGCTGGGAGGAGCTGCATCCCGCGATGCGCAGGTTCGACCGGAGCAGCCTCAATGAGCAAGGCTGACATTCCCCTCTTCTCCTACGGCACCCTGCAGATGCGCGAGGTGCAGCTGGCCAATTACGGGCGGCCGCTCGAAGGGACGCCCGATGCGCTGGCCGGCTATCGGCTGGAAGTGCTCCCCGACCGGGACCCGAACGCGGTGCGGATCAGCGGCACCAAGACCCACCTGGTTGTTCGAAGGACGGGCGATCCGGCCGACCGGGTGCCGGGCATGGTCTTCCTGCTGACGGAAGAAGAGCTGGCCGCGACCGACCGCTATGAGGGCAGCGACTATGCACGGGACGAGCTGACGCTCGAATCCGGGCGGCGGGCGCTGGTCTATCTCGACCCATCCGTGCCTAGCTGACCAACGGCTCGATCGAATCCCACATCCTGACCACCGCGCCCCGGCCGGCCTCGATCGCCTCGGCGATCTTGGCCGGATCGAATTCGAGCGTATCGAGATATTCCTTGCCCGGCTCGATCACCACATTGGGGACGAAGCGGTATTTGGCCAGCGCGAGGTCGAGCGGCTTGAGCACGGCCGCCGCCTTGTCGGCGGACAGTCCCTGCGCCTCGAGCGCCCGGAACTGGGCGCCGCGGGCGGCGATCATGTCGTTGATGAGAGTGGAGTTGGCGAGGTCGTTCATCGATACTTCGGATTGCAATATGCCGACCGCGCGAAGGCCGATCTCGATCAGGTCGTCATAGGTCTGAACCTTGCCCGGCTCGGGCTTGGGCGAGGCGCGGACGACGATGATCCCGCGCGGGTTCATTTCCATCGCGGAGCTCAGCGGAGTGACGTCGCGCACGCCGCCGTCGACCCATTGCTCCTCGGTGCCGTCGGCGGCGCGAGTCTTCAACGGCTCGAAGAAGACCGGCATCGCACAGCTCGCGTAGACCCAGTTGTGGATGCCCGGCACCGTCTCATCGATCGTTCGAAAGACGCCGGTGCCGAGGTTGACCACGCCCAGCCGCAGCTTCTTGCCGGTCGAGCGCAGGCGTTGGTCGTCCGCCGCGTCCTCGAGCAGCTTCTTGAGGCCGGTTGCCTTGTAGATCGACTTGGAGCCGAGCAGCGCGCTGGCCACGCCCAGCGGCCGCTTGACATAGATGTCGCTGTTCTTGCGCAGCGACGTCCAGAACTGAAGCAGCCTGGGGATGTCGTCCTGCGCTACCGCCAGCGCCTGGATCGAGCCGGTCGAAGTGCCGACGGCGATGTCGATCTTGACCCCGCGATTGACGATCAGTTCTTCGAGGACGCCGACCTGAAAGGCGCCCTTGGCGCCGCCGCCGCTGAGCACGACTGCCAGTTCGCCAGCCATAACGACTCCCATGGACAAGCATTGCTGATCCGGCGCGAGCGACGATGCGCCTTTGATCGAGCCGAGTCCAATCCTTGTCGAAACATGTGGCGCTTGCCTCGACAGCGCGGGCCGAAAGGCGCAGGATGCTAGGCGGAGATATCCGATGGTTGGCATTGTCATGCTCGCCGCACTGGCTGCGGCCCAGGCACATTCTCCCGATCCGCAGCAAGGTCCCAGCGACATCGTCGTCGAGGGCGTCCGCGAGCAAAAGGAGCGGGTTCGCCAGTTCATCCGGTCGCTGGACGACGTCCGCACCTTCGGCCAGATCGGCAGGTTCCACACGCCGGTCTGCCCGGTGGTGATGGGATTCCCCGAGGCGCAGAACCGGTTGATCGCGGAACGGATGAAGCGCGTCGCCAGCGCCGCCGGGATCCAGACGGCAGGTTCGAACTGCGAGCCCAACGTCTTCCTGATCGCCAGCGTCGGCAAGGGCGGCACGATCAAGGCTTTGGCCAAGCGTTTCCCGGCCTATTTCCGCGACATGCGCGACCGGGAAGTCCGCAAGCTGGCGGCGTCGGGCGATCCATCGGTCGCATGGCAGGTCAAGGGGCTCCTCAGCGCCGACGGCACGACTCTGAAAAAGGCCCCGATGGATGGACCATATATCAACGAGAGCACCAACAGCGGATCGCGGGTACGGGCCGGAACCATGCCCCAGTTCGTCGCCTCGATGGTGGTCGTGGAGCGCGGCGCACTGACCGGCCTAAGCGTCACCCAGGTGGCGGATTTCGCGGCGATGCGCGCCTATGCCGACACCAATCCCCGGCGTGCTGCCAAGTCCGGAGCGCCAACCATCCTGACCATCCTCGACAAGAGGAACGACGAGATGGTGCCGGTGACGCTGACGCAATGGGACTTCGGCTATCTGAAGTCGCTCTACGCGACGTCGAACGCTCATTATGCGAGCTACCAGCGGGGCGACATGGCCCACGAGCTTGAAAAGGATCTGGCGAAGGGCCGGTAGATCAGCTGGAGCGGGCCTTGCGAAGCTCCGGCTCAAGGCGCCTGGTCAGCCACAGCCACCACATCTTGAAATCGGCCGCCAGCGACCAGAGCGGGTAGGTGAAGGTGGCGGGGCGGTTCTTCTCGACCGCGAAATGGGCGAGCCAGGCGAAGCCATAGCCGGCGAGCGGGATGGCAAGCATCCAGACCCAGCGGCCGGTCAACACGGCGAAGACGGCAATGGCGACGACCAGCGTCGTCCCGGCGTAATGGAGTGCGCGTGTCCGCGGCTTCGAATGCTCCCTGAGATAGAAGGGCCAAAATTCGGCGAAGGTGCGATATCGGGTCGACACTAGCGTCCGGCTCCCCAGGGCGGTGGCGGCGGCGCGACCGGCCGGGACAGGTCGAACTCCACGCGGAAGAAGCGGCCGCCAGGAATTGGCGGACGGCGCAGTTCATAGGCGAAGCCAGCGGACGATATTTCCATCGCCCAGACATTGCTATTGGAAACGGCGCGGCCCTCGCGCGTGAACAGTGCGATCGACTCCGCATCGGCCGGAAACTCCTGCCGCAGCGCTGTGCCGGGCCCGCGGCTGTCGCCGCCATACATGGTCAAGCTGTCGGCCGAGCCGTCTTCATGGCGGTGGTCATGCTTCAGCCGGAGTCCGGCTGCGGTCCGCGTGACGACCCAGGTCCGCGAGCGGTCGATCCCAACGTGGAAAGGAATGCGCACTTCGTCATTCGAGCATTGGCGGACATGCATCACCAGCCGCTGGCCAGCGAAGGTGGCGTCGGCCTGGTCGCCGGTAACCACCCGCCCGTCGAACGCCTTGCCGCAATGGCTCTTCAGCCGGGCGAAGAAGGCGTCGGCCGGCAGGGTCGCCGGCGGCACGGTGGCGCATCCGGCAAGGAGGAGGATGGTGATGGCCGCGGACATTCGCATGGCTCGGTGCGACTCCTGTCCTCCCTGCCTGACAGCAATGGCGGAGCATTGCCAGCCCTTGGTCGATCGTCCGCCTACCTCCGTCGAAGCAGGATCGCGAGTGGTGTATTAGTAATGTAAGGCGCCGCCACCATTCACTGGAGCCACCGATGCTTAGCCTGACCATCTTCGCCGCCGCCGCCAGCGCCGCAACCCAGACGGCGCCGGCAAGCGAACCGGCCACTGCCCCTGGTCGGCGGTTGGCTCGCAGCGAGCTGGCCGAACTCAAGACGACAGGGTGCCGCAAGCCGGACCAGTAGGCGCGGCCGGAATTGAAACCTCCTCCCCGCTCGCCCGTTCGTCACCCCGAACAGGGCTTAGCGAAGGAGTAAATCGTGAGAGTTCTTCCGATCATCATTGCGACCGGCGCCCTCGCCGCGATGGCGGCTGTGCCGGCGTCAGCGCAACGCGGGAACTGGCGCACCATCGCCTTCAAGACGGTGTCGGGCGGCACCGACGTCGACCGGATCAATGTTCCTGGCGGCCGGCGCTGGCAGCAGGTTCGGCTGTGCGTGTTCAACGCACCGCTGCGGATGCGCGATTTCGACATCAGGTTCGACAATGGCCAACGGCAGGACGTCAGGGTGCGCGAGCGCATCGGCGCAGGGCGCTGCACGCGCAACATCGACCTCAACGGCAGGGTCCGTGACGTGGACTGGGTGCGCCTCAAATATGAGCCGATCCGCCGCGGCTGGACGCGTCCGCTCGTTCGACTCCAGGCGCGGTGACGCATGATCCGCAAGCTCAAGTCAGGCGAGTATCGGCTTTATTCCGTGAAGAAGGACCCGAAAACCGGCAAGCGCCGCAATCTCGGGACCTTTGGCAGCCGGGCCGCGGCCGAAATGCATGAGCGAGAGGTGCAATATTTCAAGCGGCATTAGCCGCTTGAAGCACCTCGCTGAAAAGGGATTCTCCGGGTTCGGCCTGCCGAAATATCTCCATCGACGAGCGGAGCTTTAGCGCGTCGATCGGCCCGAGGATCGCCTCGGCCGGTTGCTGTTCGAGATGCGGCAGGATGGCCCGGCAGCAGGCGCGCAACCGCTCGCCGAGCAGCGGATGCTCAAGATAGGCGCGAGCCTCGCCGATCCCGTTCAGTCCATAATATTTGGCGGTCGCGCTGCGTCCCAGTTCGCGGTCCTGCGGGAAAATGAACCACATCCAGTGGCTCGTCTTGCGGCCTGCATCGAGCTCCGCGAGCGCCTGCTCGAACGTGCCGCCGCCTTGGGCGTCGACGAAGCGGTCGAGATTAAAGCGCTCGTCCAGCCCTTATTTGGCTTTCGCCTTCGTCGCGCCGGTGCCGACGCTGGCGATGCGCGAAGTGCCGACGCGCCGGCCGTGGACCCAGCTGCTCCCCTGACCGAGCGTCATGATCGGGGTGAAACGCCCATGCTGAGCTGGAGTCATCAGGTTCTGGACGGTGTCGTCGAGCACGTAGAAACCGCCGGCGGCACGTGCCAGAAGCACGACATGAGCGCCGCGCACATTGTGGCGGCCGACACTGATGTACAGATCCTTGGGGCTGAAGCCGGCCGCCTTCAGCACCTGCATCTTGGCGATCGCGATATCCTCGCTGTCCCCGGTACCGCGGCGCAGCGTCTCTCCGGCGTTGGCCCAGAAATCGGCAACGCCCATATTGTCGAGGTCATGCTGCCAGCGGACGCGCCGATTGACCGCCTGCTGGACAAGCTGGAGCTTGGCGACGGGATCGAGCCCCGCCGCGGCCTGCGCCAGGCCGGTCACCAGCGGGTCCCGGCCATCGCTCGACGCCACGCGGCGGAAGCGCGCATCGTAGAAAGTCACGCCGGCATTCACCGCCACGGTTCCGAACACGTCCGGGCTGGTCGGGCCGTCGAGCAGCCGCCGGCTCGACCTCTTGAGCGGCAGGCCCGAAGTATGGACCACTAAAGTCTGCTTATATTTTTCCGGAGTGGAAGGCGAGGCAGCGGCTTCTCCACTCATCGCCCAAGCGGGCGCTGCGGCGGCCAGACAGGCGCCGGCGATTGCCACTCCGATCAATTGCTTCTTCACGAGGCACCCCTCCCCGAATTTCAATCACATAAGGGTGACTCCATTCTCCCATTAACGGAAGAGGTTAATCGCCACTGTCTCAAATTAACCCGGAAATTGTGAGATTTGAGGAGCTTAAGCGGTTAACTTTCGATAAGGTCGATGGGGGGAAATTGCCCGTTTTCCGCCTTTGTTGCGGGAACGAATTGACCTGCGATATCGTCCCGAGTCGCGGACGATATCGCCGTTGCGGTTCGTCGGGTTATCGATGAGCCGAGTGCTGACGGCGATAGCCGAAAAGGTTAACGCGAATCGGTCGCCGGCGTGAGACCGGGTCGGCTAGCGCTTCAGCGCCTTTACCGCCGCCAGGGTCTTGGCGACATGGTCCTTCCAGTCAAGCTCCGAATGGACCATGACGATCCGGCCCTTGCGATCGATCACATAGCTGGTTCGGTCGGTCAGCTCGGGCTTCTGCTTCAGGACCACGTCATAGGCCTTGATCGTATCCGGCGAGGCGGTCGCCACCGGGAAGGCGCTTCGGCAGGCTTCGGTCGAAAAGCGCTGCAGGGTGGACAGGTCGTCCGCGCTCATGCCGACGACCCGTGCGCCGGCCTTGCGGAACTCCGGCATGGCATCGGCGAAGGCCTTGGCCTCTAGGGTGCAGCCCTGGGTGAAGGCTTTGGGGAAGAAATAGAGTACGAGCGGCCCGTGCCGCAGCTGATCCTTGAGGTGCAGCTTGAACGGCTTGCCCGCCAGGGCGCCGGTGGTCCGGAAATCGGGGGCCGTGGCACCAACCGGGAGCGCGGCGTTGAGCGGCGTGGCGAGCAACAGGCCGACAACTAGGAACGAGACGTGGCGCTTCATCGACCGACTCCCTTGGAAAATCCCGCATAGAACCTACGCCGCGAAGGGAGACGGCCGCAACCCATGGCCGACCGGCCGCCGTTGGTCGAACGCGCCCTTGCCGGATCGTCTGCGAGTTCCAATCTCGCTGCGAATGAGACCAGGAGAGTTTGATGCCCAATAATGGACCGATGGCTTGCCCGATCGATGGAACGACGTTGGTGATGAGCGAGCGCCAGGGAATTGAGATCGATTATTGCCCGTCCTGTCGCGGCGTGTGGCTTGACCGCGGCGAGCTCGACAAGATCCTTGAGCGGAGCGGCGCAGCCGAGCAGGCTTCCGCGCCGCAGCAGCCTCAAGGCCAGCAATGGAACGCTCCGCCCCCGCAGCAGCACTACGGCCATGGCCACCACGGCAAGCCTTACAAGCGGCGGAAAAGCTTCCTCGAGGAACTGTTCGACTAAAAGCCGTCGGGAAAGGCGGCCCGATCCGGATGCCGCGGAGTAATGGTGTGGAAGAATGCGAAGGCTGGCTTCATGTCCTCGGCATAATTGCCGGTCGGCCGGATGACCGGTCCGAACACCCCCCGTTTGGTCGGAAAGTCCGGACCGGCAGCGACGATCGGTACGCCCGCCTTTACCGCGATCTGATAAAAGCCGGTCTTCCATTCGGTCGTCCGCGAACGAGTCCCCTCGGGCGCCACTACCAGAATGAAATCGTCATGCGCGTCGAACTGGGCGACGACCTGGCTGACCAAGTCCTGGCGGGAGCCGCGGTCGACCGGGATTCCGCCCAGCGCGCGCATGAACCCGCCCGTCGGCCATCTGAACAGGCTGTGCTTGCCGATGAAGTGGACCTTTCGGCCGAGTGCCTGGACCGCGCCGAGGAACACCACGAAATCCCAGTTGCTGGTGTGCGAGGCACCCATGATGACGAATTTGGGATCGGGCGGCAGCGTGCCGGAGATGGTCCAGCCGCCGCGGCGAAACCATTGCAGCAGGAGCCAGCGGATGACCCGCTCCATCCAGTTGAGATCGCCCTCCCTCATGACGCTACGGCATGCACGGCAAGCGGCCAGCATGTCCAGCGGTGAAGGAAGGCCAGGGGCTTAGAGGATGGAGCCGAGGATCCAGACCGCGGACATGGCGATCACGACCAGCAACAGCGAAAAGCCGAGCACGTAGCGGACGCCTTGCGCCTTCACGCCGGCAGTGGCCTCGGTCTCGTTGAGATGAACTTCTTCGCCTTGCCGTTCCATCGCCGACTCCTTGCGGTCGTAACGTTGGGTATTTGTAAATGGTGCCACAGGCGAACTGGGAAAAACAGGGTCAGGATGGCTGGCCCGGATCGACTCAACGATCCTCTGCGGCCAACCAGCCCGTCAAAATATAGAGCAGCACGGCGACCGGGCCGGTCATTAGCGTGGCGAGGACGACGCCGAGGCGGACGATGAGCACATCGACCTGGAGCCAGTCGGCTAACCCAGCGCACACGCCCATGACCTTGGCGCGGCTGCGGTTGATGACGAAGCGACCGTTCATGGGTCTCTCCTGGTTCAGGTTGCGGTTCAGGCGATCGGCAGCGAGCCGGCGGCCGAGATGAACAGCAGCGAGGTGAGGAACGCGCCGGCGAGGCTGACAGCGAGCTGGCGGGTGTCGACGAACGAGAAGGTCATTTCAAATACTCCCTTTTTGCAAGCCCCCGATTGGGCTTGCCACCACTATTGCAGGGAGCGTGCCAATTGAAAAATATCCTTATTTTTCAGTGTGCGTGCCGCGATATCGTCATGATATGGCGGGAATTCCCACGATCTGTTGGGAAATTCCACCAAGCAAAGCGTGGAAATGGGGTGAGTCCGCTGTTCGGAAACGGACAGCTGGACCAGTTGTGGTCGGTTCCGGTCAGCCGCCGACGATCGTCCCGCCATTGGGGTGAAGCACCTGGCCGGTCATGTAGCTGGCGTCGTCGCAGGCGAGGAACAGGAAACTGGGCGCCACCTCGTTGGGCTGGCCAGGCCGGCCCATGGGGGTGTCCTTGCCGAACTCGGGAATGTCCTCGGGAGGCTGGCCGCCGGATGGGTTGAGCGGGGTCCAGATCGGTCCGGGTGCGACGCCGTTCACGCGAATGCCCTTCTTCACCAGGTTGGAGGACAGCGAGCGGGTGAAGGCGGTGATGGCGCCCTTGGTTGCCGAATAGTCGAGCAGATTCTCGCTGCCCTTGAAGCTCGTCACCGAAGTGCAGTTGATGATCGAGGCGCCTTGCTTGAGGTGCGGCAGCGCCGCCTGGACCAGGTAGAAGAAGGCGAAGATGTTGGTCTGGAAGGTGCGCCGCAGCTGCTCGTCACTGATGTCGCGCACGTCCTTGTCGGCATGCTGCTCGCCGGCATTGTTGACCAGGATGTCGAGCCGGCCGAAGGTGTCGATCACCTTCTGCACCGCCGCGGCCGCGAATTTGGGATCGCCGAGATCGCCGGGGACGAGGATCGCGCGTCGCCCCTCGCCTTCGACGATCGCCTTGGTTTTCTCGGCGTCCTCATCCTCGCACAGGTAGAAGATTGCGACGTCGGCGCCTTCGCGGGCGTAAAGCGCGGCCACCGCCCGGCCGATGCCGCTGTCGGCGCCGGTGACGATCGCCAGCTTGCCCTTAAGCCGATCCGAACCTTTGTAGCGCGGTTCCCAGTCCGGCTTGGGCTCCAGCCCGGCTTCCGATCCGGGAAGCTCATCCTCGTGGATCATCGGTTCCTTGGTGTCGGACATGACCGCTATCCCCGGAGTGCATCGTTGGGCAGGGTGACCGGCGCGCCGCCGGCAGCCGGCTCCTTGGCCGGGCGGCATTGAGCAAGCAGCGTCGGGAAATCGAAATCGGTGGTGGCCTGCAGCGCGGCCCCCGTCGCAGCCTGGCAGGAGTCGCGGCTTTCGTAGCGCGTCGGCATGGTGGCCAGGGGCGTGCAGACGGCCGAGCCGTCGGCGCAGCCCATGATGGCGATGACATAGAAACCGGGACCCATGGGAAGCTCCGTTTGGCTTGCCTCGATAACGGCGCGGAAAACCCCCTAGTTCCAAACGGTTCGTCGCATCCGTTGCGGATAGGGCGCCCGCGCCCTACCTCATCGCCGATGAGCAGCGCCGCCCCAGCAATCGAGAAACCCAAGGGCGGCTTCCAGGTGCTGTGGCGCTTCCTGCCGATGCTGTGGCCGAAGGACGACCTCGAGCTTCGGCTGCGGGTCGTCGCGGCGGTGGCGCTGGTGCTGGCCGGCAAGGCGATCACGCTGGCGATGCCCTTCGCCTATAAGGCGGTGGTCGACGCGATGAGCGGCGAGAAGGCGGCGTGGACCGCGGCACTGATGCTGGTCGTGGCCTATTCCGGCGCCCGGTTCGGTGGCGTGCTGGCCGACAATCTGCGCAACGCCCTGTTCGAAAAGGTCGGGCAGAACGCGGCGCGGCGGCTGGCGGCGCGGGTGTTCCGCCACGTCCATTCGCTGAGCCTTCGCTTCCACCTCGAGCGGCGGACGGGCAGCCTGACCAAGATCGTCGAGCGGGGGACCAAGAGCATCGACATGATGCTTTACTTCCTGCTGTTCAACATTGCGCCGACCGTGATCGAGCTGGTCGCGATCTGCGTGATCTTCTGGCTCAAGTTCGGACCCGGCCTGGTCGGCGCGACGCTGGTGTTCGTCGCGCTCTACATCGGCTTCACCCGCAAGGTGACCGACTGGCGGACCAAGCTGCAGCGCGAGATGAACGACGTCGACAACCGCGCCATCGGCCGCGCGGTCGACAGCTTGCTGAATTACGAGACGGTCAAATATTTCGGCGCCGAGGAGCGCGAGGCGAAGCGCTATGACGAGGCGATCGCCCAGTTCACCCGCGCGGCGGTGCGCAACGAGACCTCGCTGGCCTGGCTCAATATCGGCCAGAGCCTGATCACGAACGTGATGATGGCCGGGGCGATGGGCTTCACCGTGTGGGGCTGGAGCCAGGGGCGGTTCACGCCGGGCGACGTGGTGCTGGTCAATGCGCTGCTGATGCAGCTTTTCCGGCCGCTGGACATGCTCGGCTGGGTCTACCGCTCGATCCGCCAGGGGCTGATCGACATGGAGGCGATGTTCGACCTGACCGACACGCCGGCCGAAGTGGTCGACGCGCCGGGCGCGGCGGAGCTGGTCGTTACCGAAGGCCATGTCCGGTTCGAGGATGTGGCGTTCGGCTATGAGCCCGAGCGGATCATCCTGAAGGGCGTGACGCTCGACGTACCGGCGGGAACCAGCATGGCGGTGGTCGGGCCGTCGGGCGCGGGCAAGTCGACGCTGGCCCGCCTGCTCTACCGCTTCTACGACCCGACCGCGGGTCGGATCGCCATCGACGGGCAGAATATCGCCCGGGTGACGCAGGCCAGCTTGCGCTCGGCGATCGGCATCGTGCCGCAGGACACGGTGCTGTTCAACGACAGCATCGGCTACAACATCGGCTACGGCCGCGAGGGCGCGGGCCAGGCCGAGATCGAGGAAGCGGCGCGCGGCGCGGCGATCGACAGCTTCATCGCCGCATTGCCGCAAGGCTATGAATCGATGGTCGGCGAGCGGGGGCTGAAGCTCAGCGGCGGCGAGAAGCAGCGGGTGGCGATCGCCCGCACCTTGCTCAAGGACCCGCCGATCCTGATCCTCGACGAGGCGACCAGCGCGCTCGACAGCCGCACCGAAGAAGCGATCCAGTCGACCCTCAACGACGTCGCGAGGAACCGCACCACCATCGTCATCGCCCATCGCCTGTCGACCGTGGTCGGTGCCGACCAGATCGTGGTGCTAGACGCCGGCCGGGTCGCCGAGCGGGGGACGCACGCCGAGCTGCTGGCGAAGGGCGGGCTCTACGCCGAGCTATGGGCACGGCAGGCGGCGGAGCGCGAGCTGGAAGAAGAGATCAACTAGCGGGCAGCGTCCGTCGGTCAGATGGGCGGCATGAGCGCGCCCTCGGTCGCTTCTTGGATGTTCTGGCGCGGAATATTCGTGGCGGTCCCGGCGGGTTTCATCGCCGCATGGCCAGTCAATTACTGGCTCTTAAAGCGTGAGATGAAGGCCTGCCATTGAGCGAAACGACGGCGGCGGAGCGCCGGGCGGCGGCTCCAGGTCGCGCCCGAGCCCCGATCGTGCGGCATTTCGCCTTCAATCAGGCTCGACTTGTCGGAAACTGAGGGCCGGAATCGCGGCGCTGCGGGTTGTTTTCGTATGACCCACAATCCTGCCCATACAGGCAAGGCCATGACCGCCATTACTGCGGTTCTCGCCTTCGCCGCCGCTCCGTCCTTCGCTCAGGAAACGACCGCGCCGCCGGATCCGGTGGCCGCTGCGACATCTACCGCCGATCCGCTGGCGCCGGCGCCGACCGATACGGCAGTCGCCCCGCCGCCGGCTCCGACACCCAAAGTCGAAGCCAGCCGGACGACGACCGAACAGGCAAGACCCCGTTCCAGTGCCGCAACGACGCGCTCGACCGCCCGGCCAGCGGCCAGGCCTGCACCCGCCGCACCGGCAGCGGCCTCCGGCGCGCCCTCGAGGGAGGCCGCGGCGCCTGCTCTTGTGCCTGCCGAGCCAGTGCCGACGACGGTCGGGCCGGCTCCGCCGCCCACCGTCGAGCCGGCTCCTTCCGCCAATGCGCCCGATTCACTGGTGGGCGATGACATGCTGCCGGTTGCCGGAGCGGTTGCCCTCGGCCTGCTGGCATTGGGCGGCGCCGGTCTGGTTGCCCGCCGCCGCAAGCGCCGCAGGGAGAATGAGGAGTTCGAAGCGCGGCAGGAAATGCTGGCGATGCTCGAAGCCGAACCGGACGAGCCGCAGACGCTTGCCGAGAGCCAGCCGCCGCTGGAGCTGCGCCCCGCGGACGAAGTCCGGCCCGGACCGGTGTTTGCCCGAAACCGAGCGCCGATCCACGATCCCGTGCCGGACAAGACAATCACGGCGGCCTTTCCCGCCAGGGGAAACTGGGAGGCTCGTACCGACTCGGATTTCCTGTTCCGGCGGGACAGCAAGACGGCCAAGGATCCGGTCGAGCCGAACTAGAAGCAGTCGATCAGCCCGCGGCCGTGCTCCACCCGAGCCGCGGGATGGCGATCGAGCGCCTTCCAGCAAGGTCGACGCGGCTGACGATCAGCTCGCGGCTTTCGATATATTGCAGCAGGCGGCGGGCGCGGCCGAGGCTTGCGGTGCCGTAGCTTGCGGCGATCGCCTCGTCGGACGGACAGGGCGCGCCCTCCCGTGCGGCGCGGGCGACCAGCAGGAACGGGCCGAGCATATCGTCGGGCAGCGATTGCGCCGCCTCCAACGCCGGGGCCCAGCTGTCGTCGACCGTATCGAATATCCCTGCGCGGGCCATCGACAGGCGGCGCGTGAACTCGGCAAGGTCGAGCGGCGGACGGGGAAGCCCGGCCATTCGGCAGCGGACGGTGAAGTCCTGGAAGAGAATGGAGGAGGAGCGAGCGCCGCTGTCGGGGTCGTCGACGATGGCGCGGAGGACGGCGGCGATGATTGCTGTTGCTTCCTCTTCGGTTTTCGCTGGCATTGCGTCGGCGCGCGGGGTGCTGGCCGCCATTGCCTGGAGCAGCGCTTCTGAAGGCAAGGGGGAAGGTGGATGCCGGATCGAGTCCGGCATGACGGGTTGTGGATCCTTGCCGGGGGCGAACAGCAGGTCCTGCAAATTCTCGGCCGGCGACTCCAGCGGCACTAGCTTGGGGCTTATCGACCGCGCCTTGGTCTCGACCTCGCCGATCGCCACGGCGATCGGGCGGCGGGAGATGGCGGGGCCGAGCGCGAGGAAGGTTCCGCGCGGCAGATCGCGGATCGCGTCGGCCTGGCGGCGTTCCATGCCGAGCAGGTCGGCGGCGCGAGCCATGTCGATGTCGAGGAAGGTGCGGCCCATCAGGAAGTTGCTGGCCTCCGCGGCGACGTTCTTGGCCAGCTTGGCGAGGCGCTGGGTGGCGATCACGCCTGCTAATCCGCGTTTGCGGCCGCGGCACATCAGGTTGGTCATTGCCGAAAGCGAGGCGCGGCGCACCTCCTCGGCCACTTCGCCGCCACCCGTCGGCGCGAACAGCTGCGCCTCGTCGACCACCACCAGCGCTGGGTACCAATGATCGCGCGGGGCGTCGAACAGGCCGCCGAGGAAGGCGGCGGCGCAGCGCATCTGCCCTTCCGCCTCCAATCCCTCCAGGCTCAGCACCACCGACGCACGATGCTCACGGATCCGGCCCGCGAGCCGGGCGATGTCGCGCTCGCTGTGGTCGGCGGCTTCGACGGGAACATGTCCGTAGCGGTCGGCCAGGGTGACGAAGTCTCCCTCGGGATCGATCACCACCTGCTGCACCTGGCCGGCACTCTTTTCGAGCAGGCGGCGCAGCAGATGCGACTTGCCGCTGCCCGAATTGCCCTGCACCAGCAGGCGGGTCGCCAGAAGCTCTTCCAGATCGATCGAGATGGCGTCGCCCTTCCCGTCGACGCCCATGTCCACGCGCACTGTCACGGCTGTTCTTTGACAGGGTGGGGACTCGCCGCCAAGCTTGCGTCGCTCGGCCACTGCCTCAATAGGGAAATCTGTGACCGACCTGCATCAGCTTCTCCACGACCGTTTCGGTTTTTCCCACTTCCGCGGGGTGCAGGAGGAGGTGATCGCGCGGGCGATCGCCGGACAGCATACGCTGGCGGTGATGCCGACCGGGGCGGGGAAGTCGCTGTGCTACCAGCTGCCGGCGCTGACGCGCCATGGGACGGCGATCGTCATATCGCCGCTGATCGCGCTGATGCAGGACCAGGTGCGCAGCGCCGACGAGTTCGGCATCAATGCCGCCGCGCTCACCACCGCGAGCGAAAATCCGCGGGCGATCCGCGATGCGCTGCGCGACGGCAAGCTCGACCTGCTTTACGTCGCACCGGAGCGGGCGACTACCGAGGCCTTCCAGCGCTTGCTGCAGGAAGCCGAAATCGCCCTGTTCGCGATCGACGAGGCGCATTGCGTATCCGAATGGGGCCATGATTTCCGGCCCGACTATCGCCTGCTCCTCCCATTGCTCGACCAGCACCGCGAGGTGCCGCGGCTTGCACTGACCGCCACGGCTGACAAACGGACCCGGGCCGACATCCTCCTCCAGCTCGGTATTCCGCCGGAGGGGCTGATCGTGGCCGGCTTCGACCGGCCGAACATCCGTTACCATGTCCGCCCGCGCGACGGACTTCCTGGGCAGCTGAAGGCCTTGCTCAACGACCAGCCGGGACCGGGCATCGTTTATGCGCAAAGCCGGGCAGCGACGGAAAAACTGGCCGAGCAGCTATCCAACGGCCGCCCGGTTCTGCCCTATCATGCGGGACTGGAGCCGCAGGTCCGCAAGCGCAACCAGCAGGATTTCGTCCGCTCGGAAGAGATGGTGATGGCTGCGACGATTGCCTTTGGCATGGGCATCGACAAGCCCGACATCCGCTTCGTTGCCCATGCCGGCGTGCCCAAGTCGATCGAGGCCTATTATCAGGAAACCGGCCGGGCGGGCCGTGACGGCGATCCGGCAGAAGCCTGGCTGTTCTGGGGCGCCGAGGACTTCGCTCGCGCTCGCCACCGCATCGAGACCGAGGTGGAGCCGGAGAGGCGGTCGCAGGAGCGCGAGCGGCTGAACATGCTGGCCGCCTTCGTCGAAGCGGCGACTTGCCGCCGCGCGATCCTGCTGCGTCATTTTGGCGAGGAGCCCCCCGAGCAATGCGGCAATTGCGACAATTGCCTGCAGCCGCCGGAAACGATCGACGTGACCACGGTCGCTCAGAAGCTGCTCAGCGCCGCATTCAGGACCGAAATGCGCTTTGGCGTGGCGCATCTGGCTGCGGTGCTGGGCGGGGACGACAGCGAGAAGGTGCGACAGTTCGGGCATCACAAACTGACGGTGTTCGGGATCATGGATGCGGAGGAGCTGCCGCTGGTCCGGCCGGTGGCACGGTCGCTGATGGCGCGCGACGCGCTGCGCGCCGACGAATATGGCGGCCTCAGCTTCGGCCCGGCCGCCAAGCCGATCCTCAAGGGCGAGGAGCATTTGGTGATCGCGGTTCCGCCGCCGCGGACGCGCAAGGCGCGCCAGCGCGGCGCCGACCTGCCGCACGACCCGCTGTTCGAGGCGCTGCGCGCGTGGCGGCGCGTCCGGGCCAAGGAGCAGGGCGTGCCACCCTATGTCATCTTCCATGATTCGACCCTGCGCGCGGTGGCCGCGCGCAAGCCCGCCTCGCTCGCCGAGCTTTCCGTGATCGAGGGGATCGGCAATACAAAGCTGGAACGCCACGGCGAGTCGCTGCTCGCCGCGCTGGCCAGGGAGGGTGAGGATGCACCGGCAGCTTGACGACAGAACGCTGGTCGGCGGGCAAATCGGACCCGCAGACGTGCCGGGCCTAAAGGCGCTGGGCGTGACCCTGATCGTCAACAACCGGCCCGACTTTGAGGATGCCGGCCAGCCGGAGGGCGACGACATCGAGGCCGCGGCCAGGGCAGAGGGGATCGACTATCGCCATGTGCCGATCGCGCGTGGGATGGGTCCGTCCGACGTCGAGGCCATGCGCGAGGCAATGCACGCCGCCGGTGACGGCAAGCTGTTCGCCTTCTGCCGCTCGGGAAACCGCTCCGGCCTGGCCTGGGCGGTGGCCAAGAGCGAGGACGGAGTGCCGCGCGAGGAATTGAACCGGATGGCGAGCGAAGCCGGGTTGGACCTGGGTCCGGTGGCACATCTTCTCAGGGACTAGCTGTCCGCCGCCAATATCGAAGCAGCTTCTTCAAAATCATCTTCGAGGACCATCAGCCTGACGGCCGTCGCGATTCCGCCACCCTCGGAGCTGTTGAGGCCGGCATCGAACACGACCGCGTGCAGACCATAGGATTGCAGGTTCAAGCGCGCGACCTCGGCTTCCACGAAGGAGAAATAGCGCTTCAGCTCGACTAAGCTCACGCGGCCGTGCCGCCGACCGTCAGCCCGTCGATGAGGAGGGTCGGCTGGCCGACGCCGGCGGGCACCGACTGGCCGCCCTTGCCACACACGCCGACGCCCTCGTCCAGCGCCATGTCGTTGCCGATGCCCTTGACTCGCGTCAGCACGCTGGGCCCGTCGCCAATCAGCGTCGCGCCCTTGATCGGCGGGCCGAGCTTTCCGCCCTCGATCCGATACGCCTCGGTACAGGAGAAGACGAACTTGCCGCTGGTGATGTCGACCTGCCCGCCGCCGAAACTCTTGGCGTAGATCCCGTTGGGCACGCGCGTGATCAGCTCGGCCGGATCATCCTGCCCACCCAGCATGAAGGTGTTGGTCATGCGCGGCATCGGCGCATGGGCGAAGCTTTCGCGGCGGCCGTTGCCGGTCGGCTCCATGCCCATCAGCCGGGCATTGAGCCGATCCTGGAGATAGCCTTTGAGGACGCCGTCCTCGATCAACACCGTGCGGCCGGTCGGGGTGCCTTCATCGTCGATGCTGAGCGAGCCGCGCCGATTCTCGATCGCGCCTTCGTCGACCACGGTGACGCCGGGGGCAGCGACCCGTTCGCCAATGCGGCCGGAAAAGGCCGACGTGCCCTTGCGATTGAAATCCCCCTCCAGCCCATGGCCGACCGCCTCGTGCAGCAAGACGCCGCACCAGCCGGGGCC
>Ga0307411_10000252_pt1 | contig 17656 bp, 13 predicted proteins | sample DK1Ometagenome_2_FD_203712 | JGI IMG/M metagenome (GOLD analysis project Ga0307411, IMG submission 203712) | Maize rhizosphere microbial communities from greenhouse at UC Davis, California, United States - DK15-O-1 | ecosystem: Host-associated > Plants > Roots > Rhizosphere > Soil | place: USA...
CCGAGACCCTAAACCCTCGACCCGTGCTTCTCATGCTCTCCGCCCGCTTCAAGCCCTGGGACGTGCCGGTCTTCGTCGCCAAGTACGCGTACCTGCGCGCGCGGCGGCGCCCGGTGCTCGTGTCCTTCGAAGTGACGCTGCGCTGCAACGCGCGGTGCTCCTTCTGCGACTACTGGAAGACGGACCCCGGGGCCAAGGCGCACGAGCTCAAGAGCTTCGCGGACGCGGCGCGGTTCTTCAACCCGGTGATGATGGTCTTCACCGGCGGCGAGCCGACGCTCCGTCGCGACCTCGAGGACCTCGTCGCCGCCGTATCGGCGGCGACCCGCGTGAAGTACGTGAGCGTGATCACCCACGGCGCGATGCTTACGCCGGAGCGGGCGAAGTCGCTCTGGGACGCGGGCATCCACCAGTTCAACATCTCGCTCGACTACCTGGATGGCCGCCACGACGACGCGCGGGGCATCCCCGGGCTCACCGCCCGGATCTTCGCGGCGCTCCCCCGGATGCGCGAGTTGGGCGTCGACAACGTGCGGTTCAACACGGTGATCAAGGCCGACAACCTCGATCAGATCCTGCCGATCGTCCGGCGCGCCGAGGAGCTCGGTTGCGGTGTGAACCTCAGCGTCTACACGGACCTCAAGAACGGCAACCGCGCGCATCTGCTCGGGCCCGACCATTTCGCGCGCGTGGACGCCCTGGTCGAGCAGCTCCTGACGTACAAGCGCCGACGCCGCGGCGTCATCACCAGCTCGGACTATTACCTCGAGCAGATTTCGCGCTACGTTCGCGGGGCGATGACGGAGCCGTGCCGGAGTGGCATCAGCACCGTGCACATCGACCCGGTGGGCCGCGTACGGCGCTGCCCGGATTTCCCGCCCGACGCGCATTGGTCAGAGTACAAGCGCTACGAGCCGATCGCCTGCAACGCCTGCTACTACGCATGCCGCGGCGAGGCCCAGGCGCCCTTGCGTCTGTCCCGCGTGCGCGACGTGATGGCGTGAGGCGCCAGGACGCGGGACACGGCACGACAGGGCAAGGACGAAGGAGGAGGAACGACGAACGGGAGTCCGCGGCCCGCGTCCCCCGCCCCTCGTCCCTGTTGTTCGTCAATGCGTCGCAGGTAGTCACGTGTGCGGGTCCGGCGCGGGCGCGGCGCGGGCACGAGATGCGGGACGCGGGCGTTCTCAGCGGCGCGGCCGTCGCGGTCCGTGGGGAGACCATCGCCGCCGTGGGCGACCAGCGCGTGCTGGAGCGGGAGTTCGTCGGCGCCGAGCGAGTAGACTGCCGCGGGGGCGTGCTGACCCCGGGCCTCGTGGACTCGCACACGCACGCGGTCTTTGGGCGCGCCCGCTACGACGAGCAGGAGCTCCGGGCCGGCGGGCTCGATTACATGGAGATCGCCCGGCGTGGCGGCGGCATTCACGCCTCGGTGCGCGACCTCCGCGCCCGCGGCGAGGAGGAGCTGTTCGCGCTCGCGGTGGCGCGCCTGCGCCGGCTGGCCTCGTACGGCACCACGACGGTCGAGGTCAAGTCGGGCTACGGCCTCACGGTTCCCGACGAGCTCAAGTCACTGCGGGTCGTGAGGCGCCTCGCCGCCGAGCTCCCTCTGCGCCTGGTGCCCACCTGGCTCGGCGCCCACGAGATCCCCCACGAGTACCGCGGATCGGGCGCGGCGCGCGAGGCGTATCTGCGCCTCCTGGTCGAGGAGATGCTCCCGCAGGTGGCGGCGGAGCGGCTGGCCGGTTTTGCTGACGTTTTCTGTGAGCCGGGCGTCTTTACTGTGGACGAAGCCCGCGCGGTCCTGGCGGCCAGCCGCCGCGCGGGTCTCGCCCTCAAGCTCCACGCCGACGAGCTCTCTGCCGGCGGGGGCGCGGAGCTGGCGGCAGAGTTGGGCGCCGCGTCGGCCGACCACCTCGCGGCGGTCTCCGACGCCGGCGTCTCGACGCTCGCCGCATCGAACACCGTCGCCACGCTGCTGCCGGGCACGATGTTGTTCCTCGGCAAGGCGCGGCAGGCGCCGGCGCGGGCGCTGCTCGACGCGGGAGCGGCGGTCGCGCTGGCGTCGGACTTCAACCCGGGCACCTCGCCGACCGTCAACTTTCCACTCGTGCTCACGCTCGCGGTGAGCCAGCTTCGCATGAGCGTCGCGGAGGCACTGCTCGGCGCGACCGTCAACGGCGCCGCCGCGCTCAACCTCGCGGGAAGCGTGGGGCAACTCGCCCCCGGCTTCTCGGCCGACTTGGCGCTGTTCGAGGCCGACGACGTACGCGAGCTGCCATACTGGTACGGCGACCGTCGGTGCCGCGGCTCGTGGGTGCGCGGCAAAACTTGTCACCAGTATGAGTTACGGCTAAGTTAACGCGACCGCTCCGCGCAGCGCCGCGTCGCGCCGCTCCCCTCCAGAGGTCCACTACGCGCTGATGTCCAACGTTGCGAAACTGAAGAAGAAGGCAGCCGAATTCGAGCAGAAGCGACAGTTCGACAAGGCGCTCGCGGTGTACGTCCAGATGCTCGAAGGGGCCGCGCGTCGGGAGGAGGAGGTCGAGGTCGCCCTGTACAACCGAGTCGGCGACCTCTTTTTGCGCGAGGGCAAGACGTCCGAAGCCCTGACGTACTACGAGAAGGCGGTGGACCGCTACGCCGAGAGCGGCTTCTTCAACAACGCCATCGCGCTCTGCAACAAAATCCTGCGCCACGCCCCGGGTCGCAGCGTCGTGTACTACAAGCTCGGAAAGATCAGCGCGCAGAAGGGCTTCACGAGCGACGCGAAGCAGAATTTCCTGGAGTACGCCGACCGCATGCGGCGCGCGGGCCAGATGGACGAGGCGTTCCGCGCCTTGCGCGAGTTCGCCGACCTCTGCCCGGACCAGGACGACATCCGTACCATGCTCGCCGAGCAGCTCACGAAGGCCGACCGGAAGGACGAGGCCGTCGAGCAGCTGCAGCGGCTGTACGAGAAGTTCCAGGAGGAGGGGCGATCGGACGAGTCGCGCCAGACGTTGGACCGGATGAAGGCCATCGACCCGACCGCCGAGCCGAACCCCGTGCTGACGCCGCTGCGTCAGAACGCCCAGGAGCTCGTGTTCCTCGACGTCTCCTATGACGACGAGCCGGACGCCCAGCGCAACGCCGAGACCCCGAGCGCGACCCAATCGGTTGGAGCTGGCCCGGAGCCCGACGACCGGCGCGCGGCGCCGCCCACAGCACCCGCTCCATCGGGCGTCGATTCGCTCCCCGCGCGCATGTCCGACGGGTTCGACGGTCAGGACGCGCCCGAGCCGATCGAGGGCGCGCCCGCAGCGCCGGCAATTCTCGACATGACGGGCAACGCCGACGCGCTCGGTGGAGCGGGCTCAGGGTTCGGCGTTATGCCACCGCTCGAGCCGCCCGGCGCCCACGGGCTGTCGCTCGACGCGACCTCCCACGCGAGCGGCGACACGCTTGCCGGACTCGGCGAGGCCGCCGGTCCGCTCAGCGTGAGCGAGTTCGGGTCGCTTCAGCTGGGGAACCTCGCGCAGTCGCACCTGCCGACCCCGACGCACGACCTCGTGCTGCCGGGCGAGCTCCCGCCGCTCGATCAACTCTCGCTCGCCGCCACCGCCTCGGGACCGCTCGACTTGATGCTGGCGAGCGACTTTGCCGTGGGAGGATCGGCAGCTGCGCTCCACGGCGCCGAATCGCCCGGCATGCTCGGCATGCCCGGCGGGCCTTTGGACGCCTCGCTTCGCTCACCGACCGACGTCGAAGCGCTGCCAGAGCTGCACGGCGCATTTCTGGAACCGGTGCCCTACGAGGCGCCTGGCGGCGATGCGCCCGACGAACCCTCCCGGGAACTCCCATTCCTGGACGTCGCCGGCGACTTCGATGGGGGCCGTGCCACTCCGGACGCCGCGCCCGCGGGTGCGTCCGGCGCCGCGGCGTCGCCGCTGCCTGGCGAGTTCGCTGCGTTCGAGCCGCAGCGATGGGACGGCCGCGTGGGCGGAGCCGCGCAGCCCGACGGTGAGGCATCGACCACGACGGGGGCCGGCAACCTGATCGACTTGCCGCTCATCAGCGAGCCCGATGTCGGACCGGCTCGAACGCATGAGCCGGCCCAGCCGGACCAACCGGCCGAGGATGTCGTTGGCGGGGCCGCGTGGCTGCCGCAGGCCGCGGCCCCCCGCTTCCCGGCGGAGACCCGCGCGCCTGGGGGGCCGACGGATGCACTGGCCGCAACCGCGCCGCTCGGGGGCCACGAGCGGGCGAGCCGTTCCGGCCCCACGCTCGACGACCTTCGTGCCGCGGTCGAGCGCGACCACGACGTCGGCGCGCCGCGTCGACAGCTGGCGGAGGCGTTGCTCGAAAATGGGGACCGCGAGGCCGGGCTCCGCGAGCTGGACCTCGCGATGACCGCATACGAGAGGGCCGACGACCTTGACGAGGCGCGCAGCGTCGCCGAGGAGATCATCCACATCGAGCCCAATTCCGTACGGCACCACCAGAAGTGCGTGGAGTACGCCTTCCGGGCCGGCGACAAGAGCCGCCTGTGCGAGGCGTACCTGGCGCTCGCGGACGCGCTATTTCGTACGGGGCAGACCGAGAAGGCCCGCGCGGTGTATAAGCGGGTGCTCGAGCTCGCGCCCGAGGATCGCCGGGCCCGCGCGGCCCTGGGCGCCTTCCCGGGGCCTGCCGCCGGCCCGGCGCCGCGGTCGGCAGCGACGCGCGAGACGGCGAGTGCACCGCGCGCGTCGGCGCCTGCCGCCGCTCCAGCGAGAGCGGCCAGCCCCGACCGCCCGGTCGGTGTGCGTCCGCCACCGGCCACGGCGGCCGACGAGGACCGCGTGAACCTCGGCGACTGGCTGCGGGCTGACGAGCGGCCGAAGTCGACGCGGATGGTGATCGACGAGCAGGCACCGTCCGGCGACGAGCAGGCCGACTTCGACGACATGCTTCGCAAGTTCAAGCAGGGGGTAGCCGAGAACGTAGAGGAAGACGACCACGAGAGTCACTACGACCTCGGCGTCGCCTTCAAGGAGATGGGACTGCTGGACGAAGCGATCGCCGAATTCCAGAAGGCGTTGCGCGCGCCGGGCCGGCGGGTGCGCACGTACGAAGCGCTCGGCCAGTGCTTCATGGAGAAGCAGCAGCTCTCCGTCGCGCTGACGATTCTTCAGCGCGCCCTGAGCGAGCCGGGCGTGGCCGACGACCAGCTCGTCGGCGTCCTGTACCTGCTCGGCTACGCGTCGGAGGCGCTGCAACGGCGTGACGACGCCGCCGGCTATTACCAGCGCGTGTTCGCGGTCGACATCCAGTTCCGGGATGTCGCCGACCGACTGAACGCCCTCGACAAGGCGGTTCGATGAGCATGACCTTCCGCGCCCGATCCGGCGTCAGTTCGGCCCTGGCGGACATCCAGCTCCCGGTGCGCGACGCGCTGGCCAGGGTGGCCGACGAGATCTGGCGAATCGTCGCCGACGACTGCCCGCTGATCGACGACGTGAACCACCACCTGATGGCGATGAAGGGGAAGCTCTTCCGCCCGACGCTGCTCCTGCTGGCGAACGCGGCTGAGGAGCGGCCCGACGCGCGGGCGACCACGCTGGCGGCGGTCGTCGAGCTGATTCACGTGGCCACGCTCGTGCACGACGACTCGGTCGACCATTCGGCCATGCGCCGCGGCATGCCTACGATCAATGCCTTGTACAGCCACCAAGTGAGCGTCATCATGGGCGACTACCTGTACGCGCGTGCGCTCCGCGAGATGGTACGGAGCGGGGACATCGAGTCGCTGCGCGTGCTCACCGAGGCGTCGAACGCGATGACGCTCGGCGAGATGCGCCAACTCGCGGCGGTCGACAAACTGGGGTTCACCGAAGACGATTACTACGCGCTGAATCACGCCAAGACCGCCTCGCTGTTCGCCGCCGCGTGCGAAGTCGGGGCGCTGTGTGGTGCGCCCGCGCACCGGACGGCCCTGGCGCGGTACGGAGAGCGGCTGGGGATGGCGTTCCAGGTGGCGGATGACCTGCTCGACTACACGGAGGCCCAGGAGATGACGGGGAAACCCACGGGACTTGACCTGCGCGAGCACAAGGTCACGCTGCCGCTGATCGCCGCGATGCGCGAGATGAGCGCGCCGGAACGGTCCCGAGTGGAGGCGCTGTTCGCCGCGCCCGCTCCCGAGGACGGGCAGATCGCCGACGTGATCGCCATGGTGGGCGAGCACGGCGGGCTGGAGTACGCCCGCCGCAAGGGCGACGAGTTCGCGCAGGGCGCGGAGGAGGCGCTCAACGGGCTGCCGGACACGCCCGCCCGCGGCGCACTCTGCGACGCCATCGCTTACGTCATGGACCGGCGCTGGTGATGGCGACGCGCGGCTCGTCCTCGTCGCGTCACCGCCCGGCCTTTCACGCGGTGATCCTCGCCATCGGCTTCATCGTCGGTGGCTTCATGACGCAGTTCGCCCGCCGCTTCCTGCCGGCCGGCGCGGTGAAGGAGTTCCTGACCACCGGCGTCACCCCGTCACTCGGTCCACTGAACATCGACCTGGTGATCTTGAAATTCGCCATCGGACCGATCGCGCTGGACGTCGCGCTGTTGAGCCTCGTCGGGGTCCTCGTGGCTTACCTCATCGCGCGGTCGCTGTTCTAGGGAGAGTCTATGCCGTTCAATCTCGGAATGGGCGAAGTCCTCATCATTCTCGTGATCGTGCTGCTCCTCTTCGGAGCCAAGCGCATTCCCGAGATCGCGGGCTCGCTGGGGAAGGGCATCAGTCAGTTCAAGCGCAACCTGACCGACGTGGACCGCTCGCTTCGGGAGGGGATCGATACGGAGCCGCGACGCGACGCGGAGCGCCGGCCGGAGCCACTGGCCTCGGCCGACCAGGACCTGGTCCGCCGTCCCGAGGACGACCGCCCCGAGCCCAAGCGGCTGTTGAGCTGAAGGCGAGGGACGAGCGAAGAGGGACGCGGGACCAGATTCCGGCGGTCTCGTCCCGCGTCCCTCTTCCCTCGTCCCGCGTCCCTCGCCCGCCCCTACGTCGCCCGTCGCGCAGCGGCGTTGATCTCGGCGCGGTTGTCCTCGATGTCGGCGTCCTTTCGCAGGTTCTCGAGGAACGTGCGCACGCGCTGCTGACGGAGGCTCTCGGTGAGCTGCGTGCGCTGGGTCTGCTTCTGGGCCTCGAACGCCGTGCGGTCGGCGTTCACGCGGCGATCGACCCGAATGACGTACAGGCCCGTCGGCGTTTCGATGGGTGCGCTCACCGCCCCCACCGGGAGGGAGAACGCGGCCCCGATGGCCTGGTTCAACTGCCCGACGCCCGGCACGGGCGTGATGCGGTTGAACGTGCGCGACTGCTCCACGGCGAGGCCCCGCGCTCGCGCGGCCTGTTCCAAGCTCGACGCTGCCGCGGCTGCAGCGAGGGCCCGTGCCTCGGGGAGCAGCCGCTGGAGCTTCTTCTCCCGGAGTACCGCGGCCCGTACCTCGTCCCGCACCACCTCGAACTTCGGCTCGCCCCCGGGCACGAGCGTGTCGAGCCGCGCGAGGTAGTAGCCGTTCTCGTCGTCGAACAGCTCGCTCGACTCGCCGGGGCGCGCGCCGCCGAACGCCCATGCGCTCACGCTCGGGACGTAGCGACCACCGACGGTGAGCGGCTCTCCCTCAATCGCGGTCGCTCGCACGACCGGAAGGCCGAGGACCTTCGCGGCGCTGTCGAACCGAGTCGGAGTTTCGGCGGCGGCGGCGATGGAGGAGAGCGAGTCGGCGCGGCGGTCGGTTCGGGCGGCGGCCGAGTCGCTCTGTTGCACGCGGAGCAAGACGTGGCGCAGATCGAGGGTGTCGCCGCTCCGGGCGTCGAGCCGGATGAGGTGGTAGCCGAACGGCGTGAGCACCGGCTGCGACACCTCGCCCACACGTAGGGCGTTGGCTGCGGTCTCGAAGGCGGGCACGAACCGCCCGCGCGGCCCACGCCCCAATGAGCCGCCATTCGCCCCCGACACCGAATCGGCCGACGCCTGCTGCGCCACCTCGGCGAACTTGGCAACCGGGTCGGGCGCGCTCAGGATCGCCGAGCGCAGCGAGTCGGCGCGGGCGCGCGTCGCGGCGCTGTCGGCGGCCGACACCGTCCGAGGTACCGTGAGGACCGAGACGGCCGCGCGCCCGGGACGCTCGAACTCGCTGCGGTGGCGGTCGAAGTAGGCCCGGAGCTCGCTGTCGTTGACTGTGACCGCCGAGTCGGCAATGCGCTCGGAGCGGAACGCGACGAAGGAGATCTGCGCGGAGTCGTGCTCGTCCTGGTACACGCTCCAGAGCCTCGCGTCCGACAGGTAGACGCTCGCCGCGACCTGCTGGAACAGCTTTTCGCGCGGGATCTCCGACCGGTAGTAGTTCTCGAGTTGGACCAGCAAGCCCTGCTGGCGCGCCGCGGGGCTGCTCAGGAACCGCTGGTACTTTTGCGGATCGAAGCGCCCCTCCGTCTGCAGCTCCTCGGCCTCCAGGAGCTGGGGGGGCGGATTGAAGCGTGCCGCTTGGCGGATTTCGTCGTCAGTAACAGTGATCCCGCGCCGCCGGTATTCCTGCTCCAATAGGATGTCGGTGACCATCTGGTCGAACGCCTGGTCCTCGACGCGCTTGCGCTCGTCGAGGGTCAGGGCGCGGTGGAGGCGCTCCGACTGCTGCTGCTCGGCCGCCTGCACCACGCGCGCGTAGACGTCGTACGGCACCTCGCGACCGTTGACGTCCACGACCGCGGTCGACGCGGTCACGTTGCGGCCCAAGAGCCCCGACGTCTCGGCCAGCAGGAAGCCGCCGACGAACGTGATGAGGATGAACCAGAAGATGTACTTTGCGCTGCTGCGCATCGTTTGCAGCACGGGACCAGACTCCTGAACGGTGGCGGGGGTGGCGGGACGCGGCGGGAGAACCGTGGGACGAACAGCTCGGAAGCTAGGACCGCGCGACAGTTAAAATCAAGGGAGCGCGTGACTTCTGCGGGCCGTTCTGATTGACTTCGCCGAATCGCTATGTGTATCTTGCCGCACCTCCCGGCCGCACGCGGCGGCTGAGTGCGGCGACTCCGAGGGCATTGAATGGCCAACTCCGCCCGCATCGACGAGCTCCTGAAGAAGTTCGACGAGAACCCGAAGCGCTACTTCGCACCCCTCGCGAACGAGTACCGCAAGGCCGGTGACGTCGATCAGGCCATCACGATCTGCCGTGAGCACCTGGCGCAGCAGCCGGGGCACATGAGCGGCCACGTGGTGTTCGGCCAGGCACTGTACGAGAAGGGCGATCTCGACGAGGCACGTCAGGTGTTCGAGACCGCGCTCGCGCTCGACCCGGAGAACTTGATCGCCCTCCGGCACCTCGGCGACATCGCGCGCGATCGGTACGACATGAGCACGGCACGGATGTGGTATCAGCGCGTGCTCGACTCGGATCCGCGCAACGAAGAAATCTTCGCGCAGCTCGCCGCGCTCGGCGACGCGCCGCCGCCGGTCGCCTTGCAAGCGCCCGCGACCGGAGCGGACGCGGCGCTCGAGCCGGTGGGCGACGCCGGGCCGGACACGACTGCCGACACGTCAGAGGCCGAGCGCGCCGCGTCGGCCGGCGATGACGTCGATGCCGACGCACGCGAGCAGCGGGCAGTCGAGCCGCTGGAGCTCGACGCAGCTTCGTTCGGTCTGGCGGCGCCCAGCGAGCCCCGGCTCGAGATGCCGGAGCCCGAACCGCTCGTGGTGCCCGCATCCTCGATCGACATGGCTGCATTCGGCAGCGTGGAACCGACTCCGCTCGATTTCGAGTCGGCGGAAGCTGCGAGCGTGCGCAGCGAGGGCCTCGAGACGACCGCCTTCGAGTCGCACAGCTTCGAGCCGCACTCGGCACCTGTGGGAACGCCGGGTGACCTCGGGCTCGAGTCGGCCGAGTTCGTACCGCCCGGCGACGACGGTTCCGCGGACTCCCCGGCCGCGGACGCCGATGTGGTGTTCGGCTTCGGAGACCTGACGGCGATGCCGCCCTCGGAGCCTCTCGCCGAGCGCGCCAGCGGGTCGGCCCCCGTGGCGGACGAGGAGGGCAGGCCGCGCGCCGCTGCGGAGGCGCATCTCGGCGAGACGCCGGCGGCCTTCGTGACCGAGACGATGGCGGAGCTGTACCTCCAGCAGGGATTCCGCCAGGAAGCGCTGAAGGTGTACCGGCAGCTCCTGGAGCAGAGCCCCGACGACTCGACGCTACAGGTCCGCGTCGAGCGCCTGGAGGCCGAGGTGGAGGCCGAGGTCGCAGGTGCCGACGAGGCCGAGGCGGGTCTTGGAACCCAGGCGATGTCGGAGGCCCCGACCGAAGAATGGCCGGCCATGCAGGAAGGCGACGCCGCCCGGGCACCGGCGGCCGCGGCGCCGACCGGCACGGCGACGAGCGTTGCGCCGCCTGCAGGGCCGACCATGCGGCAGTTCTTCTCGGCCTTGGCCGCGCGGCGTCCCCGCCAGGCGGGGCAGGCGAGCGGAGGCAGCTCGGGTGCGGCGGCCGCCGGGCCAGCCATGGTCTCTGGTGCAACTACGGTGGAGCAACCACCCGTCGGACTCGACGCGGCTCCACCCAGCGCGGTCGCCTCGGGTGATGTCGTGCGCAATCACGCCGACGAGACGGGCGCGCCGTCGCTCGAAGCCCAACCCGTGCAGCGCGAGGCGGACGATCGCGATCCGGCGGAGCGCGATGAGACGGAGAGCTACTTCGAGGCCGCCGCCGAGGGCTTTGCCGACGTCGCGGCACCCGAGCCCGTCGACAGGTCGGCGCATGAGTCCGCCGGTTTCGGCTCGGGCCGGGGCTACGGCTACGAGGACCGAGGCGAGGTGCGCCCGGGCGCACCGTCGGCGCCGGCCGAGGGGACGGCGGCGGACGGCTCGCTCGACGCGCTGTTCGGCGCAGCGGGTGTACCCGGCGATGACGCGGCGTCGTCGATGCTGGCCGGGCTCTACCAGCCCCCTTCGCCGGCCGCGGCGCCAGGCCCGGCGACGCGCCCCGCCGCGTCCGAGCTGTCGCTCGACCAAGTGTTCCGCGAGACCCCACGGAGCCTCGAGGCGGCGCGGCGTGCCTCGTTCTCGTTCGACCAATTCTTCGCGTCAGCCACCGAGCAGTCGGCGGCGACGCCCGACGCGCCGACAGGGCCGCCAGCCGATGAGGACGACAGCGCGGCCCGCGACATCGAGCAGTTTCACGCGTGGCTCGAGGGCCTGAAGAAGAAGTGATGATCGCGGTGCTGAACGGGCCCAATCTCAATCTGCTGGGAACGCGCGAGCCCGAGCTCTACGGGCGCGCCACGCTGGCCGAGATCGAAGCGCGGCTACGCGACGTCGGGCGCGAACTAGGCGCCGAGGTGGAGTGCGCTCAGCACAACGGCGAGGGGGAGCTCGTGGACGCCGTGCAGGCCCTCCGCGGCCGCGCCGCGGGCGCAGTCATCAACGCGGGCGCCTACAGTCACACCAGCCTCGCGCTTCGCGACGCCTTCGCCGCCGTGGCCGTACCGTTCGTCGAGGTCCACTTGACGAACGTGTACGCGCGCGAGCCCGAGCGCCGCCATTCGGCCCTCGCGCCCGGGGCGCGGGCGGTGCTCTGCGGGTTCGGAGCGTACGGCTACGAGCTCGCGTTGCGCGGCCTCGTCGCGTCGCTGGCGACCCGTGGCTGACCGCCGCGCGGAGCGCCTCGCTGCGCTCCTCGAGGCGATCGACGCCGCGCACCTCGACGGCCTGCTGCTGACGAGCCTCCCGAATATCCGCTATCTCTGCGGCTTCTCGGGCACGAGCGCACTCGCATTCGTCAGCGCGCGCGGCGACGTGCTGTTCGTGACGGACTTCCGCTATAAGACACAGGCGGTCGACGAAGTCGGCGACTTCGCGCGCGTGAGCGTGGAGCCGCAGAGCCTGTGGGCCGGCCTGTGGCAACAGCTCCCGCAGCTCGCGCACGTCGAGGTCGCCGGCTTCGAGAGCGCCCACCTCCTGCATCGCGACTTCCAGCGGCTGCTGGAGGCAGGCAGTCGCTGGCAGTGGCGTCCGGCGGTCGATCTCGTGGAGCGGCTACGCGAGCGCAAGGATGCCGACGAGGTGGGCCTCATCGCCCGCGCCGCGGAGATTGCCGCGGCCGCACTCGGACGAACGCTGCCGCAGCTCCGCGCCGGCATGACCGAGCTGCAGGTGGCCGGCGTCCTGGAGCACTCCCTCCGCGACGCGGGCAGTGAGGGCTTCCCGTTCCCCACGATCGTCGCCTCCGGCGCGCGCGCGGCCCTCCCGCACGCGCGCTCGTCACCGAAGGTGGTGGAGCGCGGCGACCTGCTTCTCCTCGACTTCGGCGCGGAGGTCGGCGGCTACTGCGCCGACGTCACGCGTACGGTCGTGGTCGGGCGAGCCGACGGCCGGCAGCGTGAAGTCTACGACCTCGTGCGCGCCGCAAACGAGACCGCCGCGACGGGCGTACGGGCGGGGATGCGCGGACGCGACGCGGACGCGCTCGCCCGCGAGTACATCGAGCGGCGGGGACACGGCGAGGCGTTTGGGCACAGCCTCGGCCACGGCCTTGGGCTCGAGGTGCACGAAGCGCCGCGCTTGAGCCGCGTGGCCGAGGATGCCCTGCCCGCGGGCTCGGTCGTCACCATCGAGCCCGGCGTCTACTTGCCCGGGTGGGGCGGCGTCCGCATCGAGGACGACGTCCACCTCGCGCCCAATGGCCCGGAGCTCCTCACGCACTTTACCCGCGACCTGATCGAAGTCGGCTGATCGCCCTCGCGTGCGCGCCGAGCGACCTCCCTCACGGATATGATCGACCTACGGTACATCAAGAAGTTGATCGAGATGCTGGACGGCTCCACCGTCGACTCGATCGAGATCACCTCGGACAAGGGGATGAAGATCCGCCTGTCCAAGACGCCGGCGCAGCGGGGGACAGTGCAGGTCGCAGCGCCGATGCCGATGCCGACCCTGCTGCCCGCAGCCCCGGCCCCGCCGCTGCCCGCTCCGCCCGCGGCCGTAGCGGCCTCAGCGGACGGCGATACCAGCGGGCAGCCGGAATCGTCAAAGAGCAAGCTGCTCGAGGTGAAGTCGCCGATGGTCGGGACGTTTTACGCCGCGCCGGAGCCCGGCTCGGACCCGTACGTAGCCGAGGGGACGCGCATCGCCAAAGGGCAGATTCTCTGCATCATCGAGGCGATGAAGATCATGAACGAGATCGAGTCGGAGTTCAGCGGCGTGGTGCGCGAGGTCCTGGTGCAGGACGCGCACCCCGTGGAGTACGGCCAGGTCCTGTTCCGCGTCGACCCGAATGGCTGAGCCACGCTTCACGCCGGTCGGCGCCCGTGCCGTGGCGGCCGGCCCCACGATGTCGCCGGCCGCCCACCCGGCCCCGAGCGGGGCAGCGGTGTTCAATTTCAAGGGGATCCTGCAGCGGATGATCCAGCAGGGCGCCTCCGACCTGCACCTCAAGGTCGGACGCCCGCCGACGCTGCGCGTCCAGGGCGACCTGCTCCCCATGGAGTACGCACCGATGCGGCCGGAGGACCTGAAATCGCTGGCCGAGCAGGTGATGACGCCGCGCCAGGTGAAGGAGTTCTCCGAGCACAAGGAGGCCGACTTCGCCATCGGCGTGCCGGGCATCGGCCGGTTCCGGGTGAACGTGTACCAGCAGCGCGGCACCGTGGCCTACGCGCTGCGGGCCATCCCCTACCAGACGCGAACCGTCCGTGAGCTCAACCTGCCGGCGGTCGTCGAGCAGATCGCGCTCCGGCCGCGCGGACTGGTCCTCGTCACGGGGATCACCGGGTCGGGCAAGAGCACCGCGCTCGCCGCCATGGTGCAGCACATCAACGAGCACCGCCGGGCGAACATCATCACGATCGAGGACCCCATCGAATTCCTCCATCGTGACCAGAACTGCCACATCAACCAGCGCGAGGTCGGCCTCGACACAGGGAGCTTCGGCTCGGCGCTGCGCCGCGTGCTCCGGCAGGACCCGGACGTGGTGATGATCGGCGAGATCCGCGACCTCGACACGCTCGACACCGCGCTCAAGGCGGCGGACACCGGCCACCTCGTGTTCTCGACGCTGCACACAACGGACGCGACGCAGACCATCAACCGCGTGCTCTCGTTCTACCCCCCGCACCAGCAGGCGGAGGTGCGGTTCGCGCTGGCGAGCGCCCTCACGGCCATCATTTCGCTGCGGCTCGTCCCGCGCGCCGACGGCGCCGGCCGCGTGCCGGCGTGCGAGGTGCTGATCAACACCGCCGCGGTGCGCGAGCAGATCCGTGACATGACGAAGGCGCTCAGCATTCCGGACCTCATCAAGGAGGGGACGGTGCAGTACGGGATGCAGAGCTTCGACCAGTCGCTCATGGCGTGGTACACGCAGGGCACGGTGTCGTACGAGAGCGCGCTGTTCTACGCCACGAACCCAAGCGAGTTCGCCCTCCGCGTGCAGGGCGTGGCGGGGTCGAGCGACACGAGCTGGGACTCCTTCCAGCGGGACGCGAACACCTGAGCGCTCCCGGACCGCCCCGCGCTTCCGCGGCCAGCAACTGCGTCTAGCATGTTCAAGAAGGTCTTGATCGCGAACCGAGGCGAGATCGCGCTGCGCGTGATCCGCGCCTGCCGGGAGCTCGGCATCCAGACAGTGGCGGTGTACTCCGAGGCGGACCGGGAGTCGCTGCACGTCCGCTTCGCCGACGACGACGTGTGCATCGGGCCTCCGCCGAGCCGCGACAGCTACCTGAAGATCCCACGCATCATCGCGGCGGCCGAGATCACCGGGGCGGACGCGATCCACCCGGGGTACGGCTTCCTCGCCGAGAACGCCGAGTTCGCCGAGACGTGCGCCGCGTCGAACGTCACGTTCATCGGGCCCACGCCGGAGCAGATCCGGGTGATGGGCGACAAGGCCGCTGCCCGGAAGGCGATGACCGCCGTCGGCGTGCCAATCATACCCGGCACGCCCGGCCCGGTGGAGGACTCCGACGAGGCCCTCGATCTGGCGCGCGACATCGGGTTCCCGGTGATCATCAAGGCGGCCGCCGGCGGCGGCGGGAAGGGGATGCGTGTCGCACGCGACCCTGAGGACTTCGCCCGCTCCTTCCAGCTCGCGCGCTCGGAGGCCCTGTCCGCCTTTGGCAGCGGCGACGTCTACGTCGAGAAGTACCTGGCCCGCCCGCGCCACATCGAGTTCCAGATCCTCGGCGACCAGTATGGCAACGTCATTCACCTCGGCGAGCGCGACTGCTCGGTTCAGCGGCGACACCAGAAGCTGATCGAGGAGGCACCGAGCCCCGCCGTGACCCCCGAGCTGCGCGAGGCAATGGGCGAAGCCGCCGTGCGGGGCGCGAAAGCGATCGACTACGTGGGCGCCGGCACCATCGAGATGCTGTTGAACGAGGACCGCTCGTTCTACTTCATGGAGATGAACACGCGCATCCAGGTCGAGCACCCCGTGACGGAGATGCTCACTGGGGTCGACCTGGTGAAGGAGCAGATCCGGGTCGCCGCGGGCGAGCGGTTGAGCATCGACGAGCTGCCGCCCATTCGCGGCCACGTCATCGAGTGCCGCGTCAACGCCGAAGACCCGGCGCGCAACTTCCAGCCGTCGCCCGGCCGGATCGCCACCTTCCACCCGCCCGGCGGGCCCGGCGTGCGGCTCGACACGCACGTGTACGCCGGCTACACCGTGCCGCCGTACTACGACTCCCTACTGGCGAAGCTCATCGTGCAGGGGCGCGACCGCGAGGAAGCGCTGCGCCGCATGCAGATGGCGCTCGAGAGCTTCATCATCGAGGGCGTGACGACGACGATCCCGTTCCTCGCCAGGGTGATGACGAACGAACGGTTCCGGTCCGGCGACGTCGACACGAAGTTCCTCGAGCGCGAGTCGGAACTGATGAAGGAGCCCGCCTAGGTGCGCGTCGATGTCGTCCTCGGCCCGCAGCAATTGACGCCGGCCGAGATGAACGGGCGGGTGGTGGCGGTGATCGACGTGCTCCGCGCCTCCACCACGATCGCGGTCGCCCTGGCGAACGGCGCGCGCGCCGTGATCCCGCTCGAGAGCTCGGACGAGGTGGTGCAGCGGTCGAAGAGCTTCGAGCGGCGCGACGTCCGCCTCGCCGGCGAGCGGCGGATGCACGCCATCCCAGGCTTCGACTTCGGGAACTCGCCGGCCGAGTTCAAACGCAGCGCCGTCGAGGGCAAGACGGTCCTGCTCTCGACCACCAACGGCACCGGCACGCTCGTGTCGGTACAGGGGGCCCGCGACGTCGTGGTGGCGAGCTACGTCAACTTCAGCGCCGCCCTCGCACTGCTCCGGACGGCGGTGCGCGGTGGCACCGACGTCACACTCGTCTGCGCGGGCCGGGAACGACAATTCTCGCTCGAGGACGCCGCCTGCGCCGGCCGGTACGCCCGGCGCGTGGCGCGCGGGCTGTCGGACGCAGAGCTGAACGACGCCGCCGTGGCGGCCGAGCTGATCGACCGCCGGTACGGCGACGGGCTGGACCGCCTGTTCGCCGACTCGGCGCACGGCCGCGCGCTCGCGGCGGCCGGCTTCGCGGCCGACCTCCGCGTCTGCGCCGAAGTCGATGCCTATCCCGTTGTGCCGATCTACTCGGATCGGCAGATCACCAAGATCGGACCCGATCGGGAGCGGTAGTCTCGTGGGCAGTCACGTCAAGCGGGAGCTCGCGGGCATCGCGCTCCTCCTCCTGGCCGTCTTCCTCGCCGGCGCCCTGCTGTTTCAGCGGCCTGCGCCCGGCGCCGCTTGCCTCGACGCCCAGGGCGCGTTCGGGCCGGCCGGCACGCTGCTGCGCTGCGCCGCCGTGGGACTCCTCGGGATCCCGGCTGCCGCGCTCGCGGTGCTGATCCCGCTGGTCCACGCGCTCCGCCTGTTCGGTCGCCTCGAGGCGCGCGCGGACCGGTCGTGGCTGGTGTTCCTGGCCGGCTTCGTCCTCATCCTGCCGATCGCCCTCGGCCTGCTCGTCCGCCCGGATCGTGCGGTGCTGCACCCGATGCTCGGCCTCTGGGGGCAGGGCGCCGCGTTCTATCTACCACGGGCGTTCGGCGTGGCCGGCGCGTGGCTCGTGGTCGCACTCGCGGTGTCGGCGCTGATGGCGCTGACGCTGTCGTGGAACCCGCTCCGAATGATCGTCGGCCGGGCGTCTGGGTCGCCCATGCCGGCCGGCGCCGTGGTCGTGAGTGGCGTGGTGGCTGACGCGCTCGAGGAGTCCGGGCGGCCGACGCGCCGACGCAAGCGCGGCTCCGCCCCGGGCACCGCCGTCGCGCTGCTCGAGCCGCCGCCCGAGGAGATGCCCGCGATGGATCCCTCGCTCATGTTCGGCGAGCCTGTGACCGCGACCGAGCCGCGCCCCGAGGAGCGCTCCGTCGACCGCCGAAAGCGCGACCGGAAGGGGAAGGGGTCCGAGTCGGTGGGGCATGCCGACAAGGTGGTCGCCGAGATCGAAGCCTCCGCCGAGGCCGAACTGCCGGACGACGAGCTTCCGCCGTCGGAGCTGCTCGCGTCCGCGCCCCCGAGAAACCATGAGGTAGGCAAGCGCGAGCTCGACGCGGCCGGCGCCAAGCTGATGGCAGCCCTTCGGACGTTCAAGGTCGAGGGCGAGCTCGTCGGCCGGACCACGGGTCCCACCGTCACCCAGTTCGAG
>Ga0307411_10000254_pt1 | contig 17492 bp, 21 predicted proteins | sample DK1Ometagenome_2_FD_203712 | JGI IMG/M metagenome (GOLD analysis project Ga0307411, IMG submission 203712) | Maize rhizosphere microbial communities from greenhouse at UC Davis, California, United States - DK15-O-1 | ecosystem: Host-associated > Plants > Roots > Rhizosphere > Soil | place: USA...
CCGACGAGCTTCTTTCCGAAAGGGGGCCGGAAAAGCTTCGGCTTGGGCGCACCTGCGGCGACCAGCGCTTCATCCGTCCTGCGTATTTCCTCGTCGTAATAATCCGACCAATGAAAAACCATGCGCTTGTGATTGAAGCTGTGATTGCCAATCTCGTGTCCGCCGGCGGCGATCCGCCGAACGAGTTCAGGTCGAACCATCTTGCCGATCAGGAAGAATGTTCCCTTGGCATGATATCGATCGAGAATCGGGAGAACGGCGTTCAAGCCCTCCTCCGTAGGTCCATCGTCGAAGGTCAGCGCGACGCGCCGCTCGCTTGTCTCACCACGGCAAACCGCGTGGCCAGTCAAACTGAAGCATTCGGCTTTGCTCACTTTAAGCAAAGCTACGGCCAGCAGAGGAGTTAGGAGCAAGAACAAGGCTAGGCCAAGCATTCGCTGACGCTTCACCGGCACGCCCCCCAACTACCCATCCACCTTCCCTAAGGTTCAACGATCCATCGCAAGTTGCAAGCCGTCGTCGGATTGCTGGATTTCGGCCGGGGCGCGGGCCTTGCTTGACCTTCATGGTCACCCGACCCATATTGCTGTTGTGACTAGGTTTTTTCTCGTCTCGCAGGCCCTCCTGCACCCCGGCAGCAGCACGGCACGGGCGTAACGCCCGGGGGGCTGAGCCACGTCAGCGGCTGGCTCGCTTGGGCGCCTCTTCGCCGCGTGTCGGCGCCAACGGCCCGATAGCGCACTCCACCATCGACTAGCACGCTTCCCGGCATGGCCGCCGTCGCTTCGCGAACGCGCCCCCGGGGGCTGCGCTGCGGGAGTACCCCATGTCCACCCAAGCCCATGATCTCCGGTTCGGGGCGCAATCCGCTTCCAGGCGGGTCCCGAGCGACGCGGACGAGCGGATCGTCGATCTGCTCATGCTCTATCCGAACATTTCGCGCGCCGACGAGCGCGAGATACTGACGTTCCTGAAGAACGCGCGCTACCTCGACCTCGCCTTGCTGAAGGCCGACCGCACGGTCCAGCGCCAGCTCGACCTGTTCATCCGTGCGCACACGCGCAGCCTGCGTTCCTCGGCACCCGAAGTCGTGGCGGTCGCCTGCATGGTCATCGCCTTCCTCGCGGCCTGCTGGCTGATCTGGAAGGCGACGATGATCGGAGGTGCGTAGCGATGCGTACGACCATCGACGATTTCCGAGCCGCTTCCCGAAGGCAGTGCGACCGTGGCATCGCCGCCCGAACCCTTCCGCTCCTGGTGCTGGCGGCGGCGCTCGCCTGGGCAATCTTCAATTGAACAAAGCGACGGTCGCATCGGCCGAAAGGAAAGATTTCATGACGGGTCATTTCGTGATCGAGGCCAACCGGACGGTCGTCGGAGTCGCCGTTCGAGTCCCAGGTGGCTTCCAGTTCTTTTCGTCAGACGACGATTTCCGAAGCCTGGAAGGCAAGGTCTTCCGGCGGGCGCGCGGGCTCGTTCACCGCGCGACTCAGCTGGCCTCGCGCCTGCGGAGGCGCCGGCCCAGGGAACCCAACGTCGCCGGTGCTCGGAAATGAAGGCGTTGCATCACGCGAATGCGCTGCTTCCGGCCGAGGAGTTCAGCGCGCGTTGGGCGCGCCTGCACCAGCATGTGGCGTTCGCCTTCAGCGCAAGCGAAGCGCATTACGTGAGGACCGCCGCGCTGGCGCTCGATGACGACCTCCTCGCGCTGCTCCTGCTGAAGAAGCTCAAGATCGCCGCTGAGCGCCAACTGTCCGGGCTGAGCGGCGTCGTCACGATGAACAGCCTCGTCAGGTTCAGCTTTGGCGGCGACTCCGGCATCGGCCGCCTCGTCCATCCGTCCTCCTGCGGGCCGGGCTCGCTGAGCGTCGTCTCGCAGGTCGGCGCGGGTTTGGCCGGAATGCGAACAGGTCAGACGATCCTCTGGCCCGATGGGCAGGGGGAGCTTCGTCCGCTGAGCGTCGATACCGTGGAGCGTGTGCCCGCGCCGAAGGCGGGGACATCGTCGGAGCAGGTCCGATGATTGGGGGGAGAAACATGGCTCGGAGCAACTGGCGCTCCCGCTGCCGCGGAGCGCCGCATTCGCGATCACCGCAGGACTTCATTGAATAGAGGAAGAAATGTCACTCACAGTCTACGACAATCCGGCATCCAAGGCGCACCGGATCGAACCTCCGACGTTGCCCAGGAGGGGTGATGGCGCCGGTCTTTGGTGGCAAAGCCCGGTTCAACCGGTAGCCGCAGCAACCGCGGATCCGGCGCCGCGCACCGACTCCGAAATGCTGCCAACGATCGTGGTGGGTTCGGCAATCGTCCTGTTCAAATTGTTCATGCTTGGATTGCTCATCTACGCTGTCTGAGCGCCCGCGAGGCCGCCGCCGACCAGGGCGGCGGCCTACCCGAATACCCTCCGTTAAGGGCATACGACAGACCGCACCCGAAGCCTCAAAGCACCCCAAACGTCCACCCCTCCGTCCGCGCAATCTCCGGGGTCAGTCCCTCCGGCGCGAACGCTTGGCGCTCCTCCATCGCCAGGGCCCGCATTCCGGCCGCCGTGACCAGCGCATCGGTCTGGTGGTCGTTGGGCTCGAACCGAAGCCGCACCGGCTTGCTTCCGAGACCGTTCAACGCCTCATTGAGTGCGGCTCGTGTGCGCAGCTTCGTTCCGCTCATCCCCGCCCGGCGAAGGTAGATGCGCGTGTAGATCTCGCAGACCGCACTCCCGCGTTCCGGCAGCGGGTCCATCGGGAAGATGGCGACCTTGCCGTCAAGGCAGTGGAGCAGCCGCATCCCGGAAAAGCTCGCCTTCGCCACCTGCGCCGCCCCGATCGCGTCGTATGCGCTCGCCGTCTTCCGCCCGCCCTGCGCGTTCAGCCGCGCGTCGCACTGGCGGAAGTGCATGAAGTCCGCTTTCACCCCGTCGGCGATGCCGAAATAGAAGTGTCGCCGATGCGCCAGCTCGAGGAAGCTCGCTGCGCCCAAATCCTCGTCGTCGCACTTCGCGTCGACATAAGCCCAGAACTCCCGCGCGGCCTTCGGCACGTCGGGCTCGCCGAGCAGATACTCGCCCCGCTCGACGATCGGCGGAGCGAAGCTGAAGTCGAAGCCGAACAGAGTCGGCTCCTTCTCGGCGCGGCGAAGAAGCCAGCGAAGCACCTCCTCCCGCGACCAGACGTGCCCCGGCCGTACCAGCCGAGGCGGGTCGTCCTGCCTCGCCTCGGCGATGGCGATACCCTTGTGCCGCCGCCCCTTAGCGCCAGACCAGTCGATCGCGACGAATGCGTCGAAGTGCGGCGTCACACCAAAGGCGGCTGGCGCTCGTCCCCGGTCGTGGGCTCGGCCGGCTTTTTCAGTCGCGGCGGAGCGGGTCGCCGGGCGGGCATCTGCTCCTCGGTCCAGCGCTCGAGGATCCGGGCCGCAACGTCGCGGCCGCCGAGCCCGAAGGCGATCGCGCAGGCCACCGCCGCCGCTCCCAGGATCAGGCCAAACGCCATCATCACGATCTGGTCCGCGAGGCCCATGAAGGTGAGGCCGATCGCCGTGAACAAGGCGATGATCGCATATTTCACGATCGTCTCGGCAAAGCTGGATTCGCCCGTGGAGCTTCCCACCAGCGTCGAAAGGATCCGCGCCAGGAAGATCCCGACGACAATGATGACCGTCCCGAAGATGACCTTGCCGCCGAGCGAGGTGACCTGGAACAGCAGGGCCGCGGTGGAATCCCCGCCGACCTTGTGTGCGGCTTCCATGATCCCGACGATGATCGCCGCGGTCATCGCAATGTTGCCGACCACGCGCGACGGCACCGAGGTAGCCGGCATCATTCTTAGGGCGCGCATGGCATTGTCGAAGCCGAGTCCGGGGAGCACGGTCTCGATCAGGCTCTTGCCCCAGCGACCCAGGATGAAGGCGATGGCGAGGATGATCAGCGCCGCCAGCACATTCGGGATCGACAAAGCGATCGTCTGAAGCATGGCCGTCGCCGGATCGGATATGGCGGAGATTTGCAGGACCCGAAGCGCGCCGATGGCCGCGAAGATGATGATGACCGCCGACACCGTAACCCCGACCGCCTTGGCGATGGATCCGCGAGCGGGAGCAGTCCCTTCCTGCGCCACTCCATTTTCGTCGACCGCCAGCGGCGCATCGCCGATCGGAAGGCCCGCGCGGCTGAACAGCCGTTCGAGGTTGAGCGCTCCAAGCGCTGCCTCGACGACATGGCGGACGACCCGCGCCAGAATGAGCCCTGCGAAAAACAGGACACCGGCGCCGATCAGGCGCGGGATGAACGCGAAGACCTCGTTGGTCATCACGGTCACGGGCGTCAGGACTTCGTTGAGTCCGAGCGGTTGCAGCGCGGCGACGAGGCCGACGAGCCAGACCAGCCAGTAAGCGAGGCGACCGAGCTCCGTACCGACCGAATCCACACCCGCCTGCGGATGTCGCTTGAGCACCGGCATGCGGTCGATCAGCTTGGCCACGCCCCACTGCACTGCCTTGGCGATGAAGTGGGTGGCGATGAGGATGAGGATTGCAAAGACGACCCGAGGTCCCCACTGGAAAAGCTGCTCGCGCCAATAGGCCGCCGGCGGTTCGGTCTGATACATTCTTACCCTCCGTTATTCGTTCGTGCTGCGCTTGTTCCGAAGCTCGTTCCAATAGGCAATGCGCTCGGCGATCCTCGCCTCGAAGCCGCGCTCGGCGGGCTCGTAGAAGGTCTGCGGCTCCATGCCTTCGGGCCAGTAATCCTGGCCGGAAAAGCCCTCCTCGGCATCATGGTCGTAGGCATAGCCCTTGCCGTATCCGATGTCCTTCATCAACCGCGTCGGAGCGTTCAATATATGCGAAGGCGGCATGAGCGAGCCGGTGTCCTTCGCGCTCCGGTACGCGCTCTTCTGAGCTATGTAAGCGGCGTTCGATTTGGGCGCGGTGGCTAGGTAAAGGCACGCTTGAACGAGCGCGATCTCGCCTTCCGGTGAACCCAGGAAGTCGTATGCGTCCTTGGCCGCGAGGCATTGCACCAGCGCTTGCGGGTCGGCGAGGCCAATATCCTCCATCGCCGCGCGGGTCAGGCGGCGGAGGAGGTAGAGCGGCTCTTCCCCCGCAACGAGCATGCGCGCGAGATAGTAGAGCGCGGCTTGCGGGTCCGACCCGCGCAAGCTTTTGTGAAGCGCGGAGATGAGGTTGTAGTGCCCCTCGCGGTCCTTGTCGTAGACCGGCACGCGCCGATGCAGCAGCGCCGCCATCCCGGCCGGATCGAGCGGAGCGTCAAGCTCAATGTCGAACAAGGTCTCGACCTGGTTGAGCAGGAACCGGCCGTCGCCGTCCGCGCTAGCGATCAGGGCGTCACGAGCATCTTTCGTCAGAGGGATCGGACGGCCCACTTCGACTTCCGCGCGCTGCATCAGGGTGTCGAGCGCCACCTCGTTGAGGCGGCGCAGGATCAGCACCTGGCAACGGGACAGGAGCGCGGCGTTGAGCTCGAAGCTCGGATTTTCGGTCGTGGCTCCGACGAGCGTAACCGTTCCATCCTCGACGAAAGGCAGGAAGCCGTCCTGCTGGGCACGGTTGAAGCGGTGAATCTCGTCCACGAACAGCAGGGTGCGCTGCCCGGCCCTCGCAGCTGTCTTCGCTTCGGCGAATATCTTCTTGAGGTCCGCGACGCCGGAAAAAACGGCCGAGATCGGAACGAAGCGAAGGCCGACGGCATCCGCGAGCAGTCGAGCGATGCTGGTTTTGCCCGTGCCCGGAGGCCCCCAGAGGATCATCGAGCTAAGCTTGCCCGCAGCCACCATGCGGCCGATCGCGCCGTCAGATCCCGTGAGATGCTCCTGCCCGACCACCTCGTCCAGACTGCCGGGCCGCAGCTTGTCGGCGAGCGGAGCATTGGGCGCGGGCTCGTCGGCCGGGCGGTTGGGAATATCCTGATCGCTGAACAGGTCGGCCATCGTGGCAGCCATGGCAAAGCCCCGCGAAAATTGCATCACCCGTCTTGCCTGCGATGTTACTAAGATATATCTTAGATGCATCGAAAGGAGTCTTATGCGACATCATCGTCATGGATGCGGCCCAAAAGGCCGGATCGAGATCGCGCTGCCGGAAGCACTGGTCGCCATGGGCCGCCGCAGCGGCGGCTGGGGCCCATTCCACTTTGAATTCGACGACAATGGCTGGGGCAGTCGCCGAGGCGGCGGACGAGGTCGGCGCCGCATGTTCGAGTCCGGCGAGCTTCGCCTGGTCCTGCTCAAGCTGATCGCCGACGAGCCTCGCCACGGCTATGACCTCATCCGCGCGATCGAGGAGCTGACGGGCGGCGACTATGCGCCGAGCCCGGGCGTGGTTTATCCGACGCTGACCCTCCTCCAGGACATGGGGCTGATCGAGGAAGCAGCCGGCGAAGGCGCTCGCAAGCCGTTCCAGGCCACCGACGAAGGCCGCGAGCATCTCGAGCAGAATGCAGACGACGTCGAAGAGCTGTTCGAGCGGCTCGAAGAGGCCGGCTCACACCGGCGCAAGGGTCATCGTCCGGAGATCGGCCGCGCCATCGGGAATCTCATGACCGCTCTCAAGAACCGCATCGCGCACGACGGCTGGAACGAGACGCTTCTGAACGAGGTCGTCGACATTCTCGACGAGGCGGCGCAGCGGATTGAGCGGGCAAAGCCGGCTAACGGCGAGAAAGACGCTTGATGCGCTTTTTGCGTTCAATCACGCGCTGGTAGGTCTTCAGCACGGCGGAGTTTATCTGGTCCCAGTCGCGCGTCTTCGCGACCTCCAAACCGGCTTCGCCGTGCTTCTTCCGCAAAACTTCGTCGGACGCATAGTGAGCGAGCGCATCGGCCATCGCCTCGGCATCGCCCGGATCCGTCAGGACACCCGTCACGCCATCGCGAACGAGGTTCGACGCGCCCGTCGCATCGGCGGCGACAACCGGCAGGGCGCAGGCCATCGCCTCCAATGTGACGTTGCCGAAAGCCTCGGTAATCGAGGGGTTGAGCAGGGCATCGGCGCTCGCGACGGCACGGGCCAGATCGGTCCCTGCCTGGTGACCCACGAAGATGCCCTTTGGAAGCCGCTCTTCGAACCACGGGCGCGCTGGCCCGTCCCCGACGACCAGAACGCGGTGTTTCACACCCTGGGATTCCAGCAGGTCCACGGCGTCGGAGAAGACGTCGAGCGCCTTCTCCATGACGATGCGACCCAGAAACAAGATGACGAACTCGTCGTCCGTAATGCCAATGCTCCGCCGCCATTCGAGGCTTCGGCGATCGGGGTTGAACTGCTCGCGATCGATCCCGCGAGACCAGATGGAGATGAAGCGGTTCATCCGCTGGGCCTGAAAGACGGCTGCCGTGGACTCCGCCGGCACGACAATGGCGTCGCAGCGGCGATAGATGCGCCGCATGATCGCCCGAGCCAGCGGCTCGAGATTCTCGAGACCGTAATAAGCTAGATAGGTGTCGAACCGCGTGTGCACCGAAGCGATTGCCGGGATCCCGCGGGCCCGCGCCCAGGTCACCGCGCGGTGGCCGCCTATGTCGGGCGCCGAGATATGCACGATGTTCGGATCGAACTCCGCCAGATCCTTTCGCACCCGCAGCGGAAGCCCAAGCGAAAGCCGATACTCCGAACGGCCCGGAATCGGAACTGAAGGTAGGCTGACGAGGTCGCCAGTCGCCTCGAAAGCGGGCTCGTCCACGGTCGGCGAATAGACTCGCACGTGCACGCCCTGACGGAGAAGATAGCCGACGAGACGGTTCAGGGCGCCGTTCGCGCCATCGCGCACGCCATTGTAATTCCCCGAAACCAGGGCCACGCGGATCTCGTTGGGCTGCATGGCGGCTGCACTTAATGGTGACAGTCGCAAAGGCAAAGCGTGAGTCATCGATGGTTGGGGTCGTGAAAGCCGGACTGCCGCCGATCGCCCGCCCGGATGCTCGGCTTTTCATCCTCGGGAGCTTGCCCGGCGAGGCCTCGCTGGCGGCGCAGCGTTACTATGCGCATCCTCAGAACCAGTTCTGGCGCCTTGTCGGCTCGACAATCGACGAGGATTTGTACTCCCTCCCATATGAGAGGCGGCTGGAGCTCCTTGCGGAGCACCGGATCGGCCTGTGGGACGTGATCGGATCCGCCGAGCGCAGGGGAAGCCTCGACCAATCTATCCGCAACGCCAACCACAACCGGATCGAGCAGCTCCTGCACGAGTATCCCGCACTCGAAGCGATCGCGTTCAATGGCGGAAAATCGGCCGCGGTCGGCCGCAAGCTCCTCGAGAGTGCAGCCGGATTGACTCTTATCGATTTACCGTCGTCCAGCCCGGCCAACACCCGGTCATTCGCCGAAAAGGCCAAAGCTTGGGCAAGGCTCGCGCCTTTCTGCGGGGCTGCCTCTTGTGCCGCGGCGCCAACCGGCCGAAATGTGCATCCATGAATCCGACGGAAACCGACGAAATTGACGAAGCCGACAGCGACAAGAGGCTGTCCATGGTCGACGAGGCGTTGGTCGCAGGAACCATCGCCAACACGAACGGCCTCCTGGTCATCCTCGCCAAGCTGGTTGCGAAGGGCGTGTTCGACCAAGCTGACCTGAAGGCCTTTTCGGACAGCTATTCCAAACCGCTCGACCATGTCGGAATGCGCGAGAACGAGCTGGTGACGCAGATGCAGGACCAGATGGAATCGACCCTCGCCGAGCTGATGCGATACCTCAGCGAACGCGATCAGGAGAGCTGAACGCGGGTCGCTTGACACCGTACCATGGTACGGACCCTATATAGGCTCCGATGGTTCGTCCGGAGGCGCGCAATGTCGGCACATGCAGAGCAGCATCATACTCATGGCCACGCGGCCAATGGGCATCAGGTGGGTCATGGCGACATTGTCCGCGATCCAGTCTGCGGAATGCAGGTCGACGTCGCCACGGCAAAACACCGATACGATTTGGATGGCACAAGCTACCATTTCTGCAGCTCTCGCTGCTTGGAGAAATTTCGGGCCGATCCTCAAACCTATCTGAACCCACCGGAAGAACGCGCTGTTGGAACAGTGCCAGGGGCCGTCTGGACTTGCCCGATGCATCCGGAAATCCGCCGCGACGGTCCGGGCCAGTGCCCAATCTGCGGGATGGCCTTAGAGCCGCTCGAGCCGACTCTCGAAGAAGGACCGAACCCCGAGCTCGTCGACATGAGCCGGCGATTCTGGGTCAGCGCAGCGCTCACCCTGCCGCTGGTCGTGCTTGTCATGGGCCAGGAAATCCTCGGTATCGAGCTTCTTCCGATGAGCACGTTCGCCTGGGTGCAGCTCGCGCTTGCAACGCCCGTTGTGCTGTGGGGCGGCTGGCCATTCTTCGAACGCTTCTGGGCATCACTCAAGACCCGCAACCTGAACATGTTCACCCTGATCGGCCTCGGCGTCGGAGTCGCCTATGGCTACAGTCTTGTCGCCACCGTCGTGCCGGGACTCTTCCCCGCGTCACTCCGAACCATGGGAGGGATGGTGCCGGTCTATTTCGAGGCCGCGGCCGTGATTACGGCACTGGTCCTGCTTGGCCAGGTCCTGGAGCTCCGGGCCCGCTCCGCCACGGGCCAGGCCATTCGCGCCCTGCTCGGCCTCGCGCCGAAGACCGCCCGGAGAGTGCAGGAAGGCGAGGAAAAGGACGTTCCGCTCACCGATGTTCATGTCGGCGACTTGCTGCGAGTCCGTCCGGGCGAAAAGGTGCCGGTCGACGGCGTCGTGATGGAAGGCCGCAGTTCAGTCGACGAATCGATGATCACCGGCGAGCCGGTCCCGGTGGAAAAGGCTGCTGGAGAAAAGGTCACAGGAGCGACGATCAACGGTACTGGAAGCCTGCTCATTCGAGCGGAACGCGTCGGACGGGATACGATGCTGTCGCAGATCGTGCGGATGGTGGCCGCGGCGCAGCGGTCGCGAGCTCCGATTCAGAGGCTCGCCGACCAGGTCTCGGCCTGGTTCGTCCCGAGCGTCGTCGCGGTGTCGTTGATCGCCTTCGTCGCCTGGGGCCTGTTCGGGCCCGCCCCGCCGCTATCCCATGCGATCGTCAAGGCTATTGCAGTCCTGATCATCGCCTGCCCGTGCGCGCTGGGGCTTGCCACGCCGATGTCGATCATGGTCGGCACCGGCCGGGGCGCGAGCGCCGGGGTGCTCGTGAAGAACGCTGAAGCGCTCGAGCTGATGGAGAAAATCGACACCCTCGTGGTCGACAAGACCGGAACGCTGACCGTGGGCAAGCCCAGGCTGATGGCGGTCGAGACGGTGAACCAGGCGGTCGAAGCGGATGTGCTCCGGCTCGCGGCGGGGCTCGAACGCGGAAGCGAGCATCCGCTGGCCGCGGCCATCGTCGAAGGCGCAGTGGAGCGCGGACTGGACATTCCGGCGAGCAGCGATTTCGAATCTGTGACCGGCAAGGGCGTGATCGGAACGATTGTCGGGCGGCGGGTCGTGCTCGGCAATGCAGCCCTCATGCGCGACGTCGGGATCGACGCATCCAGCCTCGAGGCCGGCGCCGACGCGCACCGGTCCGAGGGCCGGGGTGTAATGTTCGCAGGCGTCGATGGAAGGCTCGCGGGCCTTATCGTAGTGGCCGACCCCGTGAAGGACAGCGCGGCGGAAGCGATCGCAGAGCTTCACCGGGAAGGAATCCGCCTCGTCATGCTCACGGGAGACAATCGGACCACCGCCGATGCGGTGGCTCGAAGTCTCGGAATCGACGATGTGATGGCCGAAGTGCTGCCCGAGCAGAAGCAGGCGAAGGTCGAGGCGCTGCGGAAGGAAGGCCGCCGCGTTGCCATGGCCGGCGACGGGATCAATGACGCTCCGGCGCTTGCCGCCGCGGACGTCGGAATCGCCATGGGAACGGGCACGGACGTGGCGATGGAGAGCGCCGCGATCACGCTCGTCAAAGGAGACCTTCGCGGGATCGTCCGTGCGCGTCACCTGAGCCGCGCCGTCATGCGCAACATCCGGCAGAACCTGTTCTTTGCTTTCGTGTTCAACGCGGCCGGGGTGCCGATCGCAGCCGGTGCGCTCTATCCGTTTTTCAGGATCCTGCTATCGCCGATTATCGCTGGCGCGGCTATGTCGCTGAGTTCGGTCACCGTCATCGGCAATTCTCTGAGGCTGCGCAGAGTGCGGCTGTGAGGAACGGCCGCCTATCGCGAGGCACTGGGGGCAAGGAAGAATGATCCGCCTCATTGCCTCACAAAAATCTAAGGTTTATTTCAACGACATGGCTTCCACCGTCCTTCGACTGCTCGCGCTGATTGCGCTTGTCCTGATGCCGCTCTCGATGACTAGCGCTTCAGCGAGCGCGCAACCGAATGCGACGGCTCCCGCGGGTCACTGCGACGATCACCAGCAGCCGGCCAAGGTGCCGGCCGGACCGCAGGTCCATTGCACGGCCTGCGCTGCACTGCCGGCCATCGATACGCCCGTCCCGATCGCGGAACTGAGTCCGGAAACGCCGATGCTCATCGCGCTTGCCGCTTTCCTGGCGGGCATCGAGCCGGACACGGCAACGCCACCTCCCAAGCACTCCTGAGCGATCGATACGTCATTTTTCGATTTCAGGAGAGAAACAATGATCATTTTGTTGAGCGCGGCTCTTGCCGCGGCGGCTCCAGCCGCTCCGGCAACCCCTCCCGTGGACACTCATGCCCAGCACAAGAGCGAAGGCATGGCCGGTCACGAGCAGATGAAGGATTGCTGCAAATGCTGTGAGGAAATGATGGCCAAGATGCATCAAGGCCATTCCTCCAAGCACGAAGAGCACAAATCTAACTGATCGAACTAAGAGCGGAGGCGGCGCGTTGATGCGCGTCGCCTCTCCTTTCGGAGACAATCGTGAATTTCAAATTCTTGAGCGCAGCCAGCGCAATCGCGCTGGGCTGCCTGTCGACGCCTGCACTGGCGCAGCACCAGCATATGCCCGGCATGGAGATGCCTGCACCAAAGAAGCCTGCCGCGAAGGAGCCTGCGACGAAGCCTGCCGCGAACAAACCCGCGGCAAAGAAGCCTGTTGCGACGAAACCGGCTCCGCAAAAGCCGCAGGCTGAACATCAGCACCAAGCGCCTTCGACGGACATTCTAACGGAGCAGACTCCAAGGCCGGTGGAATCCGTGCCCATGGACCATTTAGAGATGGGCCAGGTAACGCCTTCGCCGGCGCCCGACGCGACTACACAGGCGCCGATGGATCATTCGACGATGCGGCACGGCATGGCCGCCGAGGGAGAGCATGCGGACCACGAGACCATGACGGGCGCGCTCGGACCATATCCGATGACCCGCGAGTCCTCCGGTACGGCCTGGCAGCCGGACATGACCGAGCACATGGGCTGGATGGGCCGGAGCGGCGACTGGACTCTGATGACGCACGGCGTGCTCAACCTGGTCTACGATCATCAGTCCGGTCGCCGCGGCGATGACAAAGCGTTCGTCAGCGGCATGCTCATGGGCATGGCGCAGCGTCCGATCGGCGACGGCACGTTGCAGCTCAAGGCGATGGTCAGCCCCGATCCTCTCATGGGAAGGAGCGGCTATCCGCTCCTCCTGGCGAGCGGCGAGACCGCCAATGGCACCGACCGGTTGATCGATCGCCAGCACCCGCACGACTTCTTCATGGAACTGTCGGCGTCGGTCTCGCAAAGCATCGGAGGGAAGGGCAGCGCATTCATTTATGCGGGCCTGCCCGGAGAACCCGCGTTCGGCCCACCCGCATTCATGCATCGCGAAGCGATCCTGGATTCACCTGAGGCGCCTATCAGCCATCACTGGCTGGACTCGACCCACATCACCTTCGGTGTCGTGACCGGGGGCCTGGTTCTCGATCGCGTGAAGTTGGAGGTCAGCCGCTTCAATGCGCGGGAGCCGGACCAGCATCGCTGGAACATCGAGACGGGACCGCTGGATTCCACTTCGGTTCGGCTCTCGTGGAATCCGGCGAGGGAGCTCTCGCTGCAGGCCAGTTGGGGCCATTTTGAGGATCCGGAGCAATTAGAGCCCGGTGTTGACCAGAAGCGCTGGTCGGCAAGCGCACTCTACGCTCGGGAGATCGTTCCGGGCTGGAAGCTTTCCGGGACGCTCGCCTGGGGGCGCAAGACGATCGACCATCACGGCGAATCCCTGAAGGACGACGCGTATGTCGCGGAAGCTTCGGTGAAACATTCCAATTGGACCGTTTTCGGTCGCGGCGAGATCACGGAGAACCGCGAATTGCTCGACCTCGAGGAGCATGGCGCGGCCTATCGGGTGGGCAAAGTCTCCGTCGGGGCCGTTCGCGACTTTCGTATTGCGAAGCACTTCACACTCGGCGCCGGCGGCTTGTTGGCCGTCAATTTCGTCCCGGACGGCCTCGCGCCCCTCTACGGTGGGCGCAATCCCATTGGGGCGATGGGATTTCTGCGGCTCAAGCTCGATTGACGTGCGGGCTTCGAGCCCACATATGGCCGCCTTCCGCGGCGGCCCCTTCGTCTAGCGGTCTAGGACGTCGCCCTCTCACGGCGAAAACACGGGTTCGAGTCCCGTAGGGGTCACCAGCGATTTCACAGCGCTCGGCCGGCTCGGGACTTAATCTCGAAATGGTCAAGGCGACAGGTTGAACCGGCGGTTTCGTTCGCAGATGTCAGCCAATGGGCGATGGCGTCGCCGATTCGAACAGCCGCATTTCCGTCGCCATAAGGGAGTGCGGGCTTGCTCATTGCTGCCAGAGCACGGGGGTCGGAGAGCAACCGGTCGACGGTTGCCACGATCGTGTCGGGGTCTCTTCCCGCGAGGATCGCATTCCCGTTGAGAATGCCTTCCGGGCGCTCGGTTTTGTCTCGAAGAACAAGAAGTGGAATTCCGAAAGCCGGGGCCTCTTCCTGCACGCCGCCTGAGTCGCTGAGGATGAGATCGCTAGAGCGCATCCGCTGCAGCATATCGAAATGAGCGCAGGGCGAGCGAAGCTCGACGTTCGCACAGCACCCGAGCAATCGCCTCATCTCCGTTGCGACTGTCGGGTTCGGATGGAGCACTATCGTGACGGTCACGTCGCCGAGGCCAGCGATTCGGCGAAGGCAGCCGGCGATTGCCTGGAGCCCCTCACCCCAGGTCTCGCGGCGATGGCAAGTCACGAGGATGTGGCGCACGCGCTTCCGCGCAGGCCCGGAAAGCCGCGGAACCTGCTCGAGCAGCGCGTCGATACCCGTATTGCCGGTCACCACAATGGTGCCGCGTGCGCCTTCACGGCGGAGATTGGCTTCGTTCAGCAAGGTTGGCGCGAAGAGCAGGTCCGCCGCCCTGTCGATGGCGATGCGGAAGTCTTCCTCGGGCCACGGATTGCGGCGATCGTGACTGCGAAGGCCTGCTTCGACATGAGCGACGGCACGGCCTGTCATGGCCGCACCAAGGGCGCCTCCAAGCGCGCTCGACGTGTCACCATGGACGACAACGAGTCTTGTGTCGTCGATTGCAGGTCCAATCCGACGGGCGACCTGAGCGACGTGGGCGTACGGGTCAGGCTGGCCGGCGCAGTCGAGTTCGGCAACGGGAAATCCGGTCATGCCGAAGGCGGCCAAATCGAGGTCCGGATGCTGGCCGGTCAGAACCATCCGCGGGACGATCCCGCGGGCGGCGAGCGCTCTTGCTACTGGTGAAAGCTTGATGGCTTCAGGACGCGTACCGATAACGAACGCAACACGTGGATCGTACAGCTTCCCCCCTGGCTCGGCGCGGCCGTTGTGGCCGAGGGCCGGGTCGCTGGCAAGCGCCTAGCGGAAGTTGTCGGCGTAGGCCTGGATCTTCATCCGGACAGGCGTGGCGGGAATCAGGTGATAGCGAATCCCTTTGCGCTCGGCGAAGGCGATCGCCTCCTCACGGGTCTTGAAGGTGATGCGCACCTGGGTCTTCGTATCGCCGGAGCCGTTCCAGCCGGTCAGCGGATCCGCGCGTTGCGCCTCCTGACGTTCGAACTCGAATTGCCACAGGCCGGCATTCGCGTTGCCCGACTGGGTCGTTCGGCGGTCCATCTGCGAAATGCGGGCGATCGACATGTCGGCGCGAGTGGCCCAATGGGGCGTCGAAATCAAGCACCCCGAAATACCATCGCCAATGCACCGAACTGCAGATTGTGCTAGTTCGGCGATCCTCTTCACGAGAGGAGAACAGAATGCATCAGGCGAGATTTGCTTTGCTGGCCGCGGCGGGAGCGTCGCTGGCCCTGTCGGCGTGCAACCCGCAGCCCACCGCCACGACGAACGAAGCGAACGGCACGGTTAATGCAGCGGCTTCGACGGCCGACCATAGTGATCCGGTCGCCAGCGCAATGGCGGCCGCTCCCGCTTCCATCTCGGACAAGGCGACGATCATCCAGGCGCGGGCCGATGGCTCGATGACAACCCTGCGCGAAGGCTCGAACGGCTGGACGTGCATGCCCGACAGCCCGGCCACGCCTGGCCCCGACCCGATGTGCATGGATGGGAATGCGCTGAAATGGGCTCAAGCGTGGATGGGCAAGAAGGATCCGCCGGCGGACACCGTTGGAGTGATGTACATGCTGGAGGGTGGAACCGACGCCAGCAACACCGATCCGTATGCGACCGGGCCATCTGAAGGGAACGATTGGATCAACACCGGGCCGCACCTCATGATCGTCGGTTCGAAGGAAGCGCTTGCCGGCCATCCTTCCGGAGCGAAGCCGGACACCGCTGTCCCCTATGTGATGTGGGCCGGCACGCCCTACGCGCACTTGATGGTTCCAGTCGCGAAAAGCTGACGGCCTCGTTGCAACGCAGGCATTCCCCGGGCGAAAGCCGCGCTCTCGCCTGGGGGGTTCATTTGCTTACGGCGAGCGGTGTCGTGCTGGCGCTGCTTGCGCTCAACGCAGTCGATCAAGGCGACGAGCTCGCTGCACTGGCGTGGCTGGGCGTCGCCCTGTTCATCGACGGCGTCGACGGGAGTTTGGCTCGCGCCGCGAAAGTGCGCGAGCAGGTTCCTAACCTCAGCGGTGACGCGCTCGATCTGGTCGTCGATTACCTAACCTACGTCTTCGTTCCCGCACTGCTGATCTGGAGAGGCGATTACCTGCTATCCGCAATGGCCTTCCCGCTTGTCGCCGCGATCCTTGCGTCGTCGCTCTACATATTTTCACGGCAGGACATGAAAACCGACGACGGTTATTTCCGCGGATTTCCTGCGCTTTGGAATGTCGTCGCTCTATATTTCGTGGCGACGACGCCCTCTCCGGGCTCCGCAACTGCCGTCGTCGTGATCCTGATTGTCATGACATTCGCGCCCATCCACGTGGTGCATCCGTTCCGCGTTCGCGATTACGGCGCAACCCTCCCGGGGATCGCCATTGCCTGGGCTACTTTCACAGCGCCTTTGCTCGCTCCCGGCCTCGCAGTCTTTGCGAAGTCGTTCCTGCTCGTCATGTCGCTCGCCACCCTTGCTGTGCTTGTCGTGATGGGACTGCTCCGCACCGCGCGTGGCCAACGCGCTCAATAAGCGCGGGAGATCGCGAACTCGACTGCCTCGCTCAGGGCCGATTTTGCCTTGCTCGATGGGAAGCCGCCGAGCGCGTCAAGTGCGCGCCGTCCGTATTGTCGCGCGCGTTCCAGTGTTTCGGAAAGCGCATCGCTGTTTTGAAGCAGGCGAATGGCTCGGTTCAGATCCTCATCCGAGGAACGCTCTCCAGCCATGGCCGAACGCCAGAAAGAGCGCTCATCGTCGGTGCCGCGGGCATAAGCGAGGATGACCGGAAGAGTGACTTTGCCGTCGCGGAAATCGTCGCCCACGCCCTTGCCCATCACGTCGTCTGTCGATCCGTAGTCGAGGACATCATCGACAAGCTGGAACGCGATACCGAGATATTTGCCGTATCGTTCGAGGGCGCACTCGGCCTCTTCGCTCGCTTCGGCGACGACCGGCGCGATCCGGCACGCGGCCGCGAACAATGCCGCGGTCTTGGCCGAGATGATCGTCAGATACTGCTCTTCGTCGGTCTCGATCCGCCGCTGAGTCGTCAATTGCTCCACTTCGCCTTCGGCAATCACCGCCGAGGCGTGGCTGAGGATCTTGAGCACGCGCAAGGAGCCGTCCTCGACCATCAGCTCGAAGGCCCGGCTGAACAGGAAGTCGCCAACGAGCACGGTCGCCGGATTGCCCCAGATGAGGTTCGCCGTCTGCTTGCCCCGGCGGAGGCCGGAGCCGTCCACGACATCGTCGTGAAGCAATGTCGCGGTGTGAATGAACTCGACCGCCGCGGCGAGCTTCTGGTGGCGCGTGCCGCTGTAACCGAGCAATGCCGCGCAACCGAGGGTCAGCATCGGTCGCATGCGTTTCCCGCCGCCGGCAATGAGGTGCCCGGCCAACTCCGGAATGAGCGCGACCTTGCTCTGCATGCGATCGAGGATGACGGCGTTCACGCCATGCATGTCGTCGGCCACGAGCGACATCAGGGGCTGCAGCGAGGGTGTCCTCGTGGCACCCAGTTCAAGG
>Ga0307411_10000256_pt1 | contig 17419 bp, 18 predicted proteins | sample DK1Ometagenome_2_FD_203712 | JGI IMG/M metagenome (GOLD analysis project Ga0307411, IMG submission 203712) | Maize rhizosphere microbial communities from greenhouse at UC Davis, California, United States - DK15-O-1 | ecosystem: Host-associated > Plants > Roots > Rhizosphere > Soil | place: USA...
AGGCTCACCATCATTTTTCTCTAATATTGGACGTATTGCTCTTGTCAGCGATCGCCTTGCACAAGCAAAAGAAAAATTTGTTCCCCTTATGCTGCAAATGGGAGAACTTGATACTGTTTCTTCTGTAGTTAATTACAAAAAAGCGCATCCTGAGGTATTTAGATATGCACAATCAACGCGCTCGGAAAGAGCATTTATTATAGCAAAAGATTTTGTTCACCCCGCTGCTCCATATAACACCTCAAATAGTATCTCATGTGGCGGTGATGAGCCAAAAGTTGTTATTGTAACCGGGCCTAATGGTTGTGGTAAATCTGGTAACATAAAAGCAATGGTCGCTTCTATACTCGCACTGCAATCTCTTGGATTTGGCCCTGGCTCAATAAAAGCATCATCTTTTGACGCTATTGAATATATCGCAAACGTCGGTGATAAGCTGGGAGAAAAATCTCGCTATCAAGCAGAAGTAAGTACCATTAGTAACACCTATAAAACTCGTCTAAAGGCAATCAATGAGAAAGAATTGATTTTATCTATTCATGACGAACCTCTTTCTGCAACAAATGCTAAAGGAGGCGCCACTGGGTTATGGAATTTTATTAAACGCATTGTGTCCAAAAATAGTAATAGTATCGATATAATCATTACTCATCATTATATACCCAATAGGTTCATAGACAAATTGCCTGATTGGCTATCAAAAAAATTTCCGTCTTTAAAGAAAAACACCATAAAAAGGTATCGTGTTGGTGATGGAGATAAAAAATTTACATTAGAAGAGGGACAATCTCATTATAGCAATGCTGAACAATTAGTAGATGATGCATTAAATGAAATAGATGCTGAGTGTCTACAAAATGCGCCGAAAAAAGATTATGACCACCTTCCACTAGAATTATTATTTTGTTCTTAGTTTTTCTATCGTATTAAGAAGGTAAAAACAACATTTTTGAAAATGGCTCATAAGAAAGAAACTACTTCCGGATAGCCTGTTGAAATCAATAATCATATGCGCTACAATAATAATAGTTGTATTATTATCGATAATTATAAAGAGTGAATGTACATGTCATTATTACAAAAAAAAGCTAGACTACGCGCGCAGGCCCTACTGTTTTTTTTCAGTTTTTCATACAGCATTTCTGCTAATCTACAGAATAACCCGCTTTTCCAGAAGCAAATATACGATCATGCAATGGAAAATTTGTATAAATCAAAACAGATGACCGAAGAAGAAAAAGAAAGTTCACTGTACTACACATTTGCAGACAAACATGTTTTAGAGCCATTATATCAGGGAGAGTTCAATAAGTACTTGCAATCGACCAATGAGAATTCCTCTGAGAATAAAAAAATTGAACAAAAAATTTCTCGAAATATAGTATTTTCAAAATTGCAAACACTGACCAAAAATGGTCTTATTATACCAATTGCATCTGACGCCGACACCTATAGCGAAATTGGTATAAAGGAACTTTTAAAGAAAATACATGAACACGGTCATTTCACCATGACAGAAAGCTCAATTTTAGCTCAATTATGCTCGGCATCAACACGAGATACATTACAAGAGTGTCAAGATAAACAAAAATTTTTTGAAAACAATGAAGAGATAGCCGAAGACCTCAAGCATTCTTTAGAAACTGCTCAGTCAGGAGAGCAAGCGTTGCTTCGTTTTTGGAATCCAAAACATATCAAAGTGAGATCCAATTACAGTTCATATTATGGCACCAATATTCCGGTAATAAATGATCATGCTTCAGCTTTAAATGCGTATACTTACATCACTCCACTAATTAAAGCATCAATTATAGGAGCCTCCTTAGCCCCATCAGAAACAATCAACACTGCTGCAACTTACTTGCATGGTTTAGGAGCAGTCGCGTCTCTACAGCCAGTAATATCGATGGTATTCAATTCTGCCAATTCAATACCAGCTCGGGCAACCAGAGTAATATTGAGCTGTCTTGACGGAGCCACTTTAGGTACGATCACTAGGTACAAGCAAGAGATCGTCAGCAATCCGCCTGGAGATCTAATGGAAAAAATGAAAAAAGAACTTGCAATTGTCAACATGATTAACCTTGGAGCATACGCTAGCCTTGGTAGTATGGACATATACAAACAATACTCAAAAATTAATAATAATGAAGACAGCACACAGGTGCACCAATCCCTTATTAAAGTTGCTGATTACATACGATCCGCGCACCATATATACTTAACAATCAATAATGACGCTGATCTCAAAACCCACTTTCCTCATTTCTGCTCAACATATGACGCACTCTGGAGTGATAAAACAACACAATCTATTATGCAAGATTTATTAGATACTAGTACCTTTACTGGAAAGCCTTCAGCATTATCTAATATTGGTCGTGTCGCTATAGTAACAAAACGCCTTCTAGATCATAAAGATAAGTTTATACCACTGATGAATGAAATGGCTGAGGTTGATAAACCCCTGGCTATTGTTGCATATAAAAAAAATAATCCTGGCGTTTTTATCTATGCTACACCTTCACGCCCTGACAAAAAAGGGTACATTAGCGCTAAAAAGTGTGTTCATCCAGCGTTTCCACAGCACACACCAACTGATATAGATTTTGGTAATACTAAAACTAATACAGTAATTATTAATGGGCCTAATGGCAAAGGAAAAAGCTCTCTTGTTAAATCTGCTGCTGCCAATATTGTTGCTACTCTGTTAGGAATAACGGCAGCAGAATCATTCGATTGTTCTCCTTTTGGGCGTGTAAAATATACTGCTAATTCACATGACACTTTAGGAAAAGAATCTCGCTTTCAAGCAGAAGTACGAGTTCAAAAAGAAGTATATAGACAAAAAAAAGAAGACGCTCAGAATGATATAATTGGCGCCTATTTTGATGACGAACCATATGGCGGAACCAGTGAAGCAGCCGGCTCTTCCGCATTCAACATAAGTATTAAACGCACAGCAGAAATTCCGAATAGCAAGGGATTAAACATTGCTATCTCTCATTATCAGGGAACAGGTGGTGATATCCAATATTATCACGTTAAAAATAACGAAAAAGATCAATACAAACTATTTCCAGGAAGATCTACAGAAATTAATGCCGCAGAATTAGTATCAGCATCATTTAATGAAGTAGATCAAGAATTATAATAATATAGTCGCCTCATTACCTTATACATAGTATGACGTAATGAGGCGATAGCTATTATACGCGTCGCTATTCCCGCCGAGTAACCTTAATGCCTGCAAAATTATCTTTTAACTTTGGCATAGAAATAATGAGTCTATCACCTACAAGTTCAGCACTTGTTGAAAAGTTATCTACCAGACATGGTAATAATAGTGATCGATTAAAACTGCTGCTACCAACCACTTTTTGGTAATAGCCCTCTTGTGAGACTTCACGCTCAGCCTTCATTTTGCCCGAAACAGAGAGCATTCTATCTTGAATATCAATAGTAATCTGATTGGGATCTATATTATAGGGCACCTGTATGGTTACTACAACCGCATCATCCGTCTCTTGTATGCCTTGAAAGCTATAGACATTATTGTAACAGATACATAGTAACGGAAGCAAAAAGATACTTTTTATATAATTATTCATAAAAACCCCTTTTTAGAACTCGTGTTTTTATTGAAAGTATACTATTTTGCTCGTAAAAAAATCAATATCTAATAAGGCGTTACTAATATCATTCATAGTACAAAGCTCTTCTATTTTATATGCATGGGATAAGGTGAATGGACCTATTGCTGTGCGCTCAAGCTCATACGTTGTGGCATAGGTACCCATTTTTCCTGCTATATCATTCATAAGAGATCTAATATACGTACCTTGTGAGACGCATGCTTCAATAGTAAACGATGGATTAGCATATGCTATCAGATTAACGGAATATAGATGCACTATTCGTCTTTTTTGCATAACAATTGCATGTAACTCTTCTTCGGTTTTCTGTTGCTTTCTGACGAGATTATATAATGCTTGACCTTCATGCTTAAGGGCTGAATAGATTGGTGGAATCTGTTCATATTCCACTCCAAAAGAAGAGATCGCTTGCTGAATCATATCCTCTGTAATATAATCGGCCTGCATAGTATTAATAGGCATTCCAGTGCAATCAAGAGTATCGGTCAACTGCCCTAATTGCGCTTGAGCTCTATATGTTTTTCTCAAACCCATTGCCTGCGAGAGAAGTCTTGTTGCATCACGGCCTAGAGCAATAATTAAAAGCCCTGAAGCAAAAGGATCTAAGGTTCCAGCGTGACCAATCTTTACTTTTTTTTGCAGAATTCTTTTTATATGATTAATACAACTATAAGAAGTCATACCCACTGGTTTATTAACTAACAAAAAACCTGACCTATCATTCATACTATTTATATAATCCTCATCTTGTTCTATTGATATTTTTATTCCATTTAGGCTATAATAAACTGCGATTGCGCTTGATTATATACCGATGAAAAAAAGAGAGTAGTATCTATCGTTACAATCAAGCGCGTACTATTTTATAGATACGATGCTTGCCTACTTTTACGATCATACCAGACTCCCAACTGATTTCCTGCTTAAAATGAGTAATTATAGAATCATTAATTCGTACAGCATGCGACTCTATAAGACGCTTAGCCTCAGAGGATGTTGAAACTGCATTAAGCTGTTTTAAAAGATCAACTATCCAGAGCGTAGGCGCAGTAGCCGATGGCAGAATAACTTCTTGCGCATGAGAATAATCGCGCTTCTGAAAAAGGGCTTCAAAGTGCTCTCGCGCCTCGATCGCCTCTTGTTCTGACCAAAAACGTACAATTATTTCATATGCCATATCTTTTTTAAGTTCCATCGGATGTAGATTGCCTGCCGCAACTCTTTCCTCCATCACACTTATTTCAATAGCAGTTCTTCCTAACAAAACAGAAAAATAATGCCACATCAATACATCAGATAGAGACATTAATTTGCCAAACACTTGCAGAGCAGGTTCATTGAGTCCAATAGAATTGCCTAATGATTTTGACATTTTGTGTGTACCATCAAGCCCAATAAGTAATGGCATTGTGATGGCAACTTGGGCTCTTTGGCCATACTGCTCCTGTAAAAAACGGCCCATGAGAAGATTAAATGTCTGGTCGGTCCCCCCTAGCTCCACATCCGCTTCCAGCACAACAGAATCATAGGCTTGAAAAACAGGATACAACAACTCATGAAGACTAATTGATTGATTATGTGCTATACGGTTACTAAAGTCTTCACGTTCAGTTATACGAGCAAGCGTCACTTTTGAGAGAAGAGTCACCAGATCAGAGCTCGTTAATTGCGAAAGCCATTCTGAATTATGTCGAATCGTAATCTTATCTGGATCTAAGATCTTACCTACCTGATTAAAATATGAATCTAAATTATGTTGCACCGCCTCTTTTGTAAGAGGAGGGCGTGTCTTATCTCTACCAGTTGGATCACCAATCTGGGCAGTAAAATCTCCAATGAGGAAAATAACTTCATGGCCTGCATCTTGAAATTGCCTCAATTTGGATAAAACTACTGCATGCCCCAAATGTAGGTCCGGCGCCGTCGGATCAGCGCCTAGTTTTATATTTAAACGCTTTCCTGATTCAAGTTTTTTAGCAAGCTCTTGTTCAGAATATACATTCACAGTACCGGAAAGTAATAATGCTAAAGATTCCATACTTTTTCCCATAGTATTACGCAATACCACATAATGAAGCAATACAAAAACCTATATATGCTATTACATTAACAGAAAACAGACGAAACAGATGTGAGAAAAATAACATTAATACAATAGGCAATCCAAAGGTAATATAATGTGCATATCGAGCAACATTGTCATGATAATCAGACAACATTACCAGAAGATAATTACTAACATTAATAATGAAACTGAGAACGCCAAGCACCACATTAAGATATACAAATGCAAACACTATAAATCCAAGTGACAATGCAAAACTGGATACTGTGGGATACATATTAGCAATCGGCAAGTGGGAAACATTATATGTTAAGACCATATAACGTACCACCATAACAATATTAACATCAAAAATAACAAATAACGCTATAATCCCAATTGTGCTTAATACAAGATGAACAAAAGCATCTGAAAGGTACGCAACTGTTAACTTTAATCCACGATATGGCCCAGTAATATATAAAGGGTTAATCGGTACCATTCTGCCCCACCCAAAGTAGAAAAAAAAGAGACAAAAAAGTCCAATTGGATCTATATGATGAACAGGATTAAGGGTTAAAAATCCTAAATCAATACCTGTATCATCACCCATTTTATGCGCCACCCATGCTCTAAATATATTTGATAGGGTAGCAACAACAAGATAGGCTATAAAAAATGTAATAATACTAATAAAAAGTTCTATCGTATGAAGAGCTATCATAAATGCTAAAGTCCTTATATAAATACACCTAATACCTCACTCGTATCACTATAACATCTTCATCATTTTTGGTATACTACCAATAAAAATAGATCTATTTTCTAGACAAATTTAACTGTTCAAGTATTATTAAAAATAGTTTTTTACACTATTATTCAAGAGCATATGTATGATTAGTATAACATATAACTATACAATAATTCCTGTCGATATCACAGAGATTGAACACAACGCTCAATCTATTATAACGTGGATGGGATATGCAGACTTTGATCTAGGCATTCTATTAACAGACAATAAAACGATACAAGACTATAATAAAACGTTTAGACACAAAGACGAGCCGACTGATATTTTATCATTTCCTTTTCATCCCGGCTTACAAGGTGGGGAAATGATAATGTTAAAAAATGAGGATGATCAAAACCTTGGCGATCTTATTATTTCTTTAGAATTTATACAAGATGTCTGCGTAGAAGAGAATAAAACTACTAACGAACATATTCGCACCTTATTGTGCCATGGCATTTGTCACCTGCTGGGCTATGATCACTACACAGAAGAGACTGATAGAGTTATGAAAGCAAAAGAAGAATGGCTTGCAGCCAAGTTTTGTGAGGAATAATGAAAAAATACATATTACTTTGCTTATTAGCGTTAAACACGCCTCAATGCACCTATAGTTTTTTTACATTTGGATTCAATGTAAAATATGATGATGGTTATTTATCTATTGATCCACTTATAGGCAGTATGGATCTTAGCAATAAGCCACTAGAAAAATATATAACCCCCACTAATATTATTTTGAGAGGAAGTTTATCATTAGTTAAGGCAGGAATTTATCAATTAAATAAAATAAACGAGACAAAAACAGAAAAATATGAGCTATTGGTAGACCAATATAATAGACTAGATGGATTAAAAAAAGAATTCATAGAAATAAGTGAAAAAAATACTGCCCTTACATATGCTATTAAAAATAAATTATCAGATTTTAAAAATTATATAGATGGAGTCTATGATGAAAACTAAACTTATAATACTATGTTTAGCTTCGTGCCTTCATGGCTTAACGTATTCTATGAAAAATATACAATTTAATGATCAACATAAAGATATCCTAAAGAATATATCAAACGCAAATCGAGTAGAATATTATTCATTATTCAAAACACTATTGGATTCCAGCAATCCCCATAAAGATAAAAATTTTCGAAAAATGGCAACAGTCCTACATCCAGATAAAGTAAAAGGAAAAGAAGAAGTTTTCAAAGATTTAGCTGCTATCCATGAAGGAGAAGAACCGCATCTTGACATACAAAATCTTACCCGCTCTCAAAAAGAAAAATTACACCAACTAGAAAAATCAATTCTCGTTAGAAAGAGACAGAACGCCAAACAGAGTAGGCTTTTTAAAGACTTTACTGTTAGCACATATGGTATGCATATAGCTGATACAAGCTTAAAGTCAGCAGTAGATAAAATAATTATTTCCTTTTTACAAAACTTTATCCCTCAAGATAAACAAAAAAAAATGTATTCCGATTATATAAATAATCTCAATGACCATATCAGTGATATTAAGGATTATGACAACCAGCTGCAAAAAGAAATAAAATATCTTAACCAACAATCAAAAAAGCTCATAAGAAAATATCTGAAGGAAAAACAATGAAATTAAAACAGCGCTTTCTCTTTTTAAGTCTTATTTTTTTAATATCTTTACAGTCTTTTGCCTCTGAAGCAGACGGGGGCCTTGCTGACAATAATGCGAAAACTACGTATCAAGCAGCAAAACAGAACTATCTCGCAGAAAAATTGAAATTAAAGGGAGATGCCAACAGCCTTTCTGCACATGCTCAAAAAACTCTAATATCGGGGGGGTTACAATTAAGCTTTAACCAGATTGATCGTGGAATCAATACCGGTATAGATACTGCAAGAAAGCATTTTTTTGGATTAAGTTTAGCGGATAAAAATGAGCTGCTAGACAATGAAATTAAAATGCTTGAAAAAGAACTCAAAACAGAAGCGCTACGAACACAAAAACGCCAAACTTTACTACTTTCTCAACAAGCCTTAGATCAAAAAATCCAAACTTCAATAAAAATGCTTCAGCTAGGCTTCATAACAAAAGAGAAGTGTATAGAAAAACTAAAAAAATATGAAACCGAATCTGAAGAATTAGAAAAAGACAATGAAAATAAAAACAGTCCAGCCTAACAAGCTGGGCTTTTTTTTATATTTTTAAAATCCCATATTGCTTATATGCTAACACTAATAGACCTAATAGATTTGGCAGCGCAACAAAGACCATAAGAGTATCGGCAATCTCCCATGCAAGTGGCGCTGAAACCAGCGCACCACAAAAAATAACTGCTACAATTGTTGTTATATATATATGTGCCCAGCGATAGCGCGTAAGAACATTAAAACTCTGCATCCCATTAAAACTGTTGCCTATCACCGTTGTTAAAACAAATAAAACTACACTGGCAACCAACACATAGCGCCCCCAGAATGGTAGATTATTCAAAAACACTTCATATATTAAGGTACTTCTAAACGGTCCTTCCATCCACACTCCTGTTACAAGCGCTAATAACCCTGAAATGGTTGACAAAAACGCGTCGCTTACCATTGAGCACATTGCTAAAATACCTTGATCTGCTGGCCGTGTTGTTGTGGCTAATGAATGGGGGATTGCTGCGGTGCCTACACCAGCTTCTGTCATTAAAATTCCTCGCAAAATCCCAATACGCATCGCTTGGAACAGTGACGCTCCTGCAAAACCTCCTATTGCTGCTGCCGGCGTGGTAATATGATTAATAATAAGAAAAAAGGCATCACGCAATGCTCCCAGATCCTTGAGCAGAATAAAGAGAGCTGAGCTAACATAGAGCACAAACATAACAGGAACTAACGCACTGGCAATACGTCCAAAACGTTGTGCTCCACCTTGTAAGATAATCAGCGCAATGAGCGCCAACAGAAACCCAGTCACCCATGCAGGTACTGACTCTTTCAGAAGAATTGTCGCTAAAGTATTAGACTGCAGACTTGACCAGCTCATTAATAAAACAATAATTGCTGCATTATACCAATGCGCAATAAAAGGACTTACCTGTTTTAAATATTGCATTGGTCCACCGATAATCTTACCCTCTGCTGTTTTTTGTCGAGTAGAGACAGCAAAAGTAACTTCGGCAAACTTAATGACAGACCCTAAAAAAATATAGACTAATAACCAGAAGAGCGCTCCAGGTCCGCCCACCATAATTGCCATTGAAGGGCCAACAATGTTACCCATGCCCATAGTTGTCGCGATTGCTGCAAAAAGCGCATGGAATGCACTTAAACTATCATTGCTTTCAGCTTTCTCGTGTGGTCCTTTAATCAAAAGATGCACAAAGCGAGGGAACGCTCGCACCTGGGGAAACCATAATACCATTGTTAATAGAATGCTTATACCAAAAAACATACTAACTAAAGGAAATGAAAGAACTGATGAGTTCAGCCAATAGAAAAAAGATAATAGAGCCATAAAAACCTTTATTTAGACACCATTTTTAAAATTGTTTTGATAGATACGATAATGCTTGTCGCAACAGAGCATCAAAGGTCGCCTCTTTTATTGTAATATTTTTTTTCAAATAATCCATTGCTCTGCTAATTTCAACACGTGAATAATTGAGTGATTGTAACGCTTGGGTTACATCATGAACATGAGATATGTCTGTAATAGCCCCTGTAGCAACACCCGTTTCAATTAGTGCCGCAACTTTATGTTTTAAATGAACTATCACCTGCTCCGCTTTTTTCTTGCCAATTCCATTTACTTTACTTAATACCTCATCTTCACCGGCTGAGACCGCATGTAAAAATCGCTGCGCTCCTAAATCTGCAAGGAGGGCTAATGCAATTTTTGGGCCAATGCCAGAACATCCAATAATAATTTTAAAAACCGAACGGTCCAGTGGCGTCGTAAATCCATAGAGGCTAGGACCATTTTCCTGATTCCAATGCATATAACTATATACTTTTATAGCCTGACCGATTGCAATACTCTGAGCTGTTGGGACATTCAACATAATCCCGATCACTCCAACATCAATGACTACCTCTTGTTCAGAGACCTGTGTTACTGTTCCTACAATAAAATCTATCATGGTTGCTTTCCTTTATTTCTATTATTTATAGTTATTACACTATAGAATAAAAAAACGGGAGAGACTACATGCTCTATTCTCTTTTTATCCTCATTGTTACTGTATGCCCACTGTTGGCTATGGATAGTTCAATCTTAGTGTTTCCAAAAGAAATTTTTGAATATATAGCACAATCATATGAAGCACACCATACAAGATACTCCCGAAATGTTACGCTGGAATATCTTTTCCCTTATACATTATCCCCTGCTTTTGTACGCTACTCTGACCAATATACTCCCCTGGATACAGATCTCACAAATCCACAAGAAGACTCCGAAGTATTGCCTCATGTGCAATATTGGCATAATGAGCAGAGGCTATCAGAAGACATTAGAAAAACAGATGACATCTATAAAAGGGTTACCGATGATGCACAATACAGAACATTATTTTTTGATGGGATTAATACTAATAACTACGCTATATATGCTGTTGAGTTCGATGATATTAACAAAAAAACTCATCATGCACTGTACGCAATGAAACAAGCAAAAAAGTTTGGAGACAAAAGAAAACGAATGCGAACACATCTTCCATTACGTAATGGCACTGCGTATGGAAAAGTAACATCATTAATGCTCGAAAATAGTCGCAACCGCATCATGTACAGTCATCATAGAGAAGATGAAAACCATCATACACTTCATATCAAATATATCGAAAAACAGCAGGGACTGTTAGGCCACACACTTATACCAATTGCTGAGCGCACATCATTATTGGGTTTTAGTAAAACAATTAATCTGGGCAGAGATACTTATTTAGGAATAACACAAGAAGGCACTCTCTATTGTATATGGTTAGATGCAAAAAACAGTATTCACTATGCACAACAAACATTTTCTGATTTTCCAAAAAAAATAAAGGATATTGCTGTCGATATGAGTGTCTCAACAGAGAGAGGCTTCTATCCCAAAATTGCATTATTAACTGAGATGGGAGAAGTTTTTATTGTTAATCTAACAGAATATAAAACACCAACATTATTACCATCGCGTACATTACTAGACCCCGATGACATACAACATTTTTATTACAGAGATGGAAGTCTTTCTGTTGTCTATACAACAAAAAACGAAATTATCTCATGGAAAGATAATTTTGAATTTCTGTATTTCAGATCTTTATGGAATCTAATCAACGCATCCTGACAATAAACATGCCAAAGAGTTGAAAAGAGGACGTTTTTTAATAGTAAAAATATTTTATATTAAAATTAATACTAAAAATTATATACTAAAGTAAAAAAAGGTTATTCTAATGAAAAAAATATTCGTATTTTTTTTTACGATCTATTTTCACCTTGTATCACCACTGCAACTTACAAGCCCTGCATTTAAACATAATGGATTAATACCCGAACAGTATACCTGTGAAGGCTCAAATATATCCCCGCGCCTAGAATGGACTGGCGCCCCTGCTCATACAAAAAGTTTTGTGCTCATCGTCGAAGATCCTGATGCAACAGGTAAAACCTGGGTTCATTGGCTGCTGTATAACATCCCAGGAACGAGCAATTTTTTACCAGAAAATGCACAAAATGGACAATTTACCAATGGTGCAACTGATTTCAATGGTGCACAGCAGTGGGGAGGGCCCTGCCCACCAGCGGGTACTCATCGATACTACTTTATCCTTTATGCACTCGATATTCCATTAGATCTACGGCCAGGAAAAGAAAAACAGCACATTTTACATAGTATGCATAATCATATTATAGACAAATCAACACTTATTGGGCTCTATGGCAAAAAAACTAAAAAATAATAACTAAAACACGAGTCTTTTTATTGACAAAAACAACACTAATGCTACCCTAATCAATGTAGTTTATAATTAAGATCTTTACTACATGCGGGAATAGCTCAGGGGTAGAGCGTTGCCTTGCCAAGGCAAAGGCCGCGGGTTCAAATCCCGTTTCCCGCTCCATTTAAACACCTCATCTGATAGCGCACAATACTATTAAAAAAGCTAAAAATATCGATAAAAAACAATTTGAGAAAATTAAAATAAAGTCATAAAAGTATTTCAGATAAGGTTTATAGTATGAAATCAATTATGGAACAAGCATCATCAATTATAAAAGCTATAGAAAAAGCATGGTCCAGCGCAGGGCATCCTAAAGAATTTTCTATAAAAATCTTTGAAAAAGAAGAAAAAAACTTCTTTGGTATGACCACTAAACCAGCAAAGATAGGGATTTTCTTTGCTGAAAAACAGGACAATGTCTCAGAAAAACATTCTCAAAAGAGCCACCAATCTACTGCTCTGCCTATACAGGATAAAGAAACAGTCATTAAGCCAAAGCCTCCCCTAACGCCTAAAGTAAAAACTGCTGCAAAAGTAGAGAAGCCTCAACAATCAGCCGAGCAAAAGCCAGAAGATAAACGCCCTATAGTCCCGCGCGCTACCGCTGCATGGGATGAGGCTATGATTAATGCAACCACGCAATGGATGGAGACTGTGCTTTCTTTAATGGGCAAAAATAGTAGTTTTGACACAGAAGTATCAGGGAAAAATTTGAAAATTATATTTTCTCACCCATTACTAGAAAACACCGTATTAGAAAAATCTCTTTTTCGCAGCCTTGCTCATCTTGTTATGTCATCATTGCGTAACCAATATAAACATAACATTAAAGGCCTTAAAGTGATTTTGGTACGGTCCCAACACTAATATATGAATGCACATCACACTATTATCGCACAATGCACCCCACAAGGCAGTGGCGCCTTAGCATTGCTAAGGCTATCAGGAAAAAATGCACTTTTTATTGCTGACCAATTAAGTGACATGCCATCTGATAAGGCGCTCAGCTTACAAAAAACTCATACTATCCATTATGGCTGGGTAATAGATGCAGATCGTAATCGCCTGGATCAGGTGCTCTTTCTTATCATGCATGCTCCTCGTACTTTTACAGGTGAAGATACGGTAGAGATCACATGTCATAATAATCCTTTTATCATTGCTTCTATTATTAATGCTGCTGTTACTGCAGGAGCACGTGTTGCTCATGCAGGAGAATTTTCTCAGCAAGCAGTACTTAACAATAAGATTACTGTCACGCAGGCAGAGGCGATTAATGAACTGATTCATGCCAATACCCAACAAGCATTAAAACAATCCCTTGCCCAACTGCAAGGCTCATTGAGCAACTGGATTCATACCATAGAACAGAAACTGATTACCGCATTGGCATTCTCGGAGGCAAGCTTTGAATTTATTGATGAAGAGTCGATGGAGTTTGCTTCAGAAATCTGTCACATTATAACAGAAGTATTACAAGATATTCTGCAATTAAAAAAAACTTTTAATCAGCAACAACACATCCGCCAAGGTATCCGTATTGCTATTATAGGTTCAGTCAATGCAGGCAAATCATCATTTTTTAATGCTCTTTTAGGAAAAGATAGAGCAATAGTAACCCATATTGCAGGAACAACTCGTGATGTTATCGAAGCTGGTCTGTATAAAAATGGTAACTATTGGACATTAATTGATACTGCAGGACTTCGCACAACTGACGATGTTATTGAGCAGATAGGTATTACTCGCTCTTATGAAGAAGCACATAAGGCTGATGTTATCTTGTTAGTTTTTGATGGCTCTCAGCCTTTAATTACCCATGAAATACAGGTGTACCAAGAACTCATCTCATTATTTCAGAGTAAGATAATCATTATTCAAAATAAATCAGATATAAAAGAGCACGCAACCCAATTCACAACAGAACCTACTATTACCATCTCTGCAAAGACCAGACATAATATTGAGTATGTTGAAACCGTTATTCAAGAAAAAATAGAGACTCTTTTTTGCAGCATAGATTCTCCGTTTTTATTAAACCAGAGACATTATAATAGCCTGATGTCATTAGAACAAAACTTACACGTTATTATTCCTATGCTCAATGGTAGTCGTAGCTATGAGCTCATATCATATCACTTACAAGAATCATTAGTCGCTCTTTCAGAACTTAGTGGAAAATCAATTTCTGAAGCTGGCATGGATGCTATCTTTAGACAATTTTGTGTTGGTAAATAAATAAGGGCAGTGGGTGTTTAGTCGCACCCACTGCCCTTATTTCGTATTACTCTTGTATAGTTACTTTAGCTATAAATAACAGAGATTTCAACGCGTCGGTTTGGCGCTCTCTCTTCTCGTGTTTTTCCGTTAACAACTACTGGAAACTCTTGACCACATTCAACTATTTGTAGCAACTCTTGATCAATACCAGATGAAGAGAGTAGATCTGCCACATAGCGTGCACGTTTGCCAGAAAGCGCTATATTATAAGTTGGCGCACCTTCCTCATCAGTATGTCCTTTGATCACAACTTTAGGTTTTGCTTGATCACCAGCGTCAACTAACAATGATTTAATCTGTGAAATATTATGTTCAATACTCTCTTTCTGATCTTGAGTTAAGCCATATTTATTAAATCCAAAATAGAGGGCTTTTAATTCATCTTCTGATTGAGAATCTTCCATCCACGCATATTCTTGATCATCTGAAAAATCTAAATCAAAATTATTATAAAAATCATCTTCAGCATCATCAAACGCAAACGTATCTACATCTTCATCAAAATCAAAGTATGTTCTTAAATGATCATCATTATCAAAGTCATTTGATGCAACAGTATCCATCATCTCTACGTCAACAGCTTCTACATCTACAGGTTTAGTCATAGATTGTTGTCTATTCCCATTACATCCTGGTAATCCGAATAATAATACAAGCACTAATAATGCTGTTTTTTTCATTAATAAAACCCCTTCTTTGATACAATTTGTTTTAATATTACCAACAACTATGCAAGGGTACCATATTTTTGATGGTTTTGCTACTCATACTAAAAAAGGTTTAAGACAAAAAAAATAATCTTTTTTTTGTCTTAAACCATCTATTACTACCCAATTCCATACAGTGTTTTAAAAATATATTTGTTTTACAAAACATATTTATCTAGTAAAATCATATCTATCTCTAGAGATATTTCATTTCTGATATTCTTCTCATATATAATAAAAGGTTATTATGTTGCATCTATTGTTTATTCTTACTATTTTTCTCAACGTAGCATATAGCACTATACTTAGAGGGTGCGATACAGCACGCATCAACTCAAATTATCGAAATGAGACAAGGATGTACGTTGGAGAAGTATCCGTTGTCAATAACAACGATATAACAATACAGAAATCTTCGGTTTTTTCTGGTCTATTTCATAAAATTGATAAAACAGATCAAGGAAAGTTATACATTGCATATAACCACACTAACGATCGTAAGTTTCTGGACCTTGGGCTGAATAAAAATCAGATCTATACAATATACAAAACATTAGACCAAGATGCACCTACATATCTTGAGATCAGTCTATCTGCACAGGCAGAGATAGAATTTACAGACCCAGAAAAAGCTAAGCACACTCTCAAGCCTACACTTAATTCCCGACGAGGTGGGTATTTGACTGCCCGCTTACATATAGAAAAAAATTCACAAGATGCCACCGCTGCCAAAAACTATAAGTTATTGCATAAAGCCTATACAGCTTGCTTCAATGATCTTAATCAACAACCAAAAAATACTAAAAAGATATCAGATGGTTCTCATAATACCGAGAATAAATTCAACGAAAAACTACAGGAATTAGAACAACGGCAACAAAGCCTACACCAGGCGCTCGCCTTGTATTTTAAGATTTCTGATTATGTTATATCAACATGGAACTTATGCATGAATAGTGTAAAAACGATGATTACTCGCACAAAAAGTATTTATTAAACACCAACAGGAATATATTTTATACGAGGATGTACATGTTATTTGCAATGGTAATGTTATTTTCTATCTTATCTGGGTCTTTTATTTGTGGTAGCACATACGACTTACCTCATAGAAATAATCGCTTATATGGTGGAATATTTAAGTCTCCAGAGCTCTCCCTAGCTATACACAAAGCAGACGGTTTAGATAATATTCCTCCCCATACACTTATAGTCGAAGATAATAAACTCCTTATTCTCAATATACATCACCCAAGAAAGAATCAAAAATCTTTTGACATACAACTTAATATTCACCAAATGGGCATGCTAAATTCTTTTCTGAACATCTCCACTGTCTATTTCCACGTAGACACTACTACATTAAAGTATGCTAGAGATGGTTCTGTATACTCAGAATCAGAAAAAGAAAATTTCATTTACTCCGGATCTATTGCTCTTGCTACGGATGATGCACATAAGAAAGCCCTATGCGAGGCCTATCGTTTCAAACAAGACAAAGAAAACAACATGACTGACATAGAACGTCAAAACAAAAAAATTAAGCATCTTACTAAACAGAACGAACGATTAACAAAAGAGGTAGAACAGGTATCAGAGAAAGTAAAAAACAGGGGGCTTAAAAGCCCCCGCTTTGCACTTCTGTTTTAACTTACTGATTTTGGATATATTCTCGCATACGCGCCTCGTTAGTCTGGCCACATGTTTCAGCAAAGTATCCATCTGCCCAAAAACTTTTACCCCACAAAAATTCTTTTAGCTCTGGAAACTCTTCACGAATTACTTTACTTGTCATCCCTTTAAACAATTGTACCATTCGGCTAACGCTCACCTCCGGGCGCATTTGAATCAACATATGTATATGATCAGGCTGAATATTTAATTCTTCTATTTTCCATCTATTCAAATCTGCACATTCATGCAATAACTCTTTTATTCTTTCCGATATTTTATCTTTCAATACTCTTTTTCTGTATTTCGGAATC